>Ga0182024_10000117_pt1 | contig 167059 bp, 164 predicted proteins | sample P32metaG_FD_120480 | JGI IMG/M metagenome (GOLD analysis project Ga0182024, IMG submission 120480) | Permafrost microbial communities from Stordalen Mire, Sweden - P3-2 metaG (Illumina Assembly) | ecosystem: Environmental > Terrestrial > Soil > Wetlands > Permafrost | place: Sweden: Stordalen... | reverse complement strand
GCCGGGGGACAACGTGCAGATGACGATCGAGCTGATCTCGCCGATCGCGATGGACGAGGGGCTGCGCTTCGCCATCCGGGAGGGCGGCCGCACTGTCGGCGCGGGCGTCGTCACCAAAATCCTCAAATAGATCCGGACGACGCATCGGCGTCGTCCCAACATTTCTCGACGTTACTGCTTTCTTCTCTCTCCTCTCCAGTCCTATGACCGGCCGCATCCGAATCCGTCTCAAAGCTTTCGACCACGCTGTGATCGACCAAGCAGCGGCCGACATCGTGCGCACCGCGGAGAAGACCGGCGCGCAGGTGTCGGGGCCGATCCCACTGCCGACCAAGACGCAGCGGTGGACCGTGCTGCGGTCGCCGCACGTGGACAAGAAGTCGCGGGAGCAGTTCGAGCTGAAGACACACAAGCGCGTGATCGACATCCTCGATTCCCGCGCACAGACGGTTGACGCGTTGACGAAGCTGGATCTCCCAGCGGGTGTCGACGTGGAGATCAAGGTCGAGTAGCCATGATCGGAATCATCGGGAAAAAAGTCGGGATGACCCAGATCTTCAACGACCAGGGTCACCAGATCCCATGCACGGTGGTCGAAGCGCCGCCCAATCCGGTACTCCACGTGACGGACCCGGCGACGACGGGCATGGCGCAGATCCAACTGGGGTATGGCGCGCAGCGCGTGCGGCGGGCGAGTGGCAAGGGGGAGCGTGATCCCAAGGGCCGCCGGGCCACGCGCGCCGCGATCGGCCATGCCGCCAAGGCGGGACTGGCCGCGCCGCCACTCGCGCTGCGCAGCCTCCGGCTCGACGATGCCCCGGGCAAGAACCCCGAGGTGCCGTCCTACAAGATCGGCGACACGGTCGGCGTCGGGATCTTTGCGGTGGGTGACGCCGTCAAGGTCACCGGCACGAGCAAGGGACGCGGGTTCCAAGGTGTGGTCAAGCGGCACAGCTTCGCCGGCGGCCCCAACACGCACGGCAACACGAAGCATCGGCGTCCGGGTTCGATCGGACCGGGCACCGATCCGTCGCGGGTCATCAAGGGCAAGAAGATGCCTGGGCATTACGGCGCCGAGCAGCACACCCAGACCCATCTGCGCGTCGAGCGCGTTGACCTCGAGCGCCACCTTCTCTACATCCGCGGCTCCGTGGCCGGCCCGAAGAACGGGCTGGTTGTCGTCCGCAAGCAGCAGTAGAGGAGTCCGTGGCTGAATCTCACCTCCCGACGAGAACCCGACCGACTCCCATGACGTTCGAAGCGGAGACGTATACCTCGCTTGGTACGCCGCGGTCCGCCGTCTCGCTCCCCGAGGAGCTGTTCGACGGCACGATCAACCTCCCGGTGATGCATCAGGCGGTCAAAGCGTTCCGCGCCAATCAGCGGCAGGGGAACGCGGCCACGAAGATCCGGAAGTACGTGATCGGCGGCAACCAGAAGCCGTGGAAGCAGAAGGGCACGGGACGCGCCCGGCAAGGCTCGACGCGCGCGCCGCATTGGGTCGGCGGTGGGACGGTCTTTGGTCCGACGCCGCGCAGCTATGCGCAGTACGTGCCGCGCCAGGTTCGCGCATTGGCGCGCAAGAGCGCGTTGAACGCACGGGCGCGCGAAGACGCGGTCAAGGTGATCGACGCGTTCCGTTTCGATGCCCCGCATACCCGACAGGTCGTCGCGTTGCTGACCGCGCTCGGCGTCGCGGATCGGAAAGTGTTGATCCTCACGGATGGCGCGCAGCCGAACGTGTATCTGAGCGGCCGGAATCTGCCGCGCGTCGAAGTGCTGCCGTACTCCGACGTCTCGACCTACCACATTCTCTGGTCGGACGTCGTCCTGATCGAAGCATCGGCGCTCGGCCACGTGCTGGAACCGGTCGTGGAGAAAGAACGGGCAGCGCATCCACCGCGGAAGGCGGCGCGCGCCGCGGCGGCTCCGCGTGCCGCCAAGAAGGCCGCAGCGACGGGCGGCGCCAAGTCGAAGCCGCGCGCGACCAAGACCCGGCCGGCGGTCGCCACCAAAGCAGCGAAGAAGAGCGCCGCCTCCGCGGGCGCGGCCAAGAAGCGGCCAGTCGCCAAGAAGGCCGCTCCCAAGAAGAAGAGGAGCTAGTCGTATGTCTACGCTTCACCGTACGATCGTCCGTCCGATCATGACCGAGAAGACCTCGGCCGGCTATCAGGCGCGTGGCGAGTACACGTTCGAAGTGGCATCCGACGCGAACAAGGCGGCCATCCGACAGGCCATCGAGCGGTTATTCGGCGTGAAGGTCACCGGCGTGTGGACCGCGAACGTGCGCGGCAAGCTGCGCAAGGTCGGGAAAACGGCCGGGCGGCGGCCCAACTGGAAGAAGGCGATCGTCAAGCTGCGCGCGGGCGACACGATCGACGTATTCGAAGGCTAAGAGGAATCCACGATGCCCGTTCGCCAATTCAAGCCGGTCACCAAGAGCTCGCGCTTCCGGTCGGTCCCGGATTTCGCGGAGATCACTCGGACCACGCCCGAGAAATCGCTGCTCGAGCCTCTCAAGAAATCGGGCGGCCGCGACAATCATGGGCACATCGCCATGCGCCGCCGGGGTGGCGGCCACAAGCGGATGTACCGGATCATCGACTTCCGACGGAACAAGTTCGGCGTCTCGGGCACGGTGCGCGAGATCGAGTATGACCCGAACCGCTCGGCGCGCATCGCGCTCATCGAGTATACCGACGGCGAGAAGCGCTACATCCTGCATCCGCGGGGGCTTGGCGTCGGCGACACGATCGTGTCCGGCCCTGGCTCGGACGTGCGGACGGGCAACACGCTGCCGCTGCGCGAGATTCCGCTCGGCACCGACGTGCACAACGTCGAGTTCAAGGTGGGGAAGGGGGGACAGATCGCCCGTTCAGCGGGCACCTCGGTCGAGGTCGTGGCGAAGGAGGGCGAGTACGTGACGGTGCGCCTTCGGTCCACGGAGATGCGGCTGGTGCACGGGAACTGCCTGGCGACTGTCGGCACCGTCGGGAACGCCGAGCACGAGCTCCTGTCGTGGGGCAAGGCGGGCAAGACGCGGTGGATGGGGCGGCGGCCGAAGGTTCGGGGTGAGGTGATGAACCCCGTCGATCACCCGCACGGTGGGCGGACACGCGGCGGGCGCAATGTCGTGAGTCCGTGGGGCAAGAAGGAAGGTGTCAAGACGCGTCACACCAAGAAAGCGTCGCAGCGACTGATCGTCCGCGGCCGGAAGCGCGGCCGGGCGACGCAATAGGAATCCGAGTCCATCATGGCGAGAAGTCTCAAGAAGGGCCCGTACGTGCACGAGAGCCTGCTCAAGAAAGTCGGCGCTCTGAACACGCGTAACGAGAAGCGCGTCGTGAAGACGTGGTCGCGCGCGAGTACCGTGATCCCCGACTTCGTGGGTCATACGTTCGCCGTGCACAACGGGAACAAGTTCATCCCGGTGTACGTCACGGAGAACATGGTTGGCCACAAGCTCGGCGAGTTCTCGCCCACGCGGCTGTTCCGGGGTCACTCGGGCAAAGCGGTCGATAAGAAGGCGTCTGGTGTGCCGGTGTCGTCGTCGCCGCCCAAGCCGGCGGGGAGATAGTCATGACCGACGTGCGGGCGTTTCAGCGGACGACGCGGCAGTCACCGTACAAGATGCGGCTCGTGATCGATCAGATCCGGGGCAAGGATGTGAACGACGCGCTGGCGCTGCTCCGATTCTCGAAGAAGCATGCGGCGCGTCAGATCGAGAAGGTCCTGAACTCGGCCGTCGCCAACGCCGAATACAAGGGGCGCGAAGCGAACGAGCCGGTGGACGTGGACACGCTCTACGTCAAGCACGCGATCATCAACGAAGGGCCGAAGCTCAAGCGGTTCACGCCCGCGGCGATGGGGCGGGCGACGCCGATCCAGAAGCGGACGAGTCACGTCGAGATCGTGCTCGGGCCGCGGGCGAGTACGCGGCCGGCCACTGCGGCCGGCGGCAGTCCGCGGAAGCGGGCAGCGGCTCCGGCGGGACGACCGGCGGCCAAGGCACCGCGGGCGCGGACAAGCACTTCCAAGCGGGGGACATAGCGGTATGGGACAGAAGGTCAATCCGATCGGGTTTCGCCTGGGTATCTCCAAGCAATGGCGCTCGCGGTGGTATGCGAACCGCGACTTTCCGCAGTTGTTGAAGGAAGACGAGCTGCTGCGGAAGTACTTGAAAGCGCGCGTGGGGCATGCGGCGATCTCCGACATCCATATCGAGCGCAAGCCGGGCAAGGTGGTGGTGACGATCCACACGGGCCGGCCGGGCGTGGTCATCGGGAAGAAGGGCGCCGAGGTCGATAAGCTGCGTGATGAGCTGACGCAACTGGTGGGGAAGGAAGTCGGCATCAACGTCGAGGAGATCAAGCGTCCGGAGCTGGACGCGCAATTGGTGGGCGACAACGTCGCCAATCAATTGGCGCAGCGCATTTCGTTTCGTCGCGCGATGAAGCGCGCCGTGCAGAGCGCAATGCGGATGGGCGCCCAAGGGATCAAGATCAAGTGCGGCGGCCGGCTCGGCGGGGCCGAGATCGCGCGGGTGGAGGGGTACCATGAGGGGCGGGTACCGTTGCACACGTTGCGGGCGGACATCGACTATGCGACCTCGACCGCGAAGACGACCTTTGGCACGATTGGGGTGAAGGTGTGGATCTTCAAGGGTGAGATCGTCGAGGACCGCCGTGGCAAGACGTATTCGACGGGATCGTGAACCCAATCCGCTGACAACCGACTACTGAACCATGCTGAGTCCAAAGCGGGTCAAATTCCGCAAGATGTTCAAGGGGCGCACGCGGGGGCTCGCGATGCGCGGCAACACCGTCGTCAACGGCCACTACGGGCTGCAGGCGTTGGAGCCCGGGTGGATCTCCAACCGGCAGATCGAGGCGGCCCGTGTCGCGCTGACGCGGCACATCAAGCGGGGCGGGAAGGTCTGGATCCGCATCTTTCCTGACAAGCCGATCACCAAGAAGCCGGCCGAGACGCGTATGGGGAAGGGGAAGGGCTCGCCGGAAGGGTGGGTGGCGGTGGTGAAGCCGGGGCGCGTCATGTTCGAGCTCGAGGGCGTCACGCCGGAGATCGCGCAGAAAGCAATGGCGCTCGCGGCGGCCAAGTTGAGCGTGCGGAGCAAGTTCGTGGTCCGTGAGGAGGCGCACACCGATGCCTAAGGGCTTGGCAGCGAGCGAGGTCCGCGAGTGGGCGGACGCCGACATCCACTCGCGCATGGCAGAGTTGGAAGAGGAGCGGTTCCGCCTGCGCTTTCGCGCGGCGACGGAGACGTTGGAGGATGCGTTACGGTTGCGTTGGTTGCGCCGCGACATCGCGCGGCTCAAGACCGTGTTGCGGGAACGTGAACGGGGCGTTCAGGCGCCTCGCGGTGAGGGCACATGACGGAGATGCACAACTCCGTGCCAAGCGGCACGGCGCACGAATTGCCGGCCGCTCGACGCGTCCGCCGGGCGCGGAAGGGCCGCATGGGCATAGTCGTGAGCGACAAGATGCAGAAGACGATCGTGGTCGCCATCGAACGCCGCGTCGCGCATCCGGTGTACGGCAAGATGATGACGCGCACGACCCGGTTGAAAGTGCACGACGAAGAGAACTTGGCGAAGACTGGGGATACGGTTCGCATCATGGAAACCCGCCCGCTGTCGAAAGACAAGCGGTGGCGTGTGATCGAGATCGTCGATCGCGCGCGCTGACCGCTACGGACGAGGCATCCGCAAATGATCCAACAGGAGTCCATGGTCAAGGTGGCGGACAACTCGGGGGCGAAGACGGCCCTCGTGATCCGCGTATTGGGCGGCACGCGCCGGCGGTACGCCGGACTTGGCGACACGGTGATCGTGGCCGTCAAGAACGCGCTGCCCAATGGAACGGTGAAGAAGTCCGACCTCGCGCGGGCCGTGGTGGTCCGCACAGCCAAGGAGACGCGGCGGAAGGACGGGACGTACATCCGATTCGATGAGAACGCCGTGGTGATCATCAATGAGCAAGGCGAGCCGCGGGCGACGCGTATCTTCGGCCCCGTGGCGCGTGAGCTCCGCGAGAAGAAATACATGAAGATCGTGTCCCTCGCCCCCGAGGTGCTCTAGCATGCGCATCCTCACGCATCGGAAGACCGCGGGGATCCGGAACCGGAAGCGCCACGCGATCGGCGCCGAACGCACGCCCATCCATGTCACGACCGGTGACCAGGTTCGCGTGATGCGCGGCGAGGACAAGGGCAAGGAAGGAAAGGTCCTGCACGTCTTTCGGAAGACGGGCCGGATCACGGTGGATGGCGTGAACATCGTCAAGAAGCATCGGAAGGCACGCCGACCCGACGAGCAGAGCGGGATCATCGAGCAGCCGGCGCCGATCCATGCGTCGAACGTGATGTTGCTCGATCCCAAGTCGGGCGGCCCCACGCGCGTTCGGGCGCGGATCAACGATGACGGTACGAAGGAGCGGATCGCCGTGAAGAGCGGTGATGCACTCCCGCGCGCGCGGGCGCGCTAGGAGACGGTATGGCGATGAAAGACAAAGACAAAGCGAAGCCGGAGCGCAAGAGCAGCGGCACGGCCGCGGGCGGCGACGCGGGGGGCGGGAAGTCGCGTGCCCGACGCCAGTCCACGGAGGCGGTCGTGCGTCCGCCCCACTCCGGGATTGGCCGCCCGGTGCCACCGCCGCGGTTGCGGGAGCAATACCAGCGCACCGTCAAGCCGAAGTTGATGGCCCAGTTCGGGTTCGCGAACGCGCACCAGGCGCCGACGTTGACGAAGATCGTGATCAATTGCGGCGTCGGCGAGGCGATCAAGCAACCGAAGGTGCTCGAGAAGGTGGTCGAAGAGCTGGCGATCATCACGGGCCAGCGGCCGGTGCGGCGGCGGGCCAAGAAGTCGATCGCCAACTTCGGGCTGCGTGAGGGCCAGGAGATCGGGGCCGCGGTCACGTTGCGCGGCGCGCGGATGTGGGAGTTTCTCGACCGGTTGGTGAGCGTCGCGATCCCGCGTATCCGCGACTTTCGCGGCCTGGCGACGCGGTCATTCGATGGGCGCGGCAACTATTCGCTTGGCCTCAAGGAGCAGCTGATCTTTCCGGAGATCAGCTACGACATGGTCGAGCAGGTGCATGGCATGGACGTGACGTTCGTCACGACGGCGACGCGGGATGATCACGCGCTCGCTCTTCTGCGCGAGCTCGGAATGCCGTTCCGGACCGAGCAGGACAAGACCCAGGCAGTGCGGAACCGCGGCGCAGCCGCGGCCGCGCACTGACACATTTTTCGACGAGAAGCCGATGGCTCGGAAGGCGATGATCGAGAAGAGCAAGCGGAAACCCAAGTTTCCCGTGCGTCAACACAACCGGTGTCAGCGGTGTGGTCGGGCGCGCGCGTACCTCCGCAAGTTCGGCTACTGCCGGATCTGTTTCCGCGACCAGGCGCTGAACGGGTTCATCCCGGGCGTCCGCAAGGCCAGTTGGTGAGAGGACAGCGATCATGACAATGACGGATCCCGTGGCCGACATGCTGACCCGCATTCGCAATGCGTGTGGCTCGAAGCATCGGCGTGTTGACGTGCCACTTTCGCGGCTCAAGCTGGAGATCGCGCGAGTGCTGAAGGAGAACAGTTACATCCAGGACTACAAAGTCCTCGCCGAAGAGCGCATCCTGCGATTGGTCCTCAAGTACGCGCAGAGCGGTCAGCCGGTGATTCGCGAGCTGCACCGGGTGTCCTCGCCCGGGCTGCGGAAGTACGTGGCCGTGGCCGACCTCCCGCGCGTGCGCAATGGACTGGGGATGGCGATCGTGAGTACGTCCAAGGGCGTGATGACGGACCGCGAGGCGCGCCAGGCGCGCCACGGCGGCGAGTTGCTCGCGCTCATCTGGTAGGACGCCGATCATGTCGCGAATTGGCAAGAAGCCGGTCCCGGTTCCGAAGGGGGTCACGGTCGTGGTCGAGGGGCGGACGATCCGGGTCAAGGGACCGCGGGGCGAGCTCACGCGCATCCTGCACCCGGAGATGGCCGTGACGACCGATGGCGCGACGGTGATCGTGGCGCGGCCATCGGATGAACCGATGCACAAGGCGCTGCACGGCCTCACGCGTACGCTCGTCGCCAACATGGTCGAGGGCGTCACCGCGGGGTTCCGCAAGCAGCTCGAGATCGTGGGTGTGGGCTACAAGGCGGAGGGTCGCCCGTACGGACTTCAGCTCGCGCTGGGATTCTCGCATCCCGTGGACTATCGGGCGCCGACCGGCATCAAGCTGACGGCCCCGCAGCCCACGTCGATCGTGATCGAAGGGGCGAACAAGGAGATCGTGGGCCAAGTCGCCGCGGAGCTCCGCAGCTTGCGGCCGCCCGAGCCGTACAAGGGCAAGGGCATCAAGTACCTCAATGAGCAGGTCCGCCGGAAGGCGGGCAAGACGGGAGCGAAGTAATGGGCCGGATCGGGATTCCAAAGTCGCGCGATGAGAAACGCGTGCGTCGCCACCTTCGGGTCCGCAAGAAGGTGACTGGCACACCGGAGCGTCCGCGGCTCGTCGTGTTCCGCTCGGCGAAGCACATCACGGCGCAGCTCGTGGATGACGTGGCGCAGCGGACGCTGATGACCGTCACCAGCCAGGCGGTGGCCGAAGGGAAGAAGACCGAGAAATCGGCCGTGGTCGGACGGACGCTCGCGGCCCGGGCCAAGGATGCCGGGATCACGCGAGTGGTGTTCGACCGCGCGGGGTACAAGTACCACGGCCGGGTCAAGGCTGTGGCGGAAGGCGCCCGCGAGGGCGGGCTCGAGTTCTAGAGCCCGAAGTTTCTAATCGTATTTCACGCAGCGCGACGGAGCGACGAGTCATATGGCAGAGAATGAGACCCCCGGACCCGGCAGCACGCCGGCCGCGCCGCGCTCGGCCCGCTCGGGCGGAGCCCGGTCGGGCGGTGGCCGCGGCGGACCAGGCGGCGGCCGCGGCGGCCGCGGAGGGCCCGGTGGTGGGCGTGGCGGACCAGGCGGCGGACGGGGCGGCGGGCCCGGCGGCGGCGGGCGTTCGGGGCCCGGTGGTGGCGGCCGTGACGGCGACCGGCGCTCACGCGGTGGGGATGGGCGGGGCGACGGCGGCCGCGAAGGCGGCGAGCTGCTCGAAAACGTGATCGCGATCAACCGGGTGGCGAAGGTCGTCAAAGGCGGCCGTCGGTTCTCGTTCAACGCACTGGTGGCAGTCGGAGACGGCCAGGGCAAGGTCGGGTTCGCGACGGGCAAGGCGAACGAGGTATCCGAGGCGGTCCGCAAAGCCGTGGACGCGGCGCGACGTCGGATGGCACTCATCCCGCTCACCGGGAGCACGATCCCGCACGAAGTGATCGGCGAGCATGGCGCAGGGCGCGTGCTCATGAAGCCCGCCGCGCCTGGTGCCGGCGTGATCGCCGGAGGTGCAGTGCGCGCCATCATGGAGTGCGCCGGGATCTCGGACATCCTGACGAAGAGCCTCGGCTCGACGAACCCGCACAACATGGTGTTGGCAGCGTTGGACGGTCTCCATCAGCTGACGACCGTCGAGGACATCGCCCGCGAGCGCGGGGTGGACGCCGCGAGCATCGGGTACCGGTCGCGCGCGAGATCCAAGGAGACGGCGCATGCCTAGACGGTTCGTATGGCATCCGAGCCGCGGCCCGGATCACACGCCCAAAGCGATCACGACGAAGGGCCAGGTCGAGATCAAACAGGTCCGCAGTGGGATCGGACATTGTGAGCGCATGCGCGCGACGCTGCGCGCGCTGGGACTCCGTCACCACCAGGCGGTGGTGATTCGTGAACACACGCCGGCGGTAGCCGGTCAAATCAAATACGTCCGGCACTTGGTGCGCGTGACGCCCGTGGGGAAGTAAGATGGCAGACACGGAGGATCGGCAGCATCACATCGGGCTCGACAGCCTCCCACCCGCGCTTGGCTCGCATCGCAATCGGAAGCGGCTCGGCCGCGGTCCGGGGTCGGGGACCGGTAAGACGTCGGGCAAAGGCACCAAGGGCATCAAGGCGCGCGCCGGGCATCACGGGCCGGGCGGCGGCAAGCCACATTTCGAGGGCGGGCAGATGCCGCTCACTCGGCGTGTACCCAAGCGCGGCTTTACGAATCCCTTCCGGGTCGAGTCACAGCTCGTCCGTCTCGACGCATTGGGCCAGCTGCCGTCGGACGCGGAAGTGACGCGAGAGTCGTTGGTGGAGGCTGGGCTGATCCGCACCGCGAAGGGTCCGGCGAAGTTGCTGGCCAACGGAGTCGTACCGCGCGCCGTGACGGTGCGCGGCGTCAAGCTCAGTGCCGGCGCCCGGGAGAAGATCCTGGCCGCAGGCGGGCGAGTCGAAGGGTAGGGATTCCGATCGCGGGCCGCCGGCTGGCGGCCCGCCGTCTTTACGCAGGGGCCAACATGGCGCAGCCCAATCCCGCGGCCGCGGTCGCGAATATCTGGAAGACGACGGAGCTGAAGGACAAGATCGTCTTCACCTTGCTGTGTTTGCTGATCTATCGTGTCGGCGCGCACATCACGGTCCCGGGCGTGAACGTGCTCGCGCTCACGGACTTCTTCGCCAATCAGGGAAAGGGGGGGCTCCTCGGCCTGTACGACTTGTTCGTAGGCGGTGGCCTCTCGCGGGCCACGGTCTTCGCGCTCGGGATCATGCCGTACATCTCCTCGAGCATCTTCATGCAGATCGCGGGCGCGGTCCTGCCGCAGATCGACAAGATGCAGAAGGAGGAAGAAGGGCGGCATCGCGTCAACCAGTGGACGCGCTACCTCACGGTCGCGCTGGCCGTCGTACAGGGGTGGGGCTTCGCGCTCTTCACCGAGTCGCTTCCCAACGCGGTCGCGACCCCGGGCCTGACGTTCAAGATCCAGATGGTGCTCTTCCTGACCACCGGCGCGGTGTTCGTGATGTGGCTGGGCGAGCAGATCACGGAGCGCGGAGTCGGGAACGGCGCCAGCCTCATCATCTTCTTCTCGATCGTCGAGCGGTTCTGGCCTGGGATCTTCGACACCGTGCGCTACATCCAGACCGGCACCACGAACGTGGTCAAGCTCATCGTGCTCGGCGCGCTGATGGTGGGCGTCGTGGCCGGGGTGATCGCGATCACGGTGGCGGCGCGGAAGGTGCCCATCCAAATCCCGCAGCGCACAATGGCGCGTGGCCGAATGCGCGACGGGGCCAAGAGCTACATCCCGCTCCGCATCAATTCCGCGGGCGTGATGCCGATCATCTTCGCGCAGTCGGTGATTGTCGTGCCGGGTGCGATCGCGCAGTTCAGCGGACGGCCGTGGGCCCGTGATGCGGCGGATTACTTGCGACCTGGCTCATGGCTCTACTTCGCGCTCTCGGCGATCCTGATCGTGTTCTTCACGTATTTCTACACGTCGATCATCTTCAATCCGGTTGACCTGGCCGAGAATCTCAAGAAGCAGGGCGGGTTCATTCCCGGTGTGAAGCCCGGATCCAAGACCGCCGAGTACATCGACGAAGTGATGTCCAGGATCACCCTGCCGGGTGCCGTCTTCCTGACGTTCATCGCGCTGCTTCCGGTTTGGATCGCGGACCAGATCAACGTGCCGTTTCGGTTCGGTGGCACCTCGCTCCTGATCGTCGTTGGCGTCGCACTCGACACGATCACCAACATGAACCAGCACTTGTTACTGCGGAAATACGACGGGTTTATGAAAAAAGGCGGGCGCGTCACGGCCCGAGGCATGCGGTCTCCGGTGGGCGGCTTCTGATCGTGGCCGACGCCGCGCCGACCGCAGGCGGCGTCGCGCGGCCGACGATGGCGGCCGCGGGAGCCAACACGTCACCGGCCGGGCAGTCCGCGCCGGCCGGCCGGGCGGCGGATGTGGAGCGGACGATCGTCGTGCTGCTCGGACCGCCGGGGGCGGGTAAGGGCACCCAGGGCGAGCAGCTCGCGGCCGCGCTGGGGATCCCCAAAGTCGCGACCGGCGATGTCCTGCGGGCCGCGGTCCGAGACGGGACGTCGTTGGGACAAGAGGCGCAAGCGTTCATGGAGCGCGGCGATCTGGTACCGGACCCCGTCATCCTGGGCATCATGAAGGAAGCGCTGAGCCAGCCAGCGACCGTGCGCGGCGCGATTCTCGACGGGGTCATCCGGACGGTGCCGCAGGCCGAGGGCCTTCAGGCGGTGCTGGAACAGCTCGGACGCGTCACCACCGTCGTGTTGGTCTTCGCGATCGACGATGATGTCCTCGTCCGTCGCATCAGCGAGCGAACCGTGTGCGAGGCGTGCCAGACGCCGTACACAGGGCACCACACCGGTACCGCGTGCCCCAAATGTGGGGGCCGGCTCGTGCGCAGGAGTGATGATGAGCCGACCGCGGTGCGGCAGCGGCTGGCGGTGTACCACGCGCAGACCGCGCCGGTGATCACATGGTACAAGACGCATGGCGTTCGGGTCGTGTCGATCGATGCCGTCGGCACACGCGCCGAAGTCCAGGCCCGCGTGCTCCGCGCCTTCTCGCGCTGACGTGGTGATCCATGCTGTACGGCCAGCGGCTCCCCGGTGACGACGCGATGATTCAACTCAAGTCACCGCGCGAAATCGAGATCATGGCCCACGGCGGTCGGATCCTCGGTGAGACGCTGCGACTGCTCGCGACCCGGACCGCGCCGGGCGTCACGACGGGCGAGCTCGATGGCCTCGCCGACGAATTCATCCGGAGCCACGAGGGCGCGGTCCCCGCCTTCAAGGGACTGTACGGCTTCCCCGGGAGCATCTGCCTGTCGATCAACCAGGAGATCGTTCACGGCATCCCGTCGCCCAAGCGCGCGCTCCGCGAGGGTGACATTCTCTCGATCGACGTCGGCGTCAAGTACCAGGGATACTTCACGGATGGCGCGGTCACCGTGCCGGTGGGTGCCGTGCCGCCGGAATCAGAGCGGTTGCTCGCCGTGACGCAGCAGGCGCTGTCGGCGGGGATCTCCGCCGCAACGCCCGGCAATCATCTCGGCGACATCGGGGCCGCGATCTCGGCCGTCGTCTCGCGGGCCCACCTGGCGCTCGCGAAAGACCTCGTGGGCCATGGCGTTGGACTCGAGCCGCACGAGGAGCCGCAGGTCCCCAACGAGGGGAAGCCCAAGCGCGGCACCAAGCTCGTCTCCGGCCTGACAATCGCGATCGAGCCGATGGTCAATTTGGGAGTGGCGGCGACCCGGACGTTGCCCGACCGCTGGACGGTGGTCACGGCGGACGGCAAACGATCCGCGCATTTCGAGCATACCGTCGCGATCACCGATGATGGGCCGCGGGTGCTGACGGCGGCGTAACCCCGACGACTGTCGTGTGGGATCGATGCGCCCGAGCCGGTCGCGGATCATCGCGGCCGGCGTTCGTGTTCGGACCCCGGGTGTCGGCTACAAGTGCTTCTCCACTGCTTCCGTGGCTTGGGCGGCGGCGTGCGTGGTGGCCCCGACGAGGCGCTCGGCCTCGTCCGCGAGGGCACGACCGCGCGCAGGATCATCGAGCCCTGCCACGTTGATTCGGACGTTGTACGCGGCGCCGCGGCACGCGGCTTCCGCGAGCAGCGCGGCGACGCCGGCGTCCGAGACCGCGTTGGGATTGCCGTGGGTCGCGGCGGCAGCAGCGAGCCGTGCCACCCGCAGGCAGATCTGGGCTGTTTCCAGTGGGACCTGGGCGGCCCCGATCAATGCCGCCGCGATGGCCTCGCGTCGGGCGGCGGCTGCCGGCTCCGGTGTCTTGGGCAGCTTGTACGCGGCGGATACCGCGGCGTAGGACTCGGCGTCGCGGACGACCAGCGTGGACAGCGTGGCACCCAGCGACGAGGACTCGCGCAGGACGTCGCGCATCTCGGCGTCGGCCGACGCGAACTTTGGTCGTCCAACGGTGAGCGCAGCGACCATCTGGGTGAGGGCCGCGGCCAGGGCGCCGACGTGCGCCGCCACGCTCCCCCCGCCGGGCGTCGGCGCCGCGGAGGCGACCGCCGCGGTGAACGCGGACATCGTCGGCTCGGCGGATCGCGACGCGTGGATCTGGTGCTCGAGGATCTGACTGGGCGCGAGGCCGCGGAGCTGTACGTGTCGAACGCCTGCGTCGATCAGCACCCGTTCGGGGACGAGCCCTACGATCTCGCTCCAGGTCGGGGTCACGCCGAGCGCCGCCGCCTCGGTGCGGACGGCCTCATAGGCGCGGTGCAACGGTGTCTGGTCCGTATCGACCAGGTTCATGGATACCTGGGCCTGCCCATCGACCTCGAGGCCGAGCGCCTTGACGTATCGCAGCCCCCCGGAGGACCCGCGCACGGCCTTGGCGACCAGCTTGGCCGCCGGCAGGTTGGTCGCGGGCCCCAGGTACACGTTGAACGCCACCAGGAATGGCCGGGCGCCGATCGCGACTGCGCCGGCGGTCGGGTGGATCTCGCGCGGGCCGAAGTCCGGATCGCGTTTGGGATCGGTCCGAATCGAGTCGCGCAGCCCCTCGTACTCGCCGCGCCGGACATCAGCGAGATTTTCCCGGTCCGGTCGCGTGGCCGCGCGTTCGTAGAGGTATACGGGGATGGCGAGCTCGCGTCCCACGCGCTCGCCGACCGCCCGCGCCAGCGCCACGCAGTCATCCATCGTCGCGCCTTCCAGGGGGACGAAGGGCACCACATCGGCGGCGCCGATCCGTGGGTGCGCGCCACGATGGGTCTGGAGGTCGATCAGTGCGTGCGCCGCGCGGATGCCGGCGAACGCCGCGTCCGCCGCGGTATCAACGGGCGCGACGAATGTGATGACGGTTCGGTTGTGGGAGGCATCGGACGACACATCGAGAATCGCCACGTGTGCAACGGCCGCGATCGCGTCGCGGATCTGGCGCACGACCTCAGGCCGACGGCCTTCGGAGAAATTGGGGACGCATTCGACGAGCTTCATGGCAGGACGGGCTGGGGAATCAAGGCGACCCGCTGTGTGCGCGGGCCTGTGAGAGCGTGTCGAGCAGCCATCGATGCATGGCGGGATTTCCGGCGACGATCGAAGTATGGCCAATGGGAGCGGGCGCGCCCGACAGGTCCGTGACGATCCCGCCCGCTTCTCGAACGAGAACGATGCCGGCCGCGACGTCCCACGGCGCGAGCGTCAGCTCCCAGAACCCCTCGAACCGACCGCACGCCACGTCGCAGAGATCGAGAGCGGCCGAGCCGGCCCGGCGGATCCCCGACACATTTCGGCTGACTGCCGCGAACTGCGGCTGATACTCGGCCAGCCGCTCGAGATGCGAGAAGGGGAACCCGGTGCCGATCAGCGCGCGCGAGGGCGTCGTAATGGGCGAGACCGCGATGGGCTTGCCGTTCCGGAACGCGCCGGCCCCCGCTACGGCCGTGAACACATCGTTGGTCACGGCGTGGTGTACGACGCCGGCGACGAGCGCCCCGTCCACGACGACCGCGATCGACACCGCATACTGTGGATAGCCATGGAGGAAGTTCGTGGTGCCATCGAGCGGATCCACGACGAACACGACGCCGTGGGCCGCCGTGAGTGGTGCGCCGCGCGCGAGATCGGGACTCAATTCCTCGCCCAACACGTGGGCATCCGGCAGGTCCGCAAAGACGATCGAACGGATCTCCGCTTCGGAGGCGCGGTCAACCTCGGTGACGAAGTCCGCGAAGCCTTTTTCTTCCCAGCGGACCGTCGATCGGACGGATACGAGGGACTGCACCATATGTGCGGCACGCGTCGCCGCCTGCACGGCGATATCCAACAGGACGTGCGGTGTCGGCGCGGTGGCCGGCGCCGCGACGTGCGCCGTCACCGGGCTCCCGCAACCGGGCCGCACGCCTGGGCGGCGTACGGCCGCGCGACCCGCTCACGCGGTCGCGTCGCTTGCCACGCGTGGGCGTGGTGTCTACCTTCGCGCGATGGCACTCGCCACACCCCGCGTCTTCAGCGGCATCCAACCGTCCGGTGAGCTGCACATCGGCAATTACCTCGGCGCGGTCCAGGCCTGGGTAGAGATCCAGCACCGGTACGAATCGTTTTTCTGCGTGGTGGACTACCACGCCATCACGGTGCCGTACGCTCCACCAGAACTACGCAGCCGCACGCACGAGGCGGCTGTCTCACTGCTCGCCGCGGGTATCGACCCGAGCGTGGCCACGCTGTTCGTTCAGTCAGCGGTGCCGGAACATACCGAGTTGGCGTGGATTTTCAACACGATCACGCCGCTCGGTGAGCTCGAGCGACAGACGCAGTTCAAGGACAAGGCACAGCGGCAGGAGAGCGTCGCGGCCGGGCTCCTGAACTATCCGGTGTTGCAGGCGGCGGACATCCTGCTGTACCGTGCCGACAGCGTTCCTGTCGGCGAGGACCAGGTGCAGCACCTGGAACTGACCCGTGAGATCGCGCGCCGGTGGAACGGCCGATTCACGCCGGACAGTCCGTACTTTCCGGAGCCGAAGGCGCTGTTGACGCCGACGCGACGCATCATGGGACTGGACGGCCAAGGCAAGATGTCCAAGTCCACGGGCAACACCATCGGGCTGCTGGAGCCGCCCAATGAGATTTGGGACAAGCTGCGCCCGGCCGTAACCGACCCCAAGCGGGTGCGCCTCACCGATCCGGGGACGCCGGAGGTGTGCAACATCTATCACCTCCACAAAGCGTTCAATTCCGAGACCACGGTGACCCTGGTGGCGGAACGGTGCCGGACCGCCGGGTGGGGCTGTATCGAGTGCAAGCAGAAGCTGTTCGAGGGGATGGAGCGCACGCTGGCTCCGATGCGCGCGCGGGCCGCCGATATCCGCAGTCGTCCGGGGCACGTCGAGGAAGTCCTCGGGGACGGTGCGGCAACAGCCCGTCGGGTGGCGCGTGAGACGATGCGCGACGTCAAAGAGGTCATGGGGCTGGCCGCTGATGCTGGCCTTCGGCCGCAGGCGGTGGGTCGGTAGTCGCGGGCCCCAGCCCACCGTCAGCGTTTGCTCACCGGACTCATGCCCCCGTCGCCCGGTAAGGTGCGACCGGTTCCGACCGCCAGGCCCCAATTTCCGTTATCTTGCGGGCATGTTCGACACCAACACCCGGACCGTCGTTGTCGTCGGCGCGCAGTGGGGAGATGAGGGCAAAGGGAAGTTGGTTGATGTGCTTGCCGAGCGCGCCGATTGGGTTGTGCGCTACCAGGGTGGCGCGAATGCCGGGCACACGGTCGATCTGGGTACCTCGTGCTTCATCCTGCAGCAGATCCCGAGTGGCATCCTGCATCCTGGGGTCCGGTGTGCGATCGGCAACGGCGTGGTGCTCGATCCGGAGACGCTCTTCACGGAGATCGACCGGCTGGTCAAGGGCCGGGTCGATGTCGAAGGCCGCTTGTATGTCAGCGATCGGGCGCATCTCGTCTTGCCGTATCACAAGCTGTTGGACGCCGAGAGCTCGGCCAGCCGGGAGATTGGCACCACGGGGCGCGGCATCGGTCCCGCGTACGAGGACAAGGTGGCGCGCCGCGGCGTCCGGGTCCTGGATCTGCGCCACCCGGAGCATTTGGCGGACCTGGTGGGGCGGGGTGTCGATCACGCCAATGCGCAGCTCGCCCATTTCGGCTCCACCAAGCGTGCCGACGTCACGCAGACGTTGCGCACGCTCGAGGCGCTTGCGCCGCGGCTCTTGGCATTGGCCGAGGACGTGGGGCTGGCGGTGCATCGCGCGATCGGCACCGGCGCCGCGATCCTGCTCGAAGGGGCGCAAGGATCGCTGCTCGATGTGGATCATGGCACCTATCCCTTCGTGACGTCGAGCAATACGACGTCGGGCGGGGCGGCGGTGGGTGCCGGGATCGGTCCGACGGCGATCGACGCGGTGTTAGGTGTCGTCAAGGCGTATACGACGCGCGTCGGCAACGGTCCGCTTCCGACGGAGTTCGATGAGCCGCTGGCCACCGAGATGCGCGAACTCGGACACGAATACGGCGCGGTGACCGGGCGTCCGCGGCGCTGTGGGTGGTTCGACTCGGTGGTGGCGCGCTATGCGGCCCGGATCAACGGACTGAGTGGATTGGCGGTCACCAAGCTCGATGTGCTCGACACGCTCGATCGGGTCGCGATCTGCACCGGCTACGAGGTCGCGGGCGGTGTCCACACGGAGTTTCCGGGGGACATCACCGCGCTGGACCACGCTGTCCCGCGCTACGAGTGGTTCGACGGGTGGAAGCAGTCCACCGCTGAGGCGCGGCGTCCTGACGACTTGCCCTCGGCGGCGCGCCAGTACCTCGACCGGATCGAGTCACTCGTCGAGGCGCCGATCCGGTTCGTGAGCGTCGGGACTCGCCGGGATCAGATCATCGAGGTCACCGGCGGGGTACAGGTTTAGCCCCTGTGTAGCACAGGGTTACTTCGGCCTCATTCGGTGTGGGAGCGCGGCCGAGTATGCATCGGAGCGAGTCGTGGGTGGCATCACTCCGAGGCCGACAGGAACGTGGGAGCAGAGTCATGGTACGTGGAACAGCCGCGGGCACAATGTCGGTGGCGGTGGTCGGGGCGGGCCCATGCGGCCTCGGCGCCGCCATCGCGCTCAAACACGCGGGTCTCCGGGTCGAGGTCTACGATCGGTCGTGTGTCGCGAGCAGCGTCGCGAGCTATCCCACGTACATGACGTTCTTCTCGACCGCCGAGAAGATTTCGATTGGGGGACTGCCGTTCGTCACGGCCGGGGAGAAGCCGACCCGCCGTGAGGCGCTCGCCTACTACCGAATGGCCGTTCAGTACTTCAATCTGGTGCTCCGGTTGTACGAGCCGGTCTCGGAGATCGTCCGCGAGGGTGAGCATTTCGTCGTTCGCTCGCAAACACCGCGGGGCGATGTCGAGACTCCGTTCGAGGCGGTCGTGGTGGCCACCGGGTATTTCGGTACACCGAACCTACTGCACGTGCCGGGAGAATCGCTGCCGCACGTGACACATCTCTATCACGAAGGCCACGACGCGTTCCGTCGCGAGGTGGTCGTCGTCGGCGGCGGCAACTCGGCCGTGGATGCGGCGCTGGATCTTTGGCGGTGCGGCGCCAAGGTCACGCTGGTGCACTTCCGGGAGGGGCTCGACCCGAACGTCAAGCCGTGGGTGCTTCCAGACATCACGAATCGGCTCAAGGACGGCAGCATCACGGGTCGCTGGAACGCACGCGTCATGCGGATCGACGTGGATACGGTGTCGATCGACGGGCCCTCGGGACCGCAGACGCTGCGCGCCAATCAGGTGTATTTGATGACGGGATTTACGCCGAGCACGGGGTTGCTGCAGCAGTTGGGGGTATCACTCGACGGCGACACCGGGATTCCGACGCACGATCGGGCCACGATGGAAACCGACGTCGATCGGGTCTTCGTCGCTGGCGTGTTGGCCAGTGGCAACGACGCCAACAAAGTCTTCATCGAGAATGGCCGGGGGCACGGCGCGCTGATCGCCCGGCGGCTGACTGCCAGCCGGCCGCTGGCCGCCCACGGGTAGCCGCTCCGGATCGCACCCACTTCTGCCATCGATGCGCCCGGCCGATCGTCGCCGGTGACCTCGCGACCGGTGCGTCCGCTCCGCTAATCTTCCCACGCTTCTTCACCGTTTTCTCGCGACTGCCGTACCATGCCTTCTGCCCGCCCCGACGTGATGGACAAGCTCGTGTCATTGTGCAAACGACACGGCTTCATTTTTCAGTCGTCGGAGATCTACGGCGGCACCGGCTCGGTGTGGGACTACGGGCCGCTGGGCGTGGAACTGAAACGGAACATCAAGGACCATTGGTGGCGCGCGATGGTGCGATCGCGCGACGACATCGAAGGGCTCGATGCCGCCATCCTGATGCATCCGCGCGTGTGGGAAGCGAGTGGACACGTGGCAGGCTTTACCGACCCCCTCGTGGACTGCAAGACGTGCAAGGGGCGTTTCCGGGCCGACGCGCTCGAGAGTGCGCGATGTCCGCAGAAGCCGAGCAAACGACCCGGCGAGTGGGAGGCGTGTGATCTGACCGCGCCCCGGCAGTTCAACTTGATGTTCAAGACGTTCATGGGACCGGTGGAAGAAAGCGCGTCGGTGGTGTACCTGCGTCCCGAGACGGCGCAGGGCATCTACGTCAACTTCCTCAACGTCCAGCAATCGACGCGGCAGAAGATCCCATTCGGCATCGCCCAGATCGGAAAAGCGTTCCGGAACGAGATCACGCCCGGCAACTTCATCTTTCGCACTCGCGAGTTCGAGCAGATGGAGATGCAATTCTTCGTCGCGCCCGGGACCGACATGGACTGGTTCGAGCGCTGGAAGGCCGACCGGATGGCGTGGCACCTGTCGTTGGGACTCGACCCGGACCGCCTGCGGTACCATGAGCATACCCGCGAGGAGCTGGCGCACTATGCGCGGGCGGCCTACGACGTCCAGTTCGATTTCGGCGGCAGTCTCGGATTCCAAGAGATCGAAGGCGTCCACAACCGCGGCGACTTCGACCTAACGCGTCACCAGGAGTTTTCCGGGAAGAAGCTCGAGTACTTCGACCAACCCACCAACCGCCGCTACGTGCCGTGCGTGGTCGAGACCTCGGTCGGTGCGGACCGCGCCACGCTGGCCGTGCTCGTGAACAGTTATCGCGAGGAGACAGTCGAGGGGGAAGCGGAAGGGCGGACGGTCCTCGGGCTGCATCCCGCGCTGGCGCCCACAAAGGCCGGCGTGTTTCCGCTGGTGAAAAAGGATGGAATGCCGGAATTCGCGACGGCGCTGGCGGCCGATCTTCGGGCGCGGTTCACGGTATTCTACGACGAGTCGGGGTCGATCGGCCGACGCTATCGGCGTCAAGACGAAGTGGGCACGCCGTTCTGCATCACGGTGGACGGCCAGAGCGCCGCGGACCAGACGGTGACGATCCGGGAGCGCGACAGCTTGCGTCAGGAGCGCGTGTCGGCGACCGCCGTCGGGGAGTACGTCCTGGCTCGAGTGAGGCCGTGAGGGGCGGATGGGACTCGGGGGCGCGGCAATGGCGCTGACCCGAGAGCGGCTCCGCGATGACGGCGACGCCTTCATGGAAGAGGTCTCGCGAGAGTACTATCTCGTCCATTCGGGTCTCAAGGCGACGGCCGAGCTGCAACCGATCTATGCGCGGTACGCGCGGGTCCTTGGGCCGGCGGCGTTGGATCTCGTGCTTGCCGATTTTCGTGACGCGGAGCCGGGGAGTGAGGAGTACCGCGCGGCCCGGCTGATGTTGGAATGGGAAGTCGAATCGCAGACAGGGCGGGCGCTCGCCGAACTCGAAGAGCGCGAGATCGCGTGGGAGTCTGCGGCCATCGTGTCACTGCCTGACGGGCGTGCGTTCCCGTACCAACGGGTGGCGATCGAGATCGCCAACGCGAGCGATCGCCAGGACCGACTGGCGATCGACGATGCCCGGGCGAGCGTGGTCGAGAGCGGCTTAGTGCCGCTTCGCCGTGATCGGTTGCAACGCGAACGCGATTTCGTCGAGTCGTTGGAGATCGGGTCCGACTACAACACGGCGTTTACGCTGATGAGCGGGATATCGCTCGATGATCTCGTCGTCGAATGTCGCCAGTGTCTCCGGGATACCGAGGCGGCGTGGGCCGACCTCCTTCCGCGGGCCGCGCAGCGTTCGCTGGGCGTCTCGGTCGCTGACCTCACGAGAGCGGACGCGCTGGCATTGGTCCGAGCGCCGGAGTTCGATCGCTATTTCCCGGGATCCGACCTGGAGGGGTCGGTGCGCCGTCAGGTCACCGAGATGGGGATCGATCCGGACGCGGAGGGCCGCATCCGGTATGACACGGGCGAACGCGAGGCAAAGCGAGCGCGGGCGTTCTGTGCACCCGTACGCGTGCCGGACGAGGTGTATCTCGTGATGCGGCCGCACGGTGGGCAGACGGACTATCAAACCCTGCTGCATGAGCTCGGACACGCCCTCCACTTCGCATATACACGGGCAGACTATCCGTTCGAGTACCGGTGGGTCGGGGACAATTCGGTGACTGAGTCCTACGCGATGCTGTTCGACCACCTCATGCAGCATCCCCGTTGGCTGCTGCGGTACTCCGGGCTCGGCAAGCGCGAACTGCCACCGTTTCTGCGGGCGGCGGCACTCGAAGAGCTGCAGTTTCTGCGGCGATATTGCGCGAAGCTGATCTATGAAGTGCAGCTCCACGGCGGGCAGCTGTCGTGGGACGTGATCCCCGATCTCTACGTGGAGACCCTGACCGAGGCGACATCATTCCGATATCGCCGGGCCGACGCCTTTATCGATGTAGACTCGCGGTACTACGCGGCTCGATATCTCCGCGCGTGGCAGCTCGGCGCGCTCCTCGCCGAATCGCTGACCGAGCAGTTCAACGAGGATTGGTTCCGGAACCCGCGTGCGGGCCCGTGGGCGGTGGAGAACCTGTTCGCAGAGGGGCAGCGCGAGCTGGCGGACGAAGTCGCCCGTCGCGTGACGGGGCGGCGGCTGTCGTTCGCTCCGGTGGTCGCCGCGGTCGAGCGGTTATTAGGGTAGCGACCTCAGCAATATTGCTCCAGCGCCGGGTCACTCAGCTGTATCGGTTGGCGGATTCGTCTGTTCCCGGCGCAAATGACATTGTAGATTGGTGTTAGTGCCTGACCAGAGCCGCCTTTGACAAAGTCGTTCTCGGCCGCCGCCGAGCGCCTCCGATTGGCATCGCCGACCGGTACGGCGGCGTCTGGTTCCGACGCCGCGGTTCGCGAGCTGATGGCGGTGCGCGAGATCGTGCACGCCTTCTTGACCGCGGATCGGCCGGAGGAGGTTTTTCGGTTCGCGCTCGAGCGGGTGAGTCCCGTCGTCGGCGCGACGTTCGCGTCCGTCTATCTGGTCGATGGCGCGTCCGAATTGATGCGACTGGCGGCCGCATACAACTGGCCGAAGCGCTACGAGCCGTGGCTGGGCGAGATGCGGGTGCGGCTCGGATTCGGCCCCAGCGGCGAGGCAGCAAGCGAGCGTCGGGCGATCGAAGTGCCGGACGTCTTCGCGGACCCGAGTCTCGAGGACTGGCAGGAAGTCGCGAACGAGCTTGGGTTCCGGGCGTTGGTCGCGCTCCCGCTCCAGACCAGCAGCCGCGTGTTGGGCGCAGTGACGTTCTATTTCGCCGACGCGAGGGGATTCAGCACCGAACGTCGCGGATTGTTGCGCATCGTCGCGGCCCAAATGGCCGCGACCGCGGAAAAGGCCGCACTGATCGACGACTTGCGGCGCGCCAATGCGGCACTCACGGAATCCAAGGCTGAGCTCGAGCAGCAGTATCTCGCGGTCCTCGAGGCGCGCCGGGTCAAGGATGAGTTCCTGACCAACGTGACCCACGAACTCCGAACGCCCTTGACCGCGGTGATGGGCTACATCTCGCTCCTGCAGGAGGAGTTCTCGGGTCCACTCACCGACCATCAGCGCAACGATCTGTCGTTGGCTCGCGATGCCAGCGACCGGCTGCTGGCGTTGATCGACAATTTACTGGAGATGACGACCCTCAAACGTGGCGGCATGGATGTGCAGGTCGAGACGTTCGACCCGCGCGACCTGCTCCGCGAGGCCGCGACGGCCACCAAGGGGCGTCCGGACAGCACCGAGTTGCGGATCGAGGTTCCTCCGGATCCGGTCCGGTATATGCGCAGTGATCGCCGGAAGCTCGCCAAGGTGTTGTCGAGTCTCATCAGCAACGCCTACAAGTTCACGGCCCGTGGCGTCGTGACCGCGTCGCTCGAGGTAGCCAGCGGACGGGCGTTGTATCGGGTGCAGGACACGGGCATTGGCGTGCCGTTGACATCACAGCGTCTCATTTTCGAGGAGTTCCGCCAGGTGGATGGCTCGCTGACGCGCCGCTATGGTGGCACTGGACTCGGACTGGCGCTCTCCCGACGCCTTGCCCGTCTGCTCGGCGGCGATATCGAGCTCGTGTCGGTGCCGGGCGAGGGCGCCACGTTTACGCTCGAGATCCCGCTCGAGTACCAGCCGATCGACCCAGCCATTCTCGCGTAGTCTGCCGTGGTCGCTAGTTTATCTGCATGACTTCATTTCCCAACCGCACCCTGCAGCAGACCCGCACCTCGCTGTCGCCAGGTGATGTCCTTTCGTCCGCCAAGCAGTTCTTCCTGCGACGCAACACGCTGTATCCGGCGTTCCTGGAGAAGGAGGGGCCGAGCTACGTGACGTTTCGGGGTCAGGGTGGGGAGGAACTTGTGATTGGGGTGGTGCGGGATGTCGGCGCGACCGCCGTCACAGGCTCGACGTACATGTTCGACCAACAGATCGCACGGTTCTTCACGACGCTTCCACCGGTGCCATCCGGCCCCCAATCCGAGGCGCTCGCCTGACGGCGGCCACTGGAAGCCCTGGACGCGCATCCGATCCACCGCGCGCCCCATTCGTGACGTCGCTACGCGTTCGGCCAGACGTCATCCGCATCGGCTCCGACCTCGAACCGCGCATCAGCATTCGCGTCGAAGTGCCAGAGGTCTGGGACATAGTGCGCGTGGACACGCCGTTGACCGAGTCCGTGCTGACGGTCAAGACGCGGGCGCTCACCGTGCTGTACCCCGACCACGACCAACCCGCCGACTTTGTCGTGAAGCGCAATGGCATCGAGCTACGGGATGAAATGGCGTCACTCGCGGACACCGGCGTCAGGAATGGGTCCACGCTCCTGGTGACGCTACGGCGACGACGACCAGTGCGGAGTTGACTCGGTACGTCCCTCGCTCTGATCTCGCATTCTGATTGCGGCCGGCACGACACCGGCTGGGGACACCCCGAGCACGTCGGTCGCTTGCGCGCGATCCCCGCAGCGCTTCGGCACGATCCCGAGCTCTTTCACGCCCTGCTCCACGTCGAGGGACGCCACGCCACGACGGACGACCTCGCCCTCGTTCACGACGCGCACTACATCGCGCGTGTGCGCTCGGCGGCCGAAGCCGGCGCCGCGACACAAACGGTGACCCATCTGGATCCGGACACCGTGGTCAGCGGCGGCTCGTGGGATGCGGCGACCGCTGCGGCTGGCTGCGTACTGGACGCCGTCGATATGGCCGTGGACGGTCGTGCGCTCCGGAGCTTTTGTGCCATCCGACCCCCAGGGCATCACGCACTCCATGACCGCGCGATGGGATTCTGCCTTTTTGGCAACGTGGCGCTGGCCGCGCGCTGGGGGCGACGGCATCATTCGATGGACCGCGTGTTGATCGTTGACTGGGACGTGCATCACGGAAATGGGACGCAGGCGCTCGTCGAGTCCGACGCGGGGGTTCACTACGTCTCGATGCACCAATGGCCGTGGTATCCGGGGACGGGCGCCGCGGACGACCGGGGGACCCACGCCAACGTGTGGAATGTCCCCTTACCCGCAGGGTTGGCTCGGGCTCGGTACACAGGGGCGCTCCTCGAGGCGGTCGATCGGGCCGCGGCGGGATTTACACCGGACCTCGTGCTGGTGTCTGCCGGGTTCGATTCCTTGCGTGGAGACCCGCTGGGAGGATTTACGCTCGAGCTCGAAGACATCGACCTGCTCACGCGCGAGCTGAAGAGCCGGGCCGACCTCTGGTGTGGAGGGCGCGTCGTCAGTGCGTTGGAGGGTGGCTACGCGGTCGCGCAGACGGCAGCCGCATGCGTCGCTCACCTCCGCGCGATGGTGTAACTTGCCCGCAATGAGCGCGTCTCGGCGCGTCCCGATCAAGTCCCGGCCCCCCGCGCCTCCCGCGCCAGCAATCCTTCGCCTGGTACAGCTTGTAGTGCTTGGTCGCTGGCGAGCGACCGGCGAGCAGCTGTACCGCGAGGTGGCACGCGTCACCGAGATCCAGCCGGGCCAGGAGGTGCTGGTCTCCGGGTGCGGTGATGGAGTCACGGTCGAGTGGCTGGCCCGGCGCACCGGCGCCTCCGTCACCGGCGTGGATCCGGATGCCGCTCGAATCGAGCGAGCGGAGGCTCGCGCACGGCTTCCAGCCACGACGCGTGCACGGCCGCTCCACCTCTCCTACCAGCAAGCGGCGCTGGACGATCTCCCGCATGAGACGGCGGTATTCGATGCGGCGATCGGCGAGCCCGCGATCGCTGGGGCCAGCGATCCCGCGCGCGCGGTCGCCGAGTTGGTCCGAGTTACCAAGCCGATGGGCAGCGTCGTGCTCCTCCAATTGACCTGGGGGTCCGAGCTGTCGGCGGATGAGCGTGAGTTGCTCGTGGAGCGTTTGGGTTTGCGTCCGCATCTCCCGGTCGAATGGAAGCGAATGCTTCGAGTCGCCGGTGTCGTGGACGTCAGGGTCCAGGACTGGACATCTGGAGAGCCTGGGGGGCCATCTACCGCGTCGGCGTCGCGGGATGCGGCCGACGCGGCGCAACTCACGTGGCAACAGAAAGTGCAGATCGTGACGCGCTCCTGGCGCAAATGGGGTGGAGGATGGCGCGCGGCGCGGGCGGCGGTCGAACGCGAGATGGAGTTGCTCCGCGACCTCTCGGATGAACGCGCCATCGGGTTTCAGCTGATTACGGGCGTCAAGTGGCCGCATGCGCGCAGCGACCGCCGCGACACACCCCCGGAGGCGACCGTACCCTCGTGAGACGACCGAGACCCGCGCCGTCATATCGGTTGTTCGGGTTGATCGCGGCCCGTGCCGAGAGCGGGTTGCCGCGACTTGCTCACGCGCGCCTGGAGCGGTTCCAGGAGCTGGCGGCCGTCGTTGCTGAGCAACCAGCCGGGGGATCGCCGCCGCCGGAGATCGAGATGCACCGGACCTTGGTCGCCGCCGTGTTCGCACACTGCGCCATCCTGCCTGCGCCCCCCGGAGTCGTCTTTCGGTCGATCGGCGTCTTACGCCGGTGGCTGGAGCTGCACCATGCGGCGCTCCTCGATGGTCTGGCGTACGTAGACGGTCGCGCTGAGGCGCGGGTCCACGTACGGCGGCCCGCCGGGGCCGCCGGGGCCGCCGGGGCCGCCGGGGCCGCGGCGGCGCGGGTGGCGGCTGGGGCGACGGCCGATGCGGATCGAGACGCCGCGGCGCTGGACGGCGCGGCTACGCAGCTCTTCCACGAGCTCGGGCGGGAGCAACCGGCATGGGTCGTATCGACCGCGGCGATCGGCGCGGGGGCCACGGGCGTGGCAGCGGCGACGGCGCGGGCCGCGGCACCTCTCGCGCGTGACGCTGGGGAGGTCAGCGCGTCGTTCCTCGTGGATCGGTCGCGATGGCGTGCGTTTGTCGAGGCCGTCGCGTTGGAGCGGACGCGAGACCCCCAACTCGACGTCAGGATGACCGGTCCCTGGCCACCGTACGACTTCGTCCGCCTGCAGTTCGGAGGATAGCGCCCTGTTCTGCCCAGACTGCGGCACGTGGAACCGCGCGGTGGCAGTGCAATGCGCGCGCTGCACGGGCTCCCTCCCGGTGATCGCCCCGATGGCCGCCGAACCTCCCGACGCCGAGATCACGCAACTGCGTCGTCTCACGGGCAATCGGTACCGCATCGTGCGCCGTCTGGGAAGTGGGGGGATGGCCCACGTCTATTACGTGGAGCAAACCACGCTCGGGCGCCCGCTCGTGATCAAGGTGCTCCACGCGCATCTGGCACGTGAGGCCGAGATGCGCGAACGATTTCGGCGGGAAGCCGAAGCGGCCGCGCACCTGACGCATCCCTTCATCTGCCCGATCGTGGACTACGGCGCGTCGGACGATGTCGTGTACCTTCTGATGCCCTACCTGGCGGGCGGCTCGCTCGCTGATCGGCTCGTGCGCGAGCGCACCTTGCCAGCGGTGTTCGCCGCCTCGACTGCCGCCCAGGTGGCGTGCGCACTCGACTACGCGCACCGTCGGGGGGTGATCCACCGCGACATCAAGCCCGACAACATCCTGTTCGATGACGACGGCTATGCCATCGTGACGGATTTCGGCATCGCGACCGCGCGGCGGCACGGGCGACTCACGGGCACGGGGCGCGCGATGGGGACACCGCACTACATGTCACCCGAGCAGGCGATGGGTCGGATGGTCGATGGACGCAGTGACCTGTACGCCGTGGGCGTCATGCTGTACGAGATGATGCTGGGCATTCCACCATTCGATGGTGCGGATTCCTACTCGGTCGGATACAAGCACGTGCACGAGGCGCCGGTGGCGCCGGAAATCGTGGATTCGCGTACCCCGCCGGCGTTGGCGGCGATCGTCATGAAATGCCTGGTCAAATCGCCGGACGAGCGATTCCAACGAGGCGTCGATCTGGCGGATGCGCTGATCGGCTTCCTCGCGCAGAACTCCGCGCCAAGTGCGACGCGTCTCTCCTGGCTCGCGCGCCGCGCGGGCGCGGAGCCGGTTCCGGCAGGCTAGCTGTCCTGACTACGCTCGCACGGTCCGATCGTCATCCGCGCGCCGTGGCCGTTGCATCGACCAGTCGGGCACGGAGCGTCGTGAGTCGATATGCCGCGAAGAGCAGCACCACCCCGCCGATGATCGCAAAGGCCGCAATCAACGCCATGATGGCGGCGAGGGTCACGGGCGGCGCGGCGATCGCGTAGATGCCGGCCAGCACACTCACGACGCCGAAGACGAGCGTGGATACCCACGGCACGCCGGCTCGCCGCTCGATCACCGCGGCATACACGCCAACGAATCCCGTTAGCAAGAGCCAGTAGGCGACCCAGATCACGGCGAAGGTGAGTGACAGGCCGGGATAGAGGTACAATGCGCCGAGCCCAAACGCGACGCTGATGACGCCGCCGAGCAGCAGCAGCCACCAGTGCCGGGCAGTCTCACGGACGTCAAATGCGTGAACGATCTGCATGAGGCCGCTGACGATGGCCCAGATCGCGATCAGGAGCGCGAAGGTAGCCACCGAGTCCAGCGGGCGGGCGATGATGAAGACCCCGAGCCCTACCGCGATCAGGCCGCGCAGCACGAGCGCCCAGCGTGACCGGTGAAGAGTGTGGACTATCGCGTCTGCTGGCATGGTGACCTCGTGTGGCGGTGGTCGAACCGTGCTGCCGCGCTCCTGAGAAGGGGGCGCCGGTTTCGTATCGGGGGCACCCTTTGAACATGGCACACCCAGAGGCGGCGGACAATCAGGTGGTCCTCTGGGGTCTGCTGTCGGCGCTGGTGATCGCTCGGGGGCGCGCACGCCCAGCTCTGCGGTGACGGCGGCGAGCGGATGGCCCCTTCAGCCCTGGCGGCCACCCTCGCAGAGGGGCGATTCGCCCCAATTCCATCGACTGCGAGGCCGGTGCCGTCAATCTTCGTCCATCATGATACGTCTGCTGGTGGCGGACGACGAACCGCTGGCGCGGGCGCGCGTCCGGGAGTTGGTCGCAGACGATCCCGACATCGAGATCGTCGGCGAATGTGGCAACGGCGTCGAGGCGGTTGCGGCCATCGCGCGATTGGACCCCGATCTGGTGCTGCTCGACATCCACATGCCCGAGCTCGACGGACTCGAAGTCGTGCGGACGGTCGGTCTGGATCGCATGCCGGTGGTGGTGTTCATCACGGCGCACGAGCAATACGCTTCGCGGGCGTTCGACGTCCGCGCCATCGACTACGTGCTCAAACCGGTCGATGACCAGCGATTCGCGGAGGTTCTCCGGCGAGCGAAGGAGCAGGTGCTCGCTCGCGCACAGGCCCGACTCGACTGAGAACGCCTGGAGGTGGGGCCACTCCATCGAGCGCGCGGGCCTGAACACATGTCCAGGCCCGCGGGCTCTCCTTCGGAACTGCCGACGCCTACTCCCTACCGCGCGACGATCATTTGACGACAATCGTGCCCGTGAAATGATGATTGAAGCATTCGATCGTGTACGTGCCCGGAGTGGTCAGCGTGCGTTGCGCTGTGCCGTCACTCATCAACGCCACGCTGTCCGGCGTCGTCGCGCCCGTGGGGACCGTGATGAAATGCACGCTGTGGGGGACGCCACCCATGGAGAAGGTGACCATCGTGCCCGCGGCGACCGTGTCCGGGTTCGGGCTCCAGAAGTAATTGCCACCGGAGCCGTACGCGCCGCCGGTGGTGGTCGTGCTGCCAGTGATAGTGTTGCTGCTGGCGCCGCTCCCGCCGCCGCCGCCGCTCGGGCTGGTGCTGGTACTGCACGCCACCGCAGCGAACGCCGCGGCGATGACGGTTCCGACCACTACTGCCTGTAGGCGCATGGCCTCCACTCCGTACAAAGGTTTGCTGTGGGTTCGTGTTCAGTGTGTGGAGGAATGGTCGCCGGACGGCCCAGAACCCGCATCCCCTTTGGGGCGAACGACGTATCGGGTGGGGTGAATGTCAAGTCAGTAGGGCCCAGCGGCCCGTGCCGGTCAGGGGCGGAGCCGTGGATTACCGTGGCCGTGACCGCAGGCTGGCTGGACGAGCGGCGAGCCCGTCAATTCACGCCGCCACGCGTTTCCATCGGCCCCGGCGGAAGAGCAAGACCGCGGCGACTGCAAACGTGGAGAACGCGATCGCGACCGCGGCGAATACGCCCCGCGGGCCGAAGTGCAGCGTGATGGCGAGACAATAGGCGAGCGGGATCTCCCACAGCCAGAAAATCACGAAGTTGAGCCAGGTCGGTGTCCAGGTATCGCCCGCTCCGTTGAACGCTTGGGTCACGACCATCCCGTATGCGTAAAACGGGAATCCAATCGCAATCACCCGCAAGCAGTCGGTGCCGGTGCGTAGGACGGCCGGGTCGCTCGTAAACAGTCCGACGATCGGATGCGCAGCTGCGACGAATAGCACCCCCACGACGCTCAGGACGCAGCAGTTGTAGAACCCGGTCATGCGGACAGCCTGCTCGCCGCGATCCGGACGTCCGGCGCCCAGGGCCTGCCCGACCATGGTCGCCGCGGCGTTGCTCAATCCCCAGGACGGCAGCAGCGCGAACACCACGACCCGCATCCCGATCGTGTACCCGGCCAACACCGTGCTGCCGAATGTCGATGCGATGCGTACGAGTCCGATCCAGCTCGCCGTGCCGATCAAGCTCTGGAACGCCCCCGACCCGGAGAGTCGCACCAGCCGTCCCATCACGTGCGGATCAAAGGGGAGGTCCCGCAGTCGGACGGCCACTCGGCCGCCGGGTCGTGTGAGGCGATACAGCGCGTAGAGCGCGCCAATACCACGACCCGTGGTGGTGGCGATCGCGGCGCCCGTCACGCCCAGATGGGGAAAGGGACCGAGGCCGAAGATGAGGCACGGGTCGAGCACGATGTTGATCAGGTTCGCGAGCCACAGCACCCGCATCGCGACCGCGGCATCTCCAGCGCCGCGGAAGATCGCGTTGACGAGGAACAGCATCAGGATCGTGCCGCTGCCGCCGAGCATGACCCGGGTGTACATCGTGCCTTGCGCCACGACCGCGGAACTCGCGCCCATGGCGGAGAGGAGCTGTGGCGCCAGCATCGTGCCCGCCGCACCCATGATGAGCGCGACGAGCAATCCGAGGACGACGGCTTGGCCAGCCACGTGTGCGGCACCCCTTGCGTCGTGCTCTCCGATCCGTCGCGCCACCATCGCGGTCGCGCCCACGCCGAGGCCCAGGGCGGCCGCATAGAGAAGCGCCAACATCGATTCCGTCAGTCCAACCGTCGCAACCGCGTCGGCGCCGAGCCGCCCGACGAAAAACACATCGACGACGGCGAACACGCTTTCCAGCGCCATCTCCAGCACCATCGGAACGGCCAGCAGCAGGATCGCTCGAGGGATCGATCCCTGCGTGAAATCCTGACGCGATCCGTGCAGCGCTTCCCGCACGGCCGACCAGAATCGGGCGGCCGTAGCGGGCGGCGCAAGCGCGGCGGGTGGAGTCTCGAGGGGAGCGGTCATCGGAAGAACGCAAAGGCGGTCTGTCGGCACCCGAGCTCGTGTCGGCGTCCGGGGTGGACACAAGCAAACACCGGTCGCCGGATTGCGCGACGGCGGTCGTGTGCGCGCGCCGCGGCGGGCGCGCGCGCGTCAGGGTCCGCTGAGCGCGGCGACCGTGGTGTCGTGCACGGGTGTATCGACCCCGAGTTCCCGTCCGAGGCGGGAGACCGTACCGCTCAGGGCGTCCAGCTCATTTGGGCCGCCGCGCTCGAGGTCCAGCAGCAAGCTCGGTTTGACGTCGGGTTGCAGCGCGTCGAACGCGCGCACCGCGTCGTGGACGATGGCATCGGCGAGCGCGACGCCGGACGCGCGGCCCACCGCGACCACCTCACGCACCGCGCGCTCGAATACCGCGCGGCCGAGGGGGGCCGCTCGAACGGCGCCCACTGGGCGACGGGCCAAGCCACATACGGCGGCGAGTGGCGCGATGAAGGCGAGTTTGCGCCACAACTCGACGTCGATGGTGTCGGTGACCGTTGCTTCGACGCCCGCGTCGCGCAGCGTAGCCACGATCCGCTGTACCCGATCCGTGGCCGCGCCGGTGAATTCCCCGACGGTGATGCGCTGGAAGGGGCTGTACCGTTCGACGACGCCGGGGGCGGTGCGGGCCGCGCTGATGTAGGTGAGGCCGCCGACGATGGCCGTCCAGTTGACGCCGAGCGCGGCGAGCCGCTCATCGATCCCGACCCCGTTGAGGAGGGGCACGATGACCGACCCGTGCTCGGCCAGGTCCCGGAGGATCGGCGCGACCGCGGCGACCGAGTAGCTCTTGACCGCGACGATGACGAATTCCGCGCCGACGAGGGCGGCCGGATCGTCAGTCGCGCCGACATCGACGATCCGCCGCTGGCCGCCGGGCTCGGCGATGCGCAGACCACCGCTGGCCCGCATTGCGGCCAGGTGGGATCCGCGGGCCAGGACGTGCACCTGGTGGCCCGCGATCGCGAGTGCACCTGCGAAATAGCCGCCCACGCCTCCCGCACCAACGACCGCGACCCGGGTTGGCCGGTGCGGCGTCGCGTCGGAGGCAGTGACGCTGCTGGCGGCCAATGCCAGGCGAGCGACGTGTGGACGGCTAGCGGGTGGGACTAGCTGCCGGCACTCCGGCGGCGCCGGGGCAGGACCGCGTGCGTCCCGGCGGCGTCGTAGGCGGCCAGCGCCCATGCGGCCACGTCGCCCGGGGCGTACGCCGCGCCAACCGCGCCGGGGAGCCGGGTGCTTGCGCGACGCATGACGGCGGTGATCCCACCGAACAACTGCTGCCGTCGGATGCCCGTCGCGCGTAAGACGCGGCCGTACGCGGCGACCGCAGCCCGCAGTCGCGCGCGGACCGCGCGCCACTCGCGCCGTTGTCCGCGCTCCGGCATGGGACGTGTCAGCACGGCCAACACGCGCGCGCAAACGGCATCGACCGTTGGGGTCGGCTCGACCCCGCGAACGACAGCCGGGTCGGATCGGACGGACATCGGTGGCTCCTCCAAAACGGGACGGCCATTGGTGCGGCGCTCGTGGTGCTCGCCGGCACGTCTTGCCGATCGTGAGCGCATCTCATCGACGCGCGATTGACTCTATGAGTAATACACGGTTGTACGGCGTCGCGCACGGTCCGCGCGACCTCGGCGGCGTATCGGCCTCCTATCGGACGCCTATCGGCCGCGGCGACCCGACTTGGCCGACGTGCTCCACGGCTTGGCGATCGCTCCCGGCCGACCACCGCGGACAGCCTGACCGGCATTGCGCGGCGTGGGCGTGCGGGGTGCAGCGCCCGTCGCGGGCGTCCGCGTCGGGTGGGGGGACTTCACAGGAGGCTGGGGCCCGGTCGGGGCGCGGGGTTGCGTACGCGGCGTGCGCGGAGTCATAGCGGGAAGGTGATGTGGTACATCGGTTCGGGCGCGGCGCGTCGATAGAATCGCACCCGTCAGGTGACGTGCGGGCGGTTACGGTCACGGGCGCGTAACGAGCGCGCGCCGATTGCCCGTAATCTGGGGGTTCAGCGCATCGCGTGAAACCTTCGCGGCCGATTCGCGTACGGTGAGCAGGGAAGCCAGGCGAGAGTCGCTCGCCGGCTGCGGACCTTGGCGTGGCGATTGCTGGCCGCGGGCTGCCCCTGCTCCACCGGTGCGCGGAGTCACCAAACCTTCGACACCGCAGTGGTGTCAAAGCTTGCAACACCGGATGTGGCGGCGCGCCCGCCCTGTCGGTTCTCGTGTCACTCGTCGGAGGAGTCATGGAAGCACCGTGGAAAGCCGGAGACACCGTGTCCGCGATCTGCCCGCACTGCGGCGATCTGGTCACTGCCAAATACGCGCACCGCTCGGTGCAGATCCCGCGCACCAGGCTCAAAGTGCGGCACGTGCTGGTCAGCGTGTGCCCCACGTGCAACGCCATGCTGGCGCTTCCGCGGCAGTCGATGGCGCAGTTGCGCGAGGTTGGAGTGGGGAAGTAGGGGGAGTAGCGATTGGCGATGGGCAATGGGTAGTACGGAGTGAGAGGCCGGGTGCGGTAGACGCACCTGGCCTTTGTGTTTCTCGCCGCGACTGGCCGGGCGCCGCGCGTGTGGGGGCGGCGACGCGGCGGGGCTTGCGCGGAACGGGCGCGACCGGGCATCCATCGGGCTGCGCGTGATGTGGCGGGCGCGCTGGAGGGTATCCTCACGTCCCGGATAGGTGATGCACCGACCGTCGTCTGCCGTCGAGGCCGACATCCTGGCTGATCTGGCGTCGGTCGAGGCCGCGGGCCGCGTCTGCGCCCGTACTCTCGTCGTGGGTGCTGCGCGTGGGCGCGATCGCGGTCGCGCGTGCGGTCGCGGTCGCGCGCGCGGTCGCGTATTGGCCGCGACGATCGTGGCCGTTCTTGGACTCGTCGTGGGGTCGGGTGTGCGCGCCCAAGCGGGGCGTGGCACGCCCGTGCTCAAGCAGGCTCCGCCTCTGGGATGGGCCGCGTTTACTCGGCTCGTGGACGCGTTTGCCGCGCGCGACAGCCTGGTCGGGGCGAGCGTGCTGGTGCTACGCGGCGGGCACGTGCTCGCGCACCACGAGTTCGGCGACGCCGACCGTGGCGTCCACCAGGCGGTCGATGAGCGCACCCTGTTTCACTACGGGTCGATCACCAAGACGTTGACGGCGATCGCCATCCTTCAGCTCCGCGACCGCGGACGACTCCGGCTCGACGATCGCGTCGTCACCTACGTGCCCGAGCTTCGACTCGTGCACGACCCGTACGGATCGATCGACAGCCTCACGATCGCCATGCTGTTGTCGCATGCGGGCGGCTTCCAGAACCCCACGTGGCCGTACACCGACGACAAGCCGTGGGAGCCGTTCGAGCCGACGACGTGGGCGCAGTTGGTGGCCATGATGCCGTATCAGGAGCTCCGGTTCGCGCCGGGCTCGCGCTACGGCTACAGCAATCCGGGGTTCCTCTACCTCGCGCGCATCATCGAAGCCATCAGCGGCGATCCCTGGGAGGTGTACGTGGACAAGAACATCTTCAAGCCGCTCGGCCTCGCGCACAGCTACTTCGGTACGACGCCGTACTTCATGGCCGCCGATCGCGCCAACAGCTACGCAGTGGAGCGTGATTCCAGTGGACACACTGCGGTCCGGGCACTGGGTCGCGAGTTCGACCCGGGGATCACGATCCCCAACGGTGGCTGGAACGCGCCACTCAGCGATCTCGGACGATACAGCGCCTTTCTCACCGGCGCGGCGGCCGGCGACACCGCCGCACGCCGGCTGTACGACAGCGTGCTCGCCCGCTCCACGTTGGAGGAGATGTGGCGCCCGCGATATCCGACATCGGCCGATGCGCAGACGGTGTCGGCTCCCGGCGAGACAGTGGGGCTGTCGTTCTTCCAGGTGCCCCGCGGGGGCACGACCTATGTCGGCCACATGGGATTTCAGGCTGGGTTTCGCGCGTTTCTGTACATCAACCCCGGGACGGGGGCCGCGGTGATCGCGGCGCTCAACACGCGCAACGATGCCGACCCCGTGCAGTCGCAGGCGGCGTGGCTCGCGGTGCGCGACGCCGCGCTCGACCTCATCCGCTGAGACGCGTGGACCCCGCGAGCGCGTCGCGGCGCCGTCCCACCTATCGCTCGGGTCGTGGCCCCGGCACATTGCAGCGCGGTCTCCGTCGCGGCGCACGGGTGGGACCCGGCGCACCTCGGGTCCGGTAGTCGTCCCCTCTCGCGAGGAGCTCTATGCTCAAGGACTTCAAAGCATTCATCATGCGGGGCAACGTCGTCGATCTGGCGGTCGGTGTGATCATCGGTGCGGCGTTCGGGTCGATCGTGAAGTCGCTCGTGGACGACGTGTTGATGCCGGTACTGGGGCTCGTCACTGGCGGCATCGACTTCTCGAACATGTTCGTGATGCTCAAGGCGGGCGCCAAAGCGCCGGCCCCATACGCGACGCTGGGAGAGGCGAAGGCGGCGGGCGCGGTGACGTTGAACTACGGGGTCTTCATCAACGCCGTGATCGCATTCGTGATCGTCGCCTTCTGCGTGTTCCTGCTCGTGCGCGCCGTGGCGCGACTGCATCGCGCGCCCGCGCCGGCAGCGCCGAACACCAAGGATTGCCCGTACTGCAAGCGGAGCATCCCGCTGGACGCGACGCGGTGCCCGGAGTGCACGTCGCAGCTGGCGGCGGCCTGAAGGGTCGCGATTGGCGATTGGCCAATACTTCGAGGGCCGGCTACAGCACTCCGTAGCTGGCCCTCGCAGGCTCACCGCTAACCGCGCACCGCTATTCGCGCACCGCTATTCGCGCACCGCTATCCGCCGCCCTTGAGCTGGATCAACTGCTCCACCGTGATGCCTTCGGCTTCGGCTTGGAAGTTCATCACGACGCGGTGGCGGAGGACGGAGAGGGCGACGCTTTGCACGTCTTCGAGGTCGGGGATCGCACGGCCATCCATCGCGGCGCGCGCTTTGGCGCCCAGCACCAAGTATTGGGACGCTCGGGGGCCCGCGCCGTAGCTGACGTAGCGCTTGACGTCAGGCGTGGCCTCGGCCGCCCCGGGACGCGTCGAACGCGCCAACCGCACCGCGTACGCCACGATACTCGGCGGGGCCGGCAGGCGTCGGACGAGGTGCTGCAACGCGAGCAGCCGGTCGGCGCGCAGCGCCGGAGCAACGCTCCCACGCACGTCGCCTGTGGTGGCCGTCACGATCGCTTCCTCCTCCGTCCGCGACGGATAATCCACCCGGAGCTCGAACATGAAGCGATCCAACTGCGCTTCGGGCAGTGGATACGTCCCCTCCTGTTCAATCGGGTTCTGGGTCGCCAGCACGAAAAATGGTTCGGGGAGCGCGTGGGTCTGGCCGGCCGTCGTCACCACGTGCTCCTGCATCGCCTGCAGCAGCGCCGCCTGGGTCTTGGGCGGCGCGCGGTTGATCTCATCCGCCAGCACGATGTTGGCGAAGATCGGACCGTGGACGAATCGGAACGCCCGATGTCCGGTCGCGTGGTCCTCCTCGAGCAGCTCGGTGCCCGTGATGTCGCTGGGCATGAGGTCGGGGGTGAACTGCACGCGCGAGAACGACAGCTCGAGCGCTTGGGCAACCGTCTGTACCAACAACGTCTTGGCCAGGCCGGGCACACCGACCAGCAGCGCGTGCCCACCCGCGAGCAGGGCCGCGACCAAGTTGTCCACGACCTCCTGCTGGCCGACGATGCGCTGCGCGATCTGCGCCATCAACGCGCTCCGCGCACGCGCGAGCTCGTCGAGCAACTCGACGTCGCGCTCGTCGCCAGCGGGGGCAGCAAGTGGTCGAATGCTTGGCGCGGTCACGAAGGGAATGTAAGTGGTGGGCGGTTCGCGATTGGCGATTGGCGAACAGCGTTCACCAATCGGCGATGGTGCGCCCGCTTGGCCTTCGTGTTAGGCCTGGCTTGCTGGAATGTCGTTGCTTCAGAGCGCCAATCGCGAACCGCTACCCGCGAACCGCTACCCGCGAACCGCTACCCGCTACCCGCGAACCGCTGCCTACGGCAGCGCAAATCCGGCGCGCGATTCGAGCGGGTAATTGCTGCTGGTCAGCGTGGCGATGGCGGTCAGCGGGCCGTGCGCGCGTGGACGGCGCCAGTGCACGGAGTAGGTGAGTGCTCCCTGCGGGTCGAGCGGCTGATTGCGCAGCTCTTGGGTGAACATCTGGCCGGTGCTCCAGCGCCACACTTCGCTGCCTGCCGCGTCCATCACCGCGATGTCGTGCGTCTGGCCGCTGGGGAAGGTCAGCTCGAGTTTCTTCGATGTCGTGTTGATCACGTGCAGGACGAAGTGCACGTCCTCGCCATTCACCGTTACGTCCATCGTCGATTCGAGCGCGGTCGCGGCCGACTGATGGCGGGGGGCGGCAGCGCTGGTCATCACGCCACCATTCGTCGCGGCCGCGGCCGTCGCCATCGAGAACGGATGCGACTGCGTGCCGCATGCATACGCGATGCCGATGGTGGCGACGAGACCCACGATATGGGAACCACGCATCGACGGGAGAGACATTTCTCGGTCGCGTCCGAGCCGGCGGGCCTGTTCTCGAAAAAACATCACGAATCTTTTACTGTCAGGTTATCAACACGGGTTCACGTCGGCAAAGAGATTCCGCGTGTAAGTGATATATAGACTATCACTTGCCATTCGTCCACCCTTATTTGTGAATCCACATTCTTGTGCATTCGCGGGAGGACGCCTTCATATGTTGCAAAAGGCCCCGGTCGCCGGTACATTCCCGGCGCGATGGACGAAGGGGGCGGACGGCCCAGCTCACCGGCTGGCCAGGGCGGACGGGACAGCCGCTCACCGCGACTGTCGACCGTTGCGGGGGGAGGGCTGGAGTTCGCGGCGGCCATTCTGCTCGGCGTGTTCGCGGGGCAATGGCTGGACCGGCGGTGGGGCACGAGCCCGTGGGTGTTGCTCGTCGGGGCGATAGTCGGGGCCGTTGGGGGGTTCTACCGGCTGTATCGTGACCTCACGGCGAGTCAGCGGCGCCCGCCACCGAATGGCGCAGGCGACGGCACCGGCCGGCCGTAGTGGAGTGACAGTGCGGGGCGCGATCCGCCGAACGGCGACGATGTCCCATCCAGTGATCGTGATCCTGTTCGCGGTGGTCTCGGGCGTCGTAATTGGCCTTGCCGCCCTGGTCCTCGGGCTCGTGTTTGGCGGTGACGCGGGTCAGCGCGCGATCATCGTGAGCGCGGCGATCGCATGGGTGGTGCAGATGATGGCGTTCGTGATCGCGTTGCGCCTGCGCGGCTGGAATGTCATCGCCGCTTGGACGTTGGGCATGCTGCTCCGATTGGGGGCGTTGATGGTGTACGGGTTGGTGGGGGTGCGTGCGTTGTCGCTGGCCCCCGACGCAGCGCTGATGAGTATGGCGGTGTTCTTCTTCCTCTCGACGTTGACCGAACCATGGTTTCTGCGATCATGAGATGGGCGCCTTCGGCCCACAGTCGCTTCCGGTGCGTGCTGGGCTGCGCCGCGCTGGCGATATTCGCGGCCGCGCCCAGACAGGCGATGGCGCAGGATTACCCCAAGTGTTTCAGCAACGGCTCGGCCGCGACTGACGAGCACCGGCTCCGCGTGCTGGCGGGGGAATCGAAGGCCATCGATTTCATCACGCCGCACATCACCGATTCGCACGATCTGGATCTCCCCTACCTGCATTCGCCGTACGTGTGCATTTGGGAGATTCCGCGGTGGGCGCCGCTCCACATTGGTGGGCTCACGCTCGACCTGTCGCCGACGAAACACGTCGTGTGGCTGCTGATCGCATCGGTGCTGTGTCTCGCCACGCTGTTGTCGGCGGCGGCATTCCATCGACGGCGGACCGCCAATCCGGCGGTGGCGGAGGGATTCTCCGCGGGGATCGAGGCATTGGTGCTGTATCTCCGTCAGGCGGTCGTGCTGCCCAACGTGGGACCGCACGGCGACGCGTACACGCCGTACATCCTGTCCGTCTTCTTCTTCATCCTGTTCGCCAATCTCGTGGGTCTGATCCCGTACGGGTCGACGGCCACGGGCAATATCGCGGTGACCGCGACGATGGCCATCATCTCGTTCGTGGTCATCGAAGTGTCGGGGATGCGTGCGCTGGGCGCCGGCTACTGGAAGACCATCGTGTACTGGAACCCCGACCTCGCCTTGGCAGTGCGAATCCCAATGGCGCTCATCATGACGCCGATCGAGATCCTGTCGAAATTCACCAAACCGTTCGCGCTCACGATCCGGCTGTTCGCCAACATGACGGCTGGACACATCGTGCTGCTCGCGCTCATCAGCTTGATCTTCACCTTCAACAGCTATTTCATCGCGGTCGTGCCCGTCGCGATGGGCGTCGCGGTCTCGCTCCTCGAGATCTTCGTCGCGTTTCTGCAGGCCTTCATTTTCGCGCTGCTGACGTCGGTCTTCATCGGACAGATCCGACAGGCGGCGCACTAGGGACATCGCACTTCACCCAGCGCGTGGGAGTCGCTCCCCCTACGCGCGCAGACATGTAGCCGGCCGAGTGGCTGGTGACACCCGTTGAGGCCCGGGCCTCGCAGACGGGCGGCGGTGTGCCATGACGGGGCCGCGGAGCATGCATCCACGAACGGGCGGTGTGAGCCGCCCGTGATCACGACGGAGAATTCGCATGACGATCCTCGCACTCTTGCAACAAGCAGCAGATCCAGCCGCTCAGGCGGCCGCGCGCTCGGGTGGGCTCATGGGCGCGGGCATTGGGGCCGGGTTGGCGGCCATCGGCTCCGGCATCGGCATTGGTCTCATCGGCGGCCGGACGAGCGAGGCGATGGCCCGGCAGCCCGAACTGGCGGGGACCATCCAGACCGCCGCGTTGATCCTCGCCGCGCTGATCGAAGGCGTGGCGCTCTTCGCTGTCGTTATCGCGTTCATCATCCAGCTCAAGTTCTGAGCTCGGCGTTCGGAGTGCGGCGGCGCCGGGCCCGGGGCCCGTGCCGCCGGCTCCCACCGGGAGAGATCCACATGCGTCGAATTCTGGTCGTTGGTCCGTGCGTACTGACGGCGCTCGCCGCCGTCGCCACGCCGGTGTGGGCACAGGGTGAGGGTGGCTCAGGAGGAGGGAATATCCTGACGCCGAACGGCGGGCTCATGATCTGGACGCTCGTCATCTTCCTCGTGCTGCTCGTCGTGCTGTCGAAGTACGCGTTTCGTCCGATCACCGCGGCGGTCGCCGCCCGTGAGAAGGCGCTCGAGGACGCACTCGAGCAGGCCAAGCGGGACCGCGTCGAGGCGGCGACCCACCTTGCCGAGCAACGACAGCTCCTCGAGCGGGCCCACGGCGACGCCCAACGGCTGCTCGTCGAGGCCCGGTCTGCGGGCGACAGCGTGCGGCAGCAGATGCTGGCGCAGACCCATGTCCAGCAGCAGGAATTGTTGGAGCGCGCCAGGAAAGAGATCGACGACGAGCGGCTCCGAGCGATCGCCGACCTTCGGCGAGAGGCCGTTGACCTCGCGATTCTGGGCGCCGGCAAGGTCATCGAGAAGAACCTCGACGACGCGACGAATCGAAAGCTCGTTGACGACTTCCTTGCCGGCCTCAAGCCGATGGCGGCCCGCCGGTAATGCGCGACGTCTCGATTGCCGCCAACTACGCGCGGACGCTCTTGGAGTTGGCGCGGCGCGCGAAGGCTCCTGGGGAATGGGGCGTCATGTTTGGCGACGTGGCGGCCGCTGTCGAGCGGGATCCGCGCCTCAAGCGCTTTCTCGAGTCTCCGCGCGTGAGTGAAGCGCAGAAGCGCGAGATCATCGGCACCGCGTTCGGCGATCGCTTGCCGCACCTGCTCGTCCGGTTCCTGCAGATCCTGGTGCACAACCGGCGGCAAATGATGATTCCGGCGATCGCGGTCGAATACACGCGCTTGCTCGACGATCTGGAAGGGCGGATCCACGCGGACGTCACGGTGGCGCGGCCGATGGACGAGGCGGGTCAGGCGGCTCTGGCTGACCGGCTCACGCGCAGTATGGGAGGCGGGAAACGCGTCACGCCGGTGGTCCGGGTATTCCCCGCCATCATGGGCGGTGTCATCATCCGGATCGGCGATACAGTGGCGGACGGATCGGTGCGCACGCGGCTGGGACGACTCCGCCAGCGGCTTGCGGCGGTCCGGTAGGCCCGGAGGCATCGATGGCGGACGTGGCAGGGAGCGGGCGGGTCGGTGTTCGGATCGTCCCCAAGCCGTGGGGACACGAGACCATTTGGGCGGTGACCGACCGCTACGTTGGCAAAGTGCTCCACATTCGGGCTGGCCACTCACTCTCGGTCCAGTATCATGAGCGGAAGGACGAGACGATCCATCTGCTGTCCGGAGAGATGATCTACCGGGTGGCCGATCGCGCGGGGGCCGAGTTACGGGACGTCCGCCTCAAGCTGGGTGAGTCGTACCGAAACATGCCCGGTACGGTGCACCAGATGGAAGCACTGACCGATTGTGACGTGCTCGAGGCATCGACGCCGGATCTCGACGATGTCGTCCGACTCAGCGACCGATACGGCCGTGAAGGCACCCATGCGCCCTGACCCGCACCGCCACGCCGCGGCAGGCACCCGATGAAAGTGATCATCCCACTCGCCGGCAAGGGCACCCGACTGCGGCCGCACACGCACGTGACGCCCAAACCCATGCTGCGCGTCGCCGGCAAGCCAGTCATGAGCTATCTCCTCGACGACCTGCGGCAGTTGGGCAGCATCGACGAGGTCATCTACATCACCGGCCACCTGAAGGAGAAAGTCGAGAGCTACGCGCGCCAGGCGCTCGACGTGCGCTCGGTGTTCGTCGAGCAGCAGACGCAGAACGGCACGGCCGGCGCGGTCGCACTGGCCCGAGCGCACGTCGATCAGCCGGTCCTCATCATCTTCGTCGACACGATCTTCGACGCCGACCTCTCGGTCATTGACCGCACCGACGCCGATGGGATCATCTGGACCAAGGAAGTCGAGGACTACCAGCGATTCGGGGTGGTGGTGACGGATGCGCAGGGCTACATGACGCGCATTGTCGAGAAGCCAACGACGCCGATCTCCAAACGCGCGAACATCGGGCTGTACTACATCCGTGATTGGCGGCTCCTGTTCGAGGGCATCGACCACGTGCTGGCATCCCCGCCGAACCATGGCGAGTACTACCTCACCGACGCGTTCCAGTACATGATCGACCACGGCGCGCGACTCAAGGTCATCGATGTCGAGGGCTGGTTCGACGCGGGGAAGCTGGATGCGCTCCTCGCCACGAACCGGGCGATGCTGGATCGAGGCCGAGCGCGTCGCCCGGCCGACATCCCGGGCTCGACGATCATCGACCCGGTCTACATCGAGGACGACGTCAAGATCCACCGCGCGCGCATCGGTCCCAACGTCTCGATCGGCGCGGGCACGATCGTCGATGGGTCGGAGATCCGCGACACGATCATCGGGTCTCACTCGACGATCCGCGGGTCAGTGCTCGCGAACTCGCTGGTCGGCGACCACGTCGTGCTCGAGGGAGTGCACGGCGAGGTGACGGTGGGCGAGCATTCAGAGGTGAGGGTCAGCTAACCGCTAACCCCGCCGCCGTCACGATGATCGTCAGCGCCCGGGCGAGGCCCAGGGTGCCGTCCGTGTTGTCGTACCATTCGGCTTCCGTGTGGGCGTCGCCGCCGCTGCCGCCGGCGCCGAGTGCGATGGCGGGGATCCCGAGGCTGATTGGGACGTTGGCATCGGTGGACGCGGTCGCGAGGTCGGCTTCGCGACCGATCAGTCGGGTCGCTTCGATCGCGGCTACGACCAGCGCGTCGTCGGCCGGTACGTCGCCGCACGGACGGTCGCCGATCACCTCGATCTCCACGGTCAGTGCCCGAGTCCCCGCGGCTCGTCGCGCGTTCTCGCCCGACTCAGCGGCCTGCGCGGCGGCGCGGACGTCGCGATCGTAGCGTTCGAGGACCGCGGCCGATCCCGACCGCAGGTCCACTTCGAACCACCCACTTTCCGGAATCGCGTTGACCGCGATGCCGCCGCCGATCCGACCCACGGTCAGCGTGGTCCGCGGCTCGCGCGGCAGGGCAAGTGCCGCCAACGACGCGACCGCGGCTGCTGCGGCATGCACGGGGTTGGCGAGCCCGTACGCGGCCCAGCTATGGCCGCCCGTGCCGCGATACGTGACGCGGAACCGCCGCGCGCCGAGGGCCCGGTGCACTACCCGCTCGTCGCCTGCGCCGTCGAGCGCAATTGCGGCCGCAACGCGTCCTGCGGCGCCCGTGAAGAACGCTTTGGCGCCCCGAAGATCGCCGGCGCCTTCCTCGCCCGTCGTCGCCACGAAGTCGATGGGCGAGCGCACACGGACGCGGACGCCATCGATCTCCTCGGCCAGCGCGAGCATCGCGGCGATCCCCCGCCCATTGTCGCCGATGCCGGGACCGGCCAGTCGCGAGCCGTCTCGGCGGACTCGGAGCGTCGTGCTCCGGGGGAAGACCGTATCCAGATGCGCGCAGACCGCCACCGACGGCGCGCTCGACGCGCCGGGGCGGCGTCCGATCACGTTGCCGGCGTGGTCCGTGCGCACGTCTCGGAGGCCGAGCGCGGTGAACCGATCGGCCACCCACGCCGCACGGCGGGATTCATCGCCCGTTGGGGCGGCGATCTCGGACACGGCGATCTGCGTCCGGATCACGCTCGCGTCACGGGCGGCGAGACGGTCGCGGGCGGCGCTCAGCGCCGCGTGCACGCGAGCGGCCGGCATGGACGGCGTCATCTGCACACCGGACTAGATGGGCGAGCCAGCCGTGGCGCGCAAGGCATGTCGGCGGTCGCGCCGCTCGCCGGCCGCGATCAGCAGCACCGCGATCCGGGGCGATCGTAGCGGCGGGCGAGCCGGTCCCGCGTGAACTCATCGCGCGACAGCGGCGCCGTACACGGGTGGTGTACTCGGAGGTGGCCCAAATAGCGTTCGTAGTCCGGTGCGCCCGCGATGGTGCGGAGGGCCCAAACGAGCTGGGCCACCCACGCCGACAGCCGGGAGCGGCCGCGTTCGGCCGCCGGCGGCGACAACGCGTCACCCATCAGTCTGCCCCGGCGGTTGCGGTGTGCGACCATCCGGCCTGGGGCGTGCTGGGAAGGTAGGGCACCTCGGTGGAGAGGCGCGCCGTCCTACCCCGGAGCGCTCGCGCCCACTCGCGCACGGACTCCCAGAGGATGACGACCACGGCCAGGAGGAAGACAGCGGCCACCGCGGCATCGAGCCGGTCGTTGAACGCCACGCGGGCCGCGTCAGCCGCTGACATGACGTTTGGTGCCTGCGCGCCGGCGGCGATCACCGCGTCCATCAGGCGGGCGTGCGCGAGAAAGCCGAGCCTCGGGTCGGGAGAAAAGATCTTGGGCAGCCCGCGGTGCCCGTCACGACGACGAGCCATGCGAGGGGCAGGATGGTGATCGGTGCGTACCGTGCTTTGCCCATCTTGATGATCACGGTGGTACCGACACAGAGCGCGACGCTCGCCAGCAGCTGATTGGAGATCCCGAACAGCGGCCACAGTGAGTTGATGCCTCCCAGCGGGTCGGTGACTCCCTGATACAGGAAGTGACCCCAGAGCGCCACGAAGAGCGTGCTCGACACGATGACAGCGGGATACCACGACACACGGCCGAGCGGCGCCCACACGTGCTTGAGCAGGTCCTGCAGCATGAACCGGCCGACTCGGGTGCCCGCGTCCAGCGTGGTGAGGAGGAACAGCGCCTCGAACATGATGGCGAAGTGATACCAGAGGGCCATCGCGGTGGTGCTTGCGCCGCCCAGGAAGCCCGTGAAGATGTGGGCCATGCCGACCGCGAGGCTGGGTGCGCCTCCGGTGCGGGAGAGCAGCGAGCGCTCGCCGACCTGCTGAGCGAGCGTCGTGATCTCGCCTGGACTGACCGTGAACCCCCACGCGCGAATCGCGTGGGCCGCCGACTCCGCGGTCGTTCCGAGCGCGCTGGCGGGCGCGTTGATCGCGAAATAGACGCCGGGGGTGAGCGCACAGGCCGCGATCAGCGCGAGGACCGCGACCATCGACTCGGTGAGCATGGAGCCATAGCCGATCATCCGGGCGTCCGTCTCGCGCTGCAGGAGCTTGGGCGTCGTGCCCGAGGCAATGAGCGCGTGGAATCCAGAGATCGCGCCACACGCGATCGTGATGAACACGAAGGGAAACACCCGGCCCGCGAACACCGGCCCCGACCCATCGACGAATCGCGTGACCGCGGGCATCTGCAGCGGCGGCAGCACGATGAACACGCCAATGGCGAGGACCAACACCACGCCAATCTTCACGAATGCCGAGAGATAATCACGGGGGGCGAGCAACAGCCACACCGGCAGCACCGACGCCGCGAGTCCGTACCCCATGAGCCACCACGCGAGCGTCGTGGCGCTGAGCGTGAACATGGGCGCGAGCGTGGGCTGGTCCGCCACCCATCGGCCCACGAGCAGCGCGAGCCCGAGCATCACGATGCCGATCGCGGTCGCTTCCAGGATGCGATCGGGTCGGAGCCAGCGCAGATAGACGCCCAGGAACAGGGCGATGGGAATGGTCAGGGCCAGGGTGACCGTCCCCCAGGGGCTCGCCTTGAGCGCATTCACGATGACCAGACCCAGCACCGCCACGAGGATCACCATGATCCCGAGGACCGCCACGAGCGCCGTGTAGCCGGCGACGGGTCCGATCTCGTCCTTGGCCATCTGTCCCAGTGATTTGCCGTCTCGTCGCACGGAGGACGCGAGAATCACGAAATCCTGGACCGCGCCGCCGAGCGCGACGCCGACGATGATCCACAGCGCGCTCGGGAGGAACCCGAACTGTGCGGCCAATGTCGGTCCGACGAGCGGTCCCGGGCCGGCGATCGCCGCGAAGTGGTGGCCGAAGACGATCCAGCGATTCGTCGGCACGTAGTCGCGGCCATCTTCGAGGCGTTCAGCCGGTGTCTGGCGGGTCGCATCGAGCGCGAAGACGTTTCGCGAAATGATGCGGCTGTAGAACCGATACGCGATGACGTAGGTGCAGAGCGCAGCGGTGAGTAGCCATGCCGCGCTCACCGGCTCCCCGCGCGAGAGGGCGAGCATGGCGAACGCCCCGGCGCCGACGATGGCGACCGCGCTCCACAGGAGACCAGACACCAGCTTCGGCATGGGAGCGCAATTTCGGTTAGTTTATCGGCGGTCGCTAGCCATTGACGCCATCATCCATGCCGCCTCAACTCGCACCATCGCGCGCGGTCCCTGTCGCTCAGGCATCGCCCATCGCTCCGGACGTCGCGCATCGCGTCCGGCGCCGACGTGTCCGGCTCGCGCGGGCGGCTGTGGCCGCGGTTGCGGTGGTGGTGGCGACGGCGCAGGGCTGCCGGCACGAAGCCGGTCCCGCGGCAGCCATGCCGATCCGACCCATGCCGTACCATCCGGGCGGCGGGCTCACGGGAGCGCGCGTCATCGTCCTCCCGCTCGAGACGATTCGGGGCGGGGATCTGGCGGGGTGCGCGGCTTCCATTACCAGCCCCCGCGATTTCCTCATCGACGCGAATGCGCAAATCGCGCGGGCGCTCGCGGCGCGGGCGCCGCACACGACATGGCTGCTCCCAGCAGACATCGCCAAGATAGCCGACCGGAGCGCGGGATACTCTCCCGATCCCTACAGCGTGGACATTTCGCAATTGCTTCCGGATCGATGGAAATCACGTGGGGAGCTGGCGGACCCGCTCGCGTCGCAGCTGCGTCGTCTCAACTCCTTCACGGACGCGCAGGTGGCGCTCATCCCGGTCGAGGTCCGCTATTACCCGCGGCTCGGCCCGGCCACAGCCCGCGCGTCCGATCGGTCGCCGGCACCGACCGTGGATGCGTCGCACGCCGGGTGCCGACCCGTATTGCGGGTCGCCGTCGTGGATACCCGGGCGCTCGTGGTCGCGTGGGCCGGCGATGTGGTGGGCGACTCGACCGCGACCGCATCGCCGGGCACGATCGCCAGCCTGGCCGACCGATTGGCACAAGCGGTCGCGACGCCGTAGATGGGCATTCCGGTCACGTTGATCCCGGGTGACGGGATCGGGCCGAGTATTGTTGACGCGACCGTGCGGGTGCTCGAGGCCTCTGGGGCGTCCATCGACTGGGACGTGCAACTAGCGGGGCTTGCGGCGCTCATGCGGTACCACGATCCCATGCCGGAGGCGACGCTGGCGTCGATCCGCCGCACGGGTGTGGCGCTCAAGGGGCCGCTCGAGACACCGATCGGCGAAGGGTATCGTTCCGTCAACGTCGCGTTGCGGAAGACATTCGACCTCTACGCGAACGTGCGCCCTGCGCATGTCGTGGTCCGCGGCGGGCGATTCGACAGAGTGGACATCGTGCTCGTGCGCGAGAACACCGAGGGGTTGTACGTCGGCATCGAGCATTTCATCAAAGTCGGCGACGATCCCAAGGCGGTCGCCGAATCGACGGCGGTGATCACCCGGACCGGGTCGGAGCGCGTGATCCGCTACGCGTTCGAGTACGCGCGCCTCCATGGCCGCCACAAAGTCACGCTGGTGCACAAGGCGAACATCCTGAAGTTCTCGCAGGGATTGTTCCTGGAGGTCGGCCGTCAGATCGCGACCGAGTACGAGTCGCTCGGCATCCAGTTCGAGGACAAGATCGTGGACGCGATGGCGATGAATCTGGTCATACGTCCCGAGCAGTACGACGTGATCGTGACGACCAACCTGTTCGGCGACATCCTCTCTGATGAAATCTCGGGGCTCGTCGGCGGGTTGGGGCTCGCGCCGGGCGCCAACATCGGCGCGCACGCGGCGATCTTCGAGGCCGTGCATGGCACGGCGCCCGATCTGGCCGGTAAGGGCGTGGCGAACCCGGGTGCGCTGATCTTTGCGGCGTGCATGATGCTCGATCATCTGCGTGATGGCGCACGCGCTGATCGGATCCGGGCGGCGCTCGAAACGACGATCCGCGAGGGGACGCACGTGACCCGCGACCTCGGTGGCAGTGCGAGCACGGACGAGTTCACCGACGCGGTCCTCGCCGAGCTGCATGCGCCCGCTTCCCGACCGCGCGACAGCGTGTCCGCGGACGTCCGATGACCCGGATCCTCCACCTCTCGGACGTGCACTTCGGGTGGCCGGCGATCCCGATCCAGGCGGACGCCGTCGAAGCAATGGCGCAGCACGAACATTTCGATGTCGTCGCGATCTCCGGCGATCTCGCGCAACGCGCGCGCGCCGGGGAATTTCAGCGCGCGGCCGTGTTTCTGCGCGATATCTCGCGACCCTTCCCCCCGGGCGGCGCGGCGCCGGCGGTCATCACCGTCCCGGGGAACCACGATGTGGCGTGGTGGTTCTCGCCGTTCGGCGTGGGGCGGGGTGAGCGTGTGTACGAGAAGTATCGGCGCTACATCACCGATGCGCTGGAGCCGGTCGTGCACGTCGCGGGGATGACCCTGGTGGGACTCAACACCGCGCCGGGGGTCCACTGGTATACGTTGACCTGGGATCCGCACGATGTGTCGGTCGTGGGAGCACTACGGGCGGAGCAGCTGTCGCACGCAGCGTCGGTGTTCGCGCAGGCGCCCGCATCGGACTCGCGCGTCGTGGTCATGCACCATAACCCGATGCGCGGCTCGATCTCCGGGCGGATCGGCCTCCTCCGCAGTGACCGCGTGATGACCGCGTTCGCCGCGATGGGCGTGGATCTCGTGCTGTGCGGCCACGACCACCAGGAGTCCGTGCATTTCGTCCAGCGGTCGGGCACGGGCGTCGTGGTCTCGACGGCGGGCACATTGTCGAGCCGCTCACGCGGCGGTCGTCCTTCCTCGTTCAACGTGATCACGCTGACCCCGACCACGATCGAGGTCGAGACGCGGATGTGGACGCCATCGAGTGCGCGTTTCGAGGCGGGGCCGGCCCAATGTTTCGCGCGCTGAAGCGCCTACTCCAGCGCGGGATCTTCGACCCCACGCAGCTCACGCTCCGTCTGTTCGGTCCGGACGGTTCGCGAGAGGCGCTGCCAGATCCCGAGCAGCCCAGGGGGCAGCCGCGCCGCCGTGGTCCGCGCCGTACGCCGGTCCGGCCGGGAGTCGCACCTCGCCACCTGTCGGTGCCGCCGGGCGTACCCGCTCCAGCGGTGCGGGTGCGACGCGTCCGAAGCCCCGAGGAGCAAGATGCCGTGGTGGTCGCGCGGCTGGTGGACCGGCACGGCGAGTACAACGCGACGCGGTTCGGGGGGGCACTGCGACCGATCCCGATCGATCTGTCGCGACGGATGCGGAGTCGATTGGGCTACTACAGGCTGGCCTCGGCGACCACGCCCGCGATCATCATGATCAGCCGCCGGCATCTGCGACGACACGGCTGGGACGAGGCCTCCCAGACCTTGCTCCACGAGATGGTGCATCAGTGGCAGGCTGAGGCCGGGCAACCGGTCGATCACGGCAGGCAGTTCCGGGCGAAGGCGCGTGCTGTGGGCGCCGTGCCGAGGGCTCGACGGCCGGTCGGCGGGGGCCGCGGCGGCGACAGCGGACCCGTCGAGCAGGATTGGGGATCGAACGAGACCGAAGCCGTCGAGGTCACGGCGCCTGCTCGGCGCGGACGCAACGCCGCTCGCGGCGATGGGAACCGACGCTCAGGGGCGTGACGCGGGTCGCCGGGCGCTGTGGGCGACAGGTGACGGCCTCGGCTGATCCGGCATGCGAAATGCCAATTGCGCTGATCGGGGGGACCGATTCCACGCTTACCGGGGCGACCGACATGTTCCTGATCCTTGGGCTCGTGCTTCTCGCGGTGTGGCTCATCGGGTTCGGGATGTTCCGCGCGATCGTGGGGGGGCTGATACACGTCGTGCTGGTGCTCGCGGTGATCGCGTTGGCGTGGCATTTCGTCTCCACCGCGCATCGGTCGAGCGACGGAGGCCGTAGCGTCAGTCGTGATCGCGGCGGCGCGCCGACGGCCGCACCGGCGGCGATGGACGTGGTGGGTGACCTGCATGGCGACACCGTCGTCGGCTGACGACGGGTGACAGGGTGGTGAACCAGCGAGCGCCGGCCGCTGGTAGCAATCATGCAGGCGCGCGCGCGTGACGGGGAGACGATGACGCCAGACTCGCCACAACCGGACGTAACGGCCACGGTTCACGCCGCGGAGACGCCGCAAGCGCGATCGGTCTCTCTGATCGTGATTGCGACCATCCTCGTATTCGGCGCGCTCTACATTGCCCGCGACTTCTTCATCCCGGTTGCCCTGGCGGTGCTCCTGAGCCTCGTGCTCAGCCCCATCGTGCGCTGGCTGGCGCGCTGGCATGTCCCATATCCCGCCGCAGCCGCGTTGGTGCTCGGGCTCGTCGTCGCCGCGGTGGGGGGGGCCGGCTACGGGCTCGCAGGGCCCGTCCGGGCGTGGATCACGGCGGCGCCGGTGGCACTCCCCAAGGCCGCGCACAAGCTTCGCGCGGTGGTCCGCCCGGTGGAACAGGTGAGCCGGGCCGCGACGCAGGTCGAGCAGGCCACCACGGGTGCCGCGACATCGACACCGCACGACGTCGTGGTGGCGGGGCCGAGCCTCGGCAGCCGTCTCGCGGGGACGAGCGCGGCGGTCCTCGGCGGAATCCTCGAAGTGTTGTTGCTGCTCTATGCGCTGCTCGCCGTGGGCGACCTCTTCCTGCAGAAGCTCGTGGGGATGCTTCCGCGCCGAGGCGACCGTGAGAAGGCGGTATCGATCGCCCGGGTCACGGAGGGATCCATCTCGGGCTATCTCGCCTTGACGGCGCTGATCAACATCTGCGAGGGCGCAGTCGTCTCCGCCGCGATGGCGATGGTCGGCATGCCGACCCCACTCGTCTGGGGCGTGCTCGTCGCGGTGGTCGAGTTCGTGCCGTACGTCGGCATGCTGAGCATGCTGGTTATGCTCACGGTGGCGGCGCTGACGACATTCGACACGGTCCCGCATGCGCTCGTGGTGCCGGCGATCTACCTCGCGATCAATTTCGTGCAGGGCAACGTCGTCACGCCGCTCGTCATGAGCCGCCGCCTGACGCTCAATCCGGTGGCGATCTTCGTCTCGCTAGCCCTGTGGTGGTGGCTGTGGGGGATTGCCGGGGCGCTCCTCGCGGTGCCCTTGCTCGCGGCGTTCAAGATCCTGTGCGACCACGTCGAATCGCTCGCCAGCATCGGTGCGTTTCTCGGCGACCGGGAAGAGGCCGAGCGGCGGCGCACCGTCCGGGCTCGGCTGTCGGGGATCACGGCGCGTCGGCGGTCGGGGTCGGCCGTGGCCATCGACGGGGAGCCGCCGGCGGTGCGCGACTAGCGCGGATCACCGACCGCGCGGACCACCGACCGACTGTGGGCCTGGGTGGGTCGTCGCGCGGCAGCCGGGACATGCCCCGCGGCATTACGTTTGACCCATGACATCCACGGATTTTTTCAACGTCGATGGCAGCTTTTCCGAAGAGGAGCGGGCGGTACGCGACAGCGTGCGCCGTTTCGTCGATGAGCGTGTGCTGCCGATCATCGGTACCTGTTATGTCGAGGGGCGCTTCCCGAAGGAGCTCATCCCCGCGCTCGGGGAGCTCGGCGTCTTCGGGGCGAACCTACCCGAATCCTATGGCTGCGCCGGGCTGAACAACGTTGCCTACGGCCTCATCATGCAGGAGCTGGAGCGCGGCGACTCCGGGGTGCGGTCGTTCGCCTCGGTGCAGGGCGCGCTGGTGATGTATCCGATCTTCGCCTTCGGGAGCGAGGAGCAGAAACGCCAGTATCTGCCGAAGATGGCGTCCGGAGAGATCATCGGCTGCTTCGGACTCACGGAGCCGGATTTCGGGTCCAATCCCGCCGGGATGATCACGACCGCCAAGCTCCGTCCCGATGGCAGCTACGTGCTCAACGGCGGCAAGATGTGGATCACGAATGGGTCCACGGCGCACGTCGCGATCGTCTGGGCGAAGACGGGCACGGACGAGCGGTCGATTCGCGGATTCATCGTGCCGACGGACTCCCCGGGCTTCACCGCGAAGGATCAGAAGGGGAAGCTCTCTTTGCGCGCGTCGGACACCAGTGAGCTCGTGTTTCAGGACGTCGTGGTGCCCGCGTCGCAGCTCTTGCCGCAGAGCGGTGGACTCAAGAGCCCGCTCATGTGCCTGACACAGGCGCGGTACGGCATCTCGTGGGGCGCGCTTGGGGCCGCGATGGCGTGTTTCGAGGAGGCCGTGGCCTACGCGAAGACCCGGGTCATGTTCGACCGTCCAATCGGCGGATTCCAGCTCCAGCAGGCGCGGCTCGCGGACATGTTGACGGAGATCGTCAAGGCGCAGTTGATCGTGCTGCACCTGGGACGTCTCAAGGATGCGGGGACATTCACGCCCCAGCAGGTGTCGCTCGCGAAGCGCAACAACGTCAGCATCGCGACCGACATCGCGCGCGAGGCGCGTCGGCTGTTGGGCGCCAACGGGATCCTCGCGGAATACGCGTCGATGCGCCACATGGAAAACCTCGAGAGCGTGTACACCTACGAAGGCACGCACGACATCCACACGCTCGTCCTGGGACAGGCGGTCACCGGACTCAGCGCCTTCAACTGATCGCGCTGATCCGCCGCCGACTCGACTCGCACGCAGTGGCCACCGCATCGGCGGCTGCGGGTCGATCCCGGACGCCGCGTTGATGATGCGACGCCAGGTCGTATGGCTCATCGTCGTCGGCATTGCAGTCCGGCTCGGACTCGCGGCGATGGTCGGGCTCGGCGTCGATGAGTCGTACATGGTCGCGGTTGCACGCCGGGTCAGTCTCAGCTACTTCGACCATCCGCCGCTGGCGTTCTGGCTCGCGCACGGATCAGCGGCGGTGTTCGGCGGGGAATCCCGCGTCGTGGTGCGACTGCCATTCGTGCTGATGTTCGCTGGTACGACGTGGCTGGTGTACCGGCTCGGGGCGGAGACGTTCGGAGAGCCCACGGGATGGCTCGCCGCCCTCTTCCTCAACGTGTCCGCCGTCTTCAGCGTCAGCACCGCGAGTTGGGTACTCCCGGACGGCCCACTCATGCTCGGGTTGACTGCGAGCGCCTACTGCCTCGCCCGAGTGCTGTTCGACCCCGCCGAGGAGGAGGGGCACGCGTGGCGGTGGTGGCTGGCCGCGGGCGCGGCCGCGGGTGTCGCCGCGTTGTCGAAATATCAGAGCAGTCTGTTCATGGCGAGCGTGCTCCTCTTTTTGGTGACGCGTCCGGCGCAGCGACGATGGCTGCGCCGCCCCGAGCCGTACGCGGCCGTCCTGGTGATGCTGCTCATGTTCTCACCTGTGCTGGTGTGGAACGCCGCGCATGGCTGGGTCTCGATCGCCTTCCAGCTCAGCCGAGGCGCGTCGCCGGCGCACATCACGATCGGACGCCGACTGGGGGCGCTCGCGCAGAACATCGTGGGCCAGGCGGCGTGGATTCTTCCATGGATCTGGGTGCCCCTTATCGCCGCCCTGATCGGCGTGCTGCGCCGCCGACCGATCGACGACCGCCAGTGGTTCTTCGCGTGTCTCGCGGTCGTGCCGATCGCGGTCTTCACCGTGGTCTCACTCGGCGGTCAGCCTGGGTTACCGCACTGGCCGGCCTCGGGGTATCTGTTCCTCTTCCCACTCGTGGGGGACGCCGCGATCGGCCTGTATCATCGTCCGATGCCGCGCGGCGTCTACACGTATGGGCCGACTGCCGCGACCGATGCGCAACCCGGCGCTCGCTACCCTATGCAGCGCGTCGCATTGTGGACCGTCGGAAGCGTGCTCGCGTTCTGCGCGCTGCTGACGGTCGCGGCGAGTACCATGCTGACGGGTTGGCCCGAGCGGGTGGCGCCCTCGCTCTTCAGGCATGGTGATCCGACCCTGGAGGCGCTGGACTGGAGCGATCTCCGGCCGGGGCTCGATTCTCTCGGCATGCTCGCGCGTCCGCGCACCTTCGTCGCCGGGACGAGCTGGGTGCAGTCCGGCAAGGTGGCATACGCACTGGGGCCGGCGGTCCCGGTGCTGTGTCTGAGCGGAGACCCGCGCGGATTCGGGTATCTCTATGACGAGCGCGCGTTCGTGGGTGAGGACGCGGTGATCGTCGATCGCGTCCCGGCCCGTCACGACGCCACGGTCATGTATGGGTCGTACTTCGACCATTTGACCACGATCGGGCGGATCAGCGTTCGTCGGTGGGGACGTCCCGCCTTCGACGTGGCGATCTACCTGGGACAGGGATTTCGCCGTCCGTATCCGACGGGCACCCCCGTTTCTCCGGCTCGTCGGGCCGGGCACGGGGCGGGCCTTTCGCCGACTATTGGGACGCGTGGCGCTGATTCCCGTGCCGACCAGCGGGGGCGGTGATTATCTTCCTGCCCGACGCAACGCATTCAATTCACCCGGAGCCAGCGCCGTGAAGATCGCGGTGTGCATCAAACGCGTACCGGTGATGGACCAGCGGCTGGCGATTGCCGCGAACGGTATCGCGATCGACGAGAGTGGCCTGAAGTTCGACGTCAACGATTTCGATTTGTGGGCGGTCGAAGCGGCGCTGCAGCTCAAGGAGAAGACCGGACCCGGGGAGGTGGTGATCATCTCCCTTGGTCCAGACGCGGTACAGGAGCAGATCCGCAAGGCGCTGAGCATGGGCGCCGACCGGGGGATCCATCTGCAAGCCGCCGCGCTGCCGCCCGATGCCCGGGTGGTGGCACAGGCGCTGGCCGCCGAACTCACGATCGGTAGCTACGATCTCATCCTGCTCGGTCGCGTTGCCGTGGACGCATCGAATGGCGCGACGGGTGCGATGGTCGCCCAGCTGATGGGATTGCCCTGTGTGACGGCCGTCTCGAAGCTCGAGATCACGGCTGGCCGGGGCCGGGCGCAGCGGGAGCTCGAGGGCGCGCAGGAGATCGTGGAGTTTCCAGTCCCGGCCGTGCTCACGATCGATGAGGGGCTGAACCGGGAACGGCTGCCATCGCTCAAGGGAATCATGGCGGCGAAGAAGAAGCCGATGGAGGTCAAGCCCACGACATTGGCGGAGTCGCGAGTCACGGTGCGGCGCTTGCAGATGCCGCCCGAGCGGTCCGCGGGGCGCATCGTCGGGGAGGGCGCGGCAGCCGTCCCCGAACTCGTGCGCCTGCTCCAGGCCGAAGCCAAGGTACTCTAGATGCCGAACTTGTTGGCGTTCGTGGAGACGCGCGCTGGCGCGATCCGTAAGGCTGGACTGGAGGCGGTCACCGCGGCGCGCGCATGCGTAGACGCGTCGGGGGGTGGGGAGGTCCACGCGCTCCTGGTCGGCGCACCCGGGATCGCGGCCCGGGCTGGGAGCCTCGGCGAACACGGCGCCGACGTGGTCATCGTCGTCGAGCACGCGGGCTTCGAGCGATACAATCCGGAGGCCACGGCCGCGTTCGCCGCGGAGCGGATCCGCGCCGGCGGCTATCGGATCGGCGTGTTCAGCTCGAGCGCGCAGGGGCGGGATCTCGCGCCGCGTGTGGCGGCCGCGTTGGATGCCGCGATCGTGACCGACGCGACCACCTTGGCGATCGAGCAGGACGACGTCGTCGTCACGCATCCGATCGATACCGGGAAGCTCATCGCCACATGGGCGATCCGCGGCACGCCCGCGATCGTCGCGGTGCGGCCCGGCGCCACGCTCCTGGTCCCGCAGGCGCGGACCGCGCGCGTCGAGCCTGCGCAGCCGGTGGGTGATCCCGCGTCCGTGCGAGTGGTGACCACGGAGCTCAGGGTCGGCGACGGCGCGAAGATGGATCTCGGCGATGCTCCCGTCATCGTGAGTGGTGGGCGCGGTCTGAAATCGGCCGAGAATTTTCGGCTCGTCGAGGAGCTCGCCGCGGCATTCGGGAACGCTGCTGTGGGTGCGACCCGCGCGGTGACCGATGACGGGTGGCGTCCGCACAGCGACCAGATCGGCCAGACGGGCCGGCTGGTGAGCCCCAATCTGTACATCGCGGTCGGCATCTCGGGAGCGATCCAACATCTGGCCGGGATGCGCACCTCGAAAACGATCGTCGCGATCAACAAAGACCGGGAAGCGCCGATCTTCAAAGTCGCTGATTACGGGATCGTGGGGGACGTCTTCGACGTGGTGCCTGCGCTGACCGCGGCGGTTCGGGCCGCCCGCGCCGCGTCCACATGAGCGGCGGCGCCGGCGCGACGACCGCCTACATCATCATCGTCGCGCTGGCGACCGGATTCTTCTTTTACAACGCCCAGCGCCTCATCTCGTATCTCCGGATCGGGCAGGTGGCGGATCGCACGGACGCACCCGGCGTCCGCGTCCGCAATCTGCTCCAGATCGGGATCGGGCAGAGCAAGATCCTCCGCGACCCGCTCGCGGGCGCGATGCACGCGTCGGTGTTCTGGGGATTCGTCGTGCTGACGGCGGGCACGGTCGAGCTCCTCGTGCAGGGCGTGTGGCCGGGATTTTCGTACGGTCTCGTGCTGGCGCGGCCGTTCTATGTGCCGTACGTGATCTCGCAAGAGCTGTTCGCGGTATTCGTGCTCGTTGCCGTCGGCTGGTTGTTGTATCGCCGATTGGTGATCAAGCCGAAGCGACTGCGCGGGGACGATCTCGAGCAGATGGATGCGCTGATCATCCTGTCGCTGATCGCCCTCCTCATGATCACGCTGCTCGTGATGAACGCCAGCGCCGCGATCGCGCGGCCGGACACGGCGGAGCCCGCGCGGGTCATCTCCCATGGACTGGCGGCCGCGATGGCCGGGATGAGCCCCGCCACCGCGGCGAGCGTCGTCACGCTCTCGTGGTGGCTGCACATCCTCTTGGTGCTGGCGTTTCTGAACTATCTGCCGTACTCGAAGCATCTGCACGTGATTACGTCGCTGCCCAACGTATATCTGTCCAACACGAGCGGGCCGGGGCGGCGCGGCGCGATGCCGGCGATGGACCTCGAGGCGGAGGGCGTGGAGCAATTCGGCGCGGCGGACGTGGACCACCTCTCGTGGAAGAATCTGCTCGACGGATACTCGTGCACCGAGTGTGGTCGGTGCACGGCGGCTTGCCCTGCGAACATCACCGGCAAGATGCTGAGTCCCCGCAAGATCGTGATCAACGTGCGGGAACGATTGCTGGAGAAAGCGCCCATCATGCTGCACGAGCCGGCCGACGGCGCGCACCTGGCGCTGGTCCACGGCGAGGGGGCAACGATCGGCGTGACCGCGCCCTCGTCGATCCTCGAGCACCGATTGCTCGACAACTTCATCACCGAGGAGGAGCTCTGGGCGTGTACGTCGTGCCGGGCGTGCGTGCAGGAGTGTCCAGTCTCGATCGATCAGCTCGAGGTGATCAACGAGCTCCGTCGCGATCTCGTCCTGATGGAGTCCCGCTTTCCCCCTGAGATCCAGCCGGTGTTCCAATCGTTGGAGCGGAGCGGCAGCCCATGGGCATTCGACCCCGCCGACCGCTCGGCGTGGGCGGATGGGCTGGAGATCTCGACGCTCGCCGAGTGCGCGGCGCGGGGCGAATCGCCCGAGGTACTGTTCTGGGTGGGGTGCATGGGGTCGTTCGATGCGCGCGCCAAGAAGATCACGGTGTCGTTCGCCCGCATCATGCGGGCTGCGGGGATCCGGTTCGCGATCCTCGGGCAGGAGGAGAAGTGCAACGGCGACCCCGCGCGGCGGATGGGCAACGAGTATCTGTATCAGATGCTGGCCAAGGACATGGTGTCGGTGCTGAACGGCTATCACGTCACGACCGTGGTCACGATCTGCCCGCACTGTTTCCACCAGTTGGGAAACGAGTACCCGCAATTGGGTGGGCACTACGAGGTGATCCACCACTCGACCTACATCGAGCGGTTGCTGGCGGATGGCCGAGTGCCGCTCCAGGCGGTCACCGAGGCATCGAGCGGGGCGTCGGGCGGCGCATCGAGTGGGTCCGTCGAACGGATCGTCTATCACGACAGCTGCTACTTGGGGCGCTACAACGACGTGTATGACGCGCCGCGGGAGGCCTTGCGTCGCGCGTTACCGGTCGTCGAGTTGCTCGAGGCGCCCCGCAATCACAGCCGTGGGCTGTGTTGTGGCGCGGGCGGTGGCCGCATGTGGATGGAGGAGCGAGAGGGCAAGCGCATCAACATCGAGCGCACGGAGGAGCTCCTCGCCACCGGCGCGACGGCCATTGCGGCCGCCTGCCCCTTCTGCATGACGATGCTCAGCGACGGCGTGGCGGCGAAGGACTCGTCGGTGCCGGTATATGATATTAGTGAAGTGGTAGCCGGGCGATTGGCGGTTAGCGAGTAGCGATCCGCTAGCTCTTGATCGTCGCGACGCCCATGGCGGGGGTACGCAGGGTATAGTGCAGCGTCACCGTCAGGCGATCGCCCTCGATATGCGCGGCGACGCGGCGTGAGCAGCCTGGGCACCGGGACATGAGCAGCGGCGCGTCGGTCCGCTTGCCGATCGGCGTGCGGCAGACTGGGCAATGGACGGAGCCGGAGACGAGCGCCGCATGGGGCACCGGATCCTCAGCGGGCTCCAGGACAATCGCGGCCGCGGTTGCCACGCCGGTCGCGGTTGCCACGCCGGTCGCGGCACCGACGGACCGGGTCTGGGTCATTAATCGCGGCTTGGCGCCGTCGCCCAGTTTCGCGGACACCGTTGCGAGGAAAAACTCGCGTTCCGCAGGCGACATCCCTGCGAGTTGCTGGCCATCAACCAACCCGCGCTCGGTGAGCGTGCGTGCCATGCTGTCTGCTCGGGGTGCGCTGAGGCCTGCGTCCCGCAGGGCGGTGCGGGCGACGCCGTGGTCGAGCGGGTCGGGCAGGCTGCTGACACGCACGTGGCCCATGAGCTGTGCGCGAAGCGCGCGACGGGCGATGACCATCGTGCTCGCGATCACGCCGATCATCACGAGGCCTGTGATGACGAGGAGCACTGTTGCGTGCGGAACGTGGGACACGTGCGGCATGTGCGTCGGTCTCGCGTCAGAGCGAAAAGTGGGCGCTCGTCCCCGCGTCGTCCGTCAGGAGCAGGGCGTGCAACACGTCTCCCGCGTGTGACTGCGGGCGGTCTTCGGGGACGACGAGCAACGCGTTCGCGAGTGACATGGATGTCAAAATGCCCGAACCCTGCGGGCCGGTGAGGCGTGCCGTCAGGACGCCGTCGTCGCGGACCTGGACAACGGCGCGCAAGAAATGGGTGATGGGCGCGGCGATGCGCACGGGTTCCTCGAGGACCACCGGGACAGGGCGTCGGTATAGACGCATATACCCCAGCATTCGGCGGAGCAGCGGGCGCGCGAACAACTCGAACGTCACCATCGTCGATACCGGGTTTCCCGGCAGACCGATCCACGGGGTGCCCTTGAGGTGCCCGAATCCGACCGGCGCGCCAGGCCGCATCCGCACCTTCCAGAACGTCATGTCGGCCCCAAGCCTGGCGAGCACATCGCGCAGGTAGTCGAACTCACCAACCGAAATCCCGGCCGTGGTCACGATCACATCACATCCCGCGGCTCGCTCGAGCATGGCGCGGAGCGCGTCTCGTGCGTCGGGCGCAATACCGAGGTTGATCGGCACGCCGCCCGCCATCCGGATGAGCGCGTGCACCGTGTAGTTATTCGACGAGACGATCTTGCGGCCGGCCAGCGCTTCGTGGAATCGGTCGAGATCGACCAGCTCATCTCCCGAGCCGAAAAACGCGACCCGGGGGCGTCGATAGACATCGACCGCGGCCGCGCCGACCGACGCCAGCACCCCGATCTGGGCCGCGCTGATCGGCATGCCGACGGGCAACACCGTGTCGCCCGCGCGGAGATCTTCGCCGCGGGGCCGCACATTGCGGCCACCGTCGCGCGCGGCGCGCACGCTGACGCTCGCCAATCCACCATCGGTGTCCTCGACTCGCACGACCGAGTCCGCGCCAGCGGGCAGCGGGGCGCCGGTCATGATCCGGACCGCCTCTCCCGGGCCGACCGCCACGGAAGGAAACTGCCCGGCGGCCACTGTCTCGATCACGCGCAGGACGGTGGGCCGACCGTCGGTGGCGTCGTCGATGTCCGCCGATCGGACCGCGTAGCCGTCCATGGCGGAGTTATCCCATGGCGGCAGCGTCAGCGGGGCCACGATGGGGGCCGCGAGCACGCGGCCCAGCGCGTCGAGCAGCGAGACCCGCTCGACGGCCAGCGGAAGCGCACCGTCGATGACCTGAGCGACCGCCTCGGCGACCGACAGCATTGTCCGGATACCGGCGGCCGGCGTGGCGCTCGTCACGGCGCGCCGAGCGTCATCGACGCCAGGCGTACGGCGATCTCATCCTGCACGCGCTCGACGTCATGCACGGGCGTCGTCCAGTTGTTGCAGAGGAGACTGAAGACCAGGCCAACGCCGTCGGTCGTGGTCACGTACCCCGACAGCGAGCGGGCGCGATCGACGAATCCGGTTTTCGCGTGCACGTTGCCGGAGGCCGGCGTTCCGTGCATCCGGTCGGCGATCGTGCCATCGAGCCCGGCGATCGGGAGCGCGTCGTAGAACACCTGGTAGGCGGTGTCGTGCTCGATCGTGATGAGGGTGTGCACGAGCGTGGCGGGCGACAGATAGTCGTGGCGCGACAGCCCACTTCCATCCCGGATCACGAATTCATCGGGTGGGACTCCCCAGCCCGTGAGCTGCGACGCGACGACACGCCGGCCGCTGTCGGCGGATCCCACGCCAGTCTTCTCCAATCCCAGGGTCTTGAGGAGAATTTCCGCGATTTGATTCTGCGACGGCTTCAGCAGCGCGGGCAGGATCTCCCGGAGCGGCGGGGAGGACAGCGCGAACAGTGTATCGCGTCGGACGGGCGTGGGTGCGGCGGATCTGGCGGTCGGCGGCGCGAGGGCGGGCGGCGTGCCGGCATTGGGAAAAATCTCGCTGTCGTCGGTCGGCGAGACGGGTTGCGGCCGCAGCGCGATGCCTCGGGCCCGCATTGCGGCCGCCAATCCGTAGAGGTACGCGGCGGCCGGATCCCGGTAGGCGACGAGCAGCGTGGCGGTATCGCCGGGTGCGATGGCACCGTTGACGACCAGATCGCCGTGCGTCGCATCAAAGACCGCGCTCGGCGTGGCGGCGGCCGCGCCGCCGCCGACGGGCGTCGTGGTGACGCGCGACCGAATGGGTGGATAGTCGCCCACCGGCGTGGTCGTCACGTGCGCCGGCGCGCCTGGACGTGCCGCGCCGCGCAGCGTCACCGTCGTATATCCCTCGTTGAACATCAACTCGTCCACGCCCGCGCCGTACGGCTCGCCGAGGTCGTCCCAATCCCAGCCGAATCCGATGTTGGCGTCGGGAAACGCATCGTCCGCGCTGACGATGTGGCCCGCGATGCGGCGGATGCCGTGCGTCGCCAACGACTCCGCGGCGGCGCGTAGCGGCACCATGGCGTCGCGCATCATGTGGTCGCTGACGGTCGGATCACCGCGACCGATCACCACAAGGTCGCCGAAGAGGACGCCGTTACGGATGGGTCCACGCGCGGCGAACGTGGTTCGAAAACGGAAATCCGGGCCGAGCTGTGCCAAGGCAACCGAGGCGGTCACCACCTTCATGTTGGACGCCGGCAGGAACAGCTTGTCGGCGTTGCGCGCGTAGAGGGTGTCGTTGTGCGCCGGGTCCACGATGAGCACGCCCCAGAACGCGTTGCGGAACCGAGGATCGCCGAGCATCGAGTCGATCGCCCCGCGCAGGGCGACACGGGGGTTGACGACCGTGGCGGCCGTCGGCGCGATCAGGACTGGCGCGGCGGTCGGCTGGACGATCGGATGCCCGCAGGCAACGGCGAGCACGACCACGACGCTGGCCAACAGGGGTCCGCCGCGGGCGGCGCGACTGCGCAGAGTCGTCACCAACTCAGACGGGCGAGACCAAGTGAGATCATCGATGCGAAGCACGGGTCCGGAAGTAGACGATGGGTGGCGAATGCCGATCTCCCAGGCGACCGATCGATCGTGGGGGTGCACGTAATCCCTATCCATCAGCCGCGTCCGTCAAGGCCTCGGCGGCCTCGAGATCCATTGGCGCGTTGACGTTCAGGAACATGCGGTCCGGATCGCCGTAGCGCTGCACCACGTCCGACGCCACGCGGTCCACGCGGACATCGTCGTAGAAGCCGATCACGCGGCGGTCGCCGGCATCGAGTCTTCGCCCGATGGCAGCCCCGCATGCCTGGGTGTAGTACGCACAGAGCGGCTCGACCCCGCGCGGGGATCCGCTCATGGGGACGACGACGTCGTACCGATCGGTCTCGCCAACCCGGCGCAGCTCACCCAGCAGGGCCCCGGGCACGAACGGCATGTCCCACGCGACGATCAGTACGGGCGTCGTCGCGCGGACGAGCGCCGTCAGCAGGCCCCCGAGACTCCCGAGGCCCGGGCGCACGTCTGCCACCACCGGGACGCCGGCGAGCCAGCTCGCCGCGGTGGGATCATTGGCGACCAGAAGCAGCTCGTCGCACGCGAATCGCAACGCGGCGGCAACCCGGTCGATAATGCGCACGCCTCCGACCGGTGCGAGGCCCTTGGGGCGGCCACCGAAGCGAGTGGCGGGGCCGCCGGCGAGGATGACCCCTGTGCACCGCGGCGAACGCGGGGAGGTCACAGCCGCTCCCACCGCCGCGATCTCGCCCGTGGCGGCGGGCGACACGATGGTCTGTCCGGGCACCGACACCGGCGCGGCCGGTCCGTTACCTGCCCGGCGCCCGGAAGCTCGCCGACAGGGTCGCGTCCTCGGCCACTCGAACCTCTGTCACACGGACCTGATCGCCCAGCGCGGCCTGGACGTGTCCCAGAATGACGCGTGCCAGGTTTTCCCCGGTCGGAATGAGGCGCCCGTCGGCGAACTCGGGTACGTCGAGATTGATGTTGCGATGGTCGAACCGATCTCGAATCTCGGTCGCGAGCACGCGATCGAGGACCGCAAGGTCTACGAGCATTCCGGTATCGTCATCGATCACGCCGGACACCGTGACGTCACACGCGTAGCTGTGTCCGTGGTAGTTGGCGCGTGCGCAGTCCCCGAAGACGTGGAGGTTGCGCGCATCGTCCCACTCGGGGCGGCGATACCGGTGTGCGGCCGAGAACGATACTCGTCGCGTCAGCGACGCGACCCCGACTGGGAGACTCGGGATCGGCGGCGTCGCACGGGGGGCGCGGCCGCGCGGCGCGGGGCGGGAGCGGCGGGGAGCAGTCAGGGATCGCGTCAGTGATGGTGAATGGCGTAGGACACGCCCAGCGTGTACATGCCGTTGTTGCGCCAATCAACGAGCGAGTGCGTCACGGGGACGACGCTCGACCCGTCGCCGGTGATGGTGTGGTACGCCTTGGGATAGGAGTGCTCGTACATGTAGTTGTCGATGGCGAGCCGCATACTCAGGCGCCCTGGTGGCACCCAGCGGAGACTGGTCCCATACGTCAGCACGGCGACCGTCCCGAAGCGGTAGCCGCCGGCGTCTTTTGGTGCGCCGAGGTCGGACGCGCCGCCGACGCCGGCGTTGATCGCGAGCTGGAGATTGTGAAATGACCGGTCGCCTGTGAAGACGAAGCCGAGGCCCGCATCGACCATGGTGATCGGGTCATGGATCGAGGCCAGATCGCGCTGGGACTGGGGGTCGAACGGATCCACGACCGTGCGATCGGAAAAGGTGTGCGTCAGGCGGAACACCGCGATCGCGGGGCCAGCGATGTGGAGGGTCTCGCGGAGTCCAACGACCGGCGAGCCGTTTGGGGCCACGCCGGCCAGATCTTTGGACGCGACGTAGTAGCCGGTGAACAGCGACAACTCCCGCGGGCTGTCCACATCGGCATACGGGCTCGCGTCCGGCAGATGCCCGAGCACCTGACCGGATAGCGTCGCCGGCATCGCGGTGATGATGAGGGCGGCGACCAGAAGGGATGGAATGCGAGCGGAGCCAAGAGGCACGGGACTGGTTGGCGAATGGGAATCGAGTGGGGCGGAGGATCCGGCCGAGTGCCGGGATCTTGTCCCGCGATAGTACCAGTGGCAGTCGCTGAGGGTCCGCCGGGGCAGGCACGGCATTGCCGTCGCGGTCAATCGCCGACCGCTCGGAGGTCCACGCCCGTCATCTCGGGCGGCACTTCGACATCGAGGAGCGACAGCACGGTGGGGCCGACGTCACAGAGCGCGCCGCCCGGTCTGAGGAGCGGTCGGGCGTCGCCATCGATCAGTACGAACGGCACCGGATTGGTGGTATGCGCGGTGTGCGGGCCGCCAGTCGCGGGATCGATCATCTGTTCGCAATTGCCATGGTCAGCCGTGACGAGGAGCCGCGTGCCGGTGCGTTCAGCGGCCGCGAGCACGCGAGTCAGACACCGATCGACGGTTTCGACGGCCTGGATCGTCGCGGGGAGTGACCCGCTGTGGCCGACCATGTCGCCATTGGCGTAGTTGCAGAGAATGAAATCGTAGTTCCCGCCGTCGATCGCCTGGCAGAGCACGTCGGTCACGCCGGCCGCGCTCATCTCGGGCATGAGGTCGTAGGTCGCGACCTTTTGACTCGGAACGAGGATGCGGTCTTCGCCCGGGTACGGCGTTTCCTCGCCGCCATTGAAGAAATACGTGACGTGCGGGTACTTCTCGGTCTCGGCCGTGCGGAGCATCGTCTTGCCGCACCCGCTCAGGACTTCGGCCACGATCCGCGCCATTGAGAGGGGCGGGAACGCGACGGCCAGGGCGAATTGTTGGCCATACGACGTCATCGTGACCACGTGGACCTCGGGGCGCCCGGACACGTCGAACTGCCGGAATTCCGGCTCCGTGAGGGCTCGCGTGATCTGCCGCATCCGGTCGGATCGATAGTTGAAGCATATGACCGCGTCGCCGTCGCGCACCGGAGCGATCGGCACGCCGTGCTCCACGATCGTCGCGGGCGTGATGAATTCATCGCTCTGGCCGCGGTCGTACGCCGACTGAATCACGATCAGCGGATCGTCGGCCGGCGGGCCGGTGCCATCGATCGCGGCCCGGTAGAAGAGCTCTGTCCGCGGCCATCGGCGGTCGCGGTCCATGCCGAAGTACCGGCCCCCAACGCTCGCGATCCGTGCGCGTCCCCTGGCATGGGCGAGCGTCTCCGCCATGAAGCCGAGGGCAGATCGCGGGAGCGTGTCGCGCCCATCGAGCATTGCGTGAATCGCGACCTGCGGCACCCGCTGTGACTCCGCGAGATCCAGGAGCGCCCAGAGATGCTTGTCTTGCGCGTGGACGCCGCCGTTGCCGAGCAATCCGATCAAGTGCAGCGTGCCGCCGCTGGTGCGAACCTCGCGACAGGCGGCCAGCAGCGTCCCGTTGCGGAGAAACGACCGATCGGCGATCGCGGCATCGACACGCACGAGATCCTGCACCACGACGCGACCGGCGCCGAGATTGAGGTGGCCGACTTCGCTGTTTCCCATCTGCCCCTCCGGAAGTCCCACCCGCAGACCGGAGGCCGCGAGCAACGTGCGGGATCGGCGCGCCCACAGCCCGTCCCACGTCGGAGTCGTCGCCAGTGCGACGGCATTTCCCTCGCGGTCGGGACGGTAGCCCCACCCATCAAGGACAATGAGGGCTACCGGTCGCTGTACGGAAGCGGCCATCTTTGCAAATGTACCCAGGGGTGCACCCCCCAACCAGCGATGCAGACGCTTCTTCTCCTCACCATTGTCAGCGGTCTCGTGGCCGGCGACCTCCTCGTCCCGGCCTCGCTCGGCGCGCAATCATCAACCACGACCCATCCGACCGCCAAACCCACCAAAGCCAAGACCGGGAAGACGGCGACCGCCACGCATCCCGCGACGGCCGCCAGCAGCAGCACGACGCGTCGCGTGCCAGCGAAAGCGACGACCACCGCGACCGCCGTGAAGGCGACACCGCCGTCTGCCGATGCCGCCCGCGACAGCTCGGACGGACCGCTGGCGGGAGCGCTCGCGCCGACCGGCACGATCCCGCTGCGCGACGCGCCCGATGGCCAGACGGTGGCCACCATCAACCCGCAGTTTACGTTGACGCCACTGGCGCGCGATCGTGGCTGGGTGCGGGTGCGGGCCGAGGGGTGGGTCAGAGAATCGGACGTGGCGGCGACCGATCCGTCGCAGGCTACAGTGAGCGCGGCCGATCTCCGCTCCGATCCGGATGGCGCGCGTGGAAAGATCGTGCGCTGGAATGTCGAGGTGCTGGCGCTGGCAACCGCTGACCCGCTGCGCAAGGGACTCAATCCGGACGAGCCGTACCTGTTGGCGCGTGGGCCCGGGAGTGAGAGCGCATTGCTCTACGTCGCGGTGCCCCCTGCGCTGCTCGCGACGGCGCGGACGGTGGCGTCCCGCGCGCCCACGGCGGTCGCACTCGTGGCGACGGTGCGGGCGGGCCGGAGCGAGCCAGTCGGCGTGCCCATTCTGGACGCCCAGAGCCTGGTGCGACGGTGACCGGACCGCCGCCACACGTACCCGGCGGCGACGCCCCGGACCGCCCGTCCACCACGCGTCCCCCCGGGGGCGGTACGGGTCCCGACCGCGGCGGAGAGGGGGCTGACGGTCACAATAGTACGCGCGACGTAACGCCAGTAACGCCGGACGTATATCGGGGTATGGAGAGGGGTGGGTCGCGGGCCAGTGGAGATCAGGTAGCCCCGCTCCCTGGTGGGGCGCCCGCGTCGGGGAGTGGCCCGGCCACCGGGGGACGGGCATCGGGGCCCACGGTCGAACGACGCCGGCCCGGGTGGCGGGAGTTTCGGGTCGCGTATCCGGGACTGATCACGGCATTCTGGCTGTTGCTCGCCGGATTGGCGATGGCCGACGGATGGCTCGTGCGTAAGCGCACGGAATACGGTGAGGAGGCGACGCGGCTCCGGCTGGCCATGTCGGGGGTCGAGCGGCAGCGCGCCGACGTCGTATTCGCCGCCAACAAAGACAAGGTTCGGGTGATCGTGGAATTGGCCAGGCGCCAGGCAGAGGGCGATCGTGACCTGCACCTCTCGGTGGCGGTCGATAGTGGAGAGATGTTTCTCGAACGCGAGGGTGCGCTGCTGCGCGAAATGCCGGTGCGGGTGGGGGCTGAACAACTCGTCGGCACGCCCCCGGACACGGTGCGAGTTGCCGCGCCGCGCGGGATGCGGACGGTGTCGTCGGTGGACGCGTGGTCGGCGACGCTCGACGGCGGCACGACGATCTACGCGAAGCCCGGTACCGACTCGTTGGACGATTCGACGGCCGTGACCGCCGGAAACGTTCGCGCGCGGGCGACGGATCTGCAGGCCATCCTGCCGAACCTGAAGCCGGGCATGAGCGTGTACTTCTACTAGCCGCGCACCTTACCGTCCATGATTCGGCTCTTTCACGCAATGCGACACGGTGGGCGCCTCATCTGGGTGCTGATCGGGGGGTTGTGCATCGCCGGCGCGCTGAGCGCCGCATTGCTCGGCACGACCATGCGTGAGCGATTCAAGCGGGACGTGATGCGGATGGCGTTCAACGGCAACCTGGAATTGCTGGATGACGTCAAACGGGGGGTCGGCGCGACCCGCGACACATTGGACCAGCGACTGGTCGCCACGTCGCAGGTCGCACCGCCGGGTGACCGGCCGTATATCGTGGTCAGCATCAACGACAATCGGTTGTGGTACCGCGAGGGTGACCGGACGATCTTTACGGCCCGGGTGGCGACCGGGAGTGGCAAAGAGCTCGTCAACGAGGGCCCAGGGACGGCGCTGCATTGGAAATTCGAGACGCCTCGTGGGCGCCTCGTCGTGCAAAGCAAGGAGACGGATCCGGTGTGGGTGCCGCCGGATTGGCATTACGTCGAGATGGCGCGCAAGAAACAGCTCGGGCTCGCGAAGTTGCCCCGCGGGCAGAAGATCCCGATCGGCAGCGGGGCGGTGATCACCGTTGACGGGACCGATGTCGTGACCCGGTATCCCGACGGCCGGGAGGTCCCCTTCGAGACGAAGGAAGGGAACGAGATCGTCGCCAACGGCAACGTCATCATCCCGCCCTTCGGCACCAATCAGCGCAAGTATCTCGGCACGCTGGGAGTGGAGCGCCTGTACCTCGGCGACGGATACGGGCTCCACGGTACGGATGAGCCAGAGAGTATCGGCCAGTCGGCGAGCCACGGATGCGTGCGGCTACGGAACGAAGACATCGAAACGCTGTATCGTATCGTGCCGATCGGCACCGTGGTGTATATCTATTGACGTCCGTGGTCGTCGTTGGTAGGGGGCGCACGTGTGTCCCCGCGACGGGTCTTCGGGCTCGAGTTGCAGTGGCCCGTACCCATGTCGTGTCCTCATCGACGCGTCCAGGAGGCATCCCCTGAGTCTGCACGCGTTGCTCGTGATCGCCCAGATTGGCGCAACCGCGATCGTGGGGCCATCCGACACCGGGCGCTTGCACGCGCTCGCCCGCGATTCGACCGATACAGTGGTCGCCGTCGTGGCGGCGGACAGCGGTCTGGCGTTCCCGGAGGCTGATTCGTTGTTCGGGCGGAGCGGCAAGCTCCGCGCCCACTTCCTCAGCACGGTTCGCCACGCGCTCGACCTGCCCATGCTGCGGCACTACTTCGGCGACTCGGCGGTCGAGAGCCCGGGCGTGTACGCGTTCGGCGACAGTCTCGTCGGCGGCCGGTCGTTCGCGCTCATCACGCTGGTCCCGTTTACGTACAAGGCCAAGGGTCGGTTGGGCGACTATCGTGTCGGCTGGTGGCCGGCCGAGCGCCGTCGGGCACGCTCCGCGACGTACGCGAACCCTGATGGGTTCATCCGCGTGACGCCGGACAACGAAGACACGCCGGTCTCGGAGCATTTTCGGCTGCGCGATTTTCTCACGCACGACCAGGAAGACGTCTGGCCCAAATATCTGGTGCTCCGCGAGGAGCTCGTCGATAAGCTCGAGCTCATCATCGCCGACCTCGCCGACCACGGGCATCCCGACGCCAAGGTGGTCATCATGTCGGGGTTTCGGACGCCCGCGTACAACGCATTGGGTGTCGGCCGACGCGGGGGGCGGGCTGCCGATAGCCGGCATCAGTTCGGCGACGCGGCCGACATCTATGTGGACAACGGCAACGGCATCATGGGCGACCTCAATGGCGACGGACGCGTGGACACACGCGACGTGCACATGCTGCTGGAGTCGGTTGACAGGGTCGAAGCTGCGCACCCGGAGCTTGTCGGGGGCGCCGGTGTGTACCGCGCGACCAAGGCGCACGGTCCCTTCCTGCACGTGGATGTGCGCGGCGAGCGTGTGCGATGGGCGTTCGAGGATCCACCGCATCGAGCTCGGCACCGGACGAAGAAGCCGCCCGCTCCCAGCCACGCGTCGCCGTAGCCGACTCGCGGCCGGAGCCGATCATGGCGCACCGCCGAGTGCGCTGTGGCGGCATGCACACCCGACCGCCGACACGCCGCGGGGTCCACTACGGTCCGGCACTTCGCTCCCGCCGGTTCGCCGGATAAGTTGCGAGGTCGGCGCGTACGAGCGGGGGAGACCACGAACGCCGTCCGCCCTGAGTCCCCGGAGCCTGTCGTGAACCCATTGCTGCGCGACCGCGTGGTGCGCCATCTCGACACCATGTCGGATGAACGGGCCTACCAGATCCTCGACTACATCGAGTTCCTGGAATCGAAGTACGCGGTGCGTCCGACGTTGGGCAACACGTTCCAACGATTCGCCGAGGGCGTCGAGGACACGCTGCGCGCGGGCCGTGTCCCAGCGACCGCGGTCGCCGAGACCATGACGTTCCTCAACAAGGCCGTCGGCGTGCTGAACGGCGTCGCGGCGGCGGGTAAGTCGATGGCCAGCGACATCGTGCAGGCGGCGACGAAGCCACCGGATTCGTCGGCCGCACCAGGGTCGCCGCCGACTCCGCCTGCCGTGCTGCCGCCGCCCACGCGGCCTGGAGAATCGCAGTCGTGACCAGTGCACGCGGGCATCGGCCTGACGCGGATCCTCGCGCGAGTCGGCCCGAGTCCGCTGAGGCACGCCGCCGCAACCCGCCTGGCGACCGCGGTCCGGGGGTGCACCACCGGCGGCCCGGGAGCGGCGACGGTCAGGGTGAGGCGAAAGCGAGACGCCGCGGGACGGCCAGCACCGTGCTGCAGGGAATCCGGCACATCCCCGCCTATCTGCGACTGCTCGTCGGCCTCCTCTTCGACGCCCGAGTGGCCATCATGGACAAGGTGCTCGTCGTCGGAGCGATCGCGTTCGTGGTTTCCCCGATCGACTTCATTCCGAACATGATTCCGGTCCTCGGAGAACTCGACGACCTCTTCGTCCTGACGCTCGCGCTCCAACATCTCGTGGCCCATGCCGACGAGCAGGTGCTGCTGGATCACTGGGCGGGGGATCCTGAGGAGCTCACGCGGCTGAGCGTCGGCCGCATGATGGCCGCGGTGTCATTCTTTCTCCCTCTCAGCCTGCGTGGCGCGCTGCGCCGCCGCATGGGCAAGGGACGGCCGCGGTAGTCGAGCGGCGGTCCGTTGCTTCGCGCCGTGGGACGCCGTAGCTTTGGCTATGGCAAGCAGATCCCGACGAGAGGCCCGGCCTCGGCCGGGCGCGCCTGCATCACCCAACGGGTCGAGCCCAGCGGACTCCCCAGCGAGCAGACGCGGTACCGGTACGAACGCGACGCGCCCTGCACCCGCGGTGCGATCGAACGCTGAGACGCGGATTCGCGACGATGTGGCGCTGACGTTCGATGACGTGTTGCTCAGCCCCCGCCATTCCACCGTCCATCCACGCGACGTCCAGACGGCGACGCGATTCACTCGCGCCATCGATCTCAATGTCCCGCTCGTCTCCGCGGCCATGGATACGGTGACCGAGTCCGCGATGGCGATCGCCATGGCGCGCGCAGGAGGAATCGGCGTGCTCCACAAGAACATGTCGATCGATCGTCAAGCGGCGGAGGTGGATCGGGTGAAGCGGTCGGAGAGCGGGATGATCCTCAACCCGATCACACTGCCGCCCGACGCCACGTTGCGCGAGGCCGTCGCGCTCATGATGCGGTTTAAGATCTCCGGAGTGCCGATCGTCGATCGCGACGGCCGGCTGGTCGGCATCCTGACCAACCGCGACCTCCAGTTTCAGCGCGATCTGGACCGGCCGTTACGGGAGGTCATGACGAGCAGTGGTCTGATCACGGCGCCGGCCGGGACCACGCTCGACGAGGCGGAGCGCATCCTCGGCGACCACCGCATCGAGAAGCTCCCGGTGGTAGATGCCGGCGGCACGCTCCGCGGACTGATCACGGTGAAGGACATCCATAAGCGCCGCCAGCATCCGCACGCCAACAAGGACCAGCACGGCCGGCTGCGGGTTGCGGCCGCGATCGGCGCGGCGGGCGACTACCGGGAACGGGCGAAGGCGCTGGTCGCGGCCGGGGTGGATGTGCTGATCGTGGATACTGCGCACGGCCACAGTGAGGGTGTGTTGGCGGCGACAGCGGAGGTCCGCGAGCTTTTCCCCGACGTGCAGCTCGTGGCGGGCAACGTCGCGACGCGCGAGGGTGCGGCCGCGTTGGTCGCTCGCGGCGTGGATGCCGTCAAGGTGGGGGTGGGGCCGGGATCGATCTGTACCACGCGCGTGGTGACTGGTGTCGGCGTACCGCAACTGACGGCGGTGCTCGATGCCGTCGAGGGGGCGGGGGATGTGCCGGTGATCGCCGACGGCGGCATCAAGTATTCCGGCGACATCGTGAAGGCGCTGGCGGCGGGCGCGGCGAGTGTGATGATGGGGTCGATGCTCGCGGGGACCGAAGAGAGCCCTGGCGAGTCGCTGCTCCTCGAGGGACGCCGGTTTAAGATGATCCGAGGGATGGGAAGCCTCAGCGCGATGCAGGACGGGAGCGCCGACCGGTATTTCCAAGAAGGCGAGATGTCGGGTCGCAAGTACGTCCCGGAGGGGATCGAGGGTCGGGTCCCATATAAGGGGCCGGTCGCCGACGTCCTGTTCCAGATGGTGGGCGGATTGCGCAGCGGGATGGGGTACGTGGGGTGTGCCTCGATCGAGGCGCTGCGGACCGAGAGCCGCTTCGTGCGGATCACGACGGCCGGACTGCGGGAATCGCACCCTCACGACGTCACCATCACGCGGGAAGCGCCGAACTATTCGGCGTAGCGCGGGGCTATTGGTGGTCAACCGCCGCCCGACGCGGGGGGTGTTGCCGCGTGGCGACGCTGTCCGTCGTCTGGCTGGCGGCTCCCGGCGCTGGAGTCCCAGTCGCTTGACAATCGGCCGCGCACGCCCGCACCTTCGCGCCGCGAGCGCGCGGGGTGTCGATCGCGTGCAGCGGACGACCCACCTCCCGATCATGCGCGATGCGGAGAATCCTCGATGAGCCTTAGCTCCACGAAAAGTATTGCCTCGCTTCAGACCGAGGCCAATTCAACGGATTCCCAGAGCCTTCGTCGAGTACTGACGGCAACCAATCTGACGATGCTCGGGATCGGCGCGATCATCGGCGCGGGAATCTTCGTCCTGACCGGCACTGCGGCGGCGAGCAACGCCGGACCGGCCATCCCGCTGTCGTTCGTGCTGGCGTTCTTTGCCTGCCTGTTCGCGGGGGTGTGCTACGCGGAGTTCGCGTCGATGATCCCCATCGCAGGCAGCGCGTATACGTACGCCTACGCCACGCTGGGCGAATTCATCGCGTGGATCATCGGTTGGGACTTGATCCTCGAGTATCTCTTCGGCGCGGCGACGGTGGCGGTCGGGTGGTCGGGCCATCTGATCGATTTTCTGAATGGGATCGGGGTGCGATTGCCCGCCGCCTTTACCGCGGCGCCGCTGACCTGGAATCCGATCACGCACACCATCGACCGCATCCCGGGCGGCGTCATCAATCTGCCAGCGGTGCTCCTCGTGGTCGCAATGTCCGCCCTCTTGGTCGTGGGAATCAAGGAATCGGCCAACTTCAACAACGTCATCGTGATCGTGAAGGTCGCGATCGTATTGCTCGTGATCGCGTTCGGATCGATGTACGTCAACAGCGCGAACTGGCATCCGTTCATTCCACCGAATACGGGCCAGTTCGGCCAGTTCGGCGTGAGCGGAGTGATCCGGGGCGCGGCCGTCGTGTTCTTCGCGTACATCGGATTCGATGCCGTCTCCACGGCGGCCCAGGAGGCGAAGAACCCGCAACGCGATCTCCCGATCGGCATGCTCGGGTCGCTCGCCATCTGCACGGTCCTCTACATCCTGATGTCGCTGGTGATGACCGGTCTCGTTTCCTATACCAAGCTCAATGTGCCAGCGCCGGTCGTGGTCGCGTTGGGTGCCGCTCCGCAGCTCATGTGGCTCCGCGTCTTCACCGATGTCGGTGCGATTCTGGGGTTGGCGTCGGTGGTCCTCGTGATGTTGATGGGGCAGCCGCGGGTCTTCTACTCGATGGCGCGCGACGGGTTGCTGCCGCCGGTGTTCGGCAAGGTCCATCCCCGCTTCAAGACGCCCTACGTGACGACGATCGTCACCGGTGCGGTCGCGGCCGCGGTGGCCGCGTTTTTCCCGATCGGGCTCCTCGGACAGCTCGTGTCGATCGGCACCCTGCTCGCCTTCGTGATCGTGTGCGCGGGCGTCTGGGTCTTGCGCGTCCGGAGTCCGGACATGCATCGGCCATTCAAAGTGGCGTTCGTTCCGCTCGTCCCGATTCTCGGTATCATCTCGTGTGTCGGTCTCATGGCGTTCCTTCCCGGTGACACCTGGCTCCGGCTGATCATTTGGATGGTGATCGGCTTGGCGATTTATTTCCTCTACAGCCGCTCGCATTCAAAGTTGGGAAATTCGCAGCGCGGTGCGGTGCCCGCTGGGGATTGATCTCGCGGAGTTAGATTGCAGGCGGCGTCCACGCAGTCGTGGGCGCCGCTTCGCATCGTAGGCCCCTCATCGATACGCCGATGGTTCTCGCACCCCCAGCTCCGCCCCCCGATCTCCTGGCCGTCCCCGCACACCGGATGTCCGCCATCCGGGCGCTCCTTCCGGTTCTGACGGCAGCCCGTCGGGTCGCGTTGTCTACGCACATCAATGCGGATGGCGACGGTTGTGGCTCGGAGGCGGGTTTGGCGCGCATCCTGGCGGGCGTGGGGATCGAAGCCCGCATCGTCAATCCGACGCCGTGGCCGGGTGTGTTCGATTTTCTTCTGGGGCCGGACCTGCGCGACGAGACCGCGCGTGGCGCGTCGGCGCTGGCCGACATCGATGTCTTGGCGGTCCTCGACATCGGCGATGTGCGGCGGCTCGGCGCGCTCACCGACACGGTCCGCGCGCTCACGGTACCCAAGCTGGTGATCGACCATCACGTTGCCGGTGACGAGCCGCCGGGGCCCACCATTTTCTCCGACACCGCGGCCTGCGCGACGGGTGAGCTGGTCTTCGACGTCGCGCTGGCCGCCGGCTGGCCGATCTCGCGGGACGCCGCGACGGCGCTGTACACCGCGCTCCTCACGGACACGGGCGGGTTCCGGTTCAGCAATACGTCGCCGCGCTGTCACGCCATTGCCGGGTACCTGCTCTCACTGGGGATCGATCCGGAAGAGATGTACCGCCGAGTGTACGCGTCAGTCTCGATTGGCCGCCTGCACCTGTTGCGGGACGCTTTGACGACCCTCGAGGTCGATCCCGAGCACGCGATCGCGTGGATCTCCGTGCCGGCGGGCGCCGTGGAGCGCTACGGGCTCAAATCCGAGGATCTGGACGGCATCGTCGAGCATCCGCGTTCGATCACCGGCACGCGGATGGCGATCTTCTTCCGCGACCTCGGACACGGCAAGGTAAAGGTCTCGTTCCGCAGCACGGGCGGCGTGGACGTCAATCAGTTCGCGCGGCAGTTCGGGGGCGGCGGTCACGCGAAGGCCGCGGGCGCGCTCGTGCCGGGGTCGCTCGAACACGTGCGGGCGCAGGTGATCGAATCGGCGCGTGTGTACGTCGGCCGCGTCCCCCTCACGGGGTCGCCTGAGGCGCCCGCGAGGCGCTCGGACGCCGGACCGGCACGCTAGCGGCACGAGCCGGGAGTCCAGTCCCTGCCACCGTCCGTGCCCGTCGCCTAACTTTCCCACATGGGCGAACCCAAGCAGGTGGCGATCGAGACTCGGATTCGCGAAGCGATCGTCGGGCTCCGACCATTACTGCATGTGAGCGAGCCGGAATCGGTCGAACTGGTCCATTTCGATCTGCAGAGTGGCGTCGCGGTGCTCCGCCTCGACGGCGGATGCCCGGATTGCGACATGCCTGTAGCAGCGCTGATGCAGGGCATCGAGGCCCATCTCAAATTGCGCATCCCTGAGATCCACGTGGTGCGGACCGAGAGCAGCAGCCAATAGCCGCTCGGCGCTCGTGCTGGCGACATACTACTAGTGGTGGAACCATCATGACCGAGTCCACGAATGCACCCCGTCGGCCGCTTCCAGTGGTCGATACCAAGCCTGCGGGCCCCCCACGGCCGGCGGCACCGACGCCCGTCTACCGTCCGCATCTCGGTCGGGTGATCGCCGTCTCGAGCGGGAAGGGCGGGGTCGGGAAATCCACAGTGGCCGGCAATCTGGCGGTCGCGCTCGCGCGCGCCGGCGCCCGGGTCGGACTCATGGACGCCGACATCTATGGCCCGAACCTGCCGTTGATGCTCGGCGTCAACGCGCCTCCTCCCGTCATCGACCAAAAGATCATCCCGCTCGAGGCGCACGGCGTGAAAGTGATCAGCCTCGGGTTCCTCATCGACAAGGATCAACCGGCGATCTGGCGCGGGCCGATCGTGATGAAGATCATCGGCCAATTCCTCGGCGACGTGCAATGGGGGACGCTCGACTACTTCATCGTGGACATGCCGCCGGGGACCGGCGATGCCCAGCTCTCACTCGTGCAGTCCACCACGGTGCACGCCGCGATCATCGTCACCACGCCACAGCAGGTGGCGGTCGGCGATGCGCTCCGCGGCGTGAAGATGTTCCAGCGCGTGAGCGTCCCAGTCCTCGGCATTGTCGAGAACATGAGCTACTTCGAATGTCCGCACTGCGGCAAGCCGACGGCCCTTTTCGGCGCCGGGGGCGGCGAGCGATTGGCGCGGGAGGTCAACCTGCCGTTGTTGGCGCAGATCCCGATCGATCCGCGGATCGTCGAGGGTGGTGACACTGGGCGTCCGTTGGTGGTCGCGGAACCCGCGTCGGGCGCCGCGAAGGCGCTCGTCGCGCTGGCCGATCGCGTCGCGAGAGCCATGGCAATGGCGGCCGCTCCGGCGTGATCAGGGGTCGAGCGTCCGGGCCGAGCGTGACCGCGCGGCCGCTGGAGCACGTTCCGGCGGCCGCGTTGCCGTTGGACACGTACGATGGCGGCGTCCCCGTTGCGGTGACCGGGACGCGCGCCATCGCGAGCGTGGTGCACGGCCCTCTGACGCGGGTCATCTGGCAGGTCGGCGCGCCCGCGGTGGCGTCCAACCTGCTCATGATCGTGTTCGTCTCGGCGGACGCGTTCTGGGTCGGGAGGCGGCTCGGCTCCGCGGCATTGGCGGCCGTGGCGACGTCGCTATTCTGGATCTGGCTCGTGGTGTCGATCGCGGAGATGGTGGGCATCGGACTCACGGCCGTCGCGGCGCGTCGCCACGGCGAGGGGCGCCCAGAGGAGGCCGCGCGGGTGGTGGGTGAGGCGATCCTCTACGCCGTGGGACTGGGGAGCGTCGTGGCCGCCAGCAGCGTGCTGGTGCTGCCCGCGCTCATCGGCGCCCTGCACAATCCCCCGGACGTCCAAGCGCTGGGGGCCCGCTATCTCGGCACCTATCTGTTGGGTATGCCGCTGATCTTCGGCTATTTCGCGGTGGACGCCGCGTTCCGTGCTTCGGGCGACACGCGAACGCCGATGTTGATCCTCGGGTCGTCGGTCGTGCTGACGCTGGTCCTGGATCCCGTGCTCATCCTCGGGCGGTTCGGCATGCCGGCGCTCGGCATCACCGGTGCCGCCGTGGCGACGATCGCCACGCGCGGGGGGGCGTTCCTGCTGGGTGCGGCGTTGCTCGTGCGACGGCGGATGGTCCGACTGGCACCAGTGCGCTGGGACTCGCTCGTCGCGATCACCCGCGTCGGGTTGCCGACCGCCATCACGGGCGTCGTGTTCAGCGCGATCTACGTCGCGGTGACCCGGACCGTGACGCGCTTCGGCACGCCGGCGCTTGCGGCGATGGGACTCGGCTTCCGTGTCGAGAGCTGGATGTACATGGTGGGCGTGGGATTCGGCGCAGCCGCCGCGGCCATCGTCGGGCAGAACCTGGGCGCTCGGCAACCGGAGCGGGCGGCGCGCGCGGGGTGGCTCACAGTCGGCTACGGCACTCTCGTGTCGCTCATCGCGGTCACCATCGAGTTGGTGATGCCCGCGCGCATGGCGGGGATCTTCACGTCCGATCCCGCGGTGATCCTGGAGACCGCGCACTACCTCCGGATCGCGGCGCTCGCGCAGCTGTTCACGGCGGCGGAGATCGTGCTCGAAGGCGCGTTGGGCGGGGCCGGCGACACCGTGCCACCCATGATCATGTCCACATCGATCAGCGCGTTGCGGATCCCGCTGGCCGCGTGGGCGGCCACGCGGTGGGGGACGACCGGGATCTGGACGGTCATCTCCGTGACCGCCGCGGGCCGCGGACTCGGCATGGTGGCGCTCTGGCGTGCCGGTTGGTGGAAGCGGCGGTCGGTGTGAGGGGCAGCGGATAGCGGATTGCGGATAGCGATTGGCCGGATCGGCGGCGGCGCAATGGGTTGTGGGCGGAGCAGCGCGGCGGTCAGAACCGAGCGTCGAGCGAGGTGACGGGACGCTGGCCGCGGCACGCGGTGCGGCGTATCTTCGCCCCCCATGCTCTCCGCGTCCCGTGGTGTCGCGCGCCTGTTGGCTGGGTGCTTGGGTGCCTCCGTCCTCGCAGCGTCTCCTGCCAGGGGACAGGCGCCGTCGGACACTGTGCTGCCCGCGGCTACTCGTGTGACGATCGATTCCGTGGCGCGCGCGGTATTGGCGGCGACCGGTGTGCCGAGTGCATCGGTCGCGGTCGTCACCGATGGCCGGATCGCGTACCATCAGGCGTATGGCTCGGCGCGTCTCGCGCCGGCGGTCGCCGCGCTGTCGGACATGCGGTACGCGGTGGGGTCGGTGAGCAAGCAATTCACTGCCACCGCGGTGTTGATGCTGGCGCAGGAGGGCAAACTCTCGCTCAGCGACCCGGTCTCGCGATACGTGCCCGGGCTGACGCGGGGGGACGAGGTGACGGTGCGCGAGCTCCTCTCCCATACATCGGGCTACCAGGATTATTGGCCGCAGGATTACGTCATGCCGGCGATGCTGGTGCCCACGACCGCCGATCAGATCATGGCCGGATGGGCGAAGAAGCCATTGGATTTCGAGCCCGGTACACAGTGGCAATACAGCAACACGAACTACGTGATCGCCGGGCGCATCATCGAGCAGGTCTCCGGCATGCCGTTGATGCAATTTCTGCAGACCCGGATTTTCGCACCGCTGGGGATGCAGAGCATTGCGGACGTGAACGCGGGGCGGTTGGGCGAAACGGACGCGATCGGATACTATCGCCATGCGCTGGGTCCGCTCCGCCCGGCGCCCAAGGAGGCCGCGGGGTGGCTGTTCGCGGCTGGTGAGCTGGCGATGACCGCGCCCGATCTGGCTCGGTGGGACATCAGCATCATCGATCGCCGGCTGCTGTCGCCTGCGTGGTACGACACGCTCACGGCCGAGGTCAAGCTGAAGAACGGCAGCGACACGCACTATGCGCTCGGCATCTTCGTGGCGAGTGAGGGCGGCCATCGCGTGTGGGAGCACAGCGGGGAGGTGTCGGGCTTCACCTCCGAGGACATCGTCTTGCCGGATGCGCGCGCGGCGGTGGTCGTGCTGACCAATCAGGATGCGAGCAATGCGGCGAGCCAGATCGGACAGCGTGTCGCGCATCTGCTCGTGCCGGCTGCGTCCGCACAGTCGCCGCAGGCGGACGACCGGGTGGCAGCCAGCGCGCGCACCATACTGACCGAGCTCCAACAGGGTCGCCTCCAGCGGTCGCTCTTCACCGACAACGCCAACGCGTACTTCACCGCGGAAGCGATTCACGACTATGCGTCGAGCCTCGCGCCGTTCGGCGCGCCGCGACAGTTCTGCCAGACCGGACGGGACGAACGGGGGGGCATGGTGTTCCGCGCCTTCACGGCCGTGTTCGCGCACCGTGCCGTCATCATCTCGACGTATCAGATGCCGGACGGACGGTTGGAGCAGTACCTGATCTTCCCCGCGCGGTCCGCGACCGCGTCCTGTCCGAAGTAGGCGCGCATCCGATTGGCGTCGGCTCCGGCCGGTTGGTGAGACCGGGTACCGGAATCCTGGCTCGGCGACGGCCGCGCGGGTATCTTCGTCCGCCATGCGTATCGTGTCCCGTACCATCGCCGCGCTGCTCATCTGCTGGGTATCATCGGCCACGTCTGCCCGGGTGCTCGTCGCGCAGGGCGCGGATGCGCCCCCGCCGGGATTCTCGAAGACGGAGATCGAGATCCCCATGCGCGACGGGGTGCGTCTGCACACCGCCGTCTACGTGCCGACCAGCCCGCACGCGGCGCTTCCCATCATGCTCGACCGCACACCCTATGGCATCGTGGGCGCGGCCAGTGCGTTGCGGAGCTCGCTCGTCGAATTAGAGGCCGACGGCTACATCTTCGCGTTCCAGGACATCCGAGGCCGGTACAAGTCCGAGGGCCAGTTCGTGATGATGCGGCCCCCGCGCGATCGGAGCGACGCGCACGCGATCGACGAGAGCACGGACGCGTACGACACGATCGACTGGCTGGTCACGCACGTGCCGGGCAACAACGGGCGAGTTGGTATGTACGGGACGTCGTACCCCGGCTGGCTGACGGTGATGGCGATGCTCGACCCGCATCCGGCGCTCAAGGCCGTGTCCCCACAAGCATCGCCGGCCGACATGTACTTGGGCGATGACTTCCATCACAATGGCGCATTTCGATTGAGTTACGGGCTCGAATACGCCACGCGGATGGAGACCAACAAAGAGCAAGCATCGTTTGCGTTCGACCGATACGACACATTCCAATGGTATCTCCGGCTCGGCGCGCTGTCGAACGTCAACTCGCGGTATCTGCACGGTGCGATCCCGACGTGGAACGATTTTGTCGCCCATCCCAACTACGATCAATTCTGGAAGCGCCAGGCGGCGACGCCGTACATGGATCGAGTGACGATTCCGACACTGTCCGTCGCGGGATGGTGGGACCAAGAGGACTTCTACGGGCCGGTGACGATCTACGAAGCGCTGGAGCGGCACGATACCGATCATCACAACTACCTCGTCGTCGGGCCGTGGAACCATGGCGGGTGGTCGGCGCCCGAGGGGCAGAAACTCGGGGCCATCGATTTCGGCAGTCCGACGTCGCAATACTTTCGCCAGCACGTGCTGGCGCCGTGGTTCGCGTACTTCCTGAAGGACAAGGGGACGCTCGACGAGCCCGGGGCGTTGACGTTCGAGGGCGGCGCCAATACCTGGCGCAAGTGGGACAGTTGGCCCCCGCGGTCGAACGTCACGCCGCGGAAGCTCTATGTCCGCGCGGGACGCCGCTTGTCGTTCGACCCACCAGCAGGGGCGGAGGGGCCGGGTGACAGCGCGTTCGACGCGTACGTATCCGACCCGGCGCATCCGGTCCCGTATCGCCATCGACCGATTCCCCCCACGTACCAGCCGGGTGGGTCTGGGTGGCCGACCTGGCTGGTGGAGGACCAGCGCCTCGCGGATGGCCGCGCTGACGTATTGAGTTGGGAGACGGAGCCGTTGACGAAGGACGTCGTGGTGGCGGGCGACATCATCGCGCACCTCTTCGCCTCGACGTCGGGGACGGACAGCGACTGGATCGTCAAACTGATCGACGTCTATCCCGAGCAGTACGAGCAGGACCCGACGCTCGGGGGGTACGAGCTGATGGTGGCGAACGACGTCTTACGCGGGCGGTTTCGCCAGGGTTATGTCGACCCGCAGGCCGCCGTACCCAACCACGTGGACGAGTACACGATCGACTTGCACACACAAGACTACCGGTTTCGCCAAGGCCACCGAATCATGGTGCAAGTGCAGAGTACGTGGTTCCCGATCATCGACCGGAACCCACAGAAGTTCGTGGCCAACATCTTCGAGGCGACCGACGCGGATTTCCAGTCGGCGCGGCAACGGGTGTTCCGATCGCCCGCGTCTGCGTCATACGTGGAGCTCTCGGTCGAGAACGACCACTAACGCAGACGGGTAACGGAGACGCGTCACGCAGACGCCGACCGCGCCGGACGGTTTCCTCCCTCGCGGGGCGCCGTCGCCAGGTCGAGCATGATTGCGAAACCGCTCAATACACGGACGCGGTGTCGCCAGGAATCAGGATGCGCCGCATGAGTTTGATCGGAACGCCGCCCTGCTTGACGAACTGGTCATGGAACTCGCGGAGCGAGTACTCGCTTCCTTTGTACCGCTGATAGTCGTCACGGAGCTTGTAGATCTCGAGCTTGCCGAACGTGTAGTAGAGGTAGGTGGGGTCGTACGTTCCGCGCCGGGCTTCCTCGTAGCCATTGGCCGGTTCCTGGAAGCACCGAGCGACGAACAAATCGGTCGCGGCGCGTTGGACCGACAAGCCTTGCGTGTGCTCCTTGATGCCGGCCACGAAACGGCAGTCGCGGAGCAGGGCGTCGCCGAGCTGCGCGAGTTTGGCCTTGGGGTCGCCCTTCCCGAATCCAGCCTCGATCATCATCTGCTCGGCGTAGTGCGCCCACCCTTCGATGTTGGAGTTGGCGCCCAGCAGTTTGCGGGTCTTGGTCGGGAACTGCTTCGCGTACAGGAACTGCAGGAAATGTCCGGGGAAGACTTCGTGGACGGTGATGTTGTCCATGAGCGACCGATTGTACGACCGCAAATGCTCTTCAACGTGTCGGGCGTCCCAGCTCTGTTCCGGTGGCGTGACGTAATAGAAGGCCTCAGTGGCCGCCGAGTCGAAGGCCCCGGGGGAATCCATCGAGGCAAAGGATCCCGAGCGGGCGTACGGCGGCGTCTCGGTCACCGTCGGCAGCACCGCCGATGGGATGTCCACGATCGCGTGATCGATCAGGAACTGACGGGTGCCGGCGACGGTGGCGCGCGCGGAGGGGATGAGGGTGGCGGCGGTAGGGTGATCGGCTTCGATCGCCAGCATTGCGTCGCGCGCCGGCTTGCCGGGCGCCACGAGTCGCGCGGTCGCCAGGAAGTCCGCGTGATCCTTGGCCAGGTTCGACTCGCCGATGGCGAGCAACCGGTCGAGCGGGATGTCGATCATCTCGTCGTAGCGCAGCTTGTCGGCGAAATTCTTGACGCCAATCGCGAACGATCCATGCGATCGCGGTTTGAGATCCCGGGCGAGCCAATCCGTCGCCTGCGCCATCGCGCGGGCGACCGAGTCGTTGGCCACGGTGAACGCGCGGAGCATCGCCGTGTCGGTGCCGGCGGCATCCTTGGCCCAGTCGGCCACACTCCCGCGGAAGAATCCGACCGAGCCACCGGCCACGCGTATCGCGAGATCCGTGAATTCGACGGGTGCGTTGTCCACGTTCGCGCGCATGGCGGCCAAGACCGTCGGCGCGAGCCGGAGCCGAGCAATGACCGCTCGGAGGCGAACCGCGGGCGGCGCGAACTTGCGTTTGATGAGGAGATCCACGGCGTTGCCCGGGAGTCCGACGTAGAGAATCGGATTCTTTCTCCAGTTCTGCACGCGCTGTTTGTCGAGCAGCTCGGAGCGAATCGCGCCGTCGATCATCGCGCCATCGATGGAATCGTCGGCCGTCGAGGGCTGCGCGCGGAGTGAATCGAGTCGGCTCAGCTGTGTGGTCAACGTCCCGATGCGGCGGGCGATGGCGACCGCCGACATGTCCTCCAGGTGCGTGTCGTAACGGTGAAAGCCGGCCGCCGTCCCCTGGCTCGGGTTGAACGCATACAACGAGTCGAAGTACTCGTCGGCGAACCCGGCCAGGGGCGACGTCGAATTCGTGATGCCGGCAGCGAGTGCCCCAGCCGCGGGGTCGCCCGGCTTCGAGCCGCGGCAGGCCAACGTGCCCGCGGCCGCGATGGTGGCAAGCAGAAAAATCCGATCGAGTATGCGCACGTCGTTCCTCTGAACCGAGGTGAGAGCGGTACCGGTAAGGGCGCGGCCTACCCCGTCCCGCGGTCAATCGCTTCGTGGGGTTGGCGGCAGAACGTCGCACTGGATCGTGGTTCCTGCGCCCATCACCCGCGCGACGGACCCCTAGTGTCGCGAACGGCGGGCGATAGAGTTTGGGGGTCGGGCGCGGGCACTGCAAGCGCGCGCGCCGGCTCATTGCGGCCGCGCGCCGCGTCGGCGGTTCCCGGTCCAGCTAGCCCGCGAACGGCCACGGGCGTAGCTTGGGACATGGGCGCGCCCACCGCCTAACTGGGCGCGAGTCCAATACCCTCGTGAGGTCGGAATGCGCTCTCGCGCCGCGTGGTTCGGGGCGGTGTTCGTTGGCATCGTGGTTGGCATCGTCGCTAGCGCGCGCGTCGGCGCACAGGCGCCGGCCGGCCCTTTGTTGTTGCAACGGCCCACGGTCAGCCGGACGCTCGTTGCGTTCAGCTACGGCGGCGACATCTGGACCGTCGCGCGCGCCGGGGGCTCGGCGACTCGCCTCACGGCGGGTGAGGGTAATGCGACGGACCCCATGTTCTCTCCTGACGGCGGCCTGATCGCATTCACGGGCGACTACGACGGCAACGCCGACGTGTACGTCGTCGCCGCCAGCGGAGGGGTCCCGCGGCGCCTCACCTACCATCCGGCGCGCGACGAAGTCGTCGGCTGGACGCCGGACGGCGCCAGCATCCTCTTCCGCTCGGGTCGGACCAGCTTCAGTCGGTATTCCCGACTCTTCACGGTGTCAAAGGACGGTGGTCCGGCGACCGAGGTCGATCTGCCTCGGAGCTATGCGGGGTCGTTTTCCCCCGATGGGAAGCGACTGGCGTATATGCCATCCGACCCCGCGAACGAAATCTGGAAGCGCTATCGTGGTGGCGAAGCGTCCGAGATCTGGTTGACATCGCTCGCTGATGGCGCCATTGAGCGCGTCCCGCGCGACGGCTCGAACGATGCGAGCCCGATGTGGGTGGGGGGGGCCGTCTACTTCCTGTCAGACCGTAACGGCGCGACCACGCTCTTCAAGTACGATGCGCAGTCCAAGCAGGTGACCCAGGTCGTCGAGAATCACGGCCTTGACATCAAGTCGGCTTCCGCCGGACCCGACGTCATCGTCTACGAGCAGTTCGGTGCGCTGCACCTGTTCGATCCCGCCACGCAGCGGTCCACACCGATCGCGGTCACGATCAGCGCCGACCTGCCACGAGTGCGACCGCACTTCGTCTCGGCCGGCGACCGGATCGCGGATGCGAATCTCTCGCCCACGGGCGCCCGAGCCGTGTTCGAGGCGCGCGGCGAGATCATCACGGTGCCTGCCGATAAGGGCGATGCGCGGAATCTCACCAATACGCCGGCCGTCATGGAGCGCGCCCCGGCGTGGTCGCCAGACGGTCGATCGGTGGCCTATCTGTCCGACGCCTCCGGCGAGTACACGCTTCACATCGTCCCCCAATCCGGCGGCGTGGCGCGGTCGATCGCACTCGGAGACGCGCCTTCGTTCTACTACTCGCCGCAATGGTCGCCGGACAGCAAGAAGATCAGTTATCTGGACAAGCGGCTCCAGCTCTGGTATCTGGACGTGGCGTCGGGCAAATCGGTCAAGATCGACGCCGATACGTACGAGGCACCGTGGCGTGCGCTCGACCCGTCGTGGTCGCCCGATAGCCGGTGGATTTCGTACTCCAAGATCCTCCCCAATCATTTCCGGGCGATCTTCGTCTACTCACTGGAATCGGCCAAAGCGGCGCAGGTCACTGACGGGCTGAGCGACGCGCAGTATCCCGTCTTCGACCGCGGTGGTGAGTACCTGTACTTCGCGGCCAGCACGAACGCCGGGCCGAGCGTGGGGTGGATCGACATGTCGAGCTTCGACCATCCGGTGACGCGCAGCCTGTACCTCGTCGTGCTGCGCAACGATCGGCCGTCTCCGCTCTCACCGCTGTCGGATGAAGAGAAGGCCGACACGTCGGGAGGCGCCCCAGTGAAGCATGACTCCACCAAGAAATCCCCGCCTGTCGCCGGGGACTCGGCGAAGCACACTGGCGCGGCCGCTGTCCCGGTGCGGATCGACCTTGCGCACATCGATCAACGCATCATTGCCCTGCCGACCGGCAATCGAAATTGGTCCGGGCTCGCCGCCGGCGCGCCCGGCACGGTCTTCTTCCTGGAGACGGTACCGCGACTGCCCGATTCGGCCCAGGACAATTCGAGTAACCGGCAGAGCGTGTACAAGTGGGAGTTGGCCACTCGCAAGCTGGTCAAGGTGGTCGAAGGCGTGTCCGGCTTTGGACCTGACGGGAACGCCGATGGTGACCGCGCGCCGAGCACCTTCCGGCTTTCGCAGAACGGCCAACGGATGTTGTACCGCGCGCAAGGCCAATGGACGATCGCGGCGACGGATGGATCGGCGAAGCCGGGCGACGGCGTCCTCAAGTTGGGTGGTATCCAGCTCGCGGTCGATCCGCGCGCCGAATGGCAGCAGATGTACCACGAAGCCTGGCGGATCGAACGCGATTTCTTCTATGACCCGCATCATCACGGACTCGATCTCGACGCCGCGGAGCGGAAGTACCAGCCATATCTCGCTGGTGTGGCGAGCCACAACGATCTCCGATACCTGCTGACCGAGGCGATGGGCGAGCTGACCGTCGGCCACCTCTTCATCGCAGGAGGCGGCGACGACGAAGGGCGTCATCCACCGCCGACGGGACTGCTGGGCGCCGACTACGCCGTGGATCACGGGCGGTATCGGATCACGCGGATCTACACGGGAGAGAGCTGGAATCCGGCGCTGCGCGCACCACTGAGCGCGCCCGGTGTGAACGTCGTGGCGGGCGACTATCTGCTGGCGGTCAACGGCGTCGATGTCCGCGCGACCGAGGACATCTACGAATACTTCGAGGGCACGGCCGGGAAGTCGGTGGTCATCCGCGTGTCCACCGATCCATCGGGGGCGGGGGCCCGTGAAGTCACGGTGCAGCCAATCCCGAACGAGCGCGGATTGCGCAACTTCGCGTGGATCGAGGACAACCGTCGCACGGTCGATCGGCTCAGCGGCGGGAAGCTCGGCTACGCGTACATTCCCAACACCGGCGGGGACGGCTACGAGTATTTCAACCGCTATTTCCTGGCGCAGACCGCCAAGCAGGGGATCATCATCGACGAGCGGTTCAACAGTGGGGGCGCGATCGCCGACTACATGATCGAGGTAATGCAGCGGCAGCCGTTGTTCAAGATGATGACGCGTGACGGTGAGGACATCACGTCGCCGACGGGTGCCATCTACGGCCCGAAAGTGATGCTCATCAACGAGTACGCCGGGTCGGGTGGCGACGCGTTGCCGTTCATGTTTCACGAGACCAAGATCGGCCCGCTGGTCGGGCGCCGGACGTGGGGCGGGTTGGTCGGCATCTACGGGTACCCCCCGCTCATGGATGGCATGGGCATCACCGCCCCGCGCGTCGCGATCTACACGATGCGGAGCCAGTGGGAGATCGAGAACCACGGCGTCGCGCCGGATGTGGTGCAGGATCTCGACCCGGCGGCGTGGCGTGCCGGCCACGATTCGCAGTTGGAGAAGGCCGTCGGCATCGCGCTCGACTCGTTGGCTAAGCACCCTCCGACGGTGGTCAAGCGACCCGCGTTTCCGAACTATCATACCGGCGACGGCGTGGCGGCGACCAGCTCGGCAGGTCACGCACCCTAGCCTCGCACGAGCCGTCGCGCGCCAATGCCGGTCGCCCGCCCACTGGTCACACTGCTGACCGATTTTGGGACTGCCGACGGCTACGTCGGCGAGGTCAAGGGCGCGCTGTTGATGGCCGTACCCGAGGTGGACATCGTCGATATCTCGCACGATGTCCCGCCTCAGGACGTCGAGAGTGGGCGACTCGCCCTGGCCCGTTATTGGCGCCGATTTCCGGTATCCACGGTCCATCTGGTCGTGATCGATCCGGGTGTCGGGGCCGACCGTGCGGCCATTGCAGTCGAGAGCGCGGGCTACGCGCTGGTGGGGCCGGACAATGGCGTACTCTCGCCCGCGCTGCTGGTCCCCGGGGCCCTCGCAGTGACCCTCGCGGTGCCGTCCCACGCGGCGCCCACCTTTCACGGACGGGATGTCTTCGCGCCCGCGGCGGCGGCCCTGGCACGGGGTGCGCAAGTCGCCGACCTGGGCCCATCGTACGATCACGCGATCGTGCGGCGCACCCCAGAGCCGGAGCGGTGGGGTGACGGCACGGTCCATGGCGAGGTGATCGCGATCGACCGATTTGGGAATGCGGTGACGAATTGCCTGGGGCTGCGTGCCGGGACGATCGAAGTCGCGGGCATCGTCCTCGCGGTGGCGCGGGCGTACGCCGATGTGCCGTCGGGATCGCTGGTCGCCGTCACCGGCTCGAACGGCCTGCTGGAGATCGCCGAGCGCGACGGCAGCGCCGCTCGGCGCCTGGGACTCGCGCGTGGGGCCCCGGTGTTGTTCAGGGCGGGATAGGGGTTGGCGAACGGCGGAGGCCCCGTCGTGTCCTCGAGACCGGCCCGCAGGTCAACCGGACTAACAAATAACAAGGGCCGGCTCCAGTACGCAGGAGCCGGCCCTCGCGCGCCATCGCCAATCGCTAGCCATCGCCAATCGCTAGCCATCGCCAATCGCTAGCCATCGCCAATCGCTAGTTCGCTACTTGGCGGTCGAACTCGATGGCGCCGAGCGTCGTGGTTCCGCGGTAGCGGAGATGGTAGATCGGACCGCCCGGCGTCTGCGGGGGGCCAGCGCCGGCGGACCCGCCGGTGTTGTCGTCGGTCGATCCGAGTACCACTTTGCCGCTGAGTTGATCGACGACGACGCCGCGTGGCACGTGGATGTGGACGGCGCCGAGGGCGGCGGTCAGGTCGAGGCTGATGTCGCCCGTCCAGTGGCCGCCGAAGTCGAGGTCAACATCGCCAGCGCCCGCCTCCACGAGGAGCGTCTGGATGTGGGCATTACCGAGGCCGACCGCTTTGAAGCCGGCGGCGCCCACCTCGAGTCTGAGTCGGTCGAGCACGACCGGGTTGGGTGCGTCGAAGCGGACGGTTGCATCGCTGGCGCCGGTGCTGATCGCCAGGTCGCGGATACTCAGGCCGCCGAGTCGGATGTCGGCGTCGCCGGCGCCGAATTCGATCTTCATGGTGAGCGGGACGCCACGCGCGAGGCCGATGTGGAGATTGCTGTCGTCGGAATTGTTGTGTTTGCCGATCTTCATCCCCGACGATCCCGATTCCCCGCCGATCGACAACGTGCGTGTCGCCGTATCGTACCGTACCGACTGTCCCTTGTCCCGATCCAAGTGCGCCAGTCGGACATTGTACAGCCAGGGCGCGTCAGCGGGTGCGATGTTCAACGTGCCGACGCCGTACTCGACGGTGACGTGCATGAGGGCCGCGGTGTCGCGCGCAGCCCGCAGTTGCCGACCGAGGGTCAGCGTCCGCACCCCGCCGCGGACGTGGGACGGCGTGGAGGGTTTGTCGTTGTCATCATCCGCGTCATCCGCGCTGTCGTTGTCGTCGTCAGTGGTGTCCTGTGCCATCCGTACCACATCCGCGCGTTTGACCGCGCGGATCGCGCGAGCCATGTCGGAGACGCCTGCCACGCGGATCGTAGACATATCGGTGTCGCGTCGGCCGGCATGGCGTGATCGCGCCACCACCAATCCGACGCACGCGGCAATCGCGACCGCGCGCACCATTCCTCGGCGAGTCATTCTGCACTCCTCGAAGCTGCCGGCGGCGGGGACGGCATGGGGGGTGAGGCTCCGCCGGGCGCGCCGGAGACCCCGGCCGGCGTTGGGCGTCGCGCGGCGGCGACACCGGCCACCGGCGTCGGTGTCTGCCACACTGCGTCACCTGCTGGGAGCGACGCACTGACTTTCTTGGCCATCCGTCCGGCCCGTCGCAGCTCGAGCCGCCACAGGAGCACCGCGCCAAATCCCACGGTGACCGCCACCACGGTGATGATGATGACGACCCCGCGGACGATGGCGCCGACTACGAAGTTGGATCCGACGATAGCCGTGAACACCCAGAGGCCGCCGAAGATACTGATGCCGGTGACGATGGCCCTGAGCTGTGCGCCGCGCGCGGTGAGCGAGGCTTGGGACTGCGAGCGCAGTATCGACGTGCCCCCCGCTTCCGCGACCGCCATGAACCCCAACGTCGCGGCACCCACGGCGAGTACGACGAATCCGATGATGGCGAACGGTATCGCGACGATGCCGATGATGGTGATCGCGAGCGCGATGATCACCGCGAGCAGGACGGGGAGCAGCGCGAGCTGCCCCACGATACCGTACCACGCCGATCGGCCGAAGTGATCGGCCAGGGTCGCGGTGACATTGTCGAGCTGTTCTTCGGCGAATGTGAGCACCCCGATGCTGAGCATGAGCATCAGGCCGAAGGCCGCCACCGCGAGCCGCGTGGCGTGCCAGCGCGACTCGTGCGCTGACGCGGTCGTGGCGAGCGTGCCGCCGGCGCCGGGGCCGACAACGCCCTCGATCGAGCGAATCTCGCCATCCACGAGGCCGCCGGGGCCATCCATGCGGACCACGCCGTTGGTGGTGAAGACGGAACCGCGGACGTGCGAACCGGGATGCAGCACCACGTCACCGTCCACTGCGATCGCGTTGCCGTCAATTGTCCCTGACACGTCGAGCGGGCCGTTGACGGCCGCCACGGTGCCCGTGCGGTGTTCCGTCGCACCGATCGTGACTCCGCCTGCGATGAAGCTGTCGATCGGCGGCATCGAGATGGCGTCGGGATCGTGACGCACGCGGTCGATGAGTTCGGCGATCGCCGCCTTCGAGGCGGGGGTCTGGACGCCCGTCGGGCGAGTGACCGTCACACTCGTAGTCGCCGATTCGACGGCGTGGGCCGCTGCACGCGCCGCGAGCGCAGCTTGCACACGTGCCGTGATCGTCGTGTTGAGGCTGTCGGAGAGATGTTTCCCGTACTTATTGCGGTAGAAGGCGCCGATCCGTCGTCCGATACGGCCCTGGGATTCCCCCAGCGCGCGCATCGAGTCTACCAGACGGTCTATCTCGACATCGCCGGCCGTGGGTGGTGCGATCTGCGGGGCAACCGGCGCCGTGGGCGCCGACGGAGCGGCGGGGTGCGAGGGTGCCGACTGTTGCGCGTGCCCGCTGGCAGCGGGCGCCGCGATCATCGCGGCTGCGGCGGCGAGCGCGAGCTGACGGGCGATCATGATGTGCCGCTCCGGCGTGTAGTGCGACCCGGGTTCGCGACCGCCGAGCGAACGGCCAGCCCGGCCGCCACGACGAGCACTGCGGCCGTGGCGATGATGGCGAACAGCAGTCCAGTCCCGCCTGCGCGCAGGGCGCCGACGGATTGCGGACCAAAAATCGTGGATACGGCTGTGCCGAGCTGTTCGAGCAGGGCATCGCGGAGCCGCGCGCGCGCGATCGTGCCGAAGAAGAACACCGCATCCAGATGGCTCGCGAGCCATACGCACGCGACCGACAACACGGCCGCGACCGAGAGTCCGGCCGCGCCGGCCATCACGCGCATGGGTCGGGTCCGTGGCGTCAACCGAACGGCCCAATGATCGACGGTGTCGCGAGCGGCGACATGCCACGGCTCGTACACATCGACCTTGGCCATCACGTGTGCGGCGAACAGCGGCGACGCCGTGAGCCGCGGCAGGTGCTCGATCGCGTCCACCACTCGGCGACCAGCGTCGATTTCGGCGCGACACGTGGCGCATTCGCGGATGTGCGCCTCGAGTGGCGCGACGCCGAATCCAACTTGGCCGTCGAGCAGCTCGTCGATCTCGTCTGGGAGTAGGTGGCGGTAAGTCATAGGTGTCTAGAACCCGTACGCTGGGGGCAGAATGGAGGTTTCAATAGATATCGAATAGCGGCTAGCGATTCGCGGGATCGGGGCGAGTGGCCAGCGGCGGAGAAGCGCCCGCCGCAGCGCTGGGTAAACGGCTGTTTATAGCCGCGACGAGACTGGGACTCGCTGGATCCCGGTGGCCGGGTGTTGGGATCATCCGTCATCCACGCCTTCAAGGGCGATGCGCAGCTCGTTTCGGGCTCGGTGGATGTAGGTCTTGACCGTGCCCAGGGGGAGATCGAGCGTGGTCGCAATCTCTTCGTAGGACCGGCCCTCGACGTGGCGCATGATGATGCAGGAGCGGTACTCGGGGCGGAGCTTGGCGATCGCGCGCTCGATCGCGGACCCGATCTCGCGGGCTTCGAGCGCCTGGAGCGCCGAGGGCTCGTGGCCGGCGACCTCGAAGGACGTCGCTTCGATCTCGGCCGCAGTCGCGGCGTCCGGCGACCCGGACAGGCTGACCGTCGAGAGGCGGCCCTTGCGCAGCTGATCGATGGCCAGGTTGTTGGCGATCTTGAACAGCCAGCTCGAGAGCTTGAACTCCGGGGAGTAGCGATCGATGTTGTTGAGCGCTTTGACGAATGTGTCCTGCGCGAGCTCCTCCGCCGTCTCGCGGTCGCGGACCATCCGGTAGACCAGCGAGAAGACGGGTCGCTCGTAGCGGCGGATCAACTCGCGATACGCCGCTTCGCGCCCCTGTTGCGCAAGTACGACGACGTCCGCGTCCGGAAGATTGGGGAGATCGAACAGTGGGTCGGGCACGCGTTCTGGTAGGGGGTTCGCTGGACGGAGAAGCTAGCCCGAGGCGACCCGGCCGTGCCAGCGGCGCGTCGAGGGGGGTGCCGCTTGCCGCGGCTCACCCGGGGGGTCAGCTTTCCAACCGTGGCCGCACTTGGATCGGAGGCGCAGCTCGCTGATGCGGCGGCAGCGGGAGGGGCGGAGAAGCGGCGGTACGTCCGACGGATCTTCTCCGAGATCGCCCCTCGGTACGATTTCCTCAACCACCTCCTCAGCGCAAATATCGATCGCGCCTGGCGCCGGCGAGCCATCCGGGAGTTGGCGTGGGAGCGGCATCCGGACGGCGTCTATCTCGACTTGTGCGCCGGTACACTGGATGTCGCGGTCGAGCTGTCGCGGCAGCCCGGATTCGTCGGCACGGTGGTGGGCGCCGATTTCGCGGAGCCGATGCTCCGGGCCGGCAACGGAAAGGCGCCGCGGCACACGGTCGTGCCGGTCGTGGCGGACGCACTCCAGCTCCCGCTCGCGGATGGCGTCGTGCGGGGTGTGGTGGTGGCGTTCGGCATCCGCAACGTGGCCGATCTCGATGCCGGGCTGGCCGAGACCTTCCGCGTCCTCGCACCCGGCGCACGCTTCGTGATCCTCGAGTTTTCGCGGCCGCGGTCTCCGCTCGTGCGCGCGCTGTATCACGCGTACTTCAATCACGTCCTGCCGTTGATCGGTGGGTTGGTCAGCGGGCAGCGTACGGCCTACCGGTACCTGCCGCGGTCGGTGGCCCATTTCCCGGCCGAGTCGCAACTGGCGCGACGCATGGAGTCGGCTGGATTCCGCCGAGTCCGGTGGTATGCCCTCACGCACGGCATTGCCGCAGTGCACGTCGGGGAGCGCGCATGAGCCCGGCGGCACCGCCTCCCGTGTTCGATCGACTAGGCGACTTCATCGAGGCGCTGGACCGGGCGGGCGAGCTCGCGCGGGTGACGCTGCCCGTGTCCGCCAAGCTCGAGCTTTCCGCGATCAGCGATCGGGTGATGAAGCAACCAGGGGGCGGTAAAGCGCTGCTGTTCGAGCACGTCGTCCTCGATGATGGCACGCGATCACCGTATCCAGTCGCCATCAACCTCTTTGGCTCGATGCGCCGTATGGCGATGGCGTTGGGAGCAGGCGACTTGGACGCGATCGGGCACCGAATCACCGAGCTGATGGAGCTCAAAGTGCCGGACGGCCTGATCGCCAAACTCGCGCTCGTGCCCCGGCTGCTCGAGGTGGCCAAGTTTCCGCCGCGAGTCCGGGGGCCTGGCGCGCCGTCGCAGGACGTCATCACGCGCGGCGAGGACGTGGATCTCCGGCGCCTGCCAATCCTGACGTGCTGGCCTGGCGATGGTGGCCCGTACATCACGCTGCCAATGGTGATCTCGCGCGACCCGGTCCGCGGCATCCGAAACGTCGGGATGTATCGCGTGCAGGTCCTCGGCCCCCGCACCCTGGCAATGCACTGGCAGCGTCACAAGGTCGGCGCGGCGCATTGGCGCACCATGGCGGAGCGCGGGGAGACGATGCCAGTCTGCATCGCCGTCGGGGCGGACCCGGCATCGATCTACGCGGCGAGCGCTCCCCTGCCGCCGACGGTCGATGAGTTCCTGTTCGCGGGATTTCTCCGCCGTTCGCCGGTCGCCCTCACCCGCGCGGCGACCTGCGACCTGGAGGTTCCCGCCGAGGCCGAATTCGTGATCGAAGGGTACATCGATCCGCGAGAGCCGCTGGTCACCGAAGGCCCGTTTGGCGACCACACCGGATTCTATTCGGAAGCGGACCTGTATCCGGCCGTCCACGTCACCGCCGTCACGTCGCGCCGCGATCCCGTGTACGCCACCACGATCGTCGGACGCCCGCCGATGGAGGACTTCTATCTCGGGCACGCCACCGAGCGCATCTTTCTGCCGCTCTTGCGTCTCATGATTCCGGAGATCGTGGACTACCACATGCCCTCGGAAGGCATCTTCCACAACCTGGTCTTCGTTGCGATCGACAAGCAGTATCCCGGCCACGCGCAGAAAGTCATGAACGCGTTGTGGGGGCAGGGGCTCATGTCGCTGGCCAAGGTGCTCGTGGTCGTCGATAAGGACGTCAACGTCCGCGACCCATACGAGGCGTGGTGGGTGGCGCTCAATCACATCGATCCCGAACGCGACGCGCGGTTTACGATGGGTCCGATCGACGTACTCGACCACGCGAGCCGTGCCTTCACCTATGGGTCGAAAATGGGATTGGACGCCACGCGGAAGATGCCCGAAGAGGGCTATACGGGACACTGGCCGGCGGTCATCACTACGGATGCCGCAACGCGCGAGCGGGTTGACGCACGGTGGTCGGCGCTCGGCTTGGATGGTGGCGCGAGCCGCGCTGACCCGGCCGGGGGGACGCCATGACCCGCGAAGGACAGACATTCGTCGGCGTGTCTCGGTGGGTCACGTACGTCAACTTCGTGAAGCTGCCGCATACCGTGTTCCTCCTCCCGTTCGCGCTCGTGGGGGCGACGTTGGGGAGCTACGCGGCGACCGTGACGACGACCCGGGTGCTGTGGATCGTCGTGGCGTTCACAAGCGCGCGGTTCGCGGCCATGGGGTTCAATCGGATCGTTGACCGCGAGTTCGACGCGCGGAACCCGCGCACCGCGCGCCGCGAGCTGCCGACCGGCACGCTGGATCTTCGATCCGCACAGATCGCGGTGCTGCTCGCCGCCATCCTGTTCGCGCTCTCGGCGTGGCGACTGAGTCCGCTGTGCTTGGCGCTCTCGCCCTTTGCGCTCATGTGGATTCTGTTCTACAGCTACACGAAGCGGTTCACGCGGTGGTCGCACCTCGTGCTGGGCGTCGGGCTGGCGATCGCTCCCGTGGGCGGCTATTTGGCGGTCGCGGGGCATTGGAGTACGCCGTGGTGGATGCTCGTGGCGCTGGCCGCGGCGGTCGCCGCGTGGTCGGGCGGCTTCGACATTCTGTACGCGCTCCAGGATGTCGCGTTCGACCGCGCGCACGCGTTGCACTCGTTGCCCGCGTCGGTGGGAGAGTGGAACGCGGTCCGCGTCGCGCGCGGCTTGCACGTGCTGACCATCATCGCGCTGGCGGCGGTGGGGGTCGCGGTCGGCGCGGGCTGGCTGTACGATGCGGGCGTGGCGACCGCGGCGGGCCTGCTCGCGTACGAGCATTCGCTGATCCGACCCGGCGACCTGTCCCGGCTGGATGCGGCGTTCTTCACGATGAACGGGATCATCAGCGTCGTGTTCTTCGGATTCGTCATTGCGGAGCGGATCGCCAGTGGCTGGGCGCGGTGAGCCCGCCCCTCGTACTCGCGATCACGGGCGCCTCGGGCGCGCCGTACGCGGTACGGCTCCTCCACCTGCTCCTCGCGGCGGACCGCCCGGTGTCGCTCATCATCTCGACACACGGTTACCGGCTGTTGCAGACCGAGATGAACATCGGATCGCGGGACGAGCTGCGCGTCGCGGTGGGGACGGCGGCGTGGGATGCCAACGTCACCGAGTTCGACGACGGGAACCGGGGCGCGTCGCCGGCGTCGGGATCGGCGCCGAGCGCCGGGATGGTCATCTGTCCGTGCTCGATGGGCACGATCGCGGCCATCGCGGCGGGGACCTCCCGCTCACTGATCGAGCGGGCGGCCGACGTGACGCTCAAGGAGCGACGGACGCTCATCGTCGTGCCCCGCGAGACGCCGCTCAGCGTCATCCATCTCCAGAACATGCTTCGGATCGCGCGCGCCGGGGCGCTGGTGCTCCCCGCCGCGCCGGGCTTCTATCACCGGCCGACGACGGTCGCGGCGCTCGTCGATTTCGTGGTCGCGCGAATCCTCGATCATCTCGGGGTGCCACAGACCGTGGTCCCGAGATGGAGCGCGGGGGACGGCCCGACGTAGCCGTCATGTCGATCCACGTGATCGGGCTCATCGCCGACACGCACGGCCAGGTGCGACCAGGCGTCCACTCCGCGCTGGCGGGCGTCGAGCTGATATTGCACGCGGGCGACGTGGGCGGCGATGCGATCCTGGATGAGCTGAACGTCATCGCGCCGGTGCGCGCGGTGTTTGGCAACACCGACCCACCGGGCGACCCGCGGCTGAGCGTCGAGATCGTGTGCACGGTCGGCGGCGTCCCGATCCACGTGAGCCACGGCCACGAGGTTGGCGCGCCCACACCAGCCCGACTGCTCGCCCGCTACGCCGAAACGGTCATCGTCTACGGCCACACGCACCGGTATCTCGAGACCCGTCAGGGCGATCGGCTGGTGATCAATCCTGGGGCGGCGGGCCCGCAGCGGTTCGATCTGGCGCCGAGTGTGGTGAGGCTGACGGTGCGGGACGGGGTGGTACAGACGGAGTTGGTGCGGTTAGCTCATGGCTAACCGCTAGCCGCCGCCTCTAACCGCCAACTGGTCGCGCGCTGGAGTTCGTCGGGGTGGCGGCGGAACCAGGAGGAGACGAGCATGAGCTCATCGACCTCGTGGGCTGGGACGGCGGTTTCGCGGCGCTCGGTGGCCGCGAAGATGTTGGTCGCCAGGTCCTGGAGCGCGTCGTGTTCGACCGGCGTGCGCGGGGAGGCGCAGATCGCGCGGACGCATCCGCGGCGGATGAGATAGACGCGATCCTCGCCTCGATAGCCAGCAACCCTGTAGAGAAACGAGAGCGTCTCCACGGCGAACCGCAGCTGGCCAAACTGCTCGCGCAGGGTCTCGAGGCGTTGGACTTTGTCGCGCAGCCGGGCGGCGCGTTCGAACTCGAGTCGAGCGCTGGCCTGCTGCATATCCGTGGTCAACGATTGCAGCGGGCCATCGTCGGTGCCTTCGAAGAACGCGCGCGCGAGGCCGACTCGCGCGGCGTATTGGCGCTCCGAGCAGCCGCCGATGCAGGGTCCGAGGCACTTGTGGATCTCGTGACGGATGCAGCCCGGGGTGCGGGGCGGTCCGGCGAAGAACTCACCCTGATCGCTGAAGTGGAGCGCGGTATCGAGCGCGCAATCGCGGAGCCCGAGGGCGTCATTGAGTTCGCGGAGGGCCTCGCCGACGCGCAGGGCGCCGAGGAATGGGCCGTAGTACGCGCCGCCATCGTCGCTGCCCGCGCTTCGCACGACCACGAGCTTGGGAGCCGGTCCGCGCGTCACCTTGATGAACGCGTAGTTATGGGCATCGCGTTTGAGCGCGACGTTGAATCGCGGACGATACTGTTTGATGAGCCGGAGCTCTTGGACGAGCGCGTCGAACTCGTTCGGCGTGTAGTCCCAGGCGATCTGCTCGGCCTCGCGCAGGATGCGTGCGCCCTTGTGCTCGGGGTACGCGCCGCGGAAATAGCTGAGGAGGCGTGATCGGACCCGCTTCGACTTGCCGACGTAGATGATCTCGCCGGCCGGCGACATCATGCGATAGACGCCGGGCCGGTCGGCGGCGCCGGCCCGTACCGAATCCCGCATCGCCCGCACCTGCTCATCGGACGTCGGGGCGGCGCGGAGCGCGTTGCGCCGGGCAGCGGCCGCGGAGCGCGCCACGGGCGATCGTCCCGCTATCGCTGGCAGCGAGCGCAGAACACGGTGGCGCGTCCATCCACCGCGTGCGTCCCGATGAGTCGAGCCCCGCACCGTCGGCAGGGCAGGCCGGCCCGACCGTAGGCATCAAGCCGAGCGGCGAATGCGCCCCGCTCGCCGAGGGCGTCGCGATAGTCGCGAAAGCTGGTCCCGCGCGCCGCGATCGATTCGGTGAGCACATCGACGAGCGCCGTCCGGAGCGCGGCCGCCCGCTCGGGCGCCACCCGCCGCGCGCTCCGCGATGGGTCTACGCCGGAGCGCCAGAGGGATTCATTCGCGTAGATGTTGCCGACGCCCGCCAGCTGCCGTTGATCCATGAGCACCCTCTTGACCGCCTGTCGTGAGCCGCGCAGAACGTCGAAGAAGTTGTCCGCGGTGAAGGCCGGGTCAAGTGGCTCGGGGCCGATCGCGTCCGTGTAGCTGGCGAAGCGGGTCGGCGACATCACCGTCACGGTGCCCAATCGGCGGATATCGCGGTAGTGCAGCAAGCGCCCGCCGGCGAGCGTGAACGCGACGGTCGAGTAGCGGCGCTCAGTGGGTGGCAGGTCGCCGGCATCGAGGAGGAGCGCGCCGGTAAACCGAGGCTGGACGACCAGCCGATCGCCGGATGCGAGATCGATGACCACGAGCTTCGCGCGGCGCCAGACACGGCGAACTGTCATGCCGATCGTGCGGGTGCGGAGCGTCCGGGGCGTCACCTCGCGGAGCACGTCGGCGTGGCTCACCGCGACGTTGACGATCGTGTCGCCAGCGATCTCGCGGTCGAGGTCCCGCGCGATGGTCTCGGTCTCAGGAAGCTCGGGCACCGCGCGCCATCTCCCGCCATCCGATATCGGTCCGGAACTGCTTGCCGGAAAACTCCACGGCCGCAGCATAGCTCGCGCTGGCCCGCTGGGCGGTGGCGAGGTCGGGTGCCACGGCGGTCACGGCGAGCACGCGGCCTCCGGCGGTCACAAGCTCGCCGGCCGCGTTGCGGGCCGTCCCCGCGTGGAACACGTGCACGCCGGGTTCTGGCGGCGGCAACGTGATGACATCGCCGGTCCGCGGGGTATCGGGATAGCCCGCGGCGGCGACTACCGTCGCGACCGCGTGTTCGGGCCGCAGGTGGCCGAACCATTCACTCGACTCGAGCGTCCCACCGCGGGCCACGGAGTGCATGAGCGGCAAGAGCGGGAACCGGGTCAGCGGGAGAATCGCCTGCGTTTCCGGATCGCCCAGTCGGCAGTTGAACTCGACGACCTTCAATCCGCCGTCCGTGATCATGAGCCCCGCATACAGGACACCGGTGAATCGGCGGCCGAAACGCCGCATCACCTCGAGGACGGGTGCCACCACGTGACTGCCGGCAAGTCCGACCAGGCTGTGCCAATCCGCCCAGCGATTGCTGCGCTCCGGGGCCCCCGGCGCTCCGCCTCCAGACATCACGACGAGTGGATACACCGGCGCGTAGGCGCCCATGCCGCCGGTGTTGGGCCCTTGGTCGCCGTTGAACAGTCGTTTGTGGTCCTGTGCGGGAACCAAAGGCAGCCACTGCTCGCCGTCGGTCAGGAAGAGCAACGACACCTCTTCCCCGTGCATGAACTCCTCGACCAGGATCTCCGCGCCCGCGGTCCCGAACACGCGCCGACCGAGGATGGCATCGATCGCCGCGTCCGCGTCGCTCAGCGTTTGGGCGACGATCACGCCCTTTCCAGCGGCCAATCCCGACGCCTTGATCACCACAGGAGCGCCAAACTCCCGCGCGGCGCGTTTCGCGGCCGCGGGATCCGTGTGGCGCTCGGCGCGCGCGGTAGGCACGCCGGCATCCTGCATGAGTTGCTTCGCGAAGACCTTCGAGCTCTCGATCTCCGCGGCTGCCCGCGTCGGTCCGAATACCGGGTGGCCGGCGGCGCGAAACCGATCGACGAGGCCTAACGCGAGTGGAGTCTCGGGCCCGACGACGGTGAGCGCGGGACGCTCGTGATTGGCGAGTGTGACGAGGGCATCGACATCAGACGCGGCGACCGGCACGCATCGCGCATGCTCCGCGATGCCGGGGTTGCCCGGCGCCGCGATGAGATCGATGCCCGGGTCGTCCTGCTTGAACTTCCACGCCAGCGCGTGCTCCCGGCCGCCCCCGCCGACGAGGAGGACTTTCACGACCCGGATCCGCCGCCAGCCGGACCGCCGGTTGAGTCGCCTGTCGCGGTATCGCCCGGCGCGGTGGGCGGCTCGCCGCCCGGCGTGCCACCTGTGCGCCCCCGGAACGCGTGGCCAAACGCATCGCGCGCGCGCCCGACCGCGCCTTCGAGCTCAGTCAGCGCGGCGCGAGCGCGGTCGCCGTAGTACCCAGCGGCCGCCGCGTAGTCCCGACCCAACGGCTGGTCGCCTTCGGCGCCCCGCCTCGGGTAGTCGCCGCGCAGGATCCGCGCGTAGTCCTCGGACGCCGCCCAGCGCTGCAGCTCCGCGGCGCGCACCGTGTTGAGCGGGTGATCGCGAAACACGGTATTGAAAAACTTGAGCGCACTGTCCCAGGGACTGCCGGTCGTCTCGTATTCCTGGGCCTGGACCAAGAACTCGTCGAGGTCGATCGTGTCATCGCCTGCGCCGCCACCGGCCAGCTTGAGGTACGTCCCCAGCGAGGCCCGGGCATCCTGCGTGCCGAGCAGGCCGGCGCGGTCGCACGAGAGCTCGGCCTTCCGGTACCATTCGAGAAGGGCGACCTGTATCGGCAGCAGGGCGATCCCGGCCAGGAACGGGAGATTCTTCAGGCCGAAGTTGAGCAGGATCACGGCGATCGTGCTGTACGTCACGTGCCCACTCATCACGTGCCCGAGCTCGTGCGCGAGCACGTCGCGTTGCTCCTCACGGCTCAGGAGGCGGAGCGTGCCGGAGTTGATGATGATGAAGGGATCCTCGAAACCGACAGCGCCCGCGTTGACGAACGGCGTCTGCGTGACGTAGAGCTGCGGCCGGCGCGGCCAGTCGAACGTCGCGAGCACTTCCTCATAGAGCGCATCCAGCTTGGGCCGCTGGCGTGGGCTCACGCGGACGGCGTTGGCGAGGAAGAGATGTCGAAGCCCGCGCTCGCCAAAAAAACCCGCGACTTTCCGGACGACTTCATCGAAGCCCGGAATCGCCCGCAGGGTATTGAGCGCTGCCCGGTCCGCGGGGTGTTCCCACGCCAGGGACGAGATGCCGGGGAGGGGACGAGGAGACATAGGAGAGCCGAGAGAAGAGTAAGAGGAGACCGAGGACCTCTCTGCAGTACGGAGACCATGGGGGTCGGGTGTCAGGAGGGGGAGGGCCGCCGGTCGTGCGTATCCGCCTCACGGGCACAGGACTGCCGGCCACCCCAATCACAGCCCTTGAAATGCCTGCTCGAGATCCGCGACGAGATCCTCCCCATCTTCGACGCCGCAGGACAACCGGATGAGGCCGTCCGTGATGCCGAGTGCCGCGCGCCGGTCAGCTGGGACCGAGGCGTGGGTCATGGTCGCGGGGTAGTTGATCAGGCTTTCCACCCCCCCCAACGATTCTGCGAGGGCGAAGAGGCGCACGTGGTTGAGTACGTGCGCGGCGCGCTCGCGGGAGCCCATCTCGACGCTGACCATCCCGCCGAATCCGCTCATCTGTCGCGCGGCCAGCGCGTGCTGTGGGTGCGAGGGCAGTCCGGGGTAGAAGACGCAGCGCTCACCGACGCGGGCGGCCAACCATGCGGCGACCAGCCGGCCATTGGCGTCGTGGCGGGGCATGCGCAGGTGCAGCGTCTTGGTCCCGCGCAACGCGAGCCAGGCGTCGAAGGGGCCAGCGACGGCGCCCGCCGCATTGTGAATGAATTGTAATCGTCCGGCGAGCTCATCAGCGCGGACGACCGCGACCCCGCCGATCATGTCGCTGTGGCCGTTGAGATACTTGGTCGTCGAGTGGAAGACGACATCAGCCCCGGATTCGAACGGGCGCTGAAAGAAGGGCGTCGCGAACGTGTTGTCGACGATCAATAGCGCGTTGGCTCGTCGCGCGACTTCGGCAACTGCACGAAGGTCGGTAATCCGCATGAGCGGGTTCGTCGGCGTCTCGACGATGATGGCGACGGTGCGGTCAGTTCGTGCTTCGTCAACGCGCTGCGGCTCGCGGGCATCAACGAAAGTGAATCGGAGACCGAAGTGCTGCAGAATCCGGTCGAAGAGGCGAAAGACGCCGCCGTAGGCGTCGTCTCCACAGATGATATGATCGCCACTGCGGAACAGCTTCATGATGCTGTCGAGGCAGGCCATCCCGCTCGCGAACGCGAAGCCATGCGTACCGCCTTCGAGCGCCGCCACGTTTCGCTCCAGCGCTTCGCGCGTGGGGTTCGTGCCGCGCGAGTATTCGTATCCCTTGTTCTTCCCCAACGCCTCCTGCACGTACGTCGAGGTGAGGTAGACGGGCGTCATGACCGCACCTGAATACGGGTCCGGCCGTTGACCGGCGTGAACGGCGCGCGTGCCAAAGTGGGCGTTCGTCTCGTCGGGCAGGATTCGGGTCACGTCCAGGCCGTGTTGGATGGAGCCGGGAAGTTAACCTGCCTCGTGGTGGACGACGAACCCCACCTCCGCCATGCCATTCGTCGCTTGATGGAGAGCGAGGGCTTCGAGTGCCTGGAGGCGGCGTCCGCCGAAGCGGCGCTCGCGATCCTCGGTGAACGACCGGTGACGGTCGTGCTCTCGGATGTCCGTATGCCGCGCATGGACGGCCTCACGTTTCTGCGCGAAGTCCGCGTCCGGTTTCCCGACACGGCCGTCGTCATGATCACGGCAGTGGCGGACGTCGATGTGGCGGTCAGCTGCCTGGGGCTCGGGGCGATGGACTACCTGATGAAGCCCTTCCACCTCGACGAGGTGCGGGCGCGCGTCGGGCAGGTCTTGGAGAAGCGGCGCCTCGTGCTCGAGAACCGGAGTTACCAGAAGCGACTCGAGGAGCGTGTCCAGGCGCAGGCGCGACGTCTGGAAGACCAGTTCCTGGCCACCATGCAGGCGTTTGCCCACGCGCTCGAAGTCAAGGATCGATATACGCGCGGCCACTCGATCCGTGTCAGCCAATATTCGGTCGCGATCGGCCAAGCCATGGACCTCGACGCCGAGCTGATTCGGCAGATCGAGATCGGCGGGCATGTGCACGACATCGGCAAGATCGGAGTGCGCGAGTCCGTGCTCAACAAGCCGGGTCCGCTGACGGACGAGGAATACCAGCACATCATGACCCACCCCATGGTGGGATGGCGCATCCTCTCGCCCGTGCTGACCGACTATCCCTTGGCGCTCCAGATCGTGCGGTCGCACCACGAGCGAATCGATGGGCGCGGGATGCCAGACGGGCTGGCCGGTACGGGGATCCCGCTCGTGGCCCGCATCGCGGCGGTCGCGGATTCGTTCGACGCCATGACGAGTGGCCGCGCCTATCGACGGGGCGGCCGACTGTCGCTCGAAGCCGCGGTCGCTGAGTTGGAGCGGTGCAGCGGCACGCAATTCGACCCGGACGTGGTCCGCGCCTTCCTGGCCGCGGTGGCCGATGGGACGATCTCGGACACGCACGGGACGCCGACCGGTGAACTCGCGGCCTTCACCGAACACAGCACTGCAGGGCTCGGGGTATTGGCTGCGCGCAGAGGCTGACCGGACCTCTCGGTAGACACTAATTTCTGCGCTATGACGACCGACAAGCTGATGGTGAGCGTGTCCGGGGTCCGCGGGCGTGTCGGTGCCGGACTCACGCCTGAAGTGATCACGGGATTCGCGGCTGGATTCGGGGCATGGGCCGCGGGGCGCGTGACCGATACGGGCGCCCGTACGGGTGGCCGCGCCGCTGTCGTGGTGGGACGCGACAGCCGCGTGTCGGGGCCGATGTTTCACCGGGCGGCCATCGCGGGATTGCAGTCGGTGGGCTGCGATGTCATCGACGTGGGGGTGGTGCCGACCCCGACCGTCCAATTGGCGGTCGAATTCCACCACGCGGCTGGGGGTCTGGCGATAACTGCCAGTCACAACCCGATCGATTGGAACGCCTTGAAGTTTATCGCGCCATCGGGGCTGTTCCTGTCGGCCGACGAGGGGGCCTCGATGCGCGACGCCACGAGCCGGGGCGTGGTCCACGCGACCTGGGATCGGCTCGGGGAGGTCAGGAACGACCCCGATGCCGTGGCGCGGCATCTCGACGCCATCCTGGCGCTTCCGTACCTCGACGTGGAGGCGATCCGCCGTCGCCGGCTGCACGTGGCCCTGGACTGCGTCCGTGGCGCGGGCAGCATCATCATGCTCGCCGTGCTCGAGCGCCTCGGCTGCCGGGTGTCCGCGATCAACCTCGAGGCTGACGGCCGATTTCCGCACCCGCCGGAGCCGATCGCCGCCAATCTGGGCGACCTGGAGGCGCTCGTCCGTGGCACGTCCGCGGACGTCGGTTTCGCGGTGGATCCGGACGTGGACCGGTTGGCGTTGATCGACGAACAGGGACGGGCGATCGGCGAGGACTACACCCTCGCGCTCGCCGCCTCGGTCGTCCTCCGGCGACGGCCGGGCCCGGTCGTCACGAATCTCTCGACGAGCCGAATCGTCGATGACATAGCCAATGAGGTGGGGGTACCGGTAATTCGGGCGCCGGTCGGGGAGGTGAACGTCGCCCTCCGAATGCGGGCCGAAGGGTCGCCGGTGGGTGGGGAGGGCAACGGTGGGGTGATCGTGGCGGAGCTGCACTTGGGGCGTGATGCCCCGGCGGGTGCGGCGCTGATCCTCCAACTGCTCACGGACGCGGGCGGCGCCACGCTGTCGGCGATCACTGGTCGGTGGCCGCGGTATGCGATCGTGAAAGACAAGTTGGACCGTCCATCGGGCAGTCTGGACCGGATCTATGACACGCTTCGGTCCGCCTTTCCGGGGGCAGGAGTAGATTTGCAGGACGGCCTTCGATTGACCTGGCCGGACAGTTGGCTCCACGTGCGGCCGAGCGGGACGGAACCGATCGTACGGGTCATTGCCGAGGCACCCACCGAGGCACGGGCCAGGGAGTTGGTGGCGCAAGCCCGGGCGCCCCTGGACGCGATGCAGTCAGTGCGGTAGGTCCACCACCCGCCCGCGGGCGTACCCGTGACGGCGATAACGAAGGCAGCTGAATATGTGTGGCATCGTCGGATACGTTGGGCCGAAGCTCGTCACGCCTCTGTTGTTGGAGGGGTTGAAGCGCCTCGAATATCGCGGCTACGACTCGGCAGGGTTGGCCGTGATGAACGGTCGCGGGGTCGAGACCCGCAAAGTGGCGGGGAAGATCTCGCGGCTCGAGTCCCTGGTGACCGCGCATCCGCTCTCGGGCACGCTGGGCATCGGGCACACCCGCTGGGCGACCCACGGCGCGCCCAACGAAGTGAACGCCCATCCACATGTTGACGAGAAACACGAGTTCGCGGTCGTCCATAACGGGATCATCGAGAACGCCACCTCGCTGCGCCGCAAACTGGAGGATCTCGGCCACGTCTTCACGTCGGAGACCGATACCGAGGTGTTGGTGCACCTGATCGAGGCGGCGTTCGACGGGTCGTTGGAGGATGCCGTCATAGAGGCGCTGCACCAAGTCGAAGGCGCCTACGGGATCGCGGTGGTCTCGAGCCGCGACCCCAACAAGATCGTGGCGGCGCGGAAGGGGAGTCCGCTCCTCGTGGGCCTGGGCGACGGGGAATATTACGTGGCCAGCGATGCGTCGGCCATCCTCGCGCACACGCGCGAAGTCGTGTATCTCCACGATGGGGACCTCGCGGTCCTCGATCGGAACGGCTACCGGATCATCGGCCTCGACTCGCTGACGCAGACTCGAAAGGTGAGCAAGATCGACTGGGATCTCGCGCAAATGGAACGTGGCGGGTTCGCGCACTTCATGCTCAAGGAGATCTTCGAGCAACCACAAACGGTCGCGAGCACGCTCGCGGGCCGGCTCCTGCTCAACAGCGCCACGGCCAAGCTCGCGGGCACCAATCTGACGGACGAGGACCTGCTGTCGATCGACAACATCGTGATCACGGCGTGCGGCACGAGTTGGCATTCGGGGCTGATCGGCGAGCACATGATCGAGGAGTCGGCGCGGATCCCGGTGGAGGTGGAGTACGCATCGGAGTTTCGGTACCGGAACCCCATTGTCAACGATCGGACGCTCTGCATCGTGATCTCGCAGTCCGGCGAGACGGCCGACACGCTGGCCGCCATGCGCGAGGCGCAGCGCCGCGGGGCCCGCACGCTGGGCATCGTCAACGTCGTGGGCTCGACGATCGCGCGCGACGCGGCGGCGGGCATCTATCTGCACGCGGGCCCCGAGATCGGGGTGGCGTCCACGAAGGCGTTCACCAGCCAGGTCGTGGCGCTGGCGTTGCTCACGCTCAAGATCGGACGGCTCCGCGACCTCTCGGTCATCCGCGGCCGAGAGATCATCGATGCGCTCCAGGCGCTCCCGTCGCAGATCCAACAGATTCTCGACCGTGCCCCGGAGATCGAGATCCTGGCCGAGGAGTTCAAGCGGGCGCAAAACTTTCTCTACCTCGGTCGAGGCTACAACTTCCCGACCGCGCTCGAAGGCGCGCTCAAACTCAAGGAGATCAGCTACATCCACGCCGAGGGCTATCCCGCGGCGGAGATGAAGCACGGACCGATCGCGCTCATCGACGAGCTCATGCCGGTGGTCTTCATTGCGCCCCATGACTCGGTCTTCGACAAGGTCGCCTCGAACGTGCAAGAGGTGAAAGCGCGCAAGGGTCGCGTGATCGCCATCACGAGCCGCGAGGAGCCGTCGTTGGCGGGCAAGATCGACTACGAGTTCAGGATCCCGGAAACGATCGACATGTTGACCCCGGTGCTGGCCGCGGTTCCGCTCCAACTGCTGGCGTACTACATCGCGGTCAAACGCGGATCCAACGTCGATCAGCCGCGCAATCTGGCCAAGTCCGTCACGGTCGAGTAATCGGCGCCTGCGCGTCCTGCTCCAGCGGGTCCGGCGGGCGGAGGTCCGGGTGCTGGCGGACGGTCAGGCGCGGACGACCGGCCGGATCGGTTCAGGCTACCTCCTCCTCGTGGCGTTCCGCGGCGACGACGCGCTGACGGCGACCGAGACCCTGCCGTGGATGGCGGACAAGGTCATTGGACTCCGCCTCTTTGGCGATGCCGACGGCAAGATGAACCTCGGCCTGGCCGACGTCGGTGGTGCGCTCCTCGTTGTGTCGCAATTCACGTTGTATGGCGACGCGCAGAAGGGGCGGCGTCCGAGCTTCATCGACGCCGCGCGCCCCGAGATCGCGGAACCGCTGTACGACCGGTTCGTGGCACTGCTCAGGGCCCGCGGTGCGACCGTGGAGACTGGCGAGTTCGGGGAGATGATGGACGTCGAGTTGGTCAACGACGGCCCGGTCACGTTGTGGATCGAGCGATGAGCCAGGCGCCGCGTGTCGTGCTCGCGTCCCAGTCGCCGCGCCGTCGGGACCTGCTGACGCTCATCGGCATCGCCCACACGGTGCGGCCAGCGGACATCGATGAACGCATGCTCCCGAACGAGTCGCCGGTCGTCTGCGTCGAGCGGCTCGCTCGCGGAAAGGCGGCGGCCATCGCCCGCTCGGATCGCGAGGCGCTCGTGATCGGCGCCGATACGATCGTCGTGATCGACGACCGCATCCTCAACAAACCGGTCGATACCGCGGACGCGGTCGCGATGTTGCGGACACTCGAGGGTCGCACGCACCACGTCTATACCGCCGTCTGCGTCGCGTGGGGCGACCGCGCGGCGTCCGGGGTAGAATCCGTGCAGGTTCGCTTTCGGGCGCTGTCACCCGCCGAGATAGACGCCTATGTGGCCACGGGTGAGCCCATGGACAAAGCGGGCGCGTACGGCATCCAGGGCTATGGCGCCACGATCGTCGATCGGATCGACGGCGATTTCTTCGCGGTGATGGGGCTGCCGCTCGTCCGCCTGGTCCGGTTGCTCCGCGATGTCGGCGTGACATACGACTTCGGCACGTGTTCCGCGGGAGGCCGTTGACGCCCCGGGGCCGTTCGCGACCGGCCGCAGCCGCGTAGCGCGGAGTCCTCAGGTGGCGATCGCGGATTCCGGGTCGATCGGCGTTGCTCTCGGAGGCCGTCCCTCCGCTACCGGACCTGGTAGCTCCGGCTCCATCGCGCGACCTTGGCCAGGACATCGTCAACCGTGATGCGCGGCATCCGGCCGCGCCGCGTTTCCATCGACACCGGGTAGTCTTCGCCGGCATCACCGTAGGCGTCGATGATGAGATCATGGAATCGACGGTACGGACCGGTGCGCTTGGGATTCGTATATCCCATGAGACTGATGACTGGACGGTCGAGGGCGACCGCCATGTGCAGCGGGCCGGTGTCGGGCGTCAACACCAGCGCGGACCCGTCAAGGATGCCGACCAAGGGGCGGAGCCCGCACCCCAGTGCGGAGAGGGCACGAGGTGCTCGCGCGCGAATGATCGCCGCGGCATGTTGCTCGCGGGGCGACGTGCCGCCGACCAGCACGGGTTGCAGGCCGAAGTCGACGTCGAGCGCGCGTGCGACCTCTCCCCACCGCTCCGGGATCCAATCCTTCTCCGGTTTGCTCGTGGCCACGACGATGGCGGCGACCGGTCGGCCGATGGGGGCGAAGAACTCGCGCTGTGCCGCACGTTCGGCCGGCCACGGTCCGAGCTCCCATGTCACCGGTTGGTGGGGGACACCGAGCGCGCCGAGAAACTCGAAGTACTGGTCCTGTACGTGTTGGCCCGTGGGATGGGGCGGGATCCGGTGCGTCGTGAAGAGCCAATTGCCGTCACGCGCGCGGGCCCGGTCAAACCCCAACTTGATGGGCGACCGCGTGAATGCCGTCACGATCCCGGCTTTGAGATAGACCTGCAGGTCGAGGACGACATCGAACGGACGGCTGCGCAGCGCATGCCGCACGTTCGTGAACGCGCGCCATCCGGACGCCCGGTCGAAGCGCAGTACCTCGTCGATCGCCGAGTGGCCGTGTACGAGCGACGCGGGACCGGGTTGCAGTACCCACGTCACGTGCGTGGCGGCGGAGTGACGCTTGAGCGCGGTGAGGACAGGGAGGACGTGCACCGCGTCGCCGACCGCGCTCATCATGACGATCCCCACCCGGCTGAGCGACGTGGCAATGGTGGGGTGCGCGGCGACGCCGTTCGGCGTCGCCCCCGGACTCACAGGAGTCCCCGTTTGCGCGCCGAGCGGCGCAGGCGGTCCATGTTGGTGCGGACGAGCGCGCGGTCGCCGGGGTGGCTCCAGACGACACGGTCCACGTCGATCGCGTGCGCGGTCCGGCGTCCTCCGGCATCGGCCGCTACGAGGACGTTTTTGACGTTGAGGTCGGCGTGGTACGCGCCGACCGTCGCCAGCGCATCGATCAACTCTGTCACGAGGTCCCAGAGGGCAGCGCGCTCGCTATTCGAACGGCTGGCCGTCCCGAGCAGCGTTCCCAGATCCACGGCGTCCGGAATCTCGCGCGTGACGATATCGGCGCGTCGGAGGAATCGCGCCACCGGATAGGTGACATATGCCACGACCTCGGGGGTGGGGACGCCGCCGTCGCGCAGCCGGTGCGAGACCGCCAGTTCATAGGGCGCGCGGGTCGGGGCCAGGAAGAGATCGCGGGTGAGCGGGGCCAAGAGGCCCCCGTGTCGCACATGGCGCACGACGACGCGCTCCAACCCGAGCGGGATCGCGTACGCGGGGCCACGCCCCGCAAGCTCGCGTCGTCCCGTATGATGTTCGGCGTACGCGTAGACCGTCCGCTTCTCGACGATCTCGCGCAGCGGCTGGAGCAGCGAGGCGAGCGCCACGCCGCTGGCGGTGGGGGTCTCCAGTCGTCGGTATTCGGGGTGTGGAGGGCCCGTCATCGGTGCACGCCGGCGCGCGCGCATCGTGGGATCACGGACGCGCCACGCGGTACACCGCGACTGGCTGGGCGGTGCCTTTCAACTCGAGCGGCGGACGCTCGTCCAGCGCGGGGGGCGCTCGCAGCACCCGTCGGATGTCGTCGGACAGCAGGATCTCGCCGGCTTCGGCGGCCGCGCAGAGGCGATTCGCGAGATTGACCGTGTCACCGATCACCGTGAACTCCAGCCGGCGCTCGGAGCCGATGTTGCCTGCGAACACCTCGCCGTAGCTCAAGCCGATCCCAATGGCGAGCTCGGGGCGTCCCGCGGCGCGCCACTTGATGTTGAGCGTCTCGAGGGCGTGCATCATTTCGATGGCCGCGCGTATCGCACGGTCGGCGTCGTCGTCGGTCGCGATCGGCGCGCCCCATTGGGCCATGACCGCGTCGCCGATGAACTTGTCCAGCGTGCCCCCGTGCCGGAACACACAGTCCACCATCTCGGTGAAATATTCCGACAACAGGCCGGCCATGTCATCGGGCGTCATCGATTGCGAGAGCGCCGTGAAGCCCCGAATGTCGCTGAACAGCACGGCCACCGGTCGCTTGTCGCCACCCAATTTGACCGAGCCCGGTGAGCCCGCGATGCGGGCCGCCAGAGTGGGTGCGAAGTACCGTTCGAAGTTGTTGCGTACGACCAACTCGTGTTGGATGCGCTCGGAGAACTGACCGTGTTCGATCGCGACGGCGGCAATTCCCGCGAACGCAGCCAGGAAGTCGAGATCTTCCTCATCCACGCGGTGGGTGGACGTGACGTTGTCCACGTAGAGGACGCCGAGCACCTGTCCCTCGCCGCCGACCAGCGGGGCGCACATCGTGGAACGGACGCGCTGCATGAGGATGGACTCGCCCCCAAACCGTGTGTCCTCGGGGGCGTTGTCGGACAGGATCGCGACCTTGTCCTGGACGGCGGTGCGGACGATCGACTGGGGCACCGAGCGGTGGGGCGCCGCCCCATGTCGATCGCGTGCGACCGCGGGAATCTGGGCGCCGCCTTCGCCGGCGAGGAGCACGGACACGTAGTCCACGTCGAAGATCTGGAGACAGAAGCCCGCGATCTTCTCCAGCAGCATGCCCACATCGGCGACGCGCGTCAGGCCTTTGGAAACCTCGAGCAAGAGGGCGAGCTTGTGCTCATTCTTCTCCCGCTCGACCACCGGATCGGCCGGGACGCCGCTCGGCCGGTGCCGGTCGGTGATGCGGGCGCCGCCCGGGCCCTGGCGGAGCGCCGCTTCGAAGGCCTGCGGGTCGCTCTCGGGCACGCGGAGCTGGCGGACGATCGTGCCGCCGCCGCGCGCGGCCGCACCCATGCCACTCGCCGGGCGCGGCCCGTCGGCGAACCGGGGCGACACCGTCCGGCTGCTGATCGGCGTGGGCATGCCCGCCAGGCCGGCCAACGCGGAGGGCGGTGTCGGCGCACGCTCGACGAGGCGAAAGGAGACCTTGCCGAACGCGACGACGTCGCCGACGCCGATCCGGGCCCTGTCAACCTTCGTGCCGTTGATGAATGTACCGTTACTCGATCCGAGGTCCCGCACCTCGATCCCCGCGTCGTCCGACGTGACCGACGCGTGTCGGCGGGAGATTGTGGGGTCGAACACCGGGATGTCGCTGGTGAGGGCGCGACCGATCACCTGTGCTGCCCCCGGCTTCAGGTCGAAGGATTGGCCGCCCTCAACGCTGGTCAGGGTATACCGCATCGCTCTCAGAATATAGGTGCCGTCGCGTGGGTCGCGTCGCGCGACCCGGCGCGCACGGGCGCGGCCCGGACCTGTCCAATCGCCGTCAGGAGCGCCCGCGCCTTGTTCTCCGTCTCTTCCCACTCGAGTTCGGGGACCGAGTCGGCGACGATGCCAGCCGCCGCCTGGACCGACGCGACGCCATGGGCGAGTACACAGGTGCGAATCGTGATCGCGAGATCCATCCGCTGGTCGCCGGCCGCGATGTAACCGACCGCCCCGCCGTACGGCCCGCGGCGCTCGGGCTCGAGCTCATCGATGATCTCCATGGCCCGTACCTTCGGCGCCCCGGTCAGGGTCCCCGCCGGAAAGGTCGCGCGAAAGACATCGAGTGCCGACCGGTGTTCGGCCACCACGCCCTCGACCTGGCTGACGATGTGCAGCACGTGCGAGTACTGCTCGACGACCATCAGCTCCGTGACCGCCACGGTCCCGAATTCGGCTACCCGGCCGACGTCGTTGCGACCGAGGTCCACGAGCATCACGTGCTCGGCGCGCTCTTTCTCGTCGGCAAGGAGCTCGGCCCCCAGGGCCGCGTCCTCGGCGGCCGAGTGGCCGCGACGGCGCGTGCCCGCGATCGGCCGCACGGTGACTCGACCATCGGCGACCCGCACGAGCAATTCGGGGGAGCTGCCGACCAACTCGACGCCATCGAGCACGAGGTGATACATGTACGGCGATGGATTGATGGCCCGCAGGGCGCGGTACAGTGCGTCGGACGGAAAGTCGTGTGGCACGTCGATGCGGCGGGCGAGCTGGGCCTGGAAGCAATCACCGGCCAGGATGTACTCGCGGATGCGCGCCACGTCCGCGAGGAACCGCGGCCGCGCGTACGTAGAGCGGCCGGTGGCCGGCGCCGCCGTGGGGTCGAGATCGAGGGCGGGGAGGGGCAGCGGCGCGTGGAGGCGATCGAGCATCTCCGTGACGTCGCGGTACGCCTCGTCATACAGCGCACGCAGCGTCGCATCGTCGGCGTCAGGGGCGACGGGCACCCCGACCACGACCCGGGCCTGCGCGCGGAGGTTGTCGATGATCACCACGCCTCTCGTGAAGACGAACAACGCGTCCGGGACATCGAGACCCGCGGCCGACGGATGCGGCAACCGCTCGATGTAGCGCACGACGTCGTAGCCGAAGAATCCGACCGCTCCGGTCCAGAAATCGCCCAGCTCCGGCGCCGCGACCGGGACATCGCGTGCGATGTGCGCCTGGAGATCGGCGAGCGGATCGGCCGGTCGGCGCGACCCATGCCAGCCGCGCTCCGGGGTCCAGTCTTCGACCGACCCGTCGCGCGCCAAGCGCCACGCGCAGCACGGCTCGGTACCCATGTACGTATAGCGCGACCACGTCTCGCTGCCGGCGGGTGCCGACTCGAGCAAGAACGCGAACGGGCCGCGGCGCACCTTGGCGAAGGCCGAGACAGGTGTATCCGTGTCGAGCAGCATGTCCTTCCACACCGGGACAATGCCACGGTGATCGCGGACGGTCGATGCGAGCTGGCGAAAGCGGTCGTAGGTCATCTGGTATATTTGGCGCTCATGCGCGGCGGGCGGCGGCGGCGGTGCATCGTGACGTGCGCTCTCGGGTTGGCAGGAGCAGTGGTCGGCATCGGCCCGGGGCCGGCCGCGGCCCAGGCGGGCCCCGACCGCTGGAACGACGCCCGTGCGCGTGCGCTCGTGGCGCTCGCGATCGCGCGGCGTAGCCGCCAACTGGCCGACACCGGACTGACCGACTACAAGGCGACGGCGCACGGATATCTGACCTTTCTCGCGCAGGTCGGCCCTGGCTTTCCCGACCCGCCCAAGATCATCCGATCGGACGAATTGGCCGTGGAAGTCTATTGGCGGACGCCCAACCTCAGCAAGCAGCTCGTCGTTGGCCACCGGGATACCCTGCTGCTTCCGGGCGACATCGGCTACTACAGCGACCGGTACGGCATCATCCAGAACAACTTCCCCGACTCCATTCGCCTGGGTGATGGAAACGATGTGCGCGACGTTCCGCACCCGCTCGCGCCGCACGGCCCCGACGACTACGACTACCTCGTCACCGACTCGCTCCGCATCACGATTCCCGATCATGTGGTGGAGGTGTACGCGATCCGCGTGCGCCCGCGCGATGCCGGCGCCCCGCGGATCGTGGGGACGGTCTACGTCGAGCGGGGGACCGGCGCGCTGGTCCGCATGGCCGTCACCTTCACGCGCGCCGCGATTCTCGACCACCGCATCGAGACGCTCACGGTCACGCTCGACAACGCACTGGTGGACCGCCGGTTCTGGCTTCCCCGCCACCAGGAGCTGGATGTCGTGCGCACGGGGACGTGGTTCGACTATCCAGTCCGTGGGATCATCCGCGGCCGATGGCAGATCTGTTGTTACGATATCAATCGGGGCTTGGCCCCGCGTGGCTTCGCGGGCCCCGAGATCACATCGCTCCCACCGCTGGCGCTGAAAGCCTACCCGTGGACGGGGCACGTCCTCGACTCGCTCCCGCCCGACGTCGCGGTCGCCACCGTGGGGGATGTCCGCCAAGTCGAGGACGCCGCTCGGGCCATCGTACAGCGTGCCGCGCTGGCTCGGGTTCAGACCGCGGCCCTCTCGGCCGGGGGGATCTCGGATATCGTGCGCGTCAATCGGGTCGAGGGGCTCGCGCTCGGTGCGGGCGCCACCGCGGCCCTCTCGCCGGCCTGGAGCATCTCGGGCAGAGGCCGCTACGGGCTGGATGACCGACAGGGGAAAGGCGACGCCGCGCTGCGCTGGCGGTCGGCGGCTGGGCCCTCGATCCGCGCGTTCGTATTTCGAAGCTACCGCGACGTCGGCGATGTGGCCGAGGGCTCGCGACTGGCGAATAGCCTTGCGGCCCAGGAGTTTGGCGCCGACCACACCGATCCATACGACGTCCGTGGCGCCGGCGTCGCGCTGGACGCGGGCGAGCATCTCGGACTCCGGTGGACGCTGACCGCGACCCGTGAATCGCAGCGGGGGCTGGCCGTCCATGCCGTCCCCGCCAACGGCAGCTACGGCGCGACGATTCCCTCACTCGCGCTGCAGGCGACGCGCGTCGCGCTGTCCATCGATCGCCCGCACGCGGCGGGGTCGTGGGGCGTCGAATGGCGGGCACACGCCGAGCTCCGCGGCGAATCCTATACGGTGGCGGACAGCGCGCTGCCGGGGGGCGCGGCGACGGTCGGGCGGGCGTTTCTGGATGCCGAGGCAGATCGAGCGTGGGGACCGGATCGAGCGGTGGCGAGGGTGTCGCTCGGAGGCGTCACCTCGACGACGCCGCTGCCACCACAGGAATACGTCTACGCGGGCGGCGATGTCAGCGGGCCGGGATACGCCTATCACGCGTTCGTGGGGCGGGCCGTGGGCAGCGCACGTCTCGAATGGCAGTTTCCGGTGCCAGCGCCGGCCGTGTCGTTGGGGCGGTTTGGGACGGCGCCTGCTCGGGCGATCCTGGCCCCATTCCTATCGGCGGACTATCTCGATCGAGGCGCGCTATTTCGGCCACTCGCGACGGGGTGGTATCCGGCGGCGGGGATCGGAGGGATCGTCCTCTTCGATCTCGTGCGGATCGATGTCGCGCGTGGCCTCCGCACGAACGGGCGGTGGACGCTGTGGGTGGATGTCACTCCAGATCTCTGGGGCGTGCTGTAGGCGCGCCCGAACGGTCTGATGCGCCATGCCTCGAGGACAGGCCAGACCATTCACATTAAGACTCTCCAATCATCACGCCGGCGGTGGCTCGGGACGTGCTATCTGGTCTGCGTCAGCGTGGGCCGCGGAGTCATCCAGTGGGACGCGTGATGTCCCTCTGACGCGTGCGCTGCGACGCGTGCGCTGCGACGCGTGCGACGCGTGCGCTGCGACGCGTGCGCGGGCCAGATACTAACCACGACTCACATACCGGGGCAGATTCGTGAGCATGCAGGATCCCGACATGGAGTGGGTGCAGGCCCGGCGATCGATGACGCATGTCGTGCCCGGCGTGGTGGACGTCTACGTCATTCGGCCCTATCGCGCCGCGTGGCGTGTCCTGACACTGCAGCGCGGCTATGACACACGATGCCCCGGTGCATGGGAATCGGTGCACGGAAAGATCGAGCCCGACGAAACACCGGAAGCGGCGGCCGTTCGTGAGCTCGCCGAAGAGACCGGGCTGCAGGTCGAGCGGTTGTACAACGTCAGTGTCCAACCGTTCTATCTGCACACGGTGAACACGATCGAGCTGGCCGTCGTCTTCGCCGCATTCGTGCGCGAGCCGGGCACCGTCACGACCGGGATCGAACACCAGGCCCACGAGTGGCTCCCGGTGGAGATGGCTCGCAAGCGGTTTATCTGGCCGCGTTCACGGGCGGCGCTCGAAGACATCGTGGCGCTGCTCAAACGGGGGCACGCGGGCCCCGTCGAGGATGTGTTGCGCGTGTTGTAGATTGAGGACATGGCCTACCTGCCGCTACGGGCGCTGACGGACGACCGCCCTCATCGCGCGCTGGCCGACGCCTGGTTGGAGCGGCTCGCCGGCGCACTCGCTGATCCGTCAACTGACCGATCGCTGCTGTGTCGCCGCACACTCGCGGATCTCGTGTATCCGACCTACGCCGCGAACTGGGAGACGGCGGTAGCCGATGCGACCCTTCCGGTCGGACTGCGGCTCGCGCTCACGGCTCTCGATCCGCGTCAGGTGACGCTCGAGCCCGAGTACTACGCGGAGTGCGATGAGGTGAAATTTCAACGCGTCAAGCCGCTGTTGTGGCTGTGGTATTCCTTCGATCGCACCCCACTCGGCGGTCAGAACGTCGACCTCGGCGTGCGATTCCGTCGCCTGCTGGCGCCGCACATCTTCAAGCGTTGCGGCGAAGATTTCAAGGCGTTCCAGCACGTCGAGTTCTCATTCGGTTACAACATGGAAGTCGGCGACAACTGCATCGTGCACCGTCATGTGTTGCTCGACGATCGCGGCGGCATCGTGATGGGCAACAACGTCTCCGTCAGCGACTACGCCAACATCTACAGCCACACCCACAGCATCGTGGACCAGAAAGACGTCACCGACGCGACGACGATTCTCGAAGACAACGTGCGGATCACATATCACGCGACGGTGCTCGCCGGCGTGCGCGTCGCGTGCAACGGCATGGTGGGCGCACTGGCAGTTGCCACCAAAGACGTCCGGCCGTACCACGTGTACGTCGGCATCCCCGCGAAAAGCATCCGCGTCAAGCCCAACGCGCCGCAGGATGCGCAGAATGTGTGTTTGCCGCTGGCGAAGGAACGGGGATAGCGATTGGCGATTGGCACCCCAATCGCCAGTCCCTAACCACCAGCCGCGAACCGCTAACCGCTAACCGCTAACGCCGCGATTGCGGCCGCTAAGTCGTCGCGGCCTTCGCCGGTGACGGCGCTGAAGGGGATCAGCTGACTCTCCTCGAGGGAGAGGGTGTCCGCGAGCGCGTGGATGCGGTCGGCCGCGGCGCCGCGGGAGAGTTTGTCCACTTTGGTGACGGCGATGAGCGTCGGGGTTTCCAGCGCGGCGAGAAAGGCCAGCATGTCGCGGTCATCGGGCGTGGGATCGCGTCGGACATCGAGGAGCTGGACGGCGCCGCGCAGGGTCGGCGTGTTCCCGAGATAGCCCTCGATGAGCGGGCGCCACGCGGCCTGCCGCTCCTTGGACACCCGCGCATACCCATACCCCGGCAGATCCACCAACACGATCGCGTCATTGAGGCAAAAGAAATTGATCTCGCGGGTGCGGCCCGGCGTGCGGCTCACGCGCGCGATCGCGCGGTGTCGTACCAGCCGATTGAGCAGCGACGACTTTCCGACGTTGGAGCGACCGAGGAAGGCGACTTCGGGGAGCGCCATGGGAGGCCGCCAGCCACCGGGCTCCGCCATGCCACCGAGAAACTCGATGCCGCGAATGGGCAGCGGGTCATCGGTCATCGGACGGGTCGTCGCCGGAGAACGATGCGCGGTCGGCGCTCGATGGGCGCGGCACCGTCTGCGTACAGCGGAAGTCCGCGATCAGTGGGGTGCCACGTCGCCGTGCGGATCGCCGTGCGGTCCACCGGCGGGGCCGAGGGGGAGCCCGCTACCGGGAACACTTCCGGGCAGGCTGCGGCGGCGGCTCGATGTCGGCGGCACGGGGACGGCCGCGGGCGCGACCGGGTGGCGCAATCCGAATTCGAGGACTTCGTCCATCGTCTTCACGGGATGGAACGTCACTGATGCCCGGATCTCCTCGGGGAACTCATCGAGCTCGCGGACGTTGCCGGCCGGAATGATGACATGGCGGATCCCGTAGCGGTGCGCCGCGACGGATTTCTCCTTGAGTCCACCGATCGGGAGCACGCGGCCGCGTAGCGTCACCTCGCCGGTCATTGCGACGTCACCACGCACCGGTACCCCGGTCAGCGCGCTGATGATCGCGGTGGCGATCGCGATCCCGGCGCTTGGTCCATCTTTGGGCGTCGCGCCGGTCGGGATGTGGATGTGGATGTCCCGCCCAACCCCACGCGCGAGCTCGTCATCGATCCCCGAGTCCTTGGACCGACGCCGTGCGTAGCTCAGCGCCGCGGTCGCAGACTCCTTCATGACGTCGCCGAGCGTGCCGGTCAACTGCAGCTTGCCGCGTCCGCGGACGACGCTGACCTCGATGTCGAGGATCTCGCCGCCGACCGCCGTGTACGCGAGACCGCGGGCCACGCCGACGGCATCCTCGAGCGTTGTTTCGTCCGGATCGAATGGCGCGGGCCCCAGGTAGTCAGCCAGCTTGTCGGCGCGAATCGTCACCGACGCCACGGGCGTCGTCCCCGGCGCAGGCGACTCCACGCGCTTCCGGGCGATCTTGCGCGCCACCCGCGCGATCCGGCGCTCGAGCTCACGCACGCCCGCTTCACGGGTGTATTGCCGGAGCATGGTGGGCAGCACGTCCGGCTCCCACTGCACATCGGCTGGGTTCAGCCCGTTGCGTCCGAGCTGCTTGGGGACGAGAAACTGTCGGGCGATGGCGACCTTTTCGTGGTCGAGGTAGCCCGTGAGCCGCAGGACTTCCATGCGGTCGCGCAGCGCGTCGGGCACGCTCGCCAGCGTGTTGGCGGTCGTGATGAAGAGGACCTGCGACAGATTGTAGTCGATCTCGAGGTAGTGGTCGTTGAACGCGCTGTTCTGCTCGGGGTCGAGCACTTCCAGCAGCGCGGCCGCCGGATCGCCGCGGTAGTCCTGGCCGAGTTTGTCCACCTCGTCGAGCAGGATGACTGGATTGACCACTTCCGCGCGGCGCATCGCCTGGAGGATGCGTCCGGGGAGCGCGCCGATGTAGGTGCGCCGATGGCCGCGTATCTCCGCCTCATCGCGGACACCACCGAGCGCCATGCGTGCGAACCGGCGCCCAAGAGCCTTGGCGATCGATCGACCGAGCGACGTCTTCCCGACGCCGGGGGGACCCACGAAGCAGAGAATGGGCCCTTCCAGCCGCCCGACGAGTCCCAGCACCGCGATGTAGTCGAGGATGCGATCCTTGACCTCGACGAGGCCGTAGTGATCCTCGTCGAGCACCCGGCGCGCGTGGTCGATATCGAGGATGTCATCGGTCCGCTCCGTCCACGGCACACCGAGGAGCCAGTCGAGATAGTTGCGTCCGACGGTCGTTTCGGGGGACATCGGCGCGGTCCGGCGGAGCTTGCGCAATTCGCGCTGGGCGCGCGCCTGCACGGGCTCCGGCAGGGCGCGCCGCTTGATCTCGGCCTCGATATCGGCGAGCTCGTCGCCATCGTCCTGTCCGAGCTCGCGCGTGATGGCGCGGAGCTGCTCCTGCAGGTAGAACTCGCGCTGGTTCTGGAAGAGCGATCCGCGGACGTCCTCGTCGATCTTCCGCTCAAGACGGAGCAGCTCGATCTCGGCGCTGAGCACAGCCGAGAGAACCTGCCACAGGTCGGCCAGATCGGGCGTCTCGAGCAGCTTCTGGCGCACGTCGTGCTTGACCGCGAGATGGGCGGCGATGGCGATTGCGCGGCGCTCATCCGACTCGATCGACTGCACGAAGGGGGTCGTCTCGTCGGGGATGCGGCGGTGCATCGAGACGTACTCTTCGAAGCGGGAGAGCACGCGGCGGCTCAGCGCGGTCTGAGCGTCGCTCCCCGCATCAGCGGCCGCCTCGGCCTCCAGCGCCGACTCCGGCGCACTCGGCTGGCTCGGGGCGTCGGCGGGGGGGGGAGGGGCCGTGTCGGCGTGTGGCGGGCCGGGCAGGGGGGTCGCTGGCGGCTCTGGCCCAGCGGCGCAGGTCGGCGCGGAGGCGGGGCGGTGTGTGGCGTCCGCCGGGCTGGGGTCGTGCCGTGGGTCGGTGGCGGTCTGGGCGGGGTCGAGCGGACGCGAAAACGGGTAGGGGACGACCGTGGCGCGGTGCCAGCCCCCGGTGAGCGCGTAGCGCGTCACACGGGCCCGGGCGATCCCTTCGACGAGCACCTTCGCGGTCCCGTTTGGCAGCCGCGAGCTCTGGAGCACGCGCGCGACCACGCCCACGCGGTACAGGTCGCCGGCCGTCGGGTCCTGCACCTCGCCGCTCCGCTGCGCGACGAGCAGGACGAACTTGTCCTTGCCCGGACCGCCGGCCGCGTCGGCCGCATCGAGCGCGGCAAGCGATGCGGGGCGGCCGACCAGCAGCGGGATGACCACGTAGGGGAAGACCACGACATCGCGCAGCGGAAGGACGGGTAGTCGCTCCGGGGTAGCGAACTGCTCGGCGTCGCGGGCGAAGAGGGGCACGAGCGGTGGCGGGTTGCCGGTGGTGGGTCGTGAGGGCGTTCACGCACAGAGGCGGGACGCCACGAGTGGCTCCCGCCTCAATCTAACTGCCAGCCGCCGCCGCCCGACGACCGTCCTAGGCTTCTTTCTTCTGTCGCTTCGGCGAGATCTCGAGGAGCGGGGCGGTGCGTTGGGTGACCGTGCTCTCGATCACGCGGACCTCTGTCACGTCGTCGCGACTGGGGAGATCGAACATGACATCGGTGAGGATCTCCTCGAGGATCGCGCGGAGACCACGGGCACCGGTGCCGCGCTTGAGAGCCTTGCCGGCAATGGCGCGGAGGGCCAGCTCTTCGAAGATGAGCTTGACCTCTTCGAGGTCGAAGAGCTTGGCGTACTGCTTGGTGAGCGCGTTCTTGGGCTCTTTGAGGATTCGCACGAGGGCGTCCTCGTCGAGCGCTTCCAACGGCACCGAGACCGGCAGACGGCCGACGAGCTCGGGGATGAGTCCGTAGCGGAGGAGGTCATCCGGCTCGACATCGGCGAACGCGTTCTTGGGGGCGGTGGCGATCGAGCCGGCGACCGCGCCGGCGTTCGCATCGGTCTTCGTGAAGCCGATCTGTTTCCGACCGGTGCGGGCCTCGATGATCTTCTCCAATCCGTCGAACGCGCCGCCGCAGATGAACAGGATGTCCTTGGTATTGATCTGGATGTATTCCTGCTGCGGGTGCTTCCGGCCGCCTTGTGGGGGGACCGATGCCACGGTCCCCTCGAGGATTTTCAACAGCGCCTGCTGGACGCCTTCGCCCGACACATCGCGCGTGATGCTCGGATTCTCCGACTTCCGCGCGATCTTGTCGATCTCGTCGATGTAGACGATCCCGCGTTCGCACTCGGCGACGTTGAAGTCCCCGGCCTGCAGCAGGCGAACGAGGATGTTCTCCACGTCCTCGCCGACGTAGCCGGCTTCGGTGAGCGTGGTCGCGTCGGCGATCGTGAAGGGGACGTCGAGGATGCGGGCCAGCGTTTGTGCGAGCAGCGTCTTGCCGACGCCGGTCGGGCCGATGAGCAGAATGTTCGATTTGTCGAGCTCGACGTCGTCATCGCGGAGCGACGCGGAATTGATGCGCTTGTAGTGGTTGTACACCGCGACCGCGAGGGCTTTCTTCGCGCGCTCCTGTCCGATCACGTACTGATCGAGGACGTCCTTGATCTCCTGCGGAGAGGGGACCTGTGTAATGGCTTCCGCAACTTCTCGTTCCTCGTCCTCCGCCAGGATCTCATTGCAGAGCGCGATGCACTCGTTGCAGATGTAGACTGATGGCCCGGAGATGAACTTCCTGACGGAGTCCTTTGACTTGCCACAGAACGAGCAGCGCAAGTGCTTATCGTGGGACATGGGAATCCGGACACCGGGCGACGAGGGAGCGACGAACCAATCGGGACGCGGACATGGAAACGGTCAAGCAATCCACGCTCGAAAAAATCCGCCACGCGAGCGGGCGACTGCCGGAGAAGTAATCGGCGCTCAGAAGCGGGTCAAGCTGACTTGCGCCAACGCCAACACCAGCATCTAGCCTTGTGAAAAATTTCACGAGCGCGCCGATACCCGTCCTGCTGAAATGGCGCAAACACATGTCAATCCCATCCTTACGGGCCCTCGCGCCGACCGCGGAGCATCCCCGCGGCCGGCCCCATTCATCTGACGACGCGGACCGCGTTTGGGTCAGGACTTGGACAATTCGACGGCCTCACCGATCCGGATCGTGGGGACCGTGTCTTGGGACACGACCTTGTCGATGATCCCGTAGGCCTTCGCTTCTTCGGCCGACATGTAGTAGTCGCGATCGAAATCGCGCTCGATCTGCTCCACGGGGCGGCCCGTGTGCTTGGACATGAGGTCGTGCATCTTGCCGCGGAGATAGAGGATCTCCTTGGCCTGGATTTGGATGTCCGATGCGGTGCCCTGCGTGCCACCGGACGGCTGATGCATCATGACACGGGCATGCGGGAGCGCGGCGCGCCGGCCTTTTCGTCCGCCGGCCAGCAGGAAACAGCCCATGCTCGCGGCCATGCCCATGCAGGTGGTGTTCACGGGCGCGCGCAGGAACTGCATCGTATCGTAGATCGCCAGACCGGCCGACACGCTGCCACCCGGAGAATTCACGTAGAGGTGGATGTCGCGCTCTGGGTTGTCGGCGTCGAGAAACAGCAGCTGCGCGATGATGATGTTGGCGACATCGTCGTTCACCGGTGTGCCCAGGAACACGATGCGGTCCATGAGGAGCCGCGAGAAGATGTCATACGTGCGCTCGCCGCGGCTGGAGCGCTCGATGACGTAGGGCGGATAGAGCGTGGACATGGGGTGCTCGTTGGTCATTTTGCGGTCATCGGTCATGGTTCGTTGGAAAAAGGTGCGCAGCGAATACCGGCGGACTTCAATCAGGTCAACGGTGGGAGTGGGGGGGAGACTGGTCATTCCACCGTGTTCTTCTCCAGCAGCCATTTGAAGACTTTGTCCTCGGTCAGACTGCGCTCGATTTCGCGCAGGCGGTCAGCCTTCTGCAGTGACGCGTACACTTCCGCCACGGGCGCATTTCGCTTGGCGGCCACCTCCGCGACTCGGTCATCGACGTCGGCCTCCGTCGCAGTGAGATGCTCGCGTTCGGCGAGGGTCTCGATGATGAGCTCGCGGCGCACCTGGCTCTCGGCCACCGGCCGGAATTCGGTCGTAAACCGGGGACGATCGTCGTCGGGGATCTGATACGCTTGACCGTAGGCGTCCACCAGCCGCTGCACCCAACTGGGTGGGATCTCAAATGGATTGGCGCTGCCGATGTCGTCGAGCAGCCGTTGGCGGACCTCGGCGTCCGCCTCTCGTTCCGAAGCCTTTGTCAGGTCTTCCCGGACGGCGGCGACCAATGCGTCCTTGGAGTCGAAGTCTCCGACCTCGCGGGCGAAGGCATCGTCGAGCGCGGGGAGCGACTTGCGCTTCACTTCACGAAGTGTCACCCGCACGGGTTTGGTCTTGCCGCGCTGGGCCTCATCCGGGAAGTCATCGGGCCACTTGACCACCCGCTCGACAGTTTGCCCGGTCATGGCCTCCATGATCAACTCTTCGATCCCGGGAATCGCCTGGCCACCGCCGAGCACGAGCGGGTATTCCTTGCCCTCGGCGAGCTGCCCGGGCTCATCGCCCGTGGACAGCACCACGGACACGCGGTCGCCGGGACCGGGCCGTTCCTCGACCGGGGTCCACATCGCCCGCTGCTCGCGCATCGCGTCGAGTTGGGCGTTCACCTGATCCTGTGTCACAGTTCGCTGTGACCGCTCAACCCGAAACCCTGCCACGCGAGCGAGCGCGACGTCTGGCCGCACTTCGAGATGCAGCTCGAACGTCAGCGGCTTGCCCTCTTCGAACTTGAGGTCGTGGACGTGCGGCTCCCCGACGAGCTTGAGCTGCTCTCGTCCGATCGCCTCTTTGTACGCCTCCTGGACGAGCGACTCGACGGTCTGTTGGCGGATCGCTTCCGCGAATCGCTTGCGCACGACCGCAGCGGGCGCCTTCCCGGGGCGGAATCCGGGGAGCCGAACCTTCGACGCGTAGCGTCGGGCCTCACGCTCCTCAGCGTCGCGGACATCGTCCGCCGGCACGGTCACCACGAGCAGTCGTTCGACGCCGGTGGTCTTCTTCGGCGTGATCTCTATGGCCATGCCGGAAATGTAAATGGGGGCGTTACGCTCTGCCGATCAACTGGGCGGCGATCTTTCCCGAGGAGAGGACACCGGGCAGGCCCGCTCCGGGATGAGTGCCGCCACCGACGCAATACAGGTTGCGGACGTCGGCGCTTTGATTGTGCGGGCGGTGGCACCCGGTCTGGCCGCGCGTGGGCTCGACCGAGAACGCGCTTCCCAGGTGACAGTTGAGCGAGTCGCGGAAATACCGCGGATCGATGCACCGTTCGGCGACGATGTGCTGCGCGAGCCCGGGGAGGTACCGCTGCTCGAGATACTGCACGATCGCGTCGCGATACGGGCCCGCGGCGGTCGCCCAGTCCGCACCGGCACTCAGATTGGGGACGGTGGACATCACGTACCACGAGTCACAGCCAGCGGGCGCGAGCGATGGGTCGGTCGCGGTCGGCCGGTGCAGGTAGAGCGAGAAGTCGTGCGGAAACTGCGGTCGCGCGACGGGCGCCCCCGGCGCGGTCTCGGGCCGCGTCCCCATCAGGATCTCGTGGTGCGCGAGATCCGGGTACCGTCGATCCGTGCCGAAACAGATCACGAACAGCGATGTCGAATAGCTGCGGCTCTGGATCCGGCGATCGGTTTCCACGGTGCGAACGTGGCTGGGCACCAAATGGAGATAGGTCGATGCCACGTCGGCGTTGCTCACGACGGCATCCGCGACCACGATCTCACCGCTCGAGAGCCGTACGCCGGTCGCTCGTCGGGACGGCGCGTCGATCACGATCTCGGCGACTTCCGCGCCGAGGCGCAGCACGCCGCCTTGCTCCGCGAACAATTGGACGAGCGCGCGGACCAGGGCGCCGGTGCCACCCATCGCGAACCACACCCCCCACCGCTGCTCGAGCGTCTGGAGCAGGGTGTAGATGGCGGGCGTGCGACCCGGATCGCCGCCGACGAAGAGCGGGTGGACGCTGAGGATGCGACGGAGACGCGCGTCAGCGATGCAGTCGTTGACGAACGCCGCGACCGAGCGGTACGTGCGGCCGCGGAGCATGTCGGGAAAGATCCGCGCGGCGCCGGCGATGCTGGTGAGTGGGCGCTCGGTGAGCGGGAAGGTCGATTCGAACATTCCGGCGGCGGCGGTCCGGAGTCGGACGTACCCGGGGATGTCCGATGCATCGAATCGGCGGAGCTCCCGGGCGAAGCGATCCGCGAGCCCCGAGTAGCGGAAGATCGAGCCATCCTCGAAGCGGATCGTGTAGAACGGCTCGAGCGGTACCAACGTGACATAGTCGGCCGTTCGCTTCCCGGCCAGATCGAAGAGCTCTTGGATCAGCCAGGGCGCGGTGATGAGCGACGGACCGGCGTCGAGGGTGAAGCCATTGTCGTGGTAGACCTGTGCGACCCCGCCGGGCTGGTCCTGCTTGTCAACGATCGTGACATCGTGGCCCTGAGCGCGCAGTCGGATAGCGGTCGAGAGGCCACCAAATCCGCTGCCAATGACGACGATGCGCATGCGCCGCTACGGAGTTGGTCGATCGCGATGCCCGGGGCGGGACTCGAACCCGCACGTCTTTCGACAAGGGCTCCTAAGACCCTCGCGGCTACCATTACGCCACCCGAGCGGGAGGTGGAAGATAGCGAGGATTGGCGGATAGCGGATGGCAATTGGCGGACAACGAACGAGGGCTGGCTCCGGTGGTTCGAAGCCAGCCCTCGTTCGTTGACTACCAACTGCTAACCGCTACCCGTTACTCCCCTACGTGCAGGCTCACGACGCGTGTGCCGCCCGTTTGGCCTTGGGGGCCGGGGCTGTAGACCAGGAGACTGACGTAGGCACCTGTGCGCACTTTTGAGAGTGCGGTCTGCAGATCCGCAACCGTGTGCACATTCTGGCGCGGCTCTGGGTAGAGGACGGCCACGATGATGTCATTGGGGACGAGCTTATCGTGGGCCGGACCGGCACCCGCGACATCGGCGACACGGAGTCCGCGGTCGGCGTCGGGAATGCTCGCCTCACGGGCCATGTCGTCGCTCACCGGCTCGACATCGATGCCAAGCTTATCGGCACTGATGCCTGCGCTCGGCTTCTCGGTGCCGGCATCGTTCGCGGCGATCTGCTCGTCGGTCGGTGCCTCGGTGAGCTTGACCTCGAACGTCTTCTTTGTGCCGTAACGCATGATGTCCAGCGCGACACTCTGTCCGGGCTGGTGCATGCGGACGATCCGCTGCAGCGTGCTCACGCGGTCCACCGGCTTGCCGTCGGCGGCCACGATGATGTCTCCCGCCTCGAGTCCCGCCTTTTCGCCGGGGCTCGTTCCATCGCTGGGCTGGAAGCCGCTCACTTTGACACCCGCGATGGTCTTCAGTCCTGCCGCGCCGGCGTCATCCGGATCGACTTCGCCGATCGCAATACCGAGGACGGCGCGCCGCACCTTCCCGAACTTGATGATGTCGTCCATCACGTTCTTGGCGAGCGTGATGGGAATCGCGAAGCCGTATCCCGAGTAGTAGCCGGTCGGGCTGGCGATCGCGCTGTTGATGCCGATGACGTCACCGTGGATGTTGACCAGAGGTCCGCCGGAATTTCCCGGGTTGATCGCCGCGTCGGTCTGGATGAAATCCGAAATCGCGTACTGGTTGCGCATGAGCCCCGCGAGGTCGCGGCCGCCGCGCCCTTTGGCGCTCACGATTCCGGCCGTCACCGTGAAATCGAGGCCCAGCGGGTTGCCGATCGCGAGCACCCACTCACCGACGCGCGCCTGGCTGTCGTCGCCCAGGCTGACGATCGGCAAGTCGTGGCCATCGATCTTGATCACGGCCACGTCGGTTGTCGGATCACGACCAATGACCTTGGCTTTGAACACGCGATGATCCGTGAGCGTGACTTTCACGCGGTCGGCGTCGGCCACGACGTGATTGTTCGTGAGGATGTAGCCGTCGGCCGAGACGATGAAGCCGGAGCCGCTCGCTTCTTGTGGCTCCTGCCGCTGGGGGCCGAACTGGTTGAAGAAATCTTCGAGTCCGGGAGGCACGCGGCCGCGCATCCGCGGGCTCGCATCACTCTCCCGCGGGTCGCGTGCCGTCTCAATGGAGACGACGGCCGGCGTGACGTGCTCCGCGATCGAGACGAACGCGTTGCTGGCGTCGGCGAGCGGCTTGATCTGCTGGGTGGTCGGCTTGCCCGCCGTTGCGGTCACCGACGTGCCCTGCGCATAGCCGAAATGGGTGAAGTCGAGCGACGAGGCGACGAGGACTCCGCCGACAAACGCAGCGGCAACCGCGGCACCGAATCGCGTGCGAGAAAGTGTCCGTGACATAGGCCTGTCCTGCCTGTTCAGTGAGTCGTGAATGCGATCAACACTAGATCAACACTAGATCAACACTATCGGATATACACGTGACGGGGTCGCAGGGTTTCCTCGGTGGGTCACCGGGGGCCGGCGCGCGTCGCTCGACGAGGCCGATGGTGGCGGCTGACTCCGCGGCCGAGCTCGCCCTCCGAAGAGGAACCCGGCCGCGGCGTGCCAGTCACCGACCACTGGCTCCCGACTACCATCCGCCTACTTCTTCTCGTCAACGATCTCGTAGTCTGCCTCGACGACATCGTCGGGCTTGGCGCCGCCGGGTTGACCACCCGTCGTCGAGCCTCCCGGAGGTGGCTCCTGGGCGCCCTCACCGGGGGTCGGACCAGACGATGCGCTCGCGCCTTGCTGCTGGTACAGAGACTGTCCAGCCTCACTGTAGGTACGGGTCAGCTCCTCCTGGGCAGCACGGATCTCGCCCTGATCATCGGCCCGCAACGCCTTGCGCGCCCGGTCCACGGCCCCGTCGAGCTTCGACTTGAGGTCGGGGCTCAACCGGTCGGACCATTCCTTGGCGTTCTTCTCCACCTCATACGTCATACTGTCGAGGCGGTTTCGGCTGTCGATTTCTTCGCGGCGCTTCTTGTCCTCCGACGCGTTCTTGTCGGCATCCTTGACCATCCGGTCGATTTCGGCCTCCGAGATCCCACTGGACGCCTCGATCCGGATCTTCTGCTCCTTGCCGGTCGTCTTGTCCTTGGCCGACACGTGCAGAATGCCGTTGGCGTCGATGTCGAAGGTGACTTCGATCTGCGGCATACCGCGAGGTGCTGGCGGAATACCCGTCAACTGGAACTTGCCGATCGTCTTGTTGTAGACGGCCAGGTCGCGCTCGCCTTGCAGCACGTGGATCTCGACCGTCGTCTGATTGTCGTCGGCTGTCGAGAACGTCTCGCTCTTCTTGGTCGGAATCGTCGTGTTCCGCGGAATGAGCACGGTGGTCACGCCGCCCAACGTCTCAATGCCGAGTGAGAGCGGGGTCACGTCGAGGAGCAACACGTCCTTCTGCTCGCCCGTGAGCACCGCGCCCTGCACTGCGGCGCCGATGGCGACGACCTCATCGGGATTGACGCCCTTGTTCGGCTCCTTGCCGAAGAATTTCTTGACGATGTCCTGCACCTTCGGAATGCGCGTCGAGCCGCCGACGAGCAAGATCTCGTCGATCTCCGTGGGCTTGAGCCCCGCGTCCTTGAGCGCTTGCTCCATGGGTGGCAGGGTCCGCTGAATCAGGTCATCGACCAACTGCTCGAACTTCGACCGGGTGAGCGAATAGTTGAGATGCTTGGGCCCGGACTGATCGGCCGTGATGAAGGGGAGGTTGACGTCCGTGGACTGGGTCGTGGACAGCTCCATCTTCGCCTTCTCGGCGGCTTCCTTGAGGCGCTGGAGCGCCATCGGATCCTTCGAGAGGTCGATCGCCTGGTCGCGCTTGAACTCGGCCACGAGCCAATCGATCACGCGTTGGTCGAAGTCGTCACCACCGAGGTGTGTGTCGCCATTCGTGGACTTGACCTCGAACTGGCGGGAGCCCTCGACGTCGTAGAGCTCGAGCACCGAGATGTCATATGTGCCGCCGCCAAGGTCGAAGACGGCGACCTTCTCGTCCTTCTTCTTGTCGAGGCCATACGCCAACGCGGCCGCCGTCGGCTCATTGATGATGCGGAGCACGTCCAGCCCCGCGATCTTGCCGGCGTCCTTGGTCGCCTGTCGCTGCGAGTCGTTGAAGTAGGCGGGTACCGTCACCACCGCCTTCTCGACCTTGGTGCCGAGGTAGTCCTCGGCCGTCTGCTTCATCTTCTGCAGGATCATGGCCGATATCTCGGGCGGCGTGTAGCGCTTGCCCTGTACCTCGACGATCGCCTGGCCGTTGTTGCCATCGACGATCTTGTAGGGCACCCGCTTCAACTCACCCTCGACCTCGGACATCTTCCGACCCATGAAGCGCTTGATCGAGAAGATCGTGTTCTGCGGGTTGGTCACCGCCTGACGCTTCGCGATCTGCCCGACGAGCCGCTCGCCGTCTTTGGTAAACCCGACGACCGATGGCGTCGTCCGCCCTCCTTCCGCGTTGGGAATGACGACCGGATCGCCGCCTTCCATTACAGCGACGACCGAGTTGGTCGTCCCCAAGTCGATACCAATCACCTTGTCTGCCATGCAACCCTCGTGTATGTCCCGGTGGGCTCGCCGAACCACATCTCAGCCGCCACATCGAAGCGGCCGACCTGCTCGATGGCAGATCGTCCCCGCGGCAGCGCGAGTCAATTACCTAGCCCCCCCTCTAGCAATCGCGGTACCGTTCCAACCGGTCAAAATGGCAGGGAAGCGATCGTAATGTCACAGGAAACGGCAGCGTGATCCCGTTGGGGGACGACAGTCCGGTCATCCGGACGCCGGTGACGACGTATCTGCTCATTGCCGTCAACGTCGCAGTGTGGCTGTGGGTTCAGGGGGCGGGAGCGGATGCGCATCGGCTGGCGGTGACCGTCTGCGATCTCGGGATGGTCCCTGGCGAGCTCACCCATATGGCTCGAGTAGGGGAATCCGTCCCGATCGGGCCCGGACTGGCGTGCGTGGTGGGGGCTCACAGCCGGATCAGGTTCCTCACCCCGTTGCTGTCGATGTTCGTGCACGGCGGGTGGATGCACCTGCTGGGGAACATGATCTATCTCGCCGTCTTCGGCAGAAACGTCGAAGACAGCATGGGACGCGGGCGGTTTCTCGCATTCTATCTCATCTGCGGACTCGTGGCGGGTGCGACACACCTTGCGTTCAACCCCGACTCGCCGGTGCCGACGGTCGGCGCCTCGGGGGCCATATCGGGCGTGCTGGGGGCCTTTCTCATACTGTATCCCCGCGTCCCCGTGCGCATGTTCGTGTTCATCTTCATCGTCCGCATTCGTGCGTGGCTCGTGCTGGTCTATTGGTTTGCGCTGCAGGCGCTTGGTGGCCTGTCGCAGTTGAACGAGATCAGTCCGACGGTCTCTGGAGGCACGGCAGTGTGGGCGCACGTCGGTGGGTTCTTGGCCGGCGTGGCGCTGATCCGGTTCTTCGAGAACTCGTCGTTCGTGGACGCGCAGTTCACCGCGAGCATGGGCAACCCCGTCGATCGATACGCCCGATGGTAGCGCGCGGAGGCGTGGTCGTGTGCCTGAGCCGTCGCGGTATCGCGCTCTGTAACGGACTCCACCAACCTGTGTAACGAGCTCATGTAACAAATGTGTGCCGGCACGCGGATAGCCCAGTTTTTGGATCATACGCTGCTTGCTCCCGAAGCAACGGCGCCCGACATTGACCAACTGTGTGACGAGGCTGTGCGTCACGGCATGGCCGCGGTGTGCGTCAATGCAGCGTGGGTGACGCGATGTGCCGCGCGGGTATCCGAGTCCGGGGTGGTCGTGGCGGCAGTCGTGGGGTTCCCATTCGGCGCGAGCGTACGCGAGACCAAGGCGTACGAGGCGGCCCGGGCGGTCGGAGACGGGGCGCGTGAAATCGACATGGTCGCGTCGTTGTGGGCATTGCGCGCGGGGGATTGGCGGTACGCGGAGCAGGATATCGCGGAGACGGTCCGCGCCGCCGACGGCGCACGAGTGAAAGTCATCATCGAATCAGCGCTACTGACCCCGCCGGAGATCGTCCGTGCGTGCGAGATAGCGCGAGACGCGGGCGCGGGGTTTGTGAAGACGAGCACTGGATATCACGTGCGCGGGGGTGCGACCACCGGGGCGGTGCGGCTCATGCGCCGCACAGTGGGTGACGACATGGGCGTGAAGGCGTCCGGCGGCATCCGCGACTGCGCGATGGCGGCGGCGATGTTCGCCGCGGGCGCGACGCGGCTGGGCACATCGCGTGGCGCGGCGCTGGCCGAGTGCCACGACGCGGGGCCGCGTGCACTGCGTGCGCTCGAGCCGATGGCCGACGAGTCCGCGACGCTCGGCGGAGCGGTGTCGTGACCGCGGGGACGCTGACCGCCGCACCGCAGTTCCTCAATCGGGAGCTGAGCTGGCTGGCCTTCAACGCCCGCGTGCTGCACGAAGTATTCGACGAGCGGAACCGCCTCCTCGAGCGATTGAAGTTCATCGCGATCCACAGCAACAACCTGGACGAGTTCTACATGGTCCGGGTGGCCGGACTGCGACGCCAAGTGCGCGCCGGCGTGGTGCAGGCCTCGCCGGACGGGCTCATGCCCTCCGAGCAACTGACGGCGATTGCGCGGCAGGTCACCGAGCAACTGGCCGAGGTACAGATCTGCCTCTACCAGCAAGTACTGCCCGCGCTCGCCGCGCGCGGTGTCCGACTGGTGTCGATGGCCGATCTGTCTCCCGCGGAATGGCTGACCGTGGACAGCTTCTTCGAGTCGCAGGTCTTCCCGATCTTGACGCCGCTGGCGGTCGATCCTGGGCATCCATTCCCGTACATCTCCAATCTGTCGCTGTCGTTGGCGGTCGAGATCCGCGACCCGGTCAAGGGCGTCGAGCATTTCGCGCGGGTCAAGGTGCCGAAGAGTCTCCCGCGCTGGGTCCCGTTCGGCCGGTCGAACGAGTTCGTCCCGCTCGAGCAGCTGATCGGCGCCAACCTCGGTACGCTGTTCCCGGGGATGGAGATCATGGGGTGGCACGCCTTCCGCGTGACCCGCTACTCGGATCTCGATCTGGCCGCAACCGATGAGTCCGAAGACCTGTTGGAAATGGTCGAGCAGCAAGTATTCGAGCGCCGGTTCAGCGAGGTGGTGCGGCTCGAGGTGCAAAACACGATGCCGGCGCATCTGCGGTCGCTGCTCCTCGAAGAGCTGCGCGACGAGCAGACGGCGGAGCTGCCAGCGCTCACCGAGCACGACGTGCAGGACGCGGGGTCGCTGCTCGACCTCGGCGACCTCATGTCCATCGCGACACTCGATATCCCCGATCTCCGTGATGCGCCGTTCACGGCGTCGGTGCCGACGGAGTTGCGGGATCCGCACCGGTCGATGTTCGAGGTCATTCGGGAGCGCGACGTCCTCGTCCACCATCCATTCGACTCGTTCACGGCGTCCATCGAGCATTTCCTGGATGCGGCGGCCGAAGACCCGAGCGTGCTCGCCATCAAGCTGACGCTGTATCGGACGTCGGGGGACACCGCGATCGTGCGGGCCCTGACCGACGCCGCGCAGCAGGGCAAGCAGGTGGCCGTGCTGGTGGAGCTCCAGGCCCGCGGCGACGAAGCCAACAACATCAGTTGGGCGAGGACGCTGGAAAGCGCGGGCGTCCACGTGGCCTATGGACTGCCAGGTCTCAAGACGCACACTAAAGTGGCACTCGTGGTCCGGCGCGAGACCGATGCCATCCGCCGATACGTGCACATCGGCACGGGGAACTACAACTCCAAGACCGCGCGGCTGTACACCGACTTCGGTCTGTTCACGTGCAGTCCCTCAGTCGGGGCTGACGTCAGCGACCTATTCAACTCCCTGACCGGCTATTCGCGTCAGCGGCTGTACCGGAAGCTGCTCGTCGCCCCCTCGAACATGCGGCATCGGGTGATCGAGCTCATCGATCGCGAGGCGGCATTCGCGCGCGCGGGCCGGGGCGGCCGCATCGTCGCCAAGATGAACGCGGTGGCGGACACGGAGACGATCGAAGCGCTGTACCGGGCGTCGCAGGCCGGCGTGGCGATCGATCTCATCATTCGCGGGATCTGTTGTCTCCGCCCCGGGGTGGCCGGCGTCAGCGACAACGTGCGCGTGATCAGCATCATCGGCCGCTTCCTCGAGCACTCGCGGCTCTGGCGCTTCGCCAACTGCGGCGCGCCGGAGTACTACATCGGCTCCGCGGATTGGATGGCGCGCAACTTCGACCGTCGCGTGGAAGCGGTCGTACCGGTCGAAGACCCGGCGCTCCACCCGCGTCTCGATGCGCTGCTCGAGACGTGCCTCTCGGACAACCGTGGCGCGTGGGAGCTTCGCGAGAACGGCACGTACCGCCAGCGCCACCCGGGCACCGATCCCGAGCGCTCCACGCACATCATCTGTCAGCGCGAGAGCTGGGGACGGGTGGCGCCTGAGCCGATCGTGGCGCGCGCAGTCGAGCTTCGGGAACAGGCGGCTGATTAGCGGAGCGCTGACCGCTAATCAATCTCCCCCACGCCGTCGTCGTCCGTCGTAATCACCTGGCCATCCGGGGAGACGATCTCGACTTTGACGCCGGCCACTTCTTCGAGCAGGGCGGCTTTGCGGCTGGCGCCCCAGAGCTCGAGGCGGACGGGGACGCGGGCGCCGGCGGCGACCGCGGTCAGACGCATCGCGCGGCCGAGCCATCGCACTTTGATCCGCGCGACCGCGCCGGCATGGCCGCGGTCGAAGCCGTCGGTCACGCGGAGGATGGCAGACAGTCGTTTGACGCGGCGCCGGAGTGCGCGATCGAGCCGACCGTAATCCTCGTGTGATTTCTTGGGCGCCGTGCCGCGGTGATAGCGGGCCACGGTCGCGACGGCCACCTGTTCCTCGGGGGTCATCCCGAGCAGATCGGCGTGCAGGATCAGGTGGTACGAATGCTTGTGGTGCTTGTTGTAGTTGATGTGGTAGCCGATGTCGTGCAGCAGGGCGGCATCGGCGAGGATCTCGCGGTCTCCCGGTTCACAGCCGATGCGATCGCCGATGGCGTCGAAGAGCTGCAGCGCCAGCCGCTGCACCTGGTGGGCGTGCGGCGACTCGTAATGCGTCCGCTCGGCCAGCTCGCGGACGGACCGGGCCCGCGCCTCGCCCGGGTCCGCGACGGTCGGTGCGACACGCGCCGTCTCCAGGAGCAGTCCCTCGCGAATCCCGTAGGCCGACACGGCGACCTCGCGGGCCTCCACACGCGCGATGACCTCCGCGATCACCGCGAGGCCGGCCACCACGATGTCGGCACGCGCAGGATTGAGTCCCGGGACGGCGGCCCGTTCGGCGAGCGTCATGTCCTGGAGCGCGTCCAGGATGTGCTCGATCTCCACCCGCGGCACGCGCGCCGCGTGGACGGTCCGAGCGTTCTCGACGCCTTGGCGGGCGAGACACATGCCCGCCAGGTTGGTGAAGGTGCCACCGGAACCAATGACCTGTGCGCCTCGCCAGTCGCGCACGGGCAGGTGCGTGCGCAGCGTCTCGCGCACGTCGCGCCGGAGTCGGCGAATCCCGCGGCGGAGCGGCCGACCGCCGGTCTCGAGTGCGGATCCCAGGTACTGCTCGCTGAGTCGGATCGCACCGAGTGGCAGGGAGATCAGTCGGTCGAGTAGGCCGTCGGCGCTGAGGGCGAGCTCGATCGAGCCGCCGCCGATGTCCATGACGACCCATCGACCGACACCGAGGTCGAAATGCGCGAGCGCGCTGCGAAACGTGAGGCGGGCTTCGTCCTCGCCGCCCAGCGACCGAACGCGGAGCCCCGTCTCGGCGCGCACCCGATCGAGGAACGCGCGGCCGTTCGAGGCGTCGCGCACCGCGCTCGTGGCGACGGCTTCGATGCGTCCCGCGCCGAGCTGCCGGGCCAGCGTGGCCATCCGGCTCAGCGCTTCAATGGCGGCCTGCATGGGCTCGACCCCGAGCTCACCGGTCGCGCTCACGCCGGTGCCGAGTCGTGGCTGCGCCTTGAGCTGGTCCACCACCCGGATCATCCCGTTGGCGGAGACGTCGGCCACCATCTGGCGGATGGAGTTGGAGCCGATGTCGATCGCTGCGACCCGAATGACGTCCTTCCCCGCTCGTGGCGTCGCGCCCGCCCCCCCCATCGCGGGAGTCCCGCCGTTCCGAACGAGCGCCGTCGTTGCCACGATTGGTGGTTCCTACCGCGGGTCGCCGGAGCCGCCGGTCGCGCCCCCGGCGCCCCCGCCAGGGAGGAAGCCGGCCGGTCGTCGGGTCGGGTCATCGTAGTGGTGTTTGATCTGCTTGCCCTCGGCCAGGAAGACGGCGTCCTCGCCGATGTTCGTCGCCAGATCCGCGACCCGCTCCAGGTTCCGACCCACGAGGATGAGCTCGAGGGACGGCGTAATGTTGCGCGCATCCGCCATCATGTGCGTAAGCAGGATCCGGAAGAGGGAATTGAGCAGCGCATCGACGGCGTCGTCGGACTTGCACACATCGCGCCCCAACGTCCCGTCCGCGCGAATGAAGGCGTCGAGCGCGTCGCTGAGCATCCCGCGTGCGCGGCGGGCCATGTCCTCGATCTCCGGCTCCGGCGTGATCGACGAACGGATGGCGATGAGCCGCTGGGCGCACTGGGCGATGTTGACGGCGTGATCGCCGACGCGTTCCAGATCGCTCGAGATCTTGATGGCGCTGACGATGAACCGGAGGTCGCGGGCCATCGGTTGCTGGAGTGCGAGGAGCGCGACGGCGAGCCCTTCGATCTCGACCTCCAGGGCGTCGAGCTCCCGATCGCCGGAGATCACGGCCTCGGCGCGGTCCTGGTCCTGCTTGAGCAGGGCATCGACCGCGAGATCGACCAAACCCTCGGCGCGATCCGACATCGTCAGGAGGCGCTCCTTGAGCGTCTCGAGCTGGTCGTGAAAGTGTCGGAATCCGACGGGCGCGGCAGCGGACAACGGGGCGGGCGGCATCATCCAAACCTACCTGTGATGTACGAGTTGGTACGCTCTTCCCGAGGGGCCGTGAACATCCGATCCGTCGGCCCCACTTCGATGAGACGACCCATGTAGAAGAACGCAGTATAGTCCGACGCGCGGGCTGCTTGCTGCAGGTTGTGGGTCACGATCACCACCGTCAGCTCGCGTTTGAGCTCGTAGAGCAGCTCCTCGATTTTTTGGGTGGCGATCGGATCGAGCGCGCTCGCGGGCTCATCGAGGAGCAGGACCTCGGGATCATTGGCGAGCGTCCGGGCGATACAGAGTCGTTGCTGCTGTCCGCCGGAGAGTCCGAGGGCGGTCTGGCGGAGGCGGTCCTTGACCTCGTCCCAGAGTGCGGCGCGGCGGAGTGACGACTCCACGATCCAATCGAGCTCGTGGCGCGGGAGCGTCGCGTTGATGCGGGGGCCGTAGGCGACGTTGTCGTAGATGGACTTGGGGAAGCAATTCCAGCGTTGGAACACCATCCCGACGCGGCGGCGGAGTGCCGTCGCGTCGAGCTCCGAGCGATAGACGTTCGCGTCGTCCAGCAGAATCTGTCCCTCATGGCGCGTTCCGGGAAGGAGATCGTGCATGCGGTTGATCGACCGGAGGAAGGTGGATTTGCCGCATCCCGACGGGCCGATCAGCGCGGTAATGGCGCGCGACGGCATCTCGAGATCGATGTCGAACAGCGCCTGCTTGTCGCCGTACCAGAACGAGAACCCCCGGGCCGCGAGGGCGCCGCGGTTCGGGACCGGGGCCGCCGATCCGGTGCTCGCGGCCCGGGCCATGACATCGACCGTCGCGGCGCTCATCCGAACCGTCCTGTGATATACGCCTCAGTCCGCGGGTCGCGGGGCGTGGTGAACAACGTGGTCGTGGGCGCCACCTCGACCAGCTCGCCGGCCAGCATGAACGCGGTTCGGTCCGACACGCGCGCGGCCTGCTGCATGTTATGCGTCACGATCACCACCGTCATGTCGCGGCGGAGCTCGTAGACCAGCTCTTCCACCTTCTGGGTGCTGATCGGATCCAGCGAGGCGGTCGGCTCGTCGAGGAGCAGCACCTCCGGCTCGATGGCGAGCGCCCGCGCGATGCAGAGCCGCTGCTGCTGGCCACCGGACAACCCCACGGCGCTGTCCCGTAGCCGATCCTTGACCTCATCCCAGAGCGCGGTGCGCCGCAGCGCGCGTTCTACGATCTCGTCGGTGCGGGCCCGCGACGGTCGCGGCGTCGAGGTCAGTAGCGCAGCCGCGACATTGTCCCGGATCGACATCGTGGGAAAGGGGGTCGGCCGTTGGAAGACCATGCCCACGTGCTGCCGCACCGCGGTGACGTTGACGGCGCGCCCGTAGATGTCCTGCCCGTCGAGCATCACGCGCCCATCCACCTTGGCGAGAGGCAGCGTCTCGTGCATGCGATTGAGGCACCGGAGGAGCGTGGACTTACCACACCCAGACGGACCGATGATCGCGGTGACGAATCGATCGGGAAAGTCCACCGTCACGTCACGGACCGCGCAGGACGTGCCGAAATACGCGTTGAGCCCCTCCACCGACAGTCGTGGAGCGGCGGTCGGCTCGGCACTTGGCTGGGCGGACGTACTGATCGTGACCGTGGCGGGGGCGGTACGCCGGGCGCCCTCGACGGGGAGATCCGCAGCCGGGGCGGCCGCCACTGGCGTCCGCGGAGCCGGAGACGGCGTCGCCGGAGTGCTGCGCACTGGCGCCATGGCCGACTGGTCCACGGCCGACGATGCGACGGGGGGGCTGGCTGGCATATCAGTCACCCGCGGTCGCAAACCGGCCCCGTGTGGCCACTCGCGCGACGAGGCTGATGATGAGAATGAGCGCGATCAGCACGAGGGCGCCGGCCCAGGCTTGGGCATGCCAGTCGTCGTAGGGGCTCAGTGCATAGGTGTAGATCTGCAAAGGGAGCGCGGCGATCGGCTGATTCAGCGATGTGGACCAGAACTGGTTGCCGAAGGCGGTGAAGAGCAGTGGTGCCGTCTCTCCCGCGATACGGGCGATCGCGACGAGCGCGCCCGTCACGACGCCCGCGGTGGCAGTGCGGAGCACTACGGTGAGCGACGTGCGCCAGCGCGCGTAGCCCAGCGCGAGCGCGGCTTCGCGGAGCGACACGGGCACGGTCCGCACGATCTCTTCGGTTGTGCGGGCCACTTGCGGGATCATCATTGCGGCCAGCGCGACGCCGCCAGCCCATGCTGAGAAATGACCGAAGGGACGCACCAGGAACTGCCAGGCGAAGATGCCCATCACGATCGAGGGAAGCCCATTCAGCACATCGGCAAGGAACCGAGTGGTGTTGGCGAGTCGGCTGCCGCGATGCTCCGCCAGGTACAATCCCGCGCCAATCCCGACCGGCAACCCGATCACGCTGGCGACCCCAACCAACATGAGCGTGCCGATGATCGCGTTGGCCATGCCGCCGCCCAACTCGCCGACTGGTTTGGGCATGTTGGTGAAAAAGTGCCACTGGAGCGATGACAAGCCCCGATTGAGCAGATAGAGCAGGACGACGACCAGCGGAAGCGTCGCCAGCACGGCGGCGACTCCGACGAGACCGGCCATCACCGCGTTGATGGCATGCCGTCGGCGCAACTTGCCTTCGCGAGTGGCCGTGGGATACGCGCCGCTCCAGCGCATCGGCGGCGTGGACGGCGTCGTCATGCCGTCTTCTCACCCGCACCGCGCGACACCTGCCACACGAGCCAGCGGGCAATGGCGTTGACGATCAGCGTGATCACGAAGAGGACGAACCCCACGGCCATGAGGGCCGACAGGTGAAGATCGCCCGAGGCTTCGGAGAATTCATTGGCGATGAGCGACGCCATGGTATAGCCAGGCGCGAACAATGATGCCGAGATCTGCGGGCGGTTGCCGATGAGCATGGTCACGGCCATGGTCTCACCCAGTGCACGTCCGAGGCCCAGAATGACGCCACCGATGATGCCCGATTTCGCGTATGGCAGGACCGCGCCCCAGATCGTCTCCCATTTCGTCGCTCCCAGCGCGAGTGCGGCTTCGCGCTGGGAACGCGGGACGGCCAGGAGCACTTCGCGCGACACCGACGAGATGTAGGGGAGGACCATAATGGACAGAATGAGTCCGGCGGCGAGCATGCTGGGCCCGTACGCGGGGCCCGAGAAGAAGGGTAGCACGCCCAGGTGCAGCGTGTCGCGGAGAAACGGCATCACGCTGACACGCAGGACTGGCAGGAGCACGAACACGCCCCACAGCCCGTACACGACACTGGGAACAGCGGCGAGCAGGTCTACGAGAAACGCCACGGGCTGGCGCAGCCACTGTGGCGAGAACTCCGAGAGAAAGATCGCGACGCCGATCGCGAGCGGCGTCGCGATGGCGAGCGCGATGGCGGATGAGAGCAGCGTGCCGTAGATCGCGGGGGCGGCGCCAAATACGCCGTTGACCGGGTCCCACGCACTCGACGTCAGGAACGAGAAGCCAAAGCGATGGAGCGCGGGCCAGCCTGCGATGAAGATCTCGACCGCCACGAGCACGAGCAGCACGGGGACACAGAGTGCGAAGAGCGTGATCGCAGCGGTATAGATGCGATCTCCGATGACTGCACCCTGGATCCGGACGCGCAGCGTCCTGCGTCCGCCGGCATCGGAATCGGGTGGCGTGGTCGGCCGTTCGAGCGGGCCTCCCGCTCGCTCGCTCGATACGGCCGCTCCGGTCACGGCGTGGCGCCAGCCGAGAGCGAGTCGAGACGGGCGTCGAGTCGGGTGACGATGGCGGGCGGCAACGGCGCGTAGTCCAGCGCGGCCGCCGATTGCTCACCGTCGCTGAGCGCCCACTTCACGAAATCGAGCAGCTTCTTGCCCTTCGCGGCGTCCGTCGGGGTCTTGTTGATCAGCAGGTAGGTGAACGACGAGATCGGATACGCGCCAGCGCCCGGCGCATTCACGATCGAGACCCGGAAATCAGTATTTGGAGCCAGCGTCGCAGCCGCACCCGCCGCGGCGGCGGTGACCGACTCGATGGTCGGGACCACGAACGCCCCGCCCGCGTTCTTCACGGTGGCGTAGGCGAGGCTGTTCTGCTTGGCGTAGGCCAACTCGACATAGCCGATCGCCCCCGGTGTCTGCTTGACCTGTCCCGCCACCCCTTCATTGCCTTTGCCGCCCATGCCGACCGGCCATTGCAACTCCTTCCCGCGTCCGGGGGCCTTGGCCCAAGCCGGACTGACGGCCGCCAGATAGTCGGAGAAAATGTACGTCGTCCCGCTGCCATCGGAACGGTGCACGACGAGGACGTCGGTGGTCGGCAGCGTGACGCCGGGATTCAAGGCCTTGATTCGGGTGTCGTTCCACTTCGTGATCTTGCCGAGGAAGACCTCCGCGATGACGTCACCGGTGAGCCGGAGGGGCTGCGTCACGCCAGGCACGTTGTAGGTGATGACGACTGCGCCGAGGACGGTGGGCACGTGCAGCACCGGCCCCTTCGCCTTCGCGAGCTCGGCGTCGGTCATCGGCGCATCGGATGCACCGAAATCGACCGTCCCTTCGGTGAGCTGACGGATCCCACCGCCCGACCCAATCGACTGGTAGTTGATCTTGACGCCCGTCTTCACGGCGTAGTCGGCAAACCACTTCGAATAGATAGGATAGGGAAACGTCGCGCCGGCCCCGGTGAGGTCCGCACCCGCCGACGCGCCGCCTGCCGATGCACTGCCGGACCCCGCCTGTTTGTCGCCCGGCCCGCCACTGCAGGCCGATACGATGAGCGCGACCCCGAGCGCGCGGCCGATCATCGGGGCAACTCCCGATCGGTGCCGACGTTGCATGCCCTGCTCCAAGATTCAGAGTGGAGGTACCGACTGATCGGTCGCCCTGCGCGCATGAGCGCGATTCGGAACCGACGCGACCGGTCACCGAAGGGTCGATGCGTAACGTAGGACGGCTCGGATGCCTTTTGATTCCACCCGCGTAACGAAGATGTCACAGGAGGTAGCGGATAGCCGCTAGCGGACGGCGGTTAGCGCGGAGGGCCAGCCGCAGTGTGTCGCGACTGGCCCTCGATACTTGCAGGGTACTGCGACCTGGCAACAGCTAACCACTAACGACTCGCATCACGGCAGGTAGTACCGGAACGATGTAAACAGCATCTGCTCGAGCGCGCGCGGCTGGAGGCCGGCGGAGCCGGACCAGGTTTGACGGTCGGTGTAGGAGTACTGCATGCCCCAGGCGACCGCGCCGGCGCCTCCCTGATAGAAGCGGTACCAGAACCCGAGGTTGCCCTGTGAAATGGCGCGGGTGTCAGCGTTGCAGCCTGGGTTCGTGCCACCTGCCGCGCCCGGCGCATCGGCGCCGGTCGGGGCGAACTCTATGGTGCAGCCGGCCGCGGACTCCAGAGGCGAGCCGTAGCCCTCGCCCTTGGTGCCGTTGAGGAACGCCGTCCGATACGCATACTCGGCGCCCGCGTAGCCATAGATGTCGAGCTTGCGCGTCGGGTGCGTCTCGAGCGATACGAGTCCCTGGGCGGCGCGAATCGGTGCCAATTCGCCATTCGGCCGCACGGTCGCGTCGGACAGCTGCGAGGTTCCGTACCGACCGATCCCGTTGCCCCAGAGTCCGGAGACTCCGAAGTCGACCACACTGCGGGACTTGCCATCATCCGTCATCTTCGCCGACCACAGGGCGGCCGCACCGACGCCGCCGACGTAGTTCACCGAGTTGTGCGAGCCGCCGTAGATACCGCTCACGTCCACGACTCGGTCGTGCAACGCGGTCCCGACCACTTTGATCTCGTAGTGACCGAATCCCGGCTCGAACACGAGCTTGCCGATGACATCCGGCGCGACGTCGGCCGAGTAGTTGGTCGTCGCGTTGAGGAGCGATCCCCCGGGCTGGCCCACGACGAAGTTGTCGTTGCTCCCCTGCGCGGTAAACGTCGTTTGGGACTCCTCCGCCGCTGCGGCGAACCAGACCTTGTCCTTGACCAGGTCCTTGGCAATGCGGACACCGAACTGGCGCGCCCAGTTGAAGCCGATCGCGTACTGCGCGTCGATCGTCAGGGGCACCCATTCCGATCGCGTCGAGACGCCGCTCTTGTCCGTCGTGAGCAAGGACCACATCTGACCGGCGGTGAACTGCCAGCCGTCGCCGAGCGTGGCGCGACCCCAGAACTGGCGAATGCGGAGCGCGTAGCTGTTGCTCTCGTTGGAATTGGAGGTCGTACCAACGGTGAGGAAGTCCGACTCCCAGAAGGCGGCGAGCTTCGCTGAGTCAACGTTGCCTTCGGCCAACAATCCGAGGCGCGACTGGCGCGCCGACCCACGGAACTCCGACATCGCAGCGTTGGTCGTACCCTCGAACGGAATCGCGTTGAAGCTCGATCCGATGTCGCCCGTCATGTTCTTCTCACGCCACACGGCCTCGGCCGCGACAAAGCCGACCGGGGTCAGGGTGAGGCCCTTGTAGTGAATCTGCGCGGGCGGCTGGCTGTCGGGCGCAGCGCTCATCTGCTGTGCACCGGCGGAGTGTCCCGCCAGCGACAGGGCGATCGCACCCGCGACGATCCCCGTCGCGCGGTACGAGGTGCGGCGCCAGGTGGACAGGTAACGGGAGACGCTACCCGTCATCGTTCGGGTGTCTACCCAAAAAGACATTCGTGCTCCAGTGGAGGAGGTTCAGTTCTATCGCACTGAACACTCGCCAACCGTGTAAAGTCCCGACCGGCCTATCGTATCGGATGTGTCACGATCGAGGCCGAGGACCTAAAGAGCGCGGTGAAACCGGACAGCAGAGGGGCAAACCGTCAAGAAAAGTCGTGACCCCACCGATACACGACGGCCGGCGACCCGCGAACATGGCGCGTTAGATATGACGCCGGCCCACTCTATCGGAGACTGCATGCATCGCCCGTTCTCTCGCGCTACCCTCGTCTCATTCGCCGTCTATGCCGCGCTGTGTACTGTCACCTCGTTCCGCGCGCATGCGCAAGGAACCGAGTTGACGGGCGCGGGCGCGACGTTCCCCTATCCGATCTACTCGAAGTGGTTCGCGGACTACGCCGCCAAGACTGGTGTGAAGATCAACTACCAGTCGATCGGATCGGGCGGCGGCATCCGCCAACTGACCGAAGGCACGGTCGATTTCGGCGCGTCGGACGCGCCGATGTCCGATGCCGAGATGGCCAAGCTCAAAATCCCCGTGCTCCACGTCCCCACCGTGCTGGGTGCGGTCGTGCTGACCTACGACGTCCCAGAGTTGACGCGCCCGCTGCGGCTGACCGGCGATGTGATCGCCGACATCTACTTGGGGAAGGTCACGAAGTGGAACGCCGCCCCCATCGCGGTGCTCAATCCGGGCGTGAAGCTGCCCGACCAGGACATCGTCGTCGTATACCGCTCCGACGGCAGCGGAACGACATACATCTTCTCGAGCTACCTCGCGGCGGTCAGTGCCACGTGGAAGGGCAGCCCAGGCGCTGGAAAGGAGCTGCAGTGGCCCGTCGGGATGGGCGGGAAGGGCAACGAGGGCGTGGCTGGCCAGGTGAAGCAGACGCCGTACTCGATCGGATACGTCGAGCTGGCGTATGCTCGGCAGAACAAACTCCCCTATGCCTCGGTCCGGAACGCGGCGGGGACATTCGTCGAGCCGACCATCGAGTCCGTGACCGCAGCGGCGGCAGGAGTGGTGTCGAAGCTGTCACCGAGCACCGACTTCCGGTTGTCGATCGTCGATGCGCCGGGCGCCCAGGCGTACCCGATCTCGTCGTTCACGTACCTCTTGGTGCCCACACGGTTTGCCGATGCCACAAAGGGCAAGCAACTGGTGGACTTCGTGAAATGGGCAATCCACGACGGCGAGCGGTCGGCTCCGACGCTCGATTATGCGCCGTTGCCAGCCAGCATCGTCGCGCTGATCGACCAGCGGCTATCGACCATGCAGGTGGCTGGGAGATAGCGGATAGCGATTGGCGATTGGCGCCACAACTCACTCGAGGGCCGGCCGTGCGGTGACGCGGCTGGCTGTTTGCGTCTTCGTGGGGGGCCGGTATTCCGCGTGCGGGCGCTAGTTGGTATTCTCAGGGACCATGCGACGTGCGCCTGTTCGTCCGGATCTCATCACGGCTGAGGAAGCTGCGGCACTGCTGCATCTGCACGTCAAACGGGTGCAGCTGCTGGCGCGGGAGGGGAAACTGCCGGCTGTGCGGCACGGGCGCCGGTGGCTTTTTTCGCGGGACCGGTTGGCCCAGGGGCGTGGTGCGCGGTCCGTGCCGCCGAGCAATGAGCGGGCCGTGGATATCAGCGCGCGAAACCAGCTTCGGGGCCGGATCCAATCCGTCGTCGAGGACGGGCTGATGGCCGAAGTGACGATCTCGATTCAGCCTCAGGATCTCGTCGCGGTCATCACACGACGGTCGGCCGAACGGCTCGGTCTGGCGCGCGGCGTTGACGCGGTCGCGGTAGTGAAGTCAACCGAGATCATGATCGCGCGCCGACGCGGCTGACCGGATCCGAACGGCGCACCGGACGGCTAGGATCGGCTCACGGGTGCGTCGGGGAAAAAGGCGGCCACCGCGGTGCCGCGCCCGACCTGGCTGTCGGCCCGGACCTGCCCACCGTGTGCCTCGACCAGGTGCCGGACGATCGCCAGACCGAGGCCAGTGCCGCCCGCGTCGCGTGAGCGCGCGCGGTCCACGCGGTAGAACCGCTCGAAGATGCGCGGCAGGTGCTGCGCTGGGATGCCCGCGCCGGTATCGCGCACGATCAGCCACACGCCGGCCTGCGACGCCGTCCCGGCGGCGTCGGCTTCAGGCTCACGGTGCGTGGCGACGGTCACCGATCCCGTGGCCGTGTGGCGGACGGCGTTCTCGACCAGGTTGGTGAGGATCTGCCGCAGCGCGGTGGCGTCAGCCATCACGCTGCGGGCGTCGTCGGGCACGCAGACCTCGAGGGCCACGCCCTTTTCGGCGGCGATCGCTCTCGATGGCACGACGGCGTCGGCGGCCGCTGCCCGTGCATCGACTGGCGATGGCTTGGGCACCCACCCACCGGACTCGATCCGGGAGAGATCGAGGAGGTCGTCCACGATGCGCTGCATCCGCCGAGTATTGGCGAGAATCGTTTCCGCGAACTGGCGCCGCTGTTCGGGCGGTAGGTCCTCGTCGGTGAGTGTTTCGGCGAATCCTCCCACGACCGTGAGTGGTGTCTTGAGCTCGTGGGAGACGTTGGCCACGAAATCGCGCCGCACGGACTCGAGGCGGCGGGTGGCAGTCAGATCCAGTAGGGCGACGACGGCTCCCCCGCCGGCCAGTGGGCGTGCGGTGAACGCCATCGTCCGCCCGTCCACCACGGCCTCCGCGCTCTCCGTGACCTCACCACTGAGTGCGCCGGCCACCGCATCACGCAGCACCCGCTCGCGTGGGAGATGGTCGAGTGGAAAGGGCGCGGGAATCTGGACCCGCAACAGTCGGCGACCAGTGGCGTTGATGCGGACGACGCGCTGACGGGCGTCCACCGCGATGACGCCCTCGTTGAGCGAGTCGAAGAGTGCCGTCAGCAGCGAATCTTCCGCCTCGAGCGCCGTGAGGCGCGCCCCGAGCTGCTCACCGAGGCGGTGCAGCGCAATCGCGAGATCGCCGACCTCTCCGGGCGCCGTGAGCGAGGGCCGCCGCGTGAGATCACCGGCGGCGAGTCCGCGCGCCACGTCGCGCAGCTCGACGATCGGCTGCGAGACCGCGCGGGCGAAGAGGATCGCGACCGCGGCGGCGACCGCGAGGGCCAAGCAGCCGACCAGATAGACGTCTTGCTTGGCCTGGTGGACGAGCGCTGGCATGCTCGCACCCGCACCACCAATTGACACGTCCAGCCGGTGATCGATGATCGCGACCACGCAGACGACAAGGACGCTCACGACGATGAGCGAGCCGAGGAGGAGCCGCAGTGTGAGTCGCACGGTGCGCGCGTCGGGGGTTAGCCCGAGGTGGCCCGCGAGGGGCCGGGGTTACGCGCCTCGCGAATGACCAGCGCGCAACCGATAGCCGAAACCGCGGACGGTCTCGATCAGGTCACCGGCCAGTCCCAGCTTGGTGCGTAGCCGCTGGATGTGCATATCCACCGTCCGCGTCTGAATGTCGGGCGCGGCCTCCCAGACGGTCTCCAGCAAATGCCCGCGAGCCTGGACCCGACCCCGTCGCTCGGCGAGCGTCAGCAGGAGCTTGAACTCGGTCGGCGTGAGCTCGACGCCACTTCCCTCGACACTCACCCGGTGGGCAGCGCGATCGATGTGGATCGGCCCGATCGCGAGCACATCGGACGCGGTATGCGCCGAGGCTCCGACGCGCCGCAGGATCGCACCGACCCGCAGCACGAGCTCCTGCGGGCTGAATGGCTTGGTGAGATAGTCGTCGGCGCCGAGGGAGAGTCCGCGGATGCGGTCCGGCTCCTCACGCCGCGCGGTGAGCATGAGCACCGCGACATCGCGGGTCGACTCGTCGCCGCGCAGCTGTTCGAGGACGTCGAACCCCGACAGTCCGGGGAGCATCAGATCCAGGACCACGATTGCCGGGCGTTCCTGTCGCGCGAGCCCGAGGGCGTCCTGGCCATTGGAGGCCGTCGAGACGCGATAGCCGGATTTGGCGAGGTGGTACGCCACGAGCGCGACAATGTCCGGCTCGTCATCGACGACAAGGACGCGCTCCGTGTTCACCGGTACAACTACCGGCTTGGCGGGGGTATGTCGTGACGTGGTCATGATGCCGACGGGCACACCAAAAAATATGCTGTCGGCAGACATGAAGGGCAAAGTTGGGCCCGATTGGCGGTCACGGTTGTGTACCGGTGGAGAGGCCGGCGATTGGCGATGCGCGATTGGCCAGGGCGACCGTCACGTAGGGAGTACGCGGCGGAGGCCACATCCGTTTGCCGGCCGGATGGCGATTCGCCGGAGACATGGGTACCGTATAGCCAGCAATCGCCATTCGCCAATCGCCAATCGCCATATCGCTGCATGATCGATCGCGCGTTTCTCGAGCGGCTCCCGAAGGCCGAGCTGCATTGTCATTTGGACGGCTCGTTGCGTCCGGAGACGCTGCTCGACTTGGGAGGCGCGGTGGGGGCTCCGATGCCGGCCCATGACGTCGCCGGGCTCCGTCGGGCGATGCGGGTACCCGACGCGTGCACGCTGGAGACGTATCTCTCGTCGTTCGCGGTCACGCTCGACGTCTTGCAGACTGCGGAGGCGCTCGAGCGCGTCGCCTTTGAGCTCGCGGAGGACGGGGCGCGGGAAGGGGTCTGGTATCTGGAGGTGCGGTTCGCACCGATACTGAACACGCGCCTCGGGCTGAGTCCCGGTGAGGTGGTAGCGGCCGTGGCCCGCGGACTGGAGCGTGCCGAGCGCGATTTCGGCATCAACGCGCGGATCATTGTGTGCGCGCTGCGGCAACTCGGACCCGAGGCCTCGTTGGCCGCGGCACGCGTGGCCGTCGAGCACCGGGGCGGTCGGGTCGTCGGCTTCGATCTGGCTGGGGCGGAGGCAGGCCATCCGGCCGCGGTCCACGCGACCGCGTTCCGCTACGCGCAAGCGAATGGCCTCGGGTGCACCTGCCATGCGGGTGAGGCGGACGGTCCGGAATCCGTGCGGCAGGCCCTCGAGGTGTGTGGCGCGACGCGAGTCGGTCACGGCACCCGGCTGATCGAAGATCCCACGCTGACGCGGCATGTCGCGGATCACCGGGTCGCGCTGGAGGTGTGTCTGACGAGCAACGTGCAGACCGGCGCGACGTCGTCCTACGCGGCGCATCCCCTCCGCGCCTACGTCGATCGGGGCGTTCCGGTGGTGCTCTGTACCGACAACCGCCTGATGAGCGACACGACGGTGACGTCGGAGTACGCGCACGCCGCGGGCGCGCATGGGCTCTCGGTTGACGAGGTGTGCGCGATGGCGTGGACGGGTTTCGAGTACGCCTTTCTCCCGGAGTCCGAACGGTACGCATTCCGGCATCGCTTCGACGCATCTGTCGCTGCGCTCCGCGCGGGCGACCGCCAGTCGTAATGCCGCGCCGCGAGCCATCGACTCGTGGCCGCGCGGACGATGCCGCCGCCGATGTTGCGGCCGTCGTGGGGGCACTCTGCCGAGGGGCCAGTCCTCAGGTGGCGATCATCCTGGGATCGGGGCTCGGCGGATTCACGCGCCACATCGCATCCGCGACCCGAATCAAATTCGCCGACATCCCGGGACTCCCCGTGACCACCGTGGCCGGCCATGCGGGGGAGCTCGTACACGGTGTGATCGATGGCTACGAGGTTGTCGCGCTCGCTGGCCGGGTGCACATGTACGAGGGACATCGCGCGGACGTGGTCGGACTCCCGGTACGCATCGTTCACGCACTGGGCGCACGCACGCTGTTCGTATCGAACGCCGCGGGTGCGATCCGACCGGATCTGTCGCCGGGCACGCTCATGCTCATCCGCGACCATGTCAACCTGTCGTGGGGCAATCCACTGATTGGCCCGGTGCGCCGCGGCGAGCAGCGGTTCCCAGACATGTCCGCTCCCTATGATCGTGCACTCGGCGATCGATTCATCGCGATCGCCCGCGCGGCGGGCGCGACAGTCGATGAAGGGGTCTACGCGGCGGTGCTCGGGCCGTCGTACGAGACTGCGGCGGAGATCCGGATGCTCGCGCGACTCGGCGCGGATGCGGTGGGGATGTCCACGGTGCCGGAAGTGGTCGTGGCTCGCGCGCTTGGCATGCGGGTGACGGCCGTGAGCTGCATCACCAACGCGGCGACCGGCACGACTGGTACGCGCCTCGATCATGGGGCGGTGCTCGCAATGACCGATCGCGTCGCCCCCATCTTCGAGCGTGCGGTGCGGGAATGGCTCCGAGCAGAACGGAGTGCGTAGGACGTCGAACCGAGATTGGTGACTCGCCCGTTCGAGCAGATCTGACGAGCAGTGCAGAGAATGTCAGCCTACCGGGCCGGTACCGGCGCCCACGTCCGGGGGGCGCAGGAGGGCGCGGTGGACGTAGCGGATGGCAGCGCGGACCGCGTCGAGCAGGGAGTCGCCTACAGCGAGGCGGGCGGCGATCGCGGCGGACAACGTGCAGCCGGTTCCATGGGTATGGCGCGTCTCGACTCGACGATGGCGAAGGAGTCGTGGTGGGGCCGCGCCGTCGTACAGCACATCAACCGTGGTCGTTCCACGCAGATGGCCGCCCGTGACGAGCGCGGACTGCGCGCCGTCCCGGTCAACGAGCAGCACAGCGGCCCGCCGCATGCCCTGGAGATCGGTGACCGGCTCGCCCGTGAGCGCCGCGGCCTCCGCCAGGTTGGGGGTGACGATCGTCGCCAACGGGATCAGCTCACGCCGAAGCACCGCCACGCCCTCGCGGTCGAGGAGCGGAGTCCCCGAGCTGGCCAGCATCACGGGATCCAAGACGTATTGGCGAAGTGCGTGCGTCCGCAACGCGGCGGCCACGGCGCGTACGATGCTCGCATCGGCCAACATTCCGCTCTTGACCGCATCGGGCGTCAAATCCGTCGCCACGGCGTCGATCTGGGCCCGTACGAGCCCGGCGGGGATGGGCATCCATTCGTGTACGCCGAGCGTGTTCTGCGCCGTGACGGCCGTGATCGCCGTGGTGCCGAACACACCCAAACGAGCGAAGACCCGCAGGTCGGCTTGGATGCCGGCCCCGCCGCCTGAGTCCGACCCGGCGATCGTCAGTACGATGCGCGCACGCGTCACACGAATGGGTGAGTAAGATTGGTATGGCGGCCCGGGCGGCGCCGAGCGATGACCAGGGCCGAGGGGACGACAGCTGGGGCAATGCGCTTCACCGACTCAATCTAGTAACCACGTGGCGCTAATCACCTTGGCTCGCGACCTCCGCCGCCGAAAGGCGCGCGAGCGCACGGGCGCTTTCGTCGCCGAGGGCATGCGCACGGTCGAAGAGCTGCTCCGATCGTCGCTCGTGGTGCAGGGTGCGTTGGTGAGTCCCCAACTCGCGGCCACCTCACGCGGGGTCGCTCTCCAGGCGTTGCTCGCGGAGCGCGCGGTGCCGGTGGTGGAAGTGGGCGACCAGGAGTTCGCGACCGCGGCAGACACGGAGACGCCGCAGGGCGTGTTGGCCGTGGCGACCATCCCCGAGCGGTCGTGGGCTGCCGTGCCAATGGCCAGAACGCTCCGTGTGCTGGTCCTCGACGCGGTCCAGGACCCGGGAAACGTCGGCACGATGCTTCGGACGGCCGCCGCGCTGGGGGTATCGGCTACGGTCACCTTGCCCGGTACGGTTGACCTGTGGAACGCGAAAGTCGTCCGTAGCGCGATGGGAGCCCACTTCGCACATCCGGCATTCGCCACGACTTGGCAAGATCTCGACCAGTGGCGACTGGCCCAGCGAGTGTCGCTGTGGGGCGCGGACGCGCGCGGATCGGATCTCCCTGACCGGCCGACTGATCTGCCGTCACGTCTCGCGCTCGCGGTCGGCAACGAGGGCAACGGGCTCACGCCGGACGCGCGCAGTCGGATCGAACGCGCGGTGGCGCTGCCACTCGTGGATGTCGAGTCGCTCAACGTCGCGGTGGCGGCCGGAATCCTCCTGTACGCATTGCGCGCGCACCCTGACGTCGTGTCCAGGATCGACGCGGCCACCGAGAGTCGCGCATGATGGGTGACATGCCGGCGGTGGCGGCCGTCGGGCGGATCGCGGACACGGTTGCCGCGCCGGTGGGGCTACCGCCGTGGCTCTGGTGGGGCATGATCTTTCTCGTCGGTGCGGTGATCGGCTCGTTCCTCAATGTCTGCATCGCGCGGTGGCCGATGGAGCTGTCCGTGGTTGCGCCCCGCTCGCGCTGTCCGCGGTGTCAGCGGCCGATCACGTGGTACGAGAACATCCCGCTCGTGAGCTGGGTCGCGCTTCGCGCGCGGTGTCGTGGATGTCACCTGCGGATCTCCATTCAATACCCGGCGGTGGAACTAGCGATCGCACTCGGGTGGGTGGCGGCATTCGCGACCATCGCCTCGCCGTTCACGGCGCTGCGGGTCGCGGTCTTCGGGACGATCCTGGCGGGTGTCGCGATCACCGACTTGCAGTACTACCTGATCCCCGACGGCTTTACGGTCTTCGGCCTGGGTTGGGTCTGCGTCACGTCGGTCGTCGGCGTCCTGGTCGGGGACACGGGCGGCTTCGCGACGCCGTACGACGCGTTGATCGGCGCATGCGTCGGCGCGGGCGCGATCTCGATCGTCGGCTGGCTTGGTGAGGTGATCCTCAAGAAGGAAGCGATGGGTTTTGGGGACGTGACGCTCATGGCGGTCGTGGGGGCCGCGATCGGCCCGGGTCGCACACTCCTCACCGTCTTCCTCGGTGCGGCCCTCGGCGCGATCGTTTTTCTCGTCGTCGTATTGCCCGTCACGTGGGTCCGGAGCCGTCGGAACAAGGTGCCATTCGAGCCGCCCCTCGTGCCATTCGGGGTATTCCTTGCGCCTGCGGCACTCGTGGCCTTGCTTTGGGGATATCGGCTGATCGAATGGTATTTGGCTCGAGTCGGCCTGCTCTAACGCGCTGTCGACGAGGCGCGGAGCCGCTCGCGGCGCGACCGACCAGCTGGTCGGCGTGCGTCGGATCTCCGGAATGAGGTGATGACCGTTGCGGGCTCGTGACTCGGAATTGGATCGATATACTCGCGACCTGACGGATGAGGCGCGTGCCGGGCGGCTCGATCCGGTCCGGTGCCGCGATCCGGAGATCTCGCGCGTCATCGACATCCTGCTGCGCTACGGGAAGAACAATCCCGCGCTGGTGGGCGCGGCGGGCGTGGGTAAGACCGCGATCGTCGAAGGACTCGCGCAACGCGTGGTGACGGGTGAGGTGCCGCTGGCCTTGCGCGATGTGCGCGTGCTCTCGCTCGACCACGTCGCGCTGCTCGGGGGGACCACGTATCGCGGGCAATACGAAGCGCGGATCACGGGGCTCGTGAATGGAGTCACGGCGGCGTCCGACGTGGTGCTGTTCATCGACGAGCTCCACAACCTGATCGGCCAGGGCACGGCGATGGGCGCGGCCATGGACGCCGGCAACATGCTCAAACCGGCGCTCGTTCGCGGGGATTTCCGGGTGATCGGCGCGACGACGGAAGACGAGTACGTGCGCTGGGTATGCGGCGACCCGGCGCTGGAACGCCGGTTCCAGCGCGTCGATGTCCGCGAGCTCTCGGCGATCGACACCCTCGAGATCCTGCGCGCGCGTGTGGGTCGGCTGGAGCGCCACCATGGCGTCGTGATCTCCGATGATGCGCTGGATGCCGCGGTGCGATTGACCGACGAGTACGTGACTGATCGGGCGCGGCCGGATCGGGCGATCGACGCGCTCGACGAGGCTTGCGCGCACGCCCAGGCGCTGGCGGTCTACACGGACGCAACCGCGGCCCTCCTGGCCGAGCGGCGAGCGGTGCTGCGAACGCAGCCGCCCGAACTCGTCGCGTCGTCGCTGGCAACCGAGGCCGGCGAGGACGTGGACATGCCGGACCAACTCGAACGATTTGCCCGCACCGGGTTCGACGCACTCGAACGATTCGGGGCCGAGCTCGAGGCCGCGATCATCGGTCGCCGGGGCGACGCAGTAGGGAACGCGAGCGAGAGTCAGCGGCCCGCGCCGCCCGCGGGTGCGCCAGGCACCGGGGCGGCGTACGGCACCGATCCGGTGGTCTCCAACGCTCCCCGCCGGCCGCGGGGGTTGGCCGAATTGGAGGTGATACTCCGACATCAGCTCGCGGACGAAGGCGTCGTGGTGCGCGGCCATGATGTGGCGCGCGCGATCGCGGTCGCGACCGGCCGGACGATCGCCTGGCGCGCACCGTGAGGCTCGGCGGGGTGTGCCGGGTGGTGGTGCCCGTGGTCGTGGCGTGCATGGCGGGGTGGAGCCTCGCGTGCGCGCAGGACACGCAAGCCGCGCCGGGTGCTGGACGATATGCCGAGGAGGTCGCGGATGCGGTGCCGCGGATCGAGCGGGCCGTGGGACTCAAGTTCAAGCGCGCGCCGCGCGTCGAGCCACGGTCACGTGCCGAGGTGCGTGCGTTCCTGGAGAAGGAATTCGCGACCAGTCACGCGGCGCGGGATCTCGAGGGGAGCGAGCTCGCGAACAAGCTGTTCGGCCTGATCCCCGACACGATGCATCTGCGGACCGAACTCGAGAATCTGCTGACCGAGCAGATCGTCGGCTTCTACGACCCAAAGACCAAGATCCTGTACATCGTCGATGGCGCTCCGGCCAACGAGGTCACGACCGTCATCTCGCACGAGCTGGTCCACGCACTGCAGGACCAGTACATGAATCTCGACTCCTTGCAGTCGATCGAGGGGGACGATGATCGGAGTGCTGCCGCGCAGGCCGTGATCGAGGGACAGGCGGTGTTCGATCAACTCGTGGCGATGACCGGGACCCGCAACTTCATGACCATGATCCCGGGCGGGTGGGACGGCGTCCGGCAGCAGATCCGCGACAATCAGGGCGCGATGCCCGCGTTCGCCGCCGCCCCGATGGTGATGCAGGAATCGCTGATCTTCCCGTACTTGAGTGGCGCGGAGTTCATGCGCGACTTCGACGTGCACGCACCGGGCAAGCAGCCGTATGGGGACCTGCCGACATCGACGCAGCAGATCCTGCACCCCGACGAGGCGTACTTCGGCCATCGCAAGGTGCCGTTGCGGGTGACGCTCCCGCCGCCCCCCGGCGGTCCCTCGCGCGTGCGGTACGCCAACAACATGGGCGAGTTCGACACTCGGTTGTTCCTCTTCCAGCACCTGAACGACCAGGCCGCAGCGATCCGCGGCGCCGCGGGGTGGGCCGGCGATGAGTACGAGGTGGTCGATACCCCGCAGGGCCCCGCGCTGGTGTGGGTGACGCTCTGGGGCACCTCGGTGGCCGCGGGCCAGTTCCGCGATCAACTCCTCCAGACGATCACGGCCCGCTACGGTGCGCACCCGACGAGGAGCGTGGCGGTGACGCCGGTGGAGATTGGCGGCCACCCCGCAGTGATCTATGTGGATGCGCCGGCGGGCGCGGGCACGAAGTTGGTGGATCCGGCGAAGGTGACGGTTGGTGGGTAGCGAACGGCGATTGGCGAATGACGAATCGCCAACCCTCACATCCCGATCAGTTTCGTCAATCCGAAGAGGACTGTCGCGATCAGGCCGCCGAGGACGTAGCCGGTGCGGATGATGAGGCGCAGCTCGCGGTCGATGACGCCGCGGATCAGCTCCTCGATGCGGTCGTGGCTGAAGGCGAGGACCTTGCGCTCCACCATCTCCTGCACGCGGAAGCGCTCGACGAATGACGGGATCTGTTGCTCGATCCACGTCCAGATCGCGGGGGAGAGGGCGTGCGCGAGGCGCTGGGCGGTGTCGGGCGGCAGCCAGCGCCCCGGACGGCCGATGGGCTGCTCGAGGGCCTCGACGATCTTTTCGACGGTGCGGTCGGTCAGCACGAGGCGGGCGACCATGCGCTCACGGAAGGGCAGATCGTTGACGAAGCGGGCCAGGAAATCCTGCACCGCGGTCTCGACGGCCGGGACCAGTTCCGCGGGGAGCATCGTCGTCAGCGGACCGTGCTCGCGATCGAGGGCATCGCTGAGGATCGCGGCGAGCTGACCCTCGAGCGCATCGCGCAGGCCGGAACGCGCGATCTCCTCCATCAGGTCGTGGGGCGTGAGCAGCCGCTCGCCGACCGTGCGCCCAATGCTGCGCGCCAGGCGCGGCTGATTCTTCGGGATCGCACCCTGGAACCCGAACCGTTTCTGGCGCGGGCGGAAGAGCATCCAGACGGCCACCGTATCCGAGAAGCCGCCGGCGATCGTACCGATGGCTACCTGTACGGCGAACTCCACCCAGGGATTGTGGAGTGTCACGCGACCGCGCGGCGAAGGGGCGCTGGCGGCGGCGAGGAGGTCAGCGCACCGGGTCCGTCGCCGCATCGCTGAGCGCGGACATCAGCGGCGTGGCGGGGGTGCGTTTCGACGCCGGCGTCGGCGCAGCGGGCGGGGCGGTGACGGGCGCCTCATCGCTGGGCGGGTGGTCGGCGAGCACCGCGGGGGCCGTGCTGGTCACCGTGACGGTCGCGGGGTCGAGCAGCGCGATGCGGATCACGTCGTCCATCGTCGTCACGAAGCTGAACTTCATGTTGGCCCGCACTTCGTCGGGCACATCGCGGAGATCCTTGTCGTTGGACTTGGGCAGGATCACCTCGCGGAGTCCCGCCCGATATGCGGCCAGCACCTTTTCCTTGACCCCGCCGATCTCGAGTGCCTTGCCGCGCAGCGTGACTTCACCGGTCATCGCGAGATCGCGCCGCACCGGACGTCGCGACAGGACGCTCGCGATGGCCAGCGTGACCGCGATGCCGGCACTCGGCCCGTCTTTTGGGATCGCGCCGGCCGGAAAGTGGATGTGGAGATCGGAATCCTTGAATTCTTTCTCGTCGATTCCCAGCAGCGCGGCACGGGACCGGACGTACGAGTGCGCGGCATCGACCGATTCGCGCATCACGTCGCCGAGCTGACCGGTGACGGTCAGCCGTCCCGACCCTGGCATGCAGAGCGCTTCGATCACCATGAGATCGCCTCCGGTCGCGGTCCACGCGAGACCGGTGACGGCGCCGATTTCCGGCTCCGTTTCCGCTTCCTCGAATGGATAGCGTGGAGGGCCCAGCAGCTCCTCGACGCGCGCCAGGTCGATGACCCACGCACCTTCCTCGCCCTCCGCCTTGCGACGGGCGCGCTTGCGCATGATGGCGGCCAAGTTGCGCTCGAAGTTCCGGAGGCCGGCTTCGCGCGAGTAGCGGCCGGAGACGAAGCCGAGGACTTCGTCCGTGAACTGCAGGTCCTTGTCGGTGATCCCGTGCTCCTCGAGCAACCGCGGGATGAGATACCGCCACGCGATCTCGACCTTCTCCTCGACGGTGTAGCCCGCGATGCGAATGATCTCCATGCGATCGCGCAGCGGGGCCGGGATGTCGAACAGGTTGTTCGCCGTGCAGATGAAGAGGCAGGACGACAGGTCGAACGGCAGGTTGAGATAGTGGTCTACGAACGAGTTGTTCTGCGATGGGTCGAGGACCTCGAGCATCGCGGCCGTCGGGTCGCCGGAGGGGCCGCCGCCAGTCATCTTGTCGATCTCATCGATCATCAGCACCAGATCCTTCACCTGCACGCGTCGCAGCGCTTGCAGGATGAGTCCCGGCATCGAGCCGACGTACGTGCGTCGATGGCCCCGGATCTCCGCTTCATCGCGGACGCCGCCCACCGAGATGCGGTAGAACTCGCGGCCGATCGCGCTGGCGATGGCTTCGCCGAGCGATGTCTTGCCGGTGCCGGGCGGACCCACGAAGCACAGGATCGGGCCGTGGGGGTCGCCGCCGCGGAGCTTGCGGACGGCCAGGAACTCGATGATGCGCTCCTTGGCCTCGCGGAGGCCGTAGTGTCGGCCGTCGAGCGACGACTCCACTTTGGTGAGCGCGATCTCGTCATCGCCCGACCGCTTGTGCCAGGGCAGCGAAAGGATCCAGTCGAGATACGTCCGAATCACCTGGTACTCGCTCGAGGCGGGGGAGAGCATCCGCATCCGCTCCGTCTCGCGCCGCGCTTCCTGCCCGACCTTCTCCGGGAGATTCGCCTCGTCGATCTTCTTGAGGGTATCAGTGGTTTCCTTTTCGGCGGGGTCCGTCTCGCCGAGCTCGGTCTGGATCGCGCGGAGCTGCTGTCGCAGGTAGAACTCGCGCTGGTGCTGCTCGATCTTGATCTCGGTCTGCCGCTTGACGTCCTCCATGACGCGTGCGCGCGCCACTTCGCGCTCGAGCCGAGTCAGGATGAATCGGAGTCGCTGGCCGACATCGAGCCGCTGGAGCACCTCGTCCTTGTCCGAGATGCGGAAGTTCATGTTCGTGGACGCGAGATCGGCGAAGCGACCGGGGTCGGAGACGTTCATCTTCAGGATTGCCGGGACCTCGTCGGGGATGCGATCGATGAGGTCCGCCAGTGTCTCCGCGGCCGCGGCCACTCGGGCCACGAGGTCCTCGATCTCCTTGGGGTCGGCGATCGTCTCTTTCACCGGCTTGACCGCGGCCACCACGAACGGCTCGGTCTGCCGAATCTCCTCGATCACGATGCGACGCAGCCCCTGCAGCGTGATCTGCACGGTGTCGCCGGGGAGGTTGATGCGCTCGTGCACGCGGGCGGCCACGCCGACCCGTCCAATGAATTGCGCCGACTCGATCGGCTCGTCGTGGTCCCCGCTGGCGACCACGAGTGCCACGATCAGTCCCGGCTCCTCGTTGGCGCGCAGGAGCGCCAGGTTCTCGGGAGCGCCCATCTGTACCGCGATCGTGCCGAGCGGGTATACGATCGTTGACCGGAGCGCCATGAGCGGGAGCGCCGGCGGGAGCTCGGATTTGAGGATGTCGTCTTTGCGCTGTGGCTTGGGCATGGGAGAAGGCGATGAGCGATTGGCGATTGGCGATTGGCGAAACCGACGATTCGTTGTGCGGAGCGCGGCCGCTTGGACCAGCCGACGCGTGGCGCACACGGCGACACGCTCATCGCCAATCGCCAATCGCTTCCTCTCGTCTTGTCGTCAATCTTAATGTCGTCTACGTTTGAGGGCTATGTTCGACGAGCTAAGCGAGAAACTGGAAGCGACATTCGCCCGTCTGCGCGGGCGGGGCGTGCTGACGCCGGCGGACATCAAGGATGGGCTCCGCGAGGTGCGGCGGGTCCTCCTGGAGGCCGACGTCAACTTCCAACTGACGCGCGAGTTCGTCGAGCGTGTCGAGAAGGCGGCGTCCGGGGTTTCGGCGCTCAAGGCAGTGTCTCCCGCGCAGCAGCTCGTGAAGATCGTTCACGACGAGCTCGTATCCATGCTGGGCGAGCGGCGCGAAGGGCTGCGCCTGAGCTCCGTGCCACCGACCATCGTCATGTTGGTCGGGCTCCAGGGGTCCGGTAAGACGACGACTGCGGCCAAACTCGCGCGGAAGCTGCTCGCCGAGGGTCGCGCGACGCGGCTGGTCGCGGCCGACGTGTATCGGCCCGCAGCCATCGATCAGCTCGAGACGCTCGGTGCCGAGCTCGGTATCCCCGTGTACGTCGAGCGCGGCACGACCGATGTCATCCGGATCGCCAAACAGGGAATCGAGCAGGCGCGGAAGGCGCGTGACCGGGTGGTGATCGTCGATACCGCGGGGCGGCTCCAGATCGACGAAGAGATGATGCGCGAATTGACGCGCCTCAAGGACGCCGTCCATCCCGATGAGATCCTGCTCGTCGCCGACGGCATGACGGGACAGGACGCGGTGCGCATCGCGCAGGGATTCGATGCCGCGCTCGGCGTGACGGGCATCATCCTCACGAAAATGGATGGCGACGCGCGCGGCGGCGCCGCGCTCTCCATCTACGGCGTCCTCAAGAAGCCGATCAAGTACATCGGCGTGGGCGAAAAGACCGACGCGCTCGAGGATTTCTACCCTGACCGCATGGCCAGTCGCATTCTCCAGATGGGCGACGTGCTCACGCTCGTGGAGAAGGCGCAGGCGACGTTCGACGAAGACGAGGCGAAAAAGCTCGAGAAGAAAGTGCGGAAGGAGGGACTCGACCTGCAGGACTTTCTCTCTGCGATGCGGCAGATGCAGAAGCTTGGTCCGCTCGAAGGCATCCTCAAGATGCTCCCCGGCGTGAACAGCAAGATGCTCAAGCAGGCCAACGTGGACCCTCGACGGTTGAAGCACCTCGAGGCGATCGTGCTCTCCATGACGGCGGATGAGCGCCGCAACCCTGGGATCCTCAACGGCTCCCGCCGGGCGCGGGTGGCCAAGGGGTCGGGGCGGCCGATCAGCGAGGTGAATCGCCTGTTGGAGCAGTTCCGGGACATGCAGAAGATGATGAAGAAGGCGGGTGGGGGAGGGGGGATGAGAGGGTTCCCCCCGGGGATGCTCGGGGGGATGCGGTAAGGGCGGCGGTTGGCGATTGGGACGGCGACGAGGGGCGCAGGGGGTATTGGCCGGCCTGATCCGCTTCGACCGGCTATCCTTGTAGGGTCCGGTGCGCTTCGGAAATGCCGACGGCGCGATGAGCCGGGTGATGTCACTGTGTCCGTGTGCCGCGGGCGCCAACAACTAGGGAGCGTCGCAGATGGTCCGAATTCGACTCCGCCGAGTAGGGCGGAAGAACGCGCCGATGTATCGCATCGTGGTCGCGGACTCGCAGAGCCCGCGGGACGGCCGGTTCATCGAAGTCATCGGGCAGTACTCCCCGCGTGAGGTGCCGGCTGACGGCGCGAAGACCGGGCGACTGACGCTCCTGGCCGATCGCGCGAACTACTGGCTCGATGTTGGTGCGCAGCCCAGCGACACGGTGCGCTCACTGCTTCGTCGGGCTGGGGTGCTGAAGGTGCGTCATGAAGCGCGCGTCGCCGTGAAGCGCCAGGCCGGTGCCGTCGCCGTCAAGGACGATTCGGAGCGGGGCGCCGCGGGCGACGACTGACGTGCCCGCGCCCGCGCACATGATCGTCGGGCGCGTCCGCAATGCACACGGCATTCGAGGCGAAGTCGTGGTGGAGTCGTTGACGAGTCAGCCGGCCGACCGCTTCGCGGTGGGCCGCCGACTCCTGGCCGGCACCGTGAAGGGCGAACTGGGTAAGCCAGACGCACCGGGCCCGCACGCGCTCACCATCCGGCACGCGAAGCCGTTCAAGAGTGGGTGGATCCTCCGATTCGACGAGCTCGCGGACCGCAATGCGGCCGATCTCTGGCGCGGGCGCTATCTGCTGGTGGCCACGTCGGAGATCGAACCCCCGGCCGAGGGTGAGGTCTACTTCCACGACCTCGTGGGGCTCCACGTCGAGCGTACCGACGGGGGCGCGCTGGGTCGGGTCGAGGCGCTGCACGAGATGCCCCAGGGGCTCGTCCTCGAAGTGTCCACCGCGCGCGGGACCGTCATGCTGCCCTATCGACCCGAGGTCTTCACGAGCGTCGATCTCGAGCGCCGCGCGCTGGTCGTGGATCCGCCGCCGGGACTGATCGAGGATGGACCCATGGAAGACGGAGCCATCGATGACGGAGCCATCGATGACGGAGCCATCGATGACGGAGCCCTCGAGGATGGAGGCTGAGCCGTGCTTCGCATCACGGTCGTCAGCATCTTCCCCGAGTATTTCCGCGAGCCCCTCTCGATCAGCATCGTGGGGCGAGCGGCGACGGCCGGCGCGGTCAGCTACCGGGTCGTCGATCTCCGAGACTACACGCATGACCGGCACCGGACGGTGGACGACTCCCCGTACGGCGGTGGGGCGGGGATGGTGATGACACCGGCACCATTTTTCGAAGCCGTCGAGGCGCTGGGCGTCGCGCCGCCGATCGTCCTGCTGTCTGCGCGGGGCCCGTATTTCACGCACGCCGATGCCGTGCGGTACGCCGCCGGCGACGAGCTCACGCTGCTGTGCGGCCATTACAAGGACGTGGACCAGCGGGTGGCCGAGCATCTGGCGACGGAGGAGCGGGCGATCGGCCCCTTCGTACTGAGCGGCGGGGAGCCGGCCGCGCTGGCCGTCATCGATGCCACCGTGCGGTTGCTGCCGGGCGCGATGTCTGACCCGGAGAGTGCGCGCGGCGATTCGTTCTACGATCGGGGGTTGAGCGCGCCGAGCTATACGCGACCGCCCGAATATCGTGGCCACGCTGTGCCGGAGGTGCTACTCTCGGGCGATCACCGGCGGATCGCGGAGTGGCGGCGCAGCGAGGGGGAGCGGTTGACCCGCGAGCGCGAACGCGGTGTACCGCCGACTGCTATGTCCGCGGAAGGCCCGGACATTCGAAACGACGGGGTCCAATAGGACCGCCCGCGCGTCCGATGGGCCTCGCGATCCCGCCTTTGTCGCGATCGGGTCGAGGGCCTGTCGGTTGTCGGGGCGAGGGTCTCCTGGTGCGCGCCGAGGGTCCTAACTGGCGCGCGGCCCCCTCCGCCACTAGTCTTCCCTGTCTGCCGTCCAAAAACTGAGAGTGATCGATGCACGAATTCAGCGAGACCGAGAAGACGTGGCTGCGTGCGGGCCTTCCCCCGTTCCGCGCCGGTGACACGTTGCGCATCAATGTTCGAGTCATTGAAGGTGAGAAGGAGCGGTTGCAGGCGTTCGAGGGCGTGTGCATCGCGCGGCGCGGGAGCGGCGTGAGCCAGACCTTCACGGTCCGCAAAGTCTCCAACGGCGTCGGTGTGGAGCGTATCTTCCCGCTGCACAGCCCGATGATCAGCGAGATCGTCGTCGTGCGGCGCGGCCGCGTCCGGCGCGCCAAGCTGTACTACCTCCGCCACCTCACCGGCAAGGCGACCCGGATCCGCGAGAAGAAGATCAAAGTCGCGGTCCCGACGACCGGCACCGAGGAGTAGCGCGCGGCGAGCCGGTGGCCGACATGCCGAGCCAGCTGGTGGAGCGCGAGGTAGAGCGTCGGATCGACCCGCGGCGCGGCTCGCATCCCCAGCGGTGGAGCGGGATCGAGCGGGCACTCCGGGCGGAGTTCGGACCCTTGCTCGCCGGAGTCGATGAAGTCGGACGGGGCCCCCTGGCGGGCCCCGTCGTCGCATGCGCCGTCATCATGCCGCCTGACCGGCGCGCCATCGCGGGTGTGGACGACTCCAAACAGCTCACTCCGCAGGCGCGGCGCCGGCTCGCGGTGCTGATCCGCGAGCGCGCGCTCGCGATCGGACTGGGCGCGGCCTCGGCGCGCGAGATCGACCGCATCAACATCTACCACGCCTCCGTCCTGGCGATGCGCCGCGCGCTCGCCCGATTGGTGCTCGAGCCGCACCACGTCGTCGTGGATGGCAACCCCCTCCGGACACTGGGCGTGCCACACCGCGCGGTCGTGGGCGGCGACGCGCGGTGCTACTCCGTGGCCTGCGCATCGATCATCGCCAAGGTCACGCGTGACCGGCTGATGCACGCGCTCGCGCTCAGGCATCCGGCGTACGCGTGGAGTCACAACATGGGATACGCGACCGCGGAACACCTCGCGGGACTCGACCGTCAGGGTGCGTCGCCACATCACCGCCGCAGCTTCTCGAGCGTGGCGCAGACGGTGCTGGCGTTGACGGCCCGGGTGGAGTGGCCGATGGCGGCCGCGGATGACTGAGGCGAGGCCGGGGGCGGCCGACCCGACCTCGATCTTCCGTCCCGGACTGCTCGATGGCCAGGTCGCGCTCATCACGGGTGGCGGGACGGGCATCGGGTTCGGCATCGCGGAGCTGCTGGCATCACTCGGTGCCCACACCGTGCTCGCCAGTCGCAACGGCGACGCGCTCGAGACCGCAGCCGCGCGGCTCCGCGCGACCGGCGCGCAGGCGAGCGCGATGGCGCTCGACGTCCGCGACTCCGACGCCGTCCGCGCCGCGGTCGCGCGCGTCGTGGCGGAGCGTGGCCGTCTCGATCTGCTGGTCAACAACGCGGCTGGCAACTTCTATGCGCCCTCCGCCACGCTGAGTCCCAACGCGTGGCGATCCGTGGTGGAGATCGATCTCTTCGGAACATTCTATTGCTCGCAAGCGGTGGCGCCCGTGATGCGGGGCCAGGGCGGGGGGCGCATCGTCAACGTGTCGATGACGCTGCACTACCGCGGGTGGCCGCAGATGGCGCACGCGACGGCGGCGAAGGCCGGAGTGGACGCATTGACCCGCACGTTGGCGGTCGAGTGGGCGCCGTGGGGCGTGCGTGTGAACGCGGTCGCGCCAGGACCGATTCCCACGCCTGGCGTGCGCAAAGCGTTCGCGGCGCCGCGCGCGCGTGCGTCGTCATCGGCATCTGCTGATGCAATGTCGCCTGTAACGGCAGCCACATCGGCGCGTGCGGGCGACGCCGCGCCTGCCACGACGATGTTCGACATCGACCAAGCGATGGCGGATTACGCGGCGCGATCGATCCCGTTGGGGCGCTGGGGCACGCCACGCGACATCGCGAACATGGTCACGTTTCTTGCATCCCCAGCGGGTGAGTGGATTACGGGCGCGATCTTCGTCGTGGATGGCGGCGAGTGGCTCCATCGGCCGCCGATGTGATGCATGTCACACGCGATGCGGGTGCGCCGTCGTGCGCTGTGATGTAGGTCACAGAACGAGCCTGACGAGGCGCGTAATGTGAGATGCATCACAGAGTTACAACAGAAGTGACTGGTACTTTTTTCCGAGTGACCGGTTAACTTTTCTGAAGCGACCGTCACAAGGCGCACCAGCATCGTCACTATGTAACGCGGGGGAATATTCTCATGGGCTATTCGATCAAACAGATCGCCACGATCGGCGTGATCGCACCACTGATGGCAGCGTGCGTGAAGGCCAGCACGTATCACCAGGATCTGGCTGCTACACGCGGGCAGATCACGGCGGAGCAGCAGGCACGGATGGCCGCGGATAGTTCGCAGAACGCCGACGTCGCCGGCGTGAAGACCGACCTCGCGGGCGTGAAGACGGATGTGGCGGGACTGCGGAATGATCTGCAGAGCCTGCGTACCGAGTTCGGCGCCAAGATCACCGCGCTCGAGTCGGGGATCCAGTTCGACTTCCCGGTGAACTTTGCGTTCGATGACGCGGCAGTGCGTGACCAGGACCACGACGCGCTCGATCGGTTCGCAAGCGTCGTGCAGAAATACTATCCGGGAACGAAGATCACGATCGAAGGCTTCGCCGACCCGGCTGGTACAAGGACGTACAACCTCACGCTGTCGCAGCGCCGGGCCAACGCGGTCCGCGACTATCTCCTCGCGAAGGGGATGGCGACCACGGATCTGAAGACGGTTGGCTATGGCAAGACCCGTCTGGTGGTCCCGAACGCGACACACGATGATCCCGGCGCAGAGCAGAACCGCCGCGTCGTGTTCGTGATCGAGACGAAGGGTGACAACTCGGCGCCGGGCGCGAAGACGACGGCGAGTGCCGAGGGCGTGGCGGGACGATAGTGAGTGATGGCTAGTGGTTGGTGGTAGATAACGCTCGGGGGCCGGCTGCAGCACGACGCAGCCGGCCCCCGGTGTTTGTATCCGCTCACTCCTCACCACTGTTCGCCAATCGCCAATGCCCATCGCGGCGCTTAGTTTGTGGGCGTGGGTGGCAGGGTCAGGTCCCGGGGTTAATTAATGCGACCGGGTCTGCGCCGGTAGCTCAACTGGCTAGAGCAACGGACTTTTAATCCGTAGGTCGTGGGTTCGAGTCCCACCCGGCGTATGGTTGGAACGAGTTGCAATACAACACTTTACTAATGCAGGCGGGCATCCCCAGGGGTGTCCGTTTCGCAATTATTTCCCGAAATATTCCCCAATTCGTTAGCGTGCGCCAGTGTTGCGGGGATCCCTGGAATGCATTCGAACCTGCAATTTGCGAATCCGCTGACGCTCGACGCGTAAAGCGCCGGGGGGACAGACGCACTTGCCGCTCCGCCGAGGCCCTCCCTTTCGCGAAGTGACGCGAGGCCCAGAAGTTGATCACAGGCGCCGGCCGCGGGGTCACGGAAAAGGATTAGTCGGTGTGCGATAGATAACGGTTAGAACTACGTCGAAAGCACCCATCGTATTGGCGTGCATTCATCTTGCTATATGCTCACATGAGCGTTATGATTGTCTCATACGATCAACATTGAAGAGGTCCGCATGTCGAGTACCAAAGTGCAAGGGCGCGTCGCCACGAAAAGCGGACCAGGCGCCGCAACGCGCAAGAATCCAAAAGCGAAGGCTACGCCACTGCCCGAGGTCGGGGGTGGCAAGACTGGGAACAAGCGGTGGTGGAATACTCTGTTGACCAGGAAGCGTCCAATCGGATCGATCTACGGCATCACGCCAATCGATCGGATTGGCCTGGTTCGTGACGGCGTGCCCGCGGAGGCGATGGCTGTTATCGCGGGGGACATGGGCATTGCAAAATGGAAACTCTATGCGACACTCGGTATGCCACGAGCTACCATAGAGCGGAAGGCACGTCAGCGGCGGCGTCTCAGTCCTGACGAGGGTGAGCGCGTCATTGGCATCGCACGCCTCATCGGCCAGGTCGAGCAGATCGTGCATGATTCGGGCAATCCGGAAGGCTTTGATTCCGCCCGTTGGGTGGGAGCATGGTTGAATCGCCCACTTCCCGCGCTCGGCGGTAGTCTGCCGGCGACGTTGATGGATACGGCGGAAGGTCGCGAGATCGTGGCAGGGCTCATAGCCCAAATGCAGTCCGGTGCGTACGGGTGAGCGGTCCTACCCCTCAGCCTCCTACGCTTTGGCGGATTGGGTCGGACACTTCCACATATACCGCTGACGACCTTTCGGGGAAGGGCCCAGAGCTGAGCGGTGGGCGATGGAATCGAACGGGGACGCCGGTCGTCTACGCCGCGACTTCTCGAGCGCTCGCATGCTTAGAGACGCTGGTCCATCTCGGAGCTACGGATTTGCCGCTCAACCGGTATCTCGTCGAGATTGACCTGCCGATCGCCGCGTGGATCGCGCGGACCGTCTTCGATAGCACGGTCCATGTGGGTTGGGATGCCGAACCCGCGGGCATGATCTCGCTGGATTGGGGTACCGACTGGGCGACCGGTCGCGGCACATTGCTCGCGGAGGTTCCGTCGGTGATCGTACCGGAAGAGTCCAACATCCTGATCAACCCGCGACACCCCGACGCCCCGTTAACAACCGCCGTCAAGATGCGCAAATGGACGTACGACGCACGCCTAAGGGCCGGTGCGTTAGGCCGAATCGACCCGGTAAGGTAGTAGACAGATCAACGGCAGCACTTGCTGCCGAGTGCGCCGCTCGCGCGGGCTCATTTGAGGCATTCCACGACTTATTGTTTGCTGAGCCCGACTCAATCGGCGGGAAGGCGTGGACTCGGTTTGCGCTCGAGGCGGGGGCAGCCAGTAGAATCGGGACGGGTGGGGGGCAGTTGAGCTGAGCCTCAGCTCAGCTAGTCGACGTACCGCTACTTCACTTCGCTAGGCATATCTTGAGCTGCCACAATCTGCCAAGTGCCGCGCCGTTTAAGCCAAGTGTCCGTCCAAGTGAGTTTGATCGTGTGCTTTCGCCCGTCAGCCTCAGTGCGTACCGCGCTTTCACTGCCGTACAAAATGGCCATGGCGTCACCGAAAAAATGGACCGTCACCTCGTACATCGTGCACGCTTCTTCGGGAACCCCGCTTTGGGCATGCGCGACCGCCTCCTTTTTCGAGTAGCGCGACCCATCGGGGGCAGTTCCGTGAAAGTCCTCTGCCAAAATCGTCTTTTGGATGCCGTTATGAGTACAGCCGGCCTCGGCCCACTGGCGCTCGAAGTCGATCAGAGACTTTGCCGTTGGTTCATCCGCTGCGGCCCAGCGACTTTCCTGCGCTTGCGCCGGAATCCAAGACATCAGGCTGATTGCCATCGCGGCGGGCACGAAAACTCTGCTACGGAGCGAAAGGCAGGAGCCGGAGTTCATTTCATTTCCTCGGAATTGGAGGGACGTGCTGTGTACCCCGATTGGACGAGGCACTTTGGAAAGCGTAGGTTGGCTTTTCAAAGGAGAATGATGCCATGGAAACGCATCGCCGGGGATCGGACGGGCGACGGCCGTTTACGCCGGAGTTTCAGCGAGGCCAGCTAGGGCGCGTACTCCGGGACGAGCGCCACACTGAAAATCCGCGTGTCAGAAGTTCGATTCCTCTCCTGGCCACTGTGGGAACGTGCGGAGTTATGTGGAGTTAGCGACTGTCTCGCGGGAGTAGATCGTCGCACAGCAGTAAGGGCTGACGCGCGAATCTACGGGACGACCGCGTACCGGGCCTGCATCCCGGCCGCGAGATGCAGCGAGATATGACAGTGGTAGAGCCACGTGCCGATGTCG
>Ga0182024_10000116_pt1 | contig 167118 bp, 174 predicted proteins | sample P32metaG_FD_120480 | JGI IMG/M metagenome (GOLD analysis project Ga0182024, IMG submission 120480) | Permafrost microbial communities from Stordalen Mire, Sweden - P3-2 metaG (Illumina Assembly) | ecosystem: Environmental > Terrestrial > Soil > Wetlands > Permafrost | place: Sweden: Stordalen... | reverse complement strand
TCGGCACCGCGATCGTGCGGATCTCTTTGCCTTCGTCGCGTTTGAACTGTTGCGCGTCGAGCAGAACGAGCGCTTCGCCGTTGCTCGTGGCATTCGGGAACCCGATGCCGAACGCGCCTTTGCGGTTCATGACGAAACCGATGTGCTCGCCCACGTGCTCGCCGGGCGTGAAGCCCTTCTCGAAGCGCGCAAATGATTCGAGGTCGGCGACGCGGGTGCCATCGCCCGACGTGATCACCATGTTGTACGAGTCGGCGTACGCGATTTCACCGGCGACTAGGCCGCGTTCCGGCCACGCTTGGGCTTCCGTGCCCATCGACTTGAGGAGATCGCGCACCGTGTCGGCCGATTTCGCCTTGCCGCCCTGGTAGGTGCCCTCGGCGTAGTTCTTTTGCTGGCCGCCGGCGCCGTCCGAGTAGCGGCCGTGCGAACCAGCAGCGGTCCAACCGTCGCGATTGAGTTCTTCGACCTTATCGTCGAAGGCACGGCCTGACGCGTAGGCTTCGCCGGAACGGATGAGGCTGCGCGCTTGCGCCGTCGTGAGCGTGGTGTAGTCGATTTCGCCGGCGGCGTTGATCACGCCGAGCGATTCGTACGCCTTCACTTTGCGCTGCATCTCGACGTCGGCCATCTTCTTGGCGGCCGAATCGATGTCGTAGCAGTTGCGCAGCGTGAACGTCAGCGTTTCCGGCGTTTCGAGCGCTTTGAGGAGCCCTTCGACGCCCATCGTTGCTTGTTCGTTCGTGAGTTTCGAACCGTCTTCGACGAGATGGCGCATCACGTAGTCCGTAAGCTGGCCCGTGCCCGCAAGCGTTTTGATGCTCGCGATCGTGCGTTCGTCGGCGGGCGTCACGTTGTAGAGGATGCCCTTGGCGTCGGTCTGTGAGAGTTTGCCCTCGCTCATCTGCGTTTCGAGTTCCTTCGGCATCATCTTGATATGATCGAAGGTGAGATTTCCGGCCGCGAGATTCTGGCGAATCTTTTCCATCTGCTCCGGCGTTGCGCGGCTCTTCTGATAGACGGCGGTGTTCGCCGCGAGCAGCGTCTCGTCGTTCGGCGCGTAGTAGTGGTAGTCGACCGGGCTCTTGGGGTTGTTCGCGAACTTCGGGCGCTTGACGTAACTGCAGCCGAGGTTCGTCAGTTCCTCATGCGCGTAGCGCGCGCTGCCCTTCGGATTATCGACTTCGAGGAGCGGACGGCCCGCGCAACGCTGCGTCCATTTGTCGAATTCGTCGCCCATCGTTTTCTTCTCGAAAACGAACCCTTGATCGAGATCCGACCACAGGGCGCCATCGGCTTGGATCGACTTGAAGAAGAACTTGGCGCGCGGGTCCTTCAAAACGAAGAACTGATTGTCGCCGAGGGTTTTGATACCCGACTCGACCGCCGGGAATCGCGGATCGGTCGCTGATTGAATGTCCGTACTCACGGAACGGTCTCCTTACGAAAGCATGTGGACAAAGCCACGCGAGATGCGGACGAAGCCGCTTGACGGTCCGTGAGGCGCTATGCTACGGGGCCGCTTGCGAAGCAACATACACCCTCGGGCGGGTGAATTGCAAGAATAATAACTGAAAAACACGGGTGTTATGTGGGGTACTAGCGGGTTTGCGCTTCCGTTCCCCGATCGACGAGGGGTCCCGTGCCTGCAGTCGCCAAGCCGCTGCCCGCTTCACCGAAGCCGGTGCCTTGGCAATTCTCTAACGTTTTGTTATACTATTGCCATGCCCCGAATCGGCCCGGCGCTCTTCGATCTAGCGAGCGAGCACGACGGCGTCTTCACGGCCGTCGAGGCCGCGGCGGCCGGCGTTTCGGCGCAGGCGCTCGTCATGGCGGAACGGCGCGGCACCCTGCGCCGCCTCTCGCGGGGCATGTATCGCCTCGAGCAATACCCGTCGGACGAAAATCGGGCACAGTTGTGGGAAGCCGTTCTTTGGCCGAAGACGCAACGGCGCGCTTCGAACGAGCCGAGCACGCTCTCTCATCTGACGGCACTTGCTCTCCACGACCCCGACCTGATGTATCGGCCTTCCCGCGTCACGATCTCCGTGCCGACCACGGTGCGCCTGCGCCGGGCCGCCATTCCCGCGTGGCTCGACATCCATCATGCCGATCTTGTCGAAGACGACGTGACGACGATCGACGGCCTACCCGCGACCACCTTCGCCCGCACCATCCGCGACTGCAGCGCGATCGACACGGACCGCCGCATCATCGATCAGGCGATCGCGACAGCGCTCCGCTCGCGCACGATTGGAAACGCCGAGGGCCGCAAGTTGCGCGCCGAGATTCAGTAGTGCAATCAGTTGGGCCGCGCACCCGTGCGCGACGATTAGAATCGTCCATCGCGGCCGGCGCCAAGGCCGCAGGGATCGCCGTGCCCCGCTATCGTGATCAATTCAATCGCACGATCCTCCTCGCCGCCCTCGATCGCGCGGTGGCCGCCGGCCGCATTCGCGACTATCTGGTCAAAGGTGGCGCGGCGATCGAGCTGCGCTTTGGAGCAGCAGCGCGCACGACGCGTGACCTCGACGTCGAGCTGCCCGCTCCGCTTGGCGACTTACCGGAAGCCTTCGCCGCGGCGATCGCCGACGCACCTGGCGAGTTTACGTTCGCACTGCGCGATGACCGCCGCGAGATTCGCGAGGACGCGGTTCGCGTTAGCGTCATCATGCGTTTTGCCGGCAACGGCTGGGCGACAATCGACGTCGATCTTGCCACGGCCGCTGACGACACCGCCACCGACGAAATCCCAATCGTCGCGGTTGAGATACCGGACGCGGCTGCGCGCGCTCGAACGATGCGCACGGAATTCCTCATCGCGCAGAAGATCCACGCAATCCTCACGCCCGACGAGACGGACTATCAGTACGCCTACGCTCGACACGTTGTCGACGTACTCTTTCTCGCGCGACAGACCACGATCGACGAGATCCGCCACGCCTGCGAGGCGGTCTTCGCAAGCCGCGCTTCCGCGTCGGGTCGGACCTGGCCACCACAAGCAATCGGGTTACCGAACCGTTGGCAGCGCGATTACGGTGCAACGATCACACTCTACCCGGACTTTCCACTCAACGCTGCCGATGTACCGGCGGCGTTCGCGACCCTTCTTATCGAAGTGATCGGAGGACCACCCCCCGTGCCCGGATACGAATATCAATTTCTCGTCCTAAAATATCACGTCGGCGAGAATCCCCAAGACGAAGCCTTCGGATCACCGGTTGATACCCGCGGCGTGAAGTACGAGACATTCACGAATCTTGCCAAGAAAGGATTCCGCGTTCGCACGGCCACGGAAATTGGTGGGCGAAAAGACGAAGCGGAATTGCTCATCGTTCTTGAGCGCGAGATCCCCGAAAATGCGTAAGCTCACCGAAGCTTGAGGACGTCTAGCGCGACCGCTCGCGTTTGCCTACATGATCGCGACCGTCGCGTTCGCGACGATCTCGCCGGTTCGCGGCGCCGACAGCTTCCCGTGGGCAATGCTCCGGATCGGACAAGTCGCTGAACTCAGTGGGGGTGCCTCCGACAACGATGATCATTGACTGGCGTTTGCCGAACGCTACCGGAGTTGATCGCGTTTTGGCGCATGCAAATTGAGGGCTGTCCGCTACGGCGGCTCGGGACGCGGATCATCGTTACCGCAATCCATCCCGGCTTTGACGATCCGAAGACGAATGCGTTTAGCAAAGATATACCGCTCGTCGAAGTGCGAGCCGCCGACGGGCGTTGGGGTGATGCGCTTCGTGTCATCGACATACGCCCGTTCATTCCAACCGGCACCCACCTGGTGTTAACCAAAGTCGGCGACGGCGAGCCATCCATTTATCCGCACTATACGAGCGACCCGAAGGCGCGCGATATTCTTCTCGGCAGTCCCGTGACCGTCGAAGTTCTCGAACAACGCGCCCCGACCGGAGCTTGCGACCTTCACGTGCGCGTCCTGTCGGGGCCGCAACGCGGACGCGACGGATGGACGTGCGATATCGGCACCGTTGCCGGCGCGAAGCTCAGCGCGGGCTGGCTCTACTAGCCCCCGCCGGGCACGGGGGTTGTGGGGCGGCGTCGAGGCCGCTCGGATCCGCAAGCAGCCGAGCACCCGGCCAGCGCCGGCCGCTATCACCGCAAATTTGCGGCGATGTGTGCTATACTACTACCGCAACAATGCGGCGATATATTTGGGAAGATCCCGGATGGCCGGACCTCACGGTCAACGAGGCCGCGCTCGAGCCTGAGTTCACCGCGATCGCTTTTCAGGCCGGCCGCGTTGCGGAGGTGCTCTATCAACTGGGCCGCGACGAGCAGCGTCGTGTCCAATTCGACGCGCTGACCGATACCGCCGTCGAAACGTCGGCAATCGAAGGGGAGACCCTCAGCGTCGCGAGCGTGCGCGCATCACTTGCGCGCCGGCTAGACATGCCGCTCGCGAACGACGGACCGACCGACGCACGCGCCGAGGGCGTCGTTGCTGTGACCGTCGACGCGGTGCAGCGTGCGGGCCGCGAGCTCACCGAAGCGCGGCTGCATCATTGGCACACGTTGATCTTGCCGGACGCCGACCCCAGCTTGACGATCGGCGCGTGGCGATCCCGTCCCGACGATTCGATGCAAGTCATCTCACATGCCGAACGGCTGCAACCGACGATTCACTTTGAAGCGCCACCTGGGCCGAGCGTGTACGGCGAGATGACTCGCTTCCTCACGTGGTTCGCATCCCCGAGGCCCGAGCCGATGCAGCGTCCACTCATTCACGCAGCCGTCGCGCACTTGTGGTTTGTGACGATCCATCCGTATGGCGACGGCAACGGCCGCATCGGCCGCGCGATCGCAGACCTCGCGCTTGCGCGGCACGATCCCGCTATCGCTGAGTATGTCTCGCTCTCGCGCCAGATTCACACCGATCGCAAAAGCTATTACGACGCACTTGAAAGCGCACAGCGCGGGCCGCTCGATGTCACGCCGTGGGTCTCATGGTTCGCAAATTGCTACGGCCGCGCGGTCGATCATACGCTCACGGTCGGACGCGAAATGATACAAGCGCGTTCGTTCTGGACCGATCATGCAAACGCGACCATCAATGATCGGCAGCGCGTCGTACTCCAGCGTTATCTCTCCGGCGCGTTCGAAGGTTGGATCAACACGAGCAAGTACGCGACGCTCGCGAAAACGTCGCCGGATACCGCGCAGCGCGACATCGCCGCTCTCGTAGCTCAGAAGATACTCGTACCGAACGGGTCACGCGGCCCGCGCACCAGTTACCGTCTCACCGATATTTACGATCCGCAAATTCGTCGCGGCGTCGAACCCCCGCAAGACATTCCACGCCCCACGCGCGGCCGCTAGGCTCGCGCGTGCCTCGAGCCGCCCTGCGCGGCGTCTCGTCGGTCAGTCTTAGCCAGTGATCGCGCAGCCGTGAGCGGCGAGAATCTCGAGGGACACCGAATCGAGTCCGTTGTTGCGGCCGCGCTTTTTGCGCGTGATCCCTTTCCTCATTCGGCCGGCACGCTTCGGTGCCGGTGGTGAGGGACCAAATAAGGGGGGACCGAATGCCCGCCTACGCGGTCCTTTCTGCATCGACACTCTTTATCTACATTGGCACTACCACTAAGACCGTATCGAGAGGTACTGCCGTGACACCGACAACCGTAACCGTCTCGCCGTCCGGGTTCGGCTTTCTCTATGAAGAATGCCCGGCGTGCTATTACCATGACGCCCGAGGCACCCGTAAGCGCCCGCGTACCCCCTTTCCAACCGTCTTCACGACCATTGACCGGGCAATGAAGCAGCATTTCGACTCGCGGATCTGGCATCGGCTCGGGCCCGGTCAACAGTTCCGCATGGTTTCCCAAGGGCGTTGGGTCAAATCCGCGCCGATCGTCGTGCCGGGGACGGGCGTCCAGCTCGTCATCCGCGGACTCTACGATTCGCTCATCGCGTTCGAGGACGAACGCCGTGCGATCTGCGACTTCAAGACAAGCCCCGTGCGCGCGGAGCTCGTCGGCAAATATGCGCGCCAGCTGCACTCCGATGCCTATGCCCTGGAACATCCCGCCGACGGCCCAGCGCAACCAACCGACACCCTGGGGCTTGCCGTCTTCGAACCCGAGCACTTCTCATCCAACGACGTCGACTCGGCGACGTTGCGCGGTCGCTTTGCATGGCTTGAGGTCGAACGCGACGATGCAGCATTCAGCGCATTTCTGCGCGAGGTCGCGACGCTTATCGCGGGAGAGCCGCCGGCTCCCAGTCCGACGTGCGGCTTCTGCGCCTACCGCGAGGCCGCATAATACCTCCCTGTACGCCCATGCTCGCCCTCTTTGTGAAAGCGCGTTGGTCAACGTACTTTCGCAGCGTCATCGCTACGGACTGTCTCACGAAATCCGCGGTTGCTCGCACACTCGACGTCCCCGTCTCGCGCGTCACGCAATGGATAAATGGCATCCGCCTCGTCGTTGCGGAAACGGCATTTGAAATCGGCGAAGCGCTGCGCGAAAAACTCGGCCTGGAAACGAGTGGCATCGAAGCGCTCTACGCGTGCGGCTACTTTGCAGAAGTACTGCTCTTGCTCAAGCATCTCTCCGTCGATCTCGCAGACGAAGGCGACCTACTCGCCGTCGACATCTATAGTTGGCTACCGGGTAGCATGTTTACACTTGAACCGGCAATGGTCCACGCGCAGTTTGAAGCGGCCGCGCAACACGGTATCGAGTCCACCGATATACTTCGCTCGAATCTTCGGGAGTACGTACGACTCGGGTACGAACTCGATCTCTACGAGTACCACGTCGATGAACATGCCGCCGTTCGGGCGACGATCGCCGTGAGCTTGCGATCACCATCGGCGCGCGCAACGATTGCGGCCGCCTGGGCGGACGTGCATACCGGGCGGTTGCGCGAAACGCGTGCCCGCCCGAAGACTGAAACCGTTCGCCGCAGTGGCGTAACCGGCAATCAAAAGCTGCTCGCGTTCCTGCGCGGCGAGCCGCCGCCGCAGGCACCCGATATCTTCGTCGAGCTCACGCAGGCGCGCAAATGGGAATTGAACGCCGACGGAAATGCGGCGTTTATCGATGCCGTGATCGACATCGCTCGTCAGTCGCGGTCGGCAATGCCGTCGCTTTGCGCACCGCGCTTGTGGCGCATGATTGCGGAGTGGGCCTCATACGTCGATGAGGCGCGCTTCCTGGAGCGCCGCGCGCTCATGCCCCATTCGTTTCGGACCTACGAAGATCGGCCGATCACGGAAGAAGAAGCGCTCCATCTCGACCGGCTCCAAGATATGCGCGATAGCGCTCGCGGAAAGTGAACTGCGACACGGGCACCATCTCCGGAGCGAAATTGAGCGCCAGCTAGCTCTCAAGACTTTTCCAAAAGCGCGCGGCGCGCTATTGGTGAGGGACTCGATGGTCTCGTATATCTTGAAGATTCTGGCTTAGCGATTCAGGATATTCGCTTTTGGGGTTCGCCTTGGCAACCGGAGTTCAATGAGTGGGCTTTCAATTTGCCTCGCGACGGATCAGAGCTGGCACAACGGTGGGATCTTATCCCCGAAAACACAGATGTACTAATTACGCATTCGCCGCCCTGGGGCATTCACGACTACGCTAACAATGAACACCTCGGATGCAATCTGCTTCGAAGTCGAATAAGCTCACTTCAACTGCGCTTACACGTCTTTGGTCATATTCATGAAAGCGCCGGCATGACCGAGTCGCATGGCACGACATTCGTAAATGCTTCAATATGTAACGGTGACTACCAACCTGTAAATCTCCCCAAAGTCGTCGATTTTGTAAAATAAACAGGGACCGCAAATACGGTCCCTGTTCTCGCTTACAAGGAGGGCTTGTCGGTCGATGCCGATAGGGGCTCGCTCCTCGTCGACCAGAGACCGGCGGTTATCCCACGAGTAAGGGCGACGGTAGCGAGTTAGAACTGATTTCGTCCCGAGGCTTAGGCCTCATGGCGCTGCTTCCGACCTCTCATCATGAATCGAGAATAAGCCAATCGCAGAGATCCTCAGCGTACCGAAGCAAATGCGTTCGTTTTAGCTTAGCCCGCATGCTGCCGTAAAGCGGGGACATTACTGGCGCGCCATAATCATGGCGAGGACTTGCTCGCGGTCGAGGAGATGATCGATGTTATCACCGCTCGCCTCGATCGCGACGATGTCCACGCTGCCCTTGAACGCGCTTTTGCCGGGCGGCATGTCCGGAGTCATCGGCGAGCCGCCTTTCCGGCCGACCTCCGTTAACTCGTCGGCAGAGAAAATGATCGGTGCCGTCTGCTCGACGCGGCCGCTTCCCACGGCTTTCCCGTCGATATACAACGTCACGTTACCGCCTTTGGCGGGGCCACCGCCGTCGTAGGCAAACTCCATTCGAACCTGGTGCGTTCCGGAGGGCACCGCTTCGGTTGCGGTCGTCTTGAATTCGTGAATTCCGAGCAGATTGTAGAGATACGTCGGCATGCCGTCCTTGACATAGAACATCCATCCGCCAGGGATCCCGCCTTGCGCGAGGATCACGCCGTTCGCGGTCGTTCCGGCCGGCACGGTCACTTGGGCGGTAACCGAATAGCTCTTGTTCTTGAGGTTGATCACGCCGTTTTCGTTGAGCCCGCCCATGCCGTTGGCAAGTACCTGGGAGTTGCCGCTGATGATCACCGGCCGCCCCGCAACAGCGGGGTCGAACCGCTCGGCGCCGCGATCGTCCATCGGCAGGAGGTTGTGGCGCGTCGCCTCGATGAGCCAGAGCCGTTGCAGTTCGTGGAGTTTATCCGGCATCGCTTTGGCGAGATCGTGAGCCTGCGACCAATCCTTGTTCGTATCGTAGAGCTCCCATACGTCATCGTCGAACGGCGGTGCCGCCCCGGTCAGGATCCAGGGCGTGCGATGGCGCGTCACAGCCGTCCAGCCCTTGTGATAGATGCCGCGGTTTCCGAACATTTCGAAGTACTGCGTGTCGTGTAGTTCCTCGGCAGCCGCATCCTCAAAGGTGTACTTCATGCTGACACCTTCCATCGGCGCCTGGCCAACGCTGTTGACCATGTACGGCTGCGGAATTCCCGCGGCTTCGAGGACCGTCGGCGCAACGTCGATGACGTGGAAGAATTGATTGCGAACCTCGCCTTTGGCTTTCACGCCCTTCGGCCAGCGGACGATCGTCCCGTTCCGGGTGCCGCCCCAGTGTGATGCGACTTGCTTCGTCCACTGATAGGGCGTGTCCAGGGCGTGCGCCCAACCGACCGCGTAGTGGTTGTACGATTCCGGTCCACCAAGTTTGTCGATGTGCTCCGTGAGGAACTCGTCCGTTTCGATCGCGCTCATGCCGTTGAACGCTATCATTTCGTTGAACGTCCCGCGAGGGGTGCCTTCGGCGGATGCGCCGTTGTCGCCGATGATGTAGAAGACCAACGTGTCATCGAGCGCTTCGATCTTATCGAGCGCATCGATGAGCCGGCCGATGTGATGGTCGGCATACTCGTAGAAGCCGGCGTACACTTCCATCTCGCGCGCGAGGACCTTTTGGAACGCGGGCGACTGTGAATCCCAGGACGGGATTTCCTTAGGACGCGCGGTCAGTTCGCAATCGTTCGGAATGACACCGAGCTGTTTCTGGCGCGCGAACGTCTCTTCGCGCAGCATGTCCCAGCCTTGGTCGAACTTGCCTTTGTATTTGTCGGCCCATTCTTTGGGCACGTGGTGCGGTGCGTGCGTGGCGCCGGGGGCGAAGTACATGAAGAACGGCTTATCGCTGGCGAGGAGCCGCTGCTGGTGCACCCAGGAGATGGCCTTATCGGTCATATCCTCCATGAAGTGGTAGCCATCTTCGGGCGTCTTGGGCGGTTCGACGACTTTGGTGCCCTCATGAATCGCGGGGTACCATTGGTTGGTCTCACCCGCGACAAAGCCGTAGAAATACTCGAAGCCCGAGCCCGTCGGCCAGCGATCGAACGGCCCGACGGGCGTCGTCTCCCATACCGGCACTTCGTGGCATTTGCCGAATTGCGCGGTGCAATAGCCATTCAGGCGGAGGATTTCGCGAGCGGCGCCATCGTGTTGGGCCGCATGGAATTATATCCCGGGGCCGAGGTCGCGATCTCGGTAATGCCGCCCATCCCGACCGAGTGGTGATTGCGCCCACTCAGCAACGCAGCGCGCGTCGGCGAGCAGAGCGCCGTCGTATGAAAGCGCGTGTACTTCAGCCCGTCCTTCGCGATCCGTTCGGCAGTCGGCGCCTGGCATGGTCCACCGAAGACCGTCGATGCCCCAAAACCGGCGTCGTCGATCAAGACGATCAGTACGTTCGGCGCGCCTTTCGGCGGTCGAAGCGGTTGGATCGGCGGGAACTTCGAGTCCGGGTCCTTCGCATCGTAGGCGACAAAACCGGTGTGCGGCCGGTCTGGAATCGGCAGAACTTCGCGCTGCATTGAAAGCCCCCAAAACAAAAAAAGGTAGAGGCCTCCATTGTCGCCCGCTTGTGTTCGCCGCGTTATCCGAAAAATGCGGCGAGACCCTTAAGCGGGCATTCCCCATATGACCGTCCTCTTTTTAGTCGGGGCCGGATGATTCCGGGCGGTTTCCGGACGCTCGGCAGGCCGAGTCGCTGGTTTTTCACGCCTTGAAGCCCCGCACCGGCGCGCCCGGTCCCGACAAGCCCGATGCAGGACCAAGTGGGCGCAAATCTCCCGTCGTATCTCCCGGACCGACGGTGGCCGGGCGTTCATGTTGCCATTGCCAAGGGCGGCGATCGCAAGGCAGCGATTCTCTCGACGATCGCGGCGAACAACTTGCGCGGGATCGCGGCCTCCGCCATCTGAAACGCGACATACCGGCCGTGTGCAAAGATTCTCGGGAGCCGCGAGCCATCGCGTCTCGAACCGGCCCATCTGGCTCGGCGACGCCGCGCGAACTTTCGCCGCTTTGCCGCCGACGATCCAGCGCATCGCTGGATCGTGACGCAAGCGCGAGGCATCGTTCACATCTTCGTATCCAGCGAGGCGGCCGAACACCGACTGCCGCAACATGCCTACCAATGCATGACGGCCGTTCTTGCCCGTACGAGCGTCGGCAAGTTGTTCGCCAGCCGTCGCGCTTAGACCGAGCCGTCATCAAGTTCGCGATAGGCGAGCAGGCCCGCATCGGATGTTACAACGGAGCCGCGAAACTGCACCATGATGCGGCGGTCGAAATCGAGCCGCAGCACGCCGTTTTCAGCTTCACCCGTCGGGTTCGACACTTCGGCGCTACATCATCGGCGTAAATCACTTGTCTATTATAGCAAAACCGGTACGCGCCAGCAGCCGATTTACGAAGTCATCCGGTGAATCCGGGCTAAACCCGGATTCGCCGGTCGAATGCTGGAAATGCATCTTAGCCTACATCGCCGCGACGCACGCGGGGAACACTGCGCCGTGATCGGCTGCGGCTTGCGTTGCAGCGGCGACCGTCGCAGGCGTCAGGTCCAGCAGTTCGATGCCGACGAGTGTGCCGTTGGTGGCATTTGTGTGCACGATCAGACTGTCGATCCGCTGCGAATAGGGATCGCTCACCTGACCCTTCGGCACATAGTAGATATAGACAAGCGGATCGGTACATTGCAACTCGATCGTGATATAGAGCGGCTTCAGACTCGCCGGTGCGGTCGGCATCCCCCGCAATTCGACCGCGGGTCCGGCCGCCCCGCCCACTGAACCGTCGGCGGATATCAACTAAGACTTAGTTGTGATCAACCGCGCGGCCGGCACTGAGACGAGCGCCTATGTGACAACGCGAATTTACCGCAAGTCGGGCACGAGGTGCGAGATCACGTAGAGGAAACCAACGAATGCGAGCAAGCCAACGGTGAAGAAGCGCAGCGCGCTCCAACGGCCAGCGCGCTGTTCCGTTGTGCGACCCCACGCGGCAAACGACATCCCAGCGGCAAGCGCGAGGAACATGGCTGCGCGCCAATCGTCGTTCCACAGTCCCCAGGACTTCCAGAGAACGAACGCGGCGAAGATCGTCGTCATGACGCGCAGGCCGTCGCGGTACGTCGCAACGGTCGGATGCTGCTCGCGATCAGGTAGCGCGTCCATCGGCTCGAGTCCGGGATCGTCCGCGTTCGAGTCAATACGCAAGAGTGGCTTCATAGGTTAGTAGGCGGTAGACGCTGCACTCCATCACGTTTGCGGCTTCGCTAACGGAGCTTGCGAGGAGCCCTCATCTGAACCCCGTTCAGCGTCGGCAGTCGTTACGTCATTTACGAGACGCTTTTTAAGCGATACCAACCGATTAGAGATTGAATACCAGAGCTGTTGAGATCGAGCGGCTTGATCGTCAGACGACGTGTAGAGATTTCCGGCATCGGTCGTTTGGCCAGAATAGCGCCCGTTCGCATAGGCGGAATATTGATCCGCAAGATCGCTAGCTGCGTGCCACCAGTCGCTCAATCCCTCGCTCTCCGCCTCGGACGCCGCCGTGATGTCGGCGACAACAGCGGCGGTTGAAGTTTCACCGTAAGCTTCTGCAAGCGCACTGGCAATAGCGCGGGCAGCATCCGCTTTCTGGCCCGTCATTGGCTGCATTGTTTCGACAGCGTGCTTTTCTAGCAGCGTTAATGTGAGCGCGTCAGCCACATCGCCCGGATTGTACTGGAACAAGTCATGTCGTTTGTGGCTTGCCCCTGTGGCCTCCTGGATTAGATCGAAGTAGGTACTTTGAAGCGTCTCGACTTTATCCAGCGAGTCGTTAACGCGCGTCAGAATCCCCGAAAGACGGCGATACGATTCGGCTGCGGCGGCGCGCTCTGCCGCAACTTTGGCGCGTTCGGCTTGTAGAGCGAGAGCATTCTGGTGTTCCCGGAAGAGGTAAATCCCCCCACCACCAAGCGCCAGTGCAACGAGTAGCACAATAGCGATGAGGTATGCTCTTTTCACTGGGAGCATCCTCATATCGATAGAGCGTTTGCGGTTCGTCCAAATGCGTCCACTCTGCCCTCCGAAAAAGACGGAAACGCTACCCAGAGCGCCGTTCTATTGCTCGCTTGCTTACACCCTCCGCCTCACTCACAAGGCTCATCGCTGCAGCAGGATCGCATTCCGTTCTTCGTTCGTTTGAGTTCAAAGCTATCTTAACTCAACTGATTCATCGTTCCGACAGGGCCCCCCGACGCTTAAGCTACGCGCGTGGCGCGATCATGCTCGGACGAGCAGTGCCGGTCCTCGAGCAGACGTGCGACACCTTCAAGAAACGCATTGCCGTCGTACGCCGCGAGACGCGCACGCGCTTCCGCCGGCGTGATTACGTCGGCCGTCGAGATGTCCGCGTTCGCCGTATCGTAGTCGAAAACGAACCGCCGGATCGCCGACTGGACCTGTCCGCGCGTCAGGTGCGGAAACGCCCGCAGTGCGCCCGCGTATTTGCCCGCGCGGAATGCGCGACGTAAATCGCTCTGCATCGCGTCGGACCATACTGTAGCTTGCATATCTGGAAACTCCGTTTAGCGGGAGCCGGCCCGTTCGAACCGGTCCGCGTTCTGGAGACGAAACAATCGTCTCTCGCCCGACGAATCACACGGCCACAAAGAAAAACAAGGGGCCGCGTAACCGCTGCCCCTCCGGCGACCCCGATGCGAGAAGCCAGTGGCATTATGTCGGATCTGTCGTTTCCGCCCCGTTCGCAACCGGGAAGACGTCACGCACGTCTGCTGGGCCGAAACGAACCCCGTGGCTCCCCTCAATCGGCTCGGGCTCGGCCGCGGCGCACCACGCAACGAGCCACTTCGCGCTTTTGACGACGCGCCAATCGCCTTCCGCGGTGCGTAACCGCACGAGAAGCGGCCGCTCCCCAAATTCTGAATCGGCGAGTGTCGCGACCTCGTCCTTGCCAATGCCGACGTAGGGGGTCGACGCTTCGATCGCACCGGCCTCAATGGCCTTTTGCACCCAATCCTGCGCTTTGTGCGCGAGCGTCCGTTCGTTATCGGCCACGGCTGCGACCGGCAAGCGAAGGCGTTTGCGGCATGACTTTCGGCCACTCGAATCGCGTCGCACCCGCACCGGCCTCCGGTATACCGGCGTTCATCCCGATAGAGGCGAGTTGGTTCGGAAGCGCACCGCGAACGAGCGCATCAAACGTTCCCATGAGGGACCGCGCTTGCGCGGGCTCGAGCCACGGAACGAGTACGCCGTAACCCATCTCCCCGACGCGGCCGACGACCTCGCCCGGGTTAATCGCGAGCTCGCGCAGGGCGCGAACGAGCCGTAATTCGTCCTCTGCCTCCAGCGCCTTGTCGTATTCCACGACGAAGAGCGCGAGCGAATCCTGGACTCGCATGTGCCGCGTTACTTCTTTGCCGAGATTCGCATTGAACGCGTTCGCGCCGAGCAAGCCGAGGCGCGCGATTTCGTCCTTCACCGCAAGACGCCCGAGGCGATCCACGACGTCGTCTTTCTGCATCTTCGAGGCGTTCTCGCCATCGAGGATTTCAGCGCGCAGAAGCGCCGCTACCGCAATGAGGTCGGCGTCCTGCGATGCTTCCAGATCTTCGACATACCGCAGCATGTCGATCGTCGCGCCGGCCGGGGCATTCGCTGGTTCACTGCCGCTCGCGATCTCGATCGCGGCGACGATGCTCTCGGACCGGCCGATGTCGGCTTCGAGTCGCTGTTGCGTATCGTCGATCTGTGCAAGCAGCATTTCCGCTCGTTCGAGGTTGTCGATCTTGAGTAGTTCGCTCATCGCACACCTCGCTCGCGGCGCGATTGGATGCGAACACGCGCGAGTTGCGAGAACCGTCGCGCCTCGGAGCTAAGTTCACGCGCCTTCGCGTGGTCGCCGTCGATCAAGGCGAGGCGGGCCCGGCGCTGCGCGTCGGCGGCCTTTGCGATTTCTGGAATGCCGGGCACGTCGAATGCCTCCGTCACCATCGTGGGCGGAGTCGCGCCGCGCGACGCTCGGCTGCCTCAACGGGGGTTGCGGCGAGTTGGGCTGCGCTCGCGGCCGGGGTCGCGCGCTCGGCATGGGCGCGATCGACGGCGATCCGCAAGCGGTGCGGTGCTTGCTCCATGCGGGGCCCGATTACAGGGTTTGACGCGGGCCTCCTGCTAAAGCGTAACGGCTATATGCGGGGTAAAAGCGGGTCACACCATGTACGTGAGATTGCCACGAAGTTCTGTCCGCGCATAGGATGCGCACCGGGACAGTCCGGAATCCGGAGGCCCACAGGAGACTACCCGATGGACTTCAGCTCCCAAGACGCCCTCGATGCCGCCCAGCGCATCGTCCGGACTCCCCGGATGCTCGTCGGCGCGTCTGCGCCCCCGGCGCCCTCTCCGCCGCCCGCACCCCGCCCGGCGGCCACGGTGCGCACGCTCGGCCCCGACGACCCGCCGCCCTTCGACCGCACGCGCCCCTCGGTGCTCTCCGTTCTCGGTCGCCTGTTGGCGGTGATCGTTGTTCTCGCACTGCTCGCCCTGGCGTTCCGGGCATGACCGACCGCGATAACGTCATCCCGATTGGCCGAGCCGCCCTCTCGCGCGCACGCGTGGTCTCGTCGGACAAAGCGGAGGATGGATTCGCGGAGTTGGCGCGGGAAGTCGTCGGGACGCACACGTTTGTGGCCGAACGCGGTCGGGTGCGCGGAAAGAACGTCTGGCGCATCCGGATCGAGGGGACCGATGAGGTCATCGACTACTTCGAGCCGGCGATCCATCGGGAAACCTTTGCGGCGCTCGTCGGCACGGAGCCCGAAGCCCTTGACGATTGGCTCTCCGGTCGCGCCTTCGTAAGAAAGCCGACGACCTAACGCAACCGTTGCAACAGCTGCGCTGTTTTGCCACCGTACCGGTAACGGTGCGCCGCTGCTCTCCTGGGCAGCGCGCTACTAGAATAGACTAGATCAGACAAGAGACCGAGAAATCGGCCCGCGTCTACAGGACGCAAGACAAGGCAAGAACAGAATTTTATTCTGGAAGGTCGTGGTTCTTGTGAACGCTCGAAGATTGAAGCGCCTGCTCGAAAAAGCAGTGCTCTTGATCACGGTGCAAATCGTGGTAGCAATTATTCGGCAACACTTCGGCTTCTAAGCGTTTAGGAGTACGGGATTGGGCACTCACTTCGGTGAGTGCTCTTTCTATTGCGCCTAGCGGAGGCGGTCGCGTTCGCTCAGTACGAGGTCGCGATTGTGGGCAAAAAGTACGAGTTGATCCGTTTCGATGTGATGAATGGGTCGTCGCCGGCCGCTACGGCATGAGTAACGTCAATCAGTCCGTCGGTCGCCGAGCGCGAACAGCCTCCGCGTCTTGCTGGGCAATCGCCTCGTTCACGACTCGCTGAATATGTGCTTCCTCGACACTATAGGGAACGAGCAGTCCGAACTCCAACATAAACGCGTGACGCTCCCTCCGCGATCCTCGCGAGTTGCGTGCGCTGCAGGCGGTCTAACTGCCCGCCCGGTTCGCCCTGCGCCGCGAACCCGGCGACATCGCTCAAGTAGGCAGTGTACGCTTCCGGGGTGGTCCAGTCGTCTCGGAATACTTCGACCGTGCACGAGTAGGCGCAGCCGTCCTTGTCGTGAAACGTCGGCGCCCCGGTGCGCGCGAGGTGTCCCGTCTTCGCCGCGAGATCGCGCAGCGACTGGAGTGAAGTGACGCAGTAATACTCCTCTCGCAACACACCGTCCGGCCCCGGCAACCGGTGCTTCTCCATGCGAAAGAGACCTGTCCGCGCATCTCCACCGGACTCTAAGAGCAGTTGAAGAAACACGAATAGATCTGCTTCGCTCGCATCGTCGAACATATAGTTTGTTCGGACGTACTCGCGCTCAACCAACGATGGCCCGATCAGTCGCTTGGGAGTCGAGCGGCTCGTGAGGTAACCAATACACTGAACGACGCCGTCCCGCGTGCGGCGCTAATGCCTTCAACGGCAATCGAGAAGGCTCGATAGCCGAGCCCCTCATCGAAGTGCTGAACCAAGAACGCCGTGAATCCATCGTTAAATGGGCTATCTCTCCGGGAACGGTTCGTTCGGCAAGCGGAACGGGTTACGGTACGACAAGTGGATCCCGCTCGAGGTCGAGCGCGTCAAGATGATTCTTCCCGATTTTTTCAGCGAGTGGCGGTCGTTCAAATACAGAAGTACGCAGCCGGACGGTGCTTCGCGTAACAGTATAGTCGCGATCGCACAGCAAACGGGTTCGTTAAGCACCTATTTCTGCACAACGAATTCGCGACGTCATGTTGGCCAACCCAGCGGTTAGGACGAAGTGTCAACAACGTCCGTGGTCTTGACAACTAGTCCGGTTTTCCAGGGACGGCTGGTGCCTCTGCACTACATCAACGCATGGATGATATCGAGCAGCTGAGAGTATGCCTGGCGGAGCGCGATCGTTCGATTCAAAGGCTTCGAATCGAACGCGATCGACTGAAGATCCTTCTGCGATGCATTCGGGGATGGGATCAACTAGATAGTGCTGACGACGGTGCTTATTGGAAGCATGAGATTGACGTGTTAATTGAAGAGCCTGACACTGAATAGTGAACCTTGGCGCCGTTGGCAGGTCAACATGTCGAAGTCCGACAGGTTCGAGCCGGAGGTCATTTTGTCACCGACCCGGACGGCGACTTTGTCGAATCAAACGCCCGTGTTTTTGATTAAGCGTCGTCTGAGGGTTTTAGGAGCGGCGACACCGAGATTCCGATCCAAGCGGCGTTGCGCTTTTGGCCATGAAATGGGTTCTATCGCCGATATTCGATAGTAAGTGGCGCATGGTCCGGGCCGCCGCCGGCGGCGACTCGATGCGAACTCCACTCGCGATGAATAGTTGCGGCCACCGGCGTTAGGCCTCGTACGAGCTGAAGGTCGATTCGCGTTCCACGATCTTCTTTGAGCAGCCGTGCGCTCTGCCACCAGGTATAGCCGTGCTGATCGGTGTGTAGGTTGCGGTACGCATCAATGAAACCCATATCCAGAATATTCTTGACCCACGTGCGCTCGGCGATGTTGTAACCATCGCCTTTGCCGGGCTGATTGGCGTCAAGCTTCAGATCCTGAATTGTATTGAAATCGCCCGCCAGAATCACCGGCTCGTCTATGGGAAGCGCGGCGATTTCAGAAAGAACCGTTGCGTGCTGTTCAGGGCTATGCTTTAGCGTGGCGTAGACGGATGCGAACCAGATACCGCCCTCCTTAACGATGATCCATTGACCAAACTGGTCGAGAAATGTTTTCGGTCGCTCTGAAGTAGTGTTGAGCTTACGCCGCGATAGGATGCCCACGCCATAGCGACTCGGCGGCATATCACCCAGCGCAAAGCTAGACTGGTATCCCGTTGCGAGGGCGCGAGCTCGCTGATCCCCGGCCGCGAGGTTCAGGCTCTGCAGACAAATTACGTCGCTGTCGAACCGGGATGCGAAGTCTAACCAGCCATACTCGAGAGCCTTTTTGGCCGTGCCGACGTTATGCGTGGTCACCCGAATCGTTTCAATAAAGGATTTGTTAGGATTCACTGCGAGCCTCTTCATCGTTGCGATGAGCGACGTCGGGAACGTTTACGAAGTTATCAGGCAATGCCGTAACCCAGTGCGTCGTGTCGTCCGAGTGATCAATCTCATAAACCCATCCAGCGGCCATCCGCCAAATTCGCGGAATAGCAAAACTGGGGAAAAGCACGTCACTCAGACTGCGAGCTGCCGCTGTAACGGCGTCAATGACGTGCATTTCGATCGCGGCAATCGCATGAGCAGTGCCCACTCCAGCTGCCAACGTGCGATTGTCCGCAAGGTCACCATTGTTAAAGCGTTGCCAGGCACGCGTTACGTGCTCTTGGAAGGCGCCAGATTCGCAGCAACCCTCAAGCTCTTCCTGGATCTCCGTCGCAGCCCAGCTTAGACGTGACATTGAACGATCGAGAAAATACCGTTGCATTTCGCTTGCGCCTTGATCCGACTCTGCCACCGGGCGGAGTTGATCGTGAGCGAAGAATATATCTGGGTCTCCCATGGCCCAATAATCATTTAGTTTCCCAAGCACGTCCGGGTCGTAGTTAAATTTTTCGTGCAGGCGAGCAGTAATCTCGGCCTGTTCGAAGTTGAACATCCGTGAGGGTAGCCAACTGTACAATTTAATCGCAAGAACCGGTCCGTCAGCCTCCGCTTCGGCCGAAAGGTACTTGATAACCGAGAGTATCTCCGCCCAATAGCCACATGCCCACAGGAATTCGATCCCGCTCGTTCGCCATCCGAATTCGGTGCGCAGCGCGTCTCCCAAATCGAAGGCCTTTTCTGCTGACATTACTCGCTCGCCGGAGGCCCATTGGGTGATTCGGTGGCCGTTAACTCCGACAAGATTTCCGATTTGATTTTTCGATTCGGACCGCTCGCTCAATAGTATCGCAAAATAGCGCTTTAGCCGACGACGAATGTGTCCCGCCATGAAAGTGCTAGTCGGAGGCACTACGTTCGCGCCTCCGTGAGAGATCCAACTGCGAACCAGCCGAACGCGGACGTCCCGGGTTTCCGAATGGGAGCGACCACGGTCACGATGACTCCGGTTAGCGCATTGACGGTCAGGCTGATGGGACGGCCGGCAATCGTGGCGGCGTAGCGCATCAGGCCGAAACCGTCGGCCTGCTCGATCTCAGTGGGATGAAGCAAGACGAATAACGCCTCCTCGACGGTGATATCGCGCTGATGCATTCGTTCGATTGCGTGCCCCGACAGCCGGTAGCCGTCGATATCTTTGTGGAGTTCCATTTCGAAGACCCCTCTCATGAAGCGGAATAGGACTCGGCCCGAGATTCTATTGCCACTTTAATTGAGGCGATACCGCACGCATAGTGCTCCTGCGGCGCTATTCGGTCTCACCTAATTCCGAGGATTAGGTCTCAGCTGACGGGCGAATCGGCGCTGGCGATCGCCTGGGTGTCGACGGTCATCGAGCCCGCAGCATAGAACGGCTGTACGAAGCGTAGCTACGCGCTCGCGTGGAACGTGCAAACCGTCCCGCACGGCCAGCTAACTGCGACGTCGACGCACGCCACCGAAGATGAACTGGGCGATATTCGTGCGCAGATCCGCTCCGCGGTCGAGGCGTGAGGTAGGAATCCTAAGCAGCTGCGCTGCGCAGCGAAGTTCCGAGCTCGATAACATTCCATTATCGGACGTGTATAGCAGATCGCGGCTGAGGTAGGCTGATCGATCGCCGGCGACGGTGCTTACCGAAACGGCATGGTCGCCATTCATAGAAGAATCCAACAAACATCGAACGCGAATATTGTGCGGTGATGATACGCGCGACCAGCGCCAGTAGCGGGTACGGGATCTGATTTGAAGGCTGCATATTCAAAAGGCTTTGACTATCGCGGACTTCGCACAGAAGGAGCCGAGTCGCAATTCACTTCTCCTACGACGCGCATCATTTCTTCAGGCGGTCGGTCCAGAATCTGCTAAAATTGATCTATGCGCCAACCGTCTGGGCTGTACGTACCTATTTCAAATCCGAAATTCAAATGTGGGTACGCGCTTGATGAGCGCCTCGACAAAGACTTGGTCAACCTGAACCAACGCCTTTATCGAGGCATTCAGCCGATGTTGGGAGATCAGGCGAAGATCAAAATGCAACCGGGGTTATATCTCGGGAGGCAGTTGCTGCCCGATCCCGTGCAATCGTGGGTCATCTACTATGCATCGTTAATTGCGGGAGCGGCAGATGCTGCGCTGACGTTGAGCTTGCACAATCTTGGACGAGAGGCGCGCATTCTGGAGCGTCAGGTTTTTGAGTACTCGATGAAGGCGTGGTATTTTCAGCGGCACAGACGCGAGGCGAAATGGGAGTTGGAAGCAATGCCTTTTCGCCAACTTCGTTTTTATGATCAAACGGGCGTTGACAAGCGAAAGAAGTTATACCGTGAGGTCAGAGCGTTGGTCGCGAGATTGAAAAAGACGCGCCCCGCCTTAGCACGATACGCGAAGAAGACCGAGCGTGAAGAAGGCCCGAGTGCGATGACAGCGATGCCGGGTCGGAAGAAGAGCAGCCGTAAGACAGAGTCATACGCGCGTTCGTATCGTTGGCCGAGTCAAACTCTGCACGGAACTGTTCTCGGGATGGAGTCAGTGTTCAAAGAGGCTGGCGTCCAATTCGACAGCCGCCTCGATGATGCCAACTTGCCTCTGTGGATAATCAGTCAATACGTGCTCACGTTTCTAACGGTCGTCGACAGCGTCTTCGAATTAAACAGAAGCGCCGATATAACGAATCTTAGAGACGAGTTAGTCGCGATCGGAAGGCGCCTCGGCTATATGCCGTAATCCCGCGTATCGAATCCGCGGTCCACCCTAAGACAAATGGGCGCGCTGACTAGCAGAGTCTTATATCAAAAGGGTGCCTTGCGTGACGGTGTAGTCGCAATCGTACAGCAGACGAGTTCATAAAGCACTCGACCGTGATACGATATTAGGCCTAGGTGATCGCGGTACTCGCTGTCGTTCATCAGACCCGCGCTCATGTACGTCCTTCCAGGATATCCGGACTCCGACCTGAGGGACAATGCCGGTCGCGTCGTATACAGATGAGCCATGCCGCTCGACACGTCATTCGATTTTGATTTGGAAGCCGACGGTCGAGACGCCGATTCTCACAGCGTCACGTTGCGGCATTACCATCAGCTCTTATGGAGCAATCAGCCGCTCCCGAGCGGCCGCTTGTTTGCCCTTCAGATTCGCGGTTCAGAGCTCCATCACGCGTCTGATCTGGGCACTTTTCGATTTTCGAGCGACGCCATCGCAACGTCGCTGTCAGGGCAGCTCAAAGGGCTGGACGTCATGCGACATATCCCATCGGACGAGATCCGCCAATTCAAGGTCGTCAACGGACAAATCGGTGGACGCATAGTGTTCCCCGCGAATCGAGTAGATCGCAAAAACACGATCAACGGGGCGCGTGGGCTAAACCGCAGAATTCAAGATCGATTCGATCTTACGCTCGAATGCATCCGGCGGCACTACTTGGGCCAATGGAATCCCTTAAGCAAGGATCTCAATCGCTACTGCGAGTTTTTTGCGCTTTTCGGGGACTTCCAGGGATACGTCAGGTTTTTCATGCTACAGGACTTAGTCTCAGCCGACGGGACCGCTGTTCGATTCTTCTTGGAGTTCGATGAATTTCAGTCGTCGCCGTTACCCATGGATCGGGAGTCGTACACGCGATACCGGGTCTCGACGATTGCCTTCGTAGAGGCGAGGAATCGTCGTATCAGCGCGATGGCTGAACCTCTCGTTCTTCCTGAAATCGCACTAAAGCCGCTTCGCAACCGAGCCGCGCGAATCGCTCGGCCGTTACCGCTTCTCGAAATCCTTCGAGCGGACTAGGTCGCTACGGTGTCGTCGCAATCGCTCAGCAGATCGCTACATCACCTTCGACGTGACGCCGTGGTGAGTCTGGCGGGTGCAGCCTCGCGCACACCCGCACGCCGCATTGCCACGTTACGTCGTAGGGCTGTCAGGGGTCGAGCAGCGACGTCCGCGCGCTAGATATAAAATTTGAATGGCAGTCGGGGCTCCGAGTCCGTTGGTGCGGAAACGAGGACGTCCCCGACGTCATCGGCAAACGTGATCGTCACGGGTAGCCTATCGTTGTTAGCGCACGAATTGAAATTGATCTTGGTCAACCCCATGATGTCGGTCAAGACGGTTTCGATCGGGCAGTGGCCGCGAATCACCCGCACGAGTATCGGGTTGGGTGTTTCCGGGCCCATATACGTGTCGATGCGCGGAACGAAGCCCGATGTCCAAAGGTACGCGCTTCGCTCACTGACTTGGAGCGCCGTTCCGCGAATCGTCGGGTAGGCTCCGGGTCGAAATAACTTCAGGTCGTTCGCATGGCTTACTTGGATGCCGACCAGTTTCGTCGGCGCCTCGATTGCGTCGGTAAACCCGAACCATTCGTCGTCGGAGAATCGCGCCTTTGCGTGAACGAACAATTCGGTCGGCGCAGCGCCGTGAATGCTGCGATACTCGCTAATCACCATCGAGATGAGATTTCGGGCGGCATTTCGGTCGAGATGGAACTGCTTCGTATCGGGTTGGAACCAGGGGCCAAGCGCACCGCGGAAGACGATGCCATCTCCATTCGTCAGAAACATCTGCGCGGCGCAACACGCATGCCGAACGTCCGTCGACAGTTGATCAATCCGCTTATAGACGAGACCGACATAGCAGACGCCGGGCCGCACGTTCGCCAGTTGCCACGGCCGCCCGCCCGCTTTGTAATAGGCGGTCGTGCACATGTTCCACGCAACCGTAGCCGCATCCTGAACGATCGGCGGCGCGCCGGGACGTTGGAATTCGTGCGGTGTTAGCGTTGACTCACGCGCGAGTTGCGTTACGACTTTTTCTTTGAGCAGCCGCGCTTTGAGCTGCCGGCGAAAATTCGGGGCATATTGGTAGACCTCGGCCTCACGCTCTTCATCGCCAAACAATGTTGGCGACGCGACAAGATCACGTGCGCGGCCGCGCGATACGCGCACGCTGCCCACAATGCGTTCGCTCTTTTTCACGACGGATTGCGGGCGGCCTAATTCGTAGACGACATCGGGAACGATGACGAACCAAAACGCCGGCGGGTTCTCCAGCCGGTTCACTTCCGCGACGAGGCGCAAGACGTAGAGTTCGACCGTCCGTTTCACCGCCTCGAAATGGTTGTCGAGGTGCAGCGCACGGTCGATCTGGGCCGGATTGATATCGCCGATGATCGCCGCGGGTTCGCTCGGCCAGCTCGCGCGGAAGGCCTCTTCGAATCCGGGAAAGGTGACGTGTTGTGGTTCAACGGACCGCGACCGCGGACCGGGCGGCGGGATGTCAATCATCTTTCGCACCGTTTGCGACCACTCGCGGAACCGACGGACACCCTCAGCTGTGCCGATCACGCCGTACCGGATCACGGCGGGTTGCCCGGCTGCGTCGACCGGGCCATAGAGAAATAGACCGTCGCGGGGATACGTCAGCGTCTGTCCCATGCCGAATTCGATGAGCGGCTCGGGAACGTGGACGACGCGCGGTTGAAAACGGGGGCTATTCATCATCAGCGCTCTCTGCGTCGTCGTCTGCGAGGGATCCGTCATCGAAAATGATGTCGTCAGCCGTGTCATCGTCGGCTTGCTCGTCCTCGGCCTCGTCGGCTTCCGACGGAGTACTAACGGGCGAATCGAAACGCATCGGCGGAAGCTCGAGCCAAATCGCCTCTTTGAGGCCAACCGGGATCGCAATGAACGATTCGCCGGCGGCAAACCATGAAAGAAACGCGAGCATCAAGTCGCGCCAACGCGGATTGCGCCACGTTTTTGTAAAGGATCGGCGGGCGCGATGCATCTTCGCAGCATTGCCGAGCACGGTTTGCCCATCGCTTGTAAAAATGACATGTGCCGTCAGTTGCACGTGATGGACAGGGCTCGTGCGAATCGACGCGCTCACGCCGTAATGCCATTGCAATTTGCGCTTACCCGACGTGCCTTGAATCTGGCGAAGTCCCGCAACGTCACCCCATTGAAACCGGACTTTTGCCGTGGGAGCGACCTTGATGTTTGGCCACCACGCGAGTCGCCGGCTCCCGAGCTCGAATGCGGTTAACCCGCGCTCAGCAAACGCCACGTTGATCGCCTGACGCGCAAGATCGCTAAAATGACCGCGCACCTCAAATCCGTCAAGTCGCTGTTCGAGCCAGCCGGTCGCGAGCGCGTCATCCGTCCGCTTTTCGGCGGCAAGCCGGATCGGGATCGTCGGCCCGAAGAACGCAGCGAGATCCTCCGGCGATGCGAACGAAAGAAAGCCGCGCCGAAAGGGCACGACGGGCCACGGCGCACCGCGGACGTCCGGCGGAGCGTCGATGTTGATGCTTCCGGCGAATTCGTACACCTTGATCGTGTCGGGCAGCTTCGTGATTCGCAGCCAATTGGAAATCAGGCGTTCCGGTTTGTCGACGAGCGAGCTGCCGTTTGCGAGTTGAAGGTCGCGCCAAATCGAATCCGCTTTATGCCCCTCCGTACGCGGAAGCCCGGCTTCCTTGATAACCGTGAGTAGTTCCGTCAGTCCCCGGGCCCAGCCGTGCGAAAAGTCAATGTATTGGGCGTGAACGATAAGGAACGGCGCATCGAACGGTTCGAGCCGAAGCGGTATGATGAACGCGTCATCACCGATCTTCTTGGCGACGTCGGTCGCCATTTGAATTTCATTTCGCACGCCGCGCTTCGAAGCGCCGGCCACCGTCCCGACGAAGAGAACTTTTGCAGCTCGCTCGCGCATGGCGTTCTCGAGGATTTGTTGCCAATCATCGCCGCCGCGCAGTCGCATGAGGTCAGACCAGACTTCATATCCCAGCGCTGTCAGTTTCGCGCCGAGCCATAGCGTAAACCGATTGTCTTCGGGTGTGGCATGACTTATAAATAGCGCTGGCCGTGACGACGTCTTTGGTATCATCGCTGGCGATACGACGTGTTTCGCTGCCAACGGCATTTTTTCGGAAGTCTTCCTCGTTTCGGTCGTCATTGCAGCACTTGCCGATGAGCGATGGCAAGCGCGGCAGTCCATGCGGGACTCGCAGGGCCGCCCTTACATAGCTGCATCGCTCGTGCGCGAATCAGTTCCGCGGTCTGCGCGTCGAGTGTCTCAAGCAGCGCTTCGATGGGCGGTGCTTGCGGTTCGTCGGGATCCACCGGCCGGGCAACGATGACCTTTGGTGTTGGTGCCGTGGTAACGTAATGGTCGATCGACGCCGTGGGTAACGTCTCCGATGCGGCCGGCCGCATCTTGCGCGTTACGTGTTCGGCGAGCTGCCGGTCTTGGTGAACCTGGGTGTTGACCAAGACGCGCATGTACGCACCGGGACGAGCAATCTCGCGCCGACGATATGCGGGCTTTGAGCGCATGATTGTGAGCGCTGCAAGAATGTCGCCGACGCTGATACCGTCGAGGTCTATGGCCCACGGGACCGCGTCGTCGGGGGCGACGCCGGCATTGATCAGCGCGAGCTCGGCCTCCGCTCTCGTTGCGTTTGCATCGGCCGCCGCATCTTGTTGCTGTTGGTTATTAGTAACGAACTGGTTCTTTGTTATATCCAGGTTGCTCTGGTGCAACCGATTCGGCGCCTTAGGTTGCACGGATGCAACTAACCCAGGTTGCTCCGATGCAACCAATGCCGCGGCGGAATCGGCGGAATAGGTTGCACTGGTGCTACCCAAATCGTCACCGGCGACCGTTGCGATAGGTTGCTCTCGTGCAACCTGTTTTGGCCCGCGACGACCGCGCGTAATCGGAATAGGTTGCTCTGGTGCAACCTGTTCGACCGTGAGCGGCAGCGTTGGATCGGGCCGGCGCTTGTGAAGCGTTTTGCGTTTGACGGGCTTCGACGGCGCCGCGTTTTCGATGGCCAGATCGCCCGTGAGGGTAATGTCGTCGGGCCGTGCGGGTTGAACGTAGGCCGGCGTCAGGTGATAGGTGTTATTCCGCCCACGTTTCTCGCGGGTGAGGAAGCCGTAGCGTTCGAGCTCTTCGAGCGACCGGATGACGGTGTGCTTCGAGCTGCCCAAGTCTTTCATCAGCGATGAGATCTTCGGAAAGCAACCCTTCGGGCCGTCGTAGGCGATCAGGAGCCCGGCGAGCACCTTGGATTCTGCCGCGATCGAGGGATCTTTGAGCAGGGCGATCGGCATCGCCGCGAACCACCGCAGTGGTGAGGATCGTGGACGTTGGTCGCCGATCGGCGCAGCGACCGGCGCTGGAGCGCGGCTTGGTTTAGCTGCCATCGCGTCGCGCTCGAGGACGAGCGGAACGCGCGGAAACGACGACGCCACCATGCGAAAATTCGCTGGTGGGCTGGGTTGCGTCGTGATCCCGTTGTGCGTTCAGCGGTTCGTCCTATCGATGGATATGCGAATAGGGAGGGAACCGCCGCGCGCTCAACGTAGAGCACCCCACGGCCCTCTTGGGGCACATGATCACGGGGTCTCCCGCCAAGAAGCTACCGCGATCATCGCCTGGGTCGGAAACTGTACGAAACGCCAGTGGTTGCCGCCACGGGCGTTTTGCTTTTACGTCATCTAGCTTGCCAAACGCCCGTCGCCGGGCGTCGCCTGATTGAAGATGTAGCGCCGACTCTTTTTGCCATCGCCGGTCAGCTCGTGAACAAGGGTCAAGTACCCGGCCTTTCGGAGTTGCCGCTCGTAGCGGCCGAGGGACTTGGGCGCCTTTTTCATCGAGACGGCTACTTCGTCGAGCGACTTGCCTTCGGAGAGCAGCACATAGAGCTTGGCGGCGACCGGGTGGATGGCCGGGTCGTGGAGGATCGCCCGGATTGCCTCCGCGCTGATCATCGTCCCAGCCCCTCTCCCGTGCGCTCCGTTGCCCATCTGTGCACCATGCCGAATACAATATGTTGTGGTCAGGCGGTGAACCTGCCCACAAGGGATTGGATTTGCGTCGCTTCGCCCAAAAATGGGCCGCACGGCGCTGCGGGCTCAATGTCGGCCCGTAGCAGTGATCTAGCCCCATGACCTATGCGCTTCCCAGTGCGCCCGTGTACGCGCCTGCGGTCGGTCGAACAGAACTGCGGGTGAACGAGGTGGTCCTGCGGGGTATCGCGCCGGCGCCGCGGGTCATCGGCGCTGATAACCGTTGCCCGGCACTCAACCGCGATTGGGGACCTGCGTCGAAACCCCGCGCTTTGCGGCTTCGACCCGCGGCCTTTGGGGTGCGCGGCGCCCAACCGGTGCCCATCTGCGTCGAAACCCCGCGCTTTGCAGCGTCCGCGCCCGCGATTCTGCGTTGAAAACCCGCGGTCGCCCGTGCCGCTGCGAGCACTACGGGCTTATCCCCAGCACCCGCGCGGGGTATCACCGCAGTCTCTGACCGTGCCCGCTACTCGGGTGCGGGGTATCGGCGCAGATGTGCGGGCACCGCCGCTCCAGCGCGGGCGAACGCCGCAGACACGCGGGTCTTCGGACGAAACGAACATGTGCCGCGTTCGCCACGCCGAAGGAGTGCGCTAATGGCGAGTACGTCTACGTCCGCCGCGCGCAAGCCGCGCCGTTCGACAACGAGTGTTTCCGCAACGCGAACCACTGCGGCTACGGAAGAAGTTACGCAGGCGGAGCCGCCGGCGCGCGGCGCAAAGCGCTCGATGGTTCCGGTACCGATGCGGTTTCCGTTTGACCTAAGCACCTGGCCCGAAACCGAGTATGTCGCACCGATTGCGTTTCTGCGCAGCGCGCTCTTCGGAATCGTCCCGAAAGGCCGGCGCCGCTCCGTCGAAGGTCTCTCGCTTGCGCATTACGGGGGATTTGAACTGCGCTTTACCGGCGAAGTGCTCGATCAATTTGATCACGATTTGTGGCTGGTAGCGGTGCGGCTCGCGCGCGAGCATGGCATGGGCATGAACGTGCACTTTTCGAAGCGCTCGATCCTCAAGGCCCTCGGGTGGGATACCAGCGGAAAATCCATGACGCGCTTGCACGGCAGTTTCGTGCGTCTGGTCAAAGCGACGATCGAGATCCAAGGCAAAGGCAGTCATTACGCCGGCCATTTGGTCGATGAAGTCGTGTTCACGAAGGGCCCGAGCGGCGCGGCTGACGGCGACGATCAGTATTATTTCCGTCTTTCGCCCAAGATGGCAACGCTTTTTGCCCCCGAGCAGAGCGCGCTCCTCAACGTGCAGGAGCGCCAAAAGATCAAAGCGCCGCTCGCGAAATGGCTGCAGGGCTTCATCATCGCAAGCCCGTTTGCGTTTCCCATCCTGATCGCGAAGCTACGCCAACTCTCCGGTTCATCGGAGTCCGAGCGCTATCGTTTTCGTAGTCGCATCACGGCGGCGCTCGAAGAATTGCGTGACGTCGGCGTGATCGAAAGCTTTCGGCTCGACCGCACCAGCGTGTACATTACGCAAAAGTCCGGTACCGCGTTGCCGCGTAATTCGCGCGCGGCAGTGTAGCCATGCGCACGTCCCGATAATCGCCGGTGACCGCGTGGCGAGTGATCGCGCTTGCTCTCGTTTGGTGCGTAACGCTCGCCGCGACAAACGGAAATGAACCTCCGTTGTATCGCGTCGGCGACGTCGTGCGCGCGCGCTGCGATGGCGGCGACGAACTAAAGCGGTTGAGTGTCTACGGCTCGCCGCGTGCCGTGTGGGACACCTACGATTCTAGCGTCGCGATGCCGAACGCCGTGCGCATGATCCGCGCCGGCACGCACCTTCGCGTCGAATCGTTCGTCCGTCATCAGCTCTACACGCCGGTCAGCCACGCGCTTTACATCCATCTGCAAATCCTCGAGGTCACACCGATCGTCGGCGCATCGTGGCACGGCTATCTCGATTCGCTCGAGGTCGATCCCGGAACCGGCCCCAAGGGCTTTGCCAACATCTGCGAATGAACCAACCCCGAGCCCACCGCCCCTGCGCGCCGCCCAGGCGCGCATCTCGCCCGTCGTAGCAGTTTGTCACGTTTGTCACGCCTATGCTATTGAGCGAGGCTAGCGTTTGGCCTGGAGCATCTTGTACTCATGCTCGGAGTACGGAGCTACCGAGAGTCCCCGGCAGAAACGGCCGTCGAAATGGACGACGATATTCGAGGCCGCGACCTCGGCAGTGAAGCGGTCGTGACGTTCGCTGTGCGTTGAGATCCCGGGGCCGGCGCCGTTCGTCGACGTGATATGCAGCCACCAGGCTGACCGGGTGCCATCCAGTCGTGCTTCGCAGCGACCGCGAATCCAGACGACGATCTTGCGGCGGTGACTCGCGCTCACGTCCGGTAGAAATTCGCGGACCCGTTTCGTGACGATCGTCGCCCATGCGATCAGCGGGAGGTCCGCTCCGGGTGGTGGGACGTCGCCGTGCCGGTTCATCGGACGGCCGGGATTCGGGGCCGGTTACCGCCGGGCCTCGAACAAGTGTTCGATTCTTCCGCACGTGTTTGTCACGTTTGTCACGGCTTGTCAGGGGTTGTCACGGTTACGTTGCTCAATACTTCACCATGCGCCGCAACAACCCGTACCGGCCGCAGCCTGGCGGCGAGCCCCCGCTCCTCGTAGGTCGAGACGCCGAGGTCCAGACCGTCGAAACGACCCTCGCGTCGGCGCGCGAGGGCGGCCCGATGCGACCGTCGGTCTTCATCGGGCTACGCGGTATGGGAAAGACCTCGCTCCTACGCCGTTGCGCGGCGATTGCTCGCGAGGATGGTGCGGTCGTCGTTTCGATCGAGGCGACCGCGGGCATTCCGATGGCCGGCGCGCTGGCGGAGGGCATCGCCGATGCGAAGCGTCAGGTGTCGCTCGGCGCGCGGATCCGTGGTGCCGTTGACGGTATCCGTCGGGCGCTGCCGAGCGCAGCGATCGATCTCCCGCACGACATGGGCAAGATCGAGCTCGATCTACGCGGCGGTGAGTACCAGCTGCCGTTGCGCCGCGCCCTCGAGGACCTCAACGATGCGGTCCGTCGTCGCGACAGCTATCTCGTTCTTGCCATTGACGAAATCCAAGAAGCGGATCTCACCGACCTCAGCGACATCGTGATGTTCGTTCACGCAACGGCTGGAACGACGAAGCCCGCGGTGCTCCTCGGTGCCGGCTTGACCAACAGCGCAGAGCATCTGCACGATGCGAAGACCTATACGGAGCGCTGGCGCTATCCGCGGCTGGAATGCTTGAACGAACAAGATACGCGCGACGCGATTGCGGTGCCGGCGCGAGAAAAGGGCGTCGAGTTCTCCGACGGCGCGCTCGCGCTGCTCGTCGCGGAAACCGGTGGCTATCCGTTCTTCATCCAGGAATACGCGTCGGTTCTTTGGACGTTTACCGACGGTCCGATCATTGAAGTCGGCGACGTGCGCGATCGCATGATCGGCGTACGCAAAGACCTAGACGAGCAATTTTACGCGTTGCGCTTTGGCCGGCTCACGAACCGCGAATGCGCATACGCGCTTGCCGTTGCGAGCCTTGGTGGCGGGCCGCAGCCGGTCCACAAAGTCGCCGAGGTGTTCGATATGAAGTCCTCGGACCTCAGTTCCGTCCGCAACCAGCTCATCAAAAAGGAAGTGCTCTTCGCGGAAGCCCCCGGTACAATCGAGTTCCGGATGCCGCTGACCGAGCGTTACATCGGGCGCAATCGCGCGACGCTCGAGGCACGTGCGAATGGATCGACGCTTGCGAATATTACGCGGCCGCGCCGCTAAGGCGTCGGCGAATAATCGGCACTACACGCGGGCACTGACCTTCGCGACGGCGTCGGGGCGACCGACCTAGGCTCCCGGACCATCCGCCGCCGTCTCATTACGAAACCCGCGAGCTACGCGCCAAGCGTGCGCATCGTTTGTCCGCGCGCTGAACGCCCGATGGCGAAACGCTGAAGTGTACGAACGCGCTTGCCATCTTTCATTTTGAATTGGACTGCGCCATTCCAACCGTAGTCGAGCGCGCACAGCGCAGCCGCGTGTACGTCAACACCGTGGTCGTGAGCGCACGTCTTAAGCGGCATCCCCGCAGGGTCAAGTATCGCCGCGTGGCAGCGCAGCCCTTCGCTTGCTTCATCAAGGGTCATGCTCGCATTGTACCATGAGCGTCTTTGAACTGAGGAACCGCCGCCGTTGCAATAATCCGCGCCAATGCGGGAATACCGCGCTAAGGTGGGTTCCATGAAACGCACGGAGATCGAAGCCGACGGAGAAAAGCGCTACATCCGACGCGACGAAGAAGGTCGCTTCACCGATGACCAAGTCGATGTTGGGCGCTCTCTCGCCAAAGACCGCCAGCAACACGCCAAGCATACCGCGCCCGAAGGCCAACGCGACCGCGGCGATCGGAAGCGCTCGTCCTAGCGGCGCCGTCGAACCCGCGCGCGTTCGTATCACGTCGTCGCGCGGCACATTCGGTTATACGTGCGATGTTTGCCGCGTCTCCGAAGCGGCGGAAGACAAAGAGGCCGCAAAACGTGCGAAGCGTGCCCACGTTGCGACCGCTCCGCACCGGTCTGCGCTTCGCGCTGCGCGACGTGAATGAGTCCGCGTAAACGCCGACCGACGATCGCTGTCGGAACGTGTGGGTACTCGTACAAAGATTGGATCGGTCCCGTCTATCCGCTCGGTACGAAGAGCGGCGAGATGCTCGACGTCTATTCCAGCATCTTCCCGACCGTCGAGATTGACTCGACCTATTATCGCGTGCCGGGGATCGCGACGTTCGAGTCGATGGCCCGTCGCACGCCCGCTGGCTTCCGGTTCACGGCAAAGTTGCCGGGCACCGGCACGCATCTCCATGCGTCGGAGGTACACGACGATGTGCGCCTATTCCGACGGAACCTCACGCCCTTGCTCGACGCCGGCAAGTTCAGCTGCGCGCTCATGCAGTTTCCGAATTCCTTTCATCCGACCGATGCGGCGCGCGATTATCTGCGCCGCTTACGTGACACGCTCGACGACGTGCCCCTCGTCGCCGAGTTTCGTCACCGCGAGTGGCAAACGGCCGAGACGATTGAGCTTTTGAACGAGCTTAACGTTGGCATCGTCAATGTGGACATGCCGCACTTCAAGACCCTTTTACGCGAGTCGAGCGATGTTACGAGTGAAGTCGCGTACGTTCGGTTTCATGGCCGCAACGCAAAGAACTGGTGGCGCGGGACGAACGAGACGCGTTATGACTATCTCTATTCAAAAGACGAGCTGGAGCCGTGGGTCGATCGGCTCGTCGATATGGCGGCCGCGCCGAAAGTCCGCGAAGTTCTCGCGTTCTTCAATAATCATCGCCGAGGACAAGCGGTGCGAAACGCGGAGCTGTTTGAGCAGTTGATCGAGGAGCGGATACCCGGCGCGCTGCACCGCGCCGCGCATCATGAGAAAGAGTCCGCTGACGTTCCGCTGCCGCTCTCGACCCGGTAGGGACTGGACTCTAGACGCTGCGAGTTCACAGTCCCAGCGCCGAAACCCGATCCGAGAAACCCCGCAATCCGTCTTCGCACACATGCGCGCGATGCGGGCGGGGACGGCGCCTTGTACATGACGGCCTTCGCTGGGCCTCGGTCGTTCGTTTTACTATAATTGCGCCCGGGTGAGGCTTTGCCAACAACATCCCAACCGTTCACGATCAAGGCCCAGCCGGCTGTTGACGTCGTGACCCGCGGAGGAGCGGCCGGCTCCTGACTGCTCAAGCGCCGCAAGGCGCTCTTCCTCCAATCGAAGACGTTCCTCGAGGTCACCGCAAGCGGAGGCCTTTCTTGGCTGCGCGCGGGGACGCTTGGTCGCTGACCAAGCGGGTGAGGCCTCAGTCGAGAAATGCCGATTATCGACATAGGGTGCGAAAGTAGCGCGTTCCGAAAGGGCGTATTACTACGGCGATGCGCCGTCCGGAAGGGAAGGAAACGGGTGCGAGCACAAACTTTGGTCTTCAGTTTCGCGTTTGCCGCTGCGGCAGCGTCGATCGCGGCCTGCGGAGGCGGCGGCGGCGGGTCGTCGCCGGGTGGTGGCGGCGGGGTCGTTCCAACGCCTGCTCCTACGGCGACGCCAACCCTGACACCGACGACGGTCTCCGGTACGGTCGTGCAGATCCCATCGGATGCCTACGGGCCAGTAACGATGGGGACGGCAACCTACGCCTCAACGGACGCGACGCAAACCACGGCTCTTGTCGGTGCAACCGTGATCGTCGGGCCTGTTCCCGTGATCGGTGCGACGGCACCGGCGACGTTACCGTCGGGCGATGTCTCGACGACCACTTCGAGCGCGGGTGCCTTCAGCGTGAGCGTCCTCGTGGCACCGGCGGCCCCGTCGACCGCCGAGCCGTTCGTCATCCCGTCGAATAACATCCTCGCGATCACGCCACCGGCGACTGGCTACTACGTCGAGGTGTTCAGTGTCGGGACGGACGGTAAGAGCGCCGGCGAGCCCATCCCCCTGCATCGCTTCGTAGCTGCGGGAACGTCGATCGCATTACACGTGTCGTCCACGTCCACGGCCGAGGCTGGCGCGCTTACGGCCCTTAACAACGATCGGTCGAGCAACAATAACGCGGGTCCGCTGACGTTCGACGAGTCAGCGGAAGAGGTGGCGCGTCTCCACGCAAGCGATGAGGCAACGGCAGCGTATTTTTGTCATTACGACACCCACAACGTTGGGCCGTCCTCGCGATACCTCGCCACTGGCGGAATCGGCCTCACGGGAGAAGCGATCTCTTCGATCGTGGGCCCGTCGTCGACGAGTATCGCGTTCACCGACGCAGAGAATGCCTTCATTGCAGAAAAGACGCAGTCGCCTGTCGGTGGCCATTATCTAAACCTGGTCGACACAGCTCACCTGTGGGCTGGGCTCGCCGTCGCTACCGTCCCGAACTCGACGCCGACGGCCTATGATGTCGACTACGACCTCATCACTCCGAGCGCCCAAGACACGGTCGTTGGATCTTCGGGATACCCGATCGCGAACACGTGCCCGGCTGGAACAACGGATAACAACAGTTAGCGCCATATTCGGGTACGAGAAAGACGGCGACGCGCGTCGCCCTCTTCTTCGTGTTTCCCGCGTCGCGGTGCAGCTCTCTCTTTACCGCCTACTGCTGGATCGTCAACCCCGCAGGACCGGAGACGGTGACCCCTCCGGGCGATGCGGCTTGCGTGACGGTCACGGTGTAATTCAAGGATTCTGACGCCGTACATGTTGTCCCGAGTTGACTCGATTCGGGCAGCCACGTAACGAAGAACGAGTTCGCGGTCGGATCAATACCGTAATATGTCGGCTCGTACCCTTGCGCGAGCAGCGCGCTGTGATAGCTCGCGTAATATGGCTGCTGTTGGTTCGTGCCGGTTTGCGCCGTTGCTTTCGCCTCGGCTTCAAGTTCGGCTGTCAGGACGAACGCATTGATACCGATGTTCGCGCACGTTCCGCTGTGGGTCCAATTGGAGAACGCGTAATTAACCGTTAACGGGAGCGATGCATTTGGAAGGGTTGCAAAATCGACGGTCACGCCTTGGCAGCCGGCCTCGCCCGCTAAAGCACCCGAAGAAAAGCAGTACCATCCTCCGTACGTGTTGACTGACGATGTTGCGGAATCGTCATAGTTCAATGTGAACGCCCCAACGCCCTGAGTATCCGTTCCAGTTTGCGCAACGATGTCTGCGCGACAGGTGAACGTGAAAGGATTGCATGCAGTTGACGAGCCCGTTAACGTTGCGGTTCCACTGATCGTGCAGGTTCCGCCCGTCGCCGGCATAGTGAAGACCCAATTCGGCGCGGATCCGCTTACGACGCAGCCACCAGGAGACGGTGTCGGGTTTTGTTGATTTAGCGTGCAATCAGGATACGTTCCGGTGTAGCCGGTTGGGCACTGCGGCGTCGGTGTGGGCGGTGGCGCGCACGGCGGGACAGCCGTGGTCCCGACATACTGAATCGTTCCGATCGTTTGGCCTGCATCTGCGTCCGTATTGCACACGAGCTGCTGTTGGATGACGCTCGTTCCGGCGACTGCGCTCTGGCCGTAAACGTCGACCGCTTGAAAATTGCAAGAACCGTTTGAACTCGAAGAAGCCGTGTACATTGCAATATAGGTGGTCCCGCTCATCGTTTCGCTCGCGAGTACCGGCGCACTGCAAACGCCCGACGTTGCGGCCGTGAAGCCGCCTCCATTGCCGACCGTCGCGTAGTTTTGCTCGCTAACCGTGAATTGCACGGCGCTACCGCTTATGTAACTTGTAGCACCGGCTTGCGCGCTAGGTGCAAACGTTTGGCCAACCGTTACCGAGAACATCGCCGACTGACCAACGTTGTCTGTGTACGCCAGTGTGCAACTTTCGCCGGATGGCGCCACGTGCACGATCGGCGTCACGATAAACGTAGCGTCTCCGGTTCCATCCGATAAGGGGTCCAAAGTACCGGAAGGATTGATGTTCGCAACGCTGGCGCACGAACTGTTCGTAAGTGTGTAGATCTGCGGTGGCGTCGTTGAACGAGTCCCGTAGTTGTTCTCCGAAATGCCGGTCGATTGCGCTGCCGCTATCGGATTTTGAAAGGTGAGCGTCGTGCCGCTACCGATCGGATTCAAGGCGTTCGGCGGCGGCGTCACTTGCCCGATGACCGTCTGAACGTGGGTCGGCCGCGCGCCGGCGGCGATATGAATGGTACGGGTTAGACCTTCCGTCGAGATACTGACGATGGTCACCTGATTACCGGCGAGGACGTTCGTGTAACCCGTTTGACGCGTAACGTCGGTGATTGTCGTATAGCCCGCCGTCTGGAAGACGGTAGCCGTCAACGGGTTCGACGTTGCGTTCAAGAGTTGCGAAGCCGGAATCGTCTTCGCCGTAAGACCGAGGACGTTCGACGCGATCGCGCCGGCGTATGCCGGACCCGCGCCGCCATTCTGTGGCAAGTCGGTCCAGGCGTAGGCACCATAAAGGTTCACGCTTCCGGTTCGCGCCGCGGTCGAGCAGTTCGTCGTCGAGGTCGCGCGGTAGCAGTAGCTCCAGAACTTTCCAACCCCCGATGCATCGCGCGTATACATCGCGACTTCGTGACCATCGGAGTTGCTGTGTCCACCGACATCGTTCGCCGGCACGAAGCACGCGATCGCGCTGCTGCAGTCGCGCTCGAGCGAGTCAACGACGGTCTGCGCTGCCGCCTTAGCGGAACTGTTGTAGGTCTGAGCATATGCGGCGTGGGTGAATGTCGAGAACGCGAAGACGCACGCGGCAGCCACCATAACGGCAGCGGCCCCTGCGATCAACAGATCCAGGGTCGTGAAGGCACGTTCCAAAGGCGTGAACTTCATGAGGTGTCCTTTGACACGGTTAGGGGAGGGCTATTCAAGGGGGTCTGCATCGGCTCCCTCGGCATGAGGTCGGGAGAATTACGAAAGTGAGGTCGATTAAAAAGGGGGGTTAGGCGGGTCGCGGCGTACTCCCCTCCCCATCCGGAGGTGTTATGTACGGCTCGCTCACCCAAAACATGACCGTCAAAGCCGCGCCGCCCGCGCGCCGGGCCGGCCTGCGCCTCCACCATACGATCGGGAGGCTGGCCGATCGCGCACTCATGGCCGCTCCGGTCACGGCGCTCGCCATCAGCCCGGCTGTGCTCGGCGGGGTAAAAGCTGGCTGCCTCCTACGATTAGCGCTCTGGCTCGTTGTCGTTGCCGCCGTTGCATCGCTCACGCTTCAGCCGAGCATCCGCTTTCGGCGCTTCGCCGTCGCGGCTGAGCGTGGGATTACGTCGATCGAGGTGCTCGTTACGGCGGCGCTCGTCTCCCTGCTCATCGTTGGCGTCGCCTATGAGTTCGGTCACCAACATGCCAGCGTTACGAACGAGGCAAACGCGGAGGCGTTGCGCGACGTCGGGTCCGCTATTGACGTTGACGCGGCCGCAATCGCAGCGTACGACGCTAATGCGCGCGCCGCGTACACGGCCCTCGCCCAACAGAACACGACGCTTACCGTCAACGGCCAAACGGCAAAGATCAAGCTCAATGGTGCGACGAGCGGCCTCGCGGTCAGCGTCACGACCCCTGACGGCTCGCAGGCAAACCTCTTGGCACCGCTTCCCGACGCGAAGCCGACGCCGCAGTAAACGCCGATGGGACTGCCTGCCCTAATCCCAATATTCATTGCGCTCGCGACGATTGCGCTCGCCTTCGCATCGAGTCTGGGAGTGCAAATCCAAGCCATCCAGCAAGAACGCTTCGCGCGCTACGATCTGCTCGCGACGGCGGCCGCGAGTGGCTACCTTCAAGCGCAGGGCGTTACGTTGCAGACCGCGGCATGGACTGCGAGTGCGAACGCCAACCTCGCGGCGGCTCAGCTCACGCCGATGCCCTCTACGTCCGTGTGTCCGAACGGCGTTGTATGCGGCGTGACCGCGACTGCGACGTATTCGGTCGACGGATCAACAGCCGTGGCCGCCATGCCGAACGACGACGTCGTCGCGCCGAACATCGAAAGCGCCGCGCATGAGACGCGCACCGCGCTGACGATCAACGTCGCTCTCGTCGATGCGAATGGGGTGCTTCTGTACGCGCGTCCACATCGCGTGAAGTTGCGTCTCTACGGTACGAGCGGCGCCGAGGTGACGGCGCTGCAAGACGCCGCCGGACAGAATGTCGCCTTCGTGAATGGTGCCGCCGAAAACGATGGGTGTGCGGCCGACGGGTCGGGCTGCGATCCCAACCGTGTCGGCGTCGAAGATCCCACGACCGTCGATGCCGTCAACCAGTGCGTCCAAGGCTATGGCTCGGGCACCTGCTCGACCCAGTTTCCGAGCGCGGCGGACAAGACGAACATGACCTGGTCAAACGGTCAAGATGCGGCGGATACCGGACCATGATGGGGCACTTCGGAAGACGTCGGTTCGCAGCGGATCGCGGATTCGATTGGAAGCGCCCCGTTGCTGCAGCAGAAGACGGTCTCACGCTGTTCGATGTGCTTCTCGTCTGCTTCATCATGGCACTCTTCGCGCTCGCCGGATACGGCATGGCGCGCACAGCGCCGGCGACCGCCAATCGAACGACGACACTGCAACGCTGGGTCGGAATTATGGATAAGACGCGCCAGGAAGCCGCGAACGCGGGCACGCTCGTCACCGTCGCACCATCCGGAAGCGAGACGGCCGTGACCGTGTACTCCGGTTGGTCGACGGCGACGCAGCTCGACAGCTACACGTTGCCCGTCACGATGGGACTCGAAGACGTTTCGCAGAGCGTAGCGAGCAATTCGTTTTCGTTCTACGTTCGTCGGAATGGTTCGTGGTATGCGCTGCTCGGTACGAACCCTTTGCCATGCGCGGATACGATTCGTGTCGGCGTCTACGATAGCGGCACGTCGGTCGGTACCGACGGTTACCCTATTTCCTGCGCTGCATTTGCAGCGGTACCCGCGGGAATGTGACATTGCGTGATGCTGACATACTCGCACGACCGATCGATGCGCTCGACCGCGCTGAAGTTGTCGTCGAGCGATTCAAAGCGGCGATTGCCGAAGGCAACCTCGAGGAATCGGAGCGACTTCTCGCGCGCTTACAAATGTTCTCCGACGCATCCGCAGCCGTGCTCGCCGATCGCGAAGCGAGATTTGGAGCCTAAATGCAGCCGCAAGAATCGGATGCCGCGCGCATCCTCGATGGTCAGCGCGTCCGTCTGGAGCGCGTTAACGACGAGATCGAGCTCGGCCACGGTGCGGTGCAACGGCTTCGAACGGAACGCGCACTTGCGGCCAACATCGCGCAGCGTGAAGGCCTGATTCCCATGCTTCAAGGCGCAGCGCTTCGTAATGACAACACCGAGCTTTCCAAGGCCCAGCGTCAAATTGCAAAGCTGGTTCAAGAGAATGCGCGCCTCCAAGCGGCACTGGCCGAAGCGTTAGAGTCATCCAACCGCGACGGCCTTACCGGCGTACTGGGCCGGCGTGGCTTCGATCATCTGCTCGAGAAAGAGTGGGCCCGATCGCGGCGCGCGGAGACGCCGCTCGGCCTGTTGTTCGTCGACGTCGACCGTTTCAAGGTCGTGAACGATAAGCACGGTCATCTCGCCGGCGATGCGGCGCTGCGCGCGATCGCTGAGGCCATCGACGTTCAAGCCCGGCGGTCCGGCGAAACGCTCGCGCGCTACGGTGGCGACGAGTTTGTCGTCATTCTGCCGGGGACGCCGCTTGAGGGCGCACTCGCCGTTGGCGAGCGCATTCGCGCGTCGGTCGCAGAGCTACGCTTGCGCGTTGACGATGAAGATATACCGCTCAGCGTGTCCATCGGCGGTGCGGCGGTCGTGCCGCATTTGCGAACGAAGGCCGACAGCCTTATCGACCTCGCCGACAAAGCGGTCTTTCAAGCGAAGGAGGCTGGCCGTGGGGTTTGCGTAGGGGCCGCCTACGAGGACGGGTCCATCGCCTACTACCGCCCAGCCCCACGCGTCGAACCGGACGGCACCGGCCGCGTTACGGAGATCTCGTCTAAGGCGAGACGCACCCGATGAGCGCCGCGGTCGGCCCCACGGGAGCGACTGCGGAAAACGATGAGCGACCGATGGAGTCACCTGACTCGTCCTTCGGCATGCCATCGACCGCCGAGCGGCGTCCGGCCTCGGGCCGCTCTATCAGGAGTCGCGTCCAGGCCGCCATTCGAGCGTACTTCGATACCGTTGGTGCGAACGTGCCGATGCGGCCGGCGCACGTGCATTATCCCGAGCCGCCGCAGCTTGCCGTAACCGTCCTCTTAAAAGTCGGCTTCGCACTCTTCTTCGGTGCCCTCCTCGGCTCGATCGTGGCGACGGAGGTCGTCGCTGCCAGCGGCCACGACGCGAGCGTGTTCGGCGTCCCCGTTTCGCCGGGCGTGTATTTTCCAACGGACTTCTACTCCTGGCTCCATCTGGACGGCGCAAATCTTACGCGCGAGGAAGTCACATCGCTCAACGCCGCGCGCGTGTCGCCGGCGCAACTGCACGCGGCGTTTTCGTTCGGCATCAATGCCGTCGGGGTCGGCGTCGCACTCGGCTTCGTTCTGGCGATCCTCGCGGCGACGCGCCGCCGGCGTGTCCCGCGCGAGCTCGCGGGCCTCAAAGGCACGGGCGAATGGGCAACCTACGCCGACGTGAAGCGAGCGGGGCTCCTTTGGGATGGCGTCAAGCCCGGCGTTTATCTCGGCGAGTTCGAGCGGCCGAAACTTTTCGGTCTCTTTGCGCGGACGCCCGTTGCACTCGTCTACGGCGGTCCGCGTCACATCCTGCAGAACGCTGCGTCCCGTTCCGGCAAAGACGTCGGCACGAACACGTACTCGGCGATTGTCACCTGGAACAATCCCAATCCGTACGAACCCGGGTGCTCGATTCTCTGGAATGATCCCAAGGGCGAGGGTCATCTGCAGACTTCGGGCACGCGGCGCGCACTGTTCAAGAACAACATCGTTCGCTTCGCGCCGCTTGCCCCGCGGATCGGTGAGAAGTTCGTCGACGTCGACGAAGACGGCCAGCGCTACGAACGCGAGGAGCGATTCGGGTCGACGCCGTGGAGTCCGTTGGCTGAGATCCCGGTCGGAACGGACTACGAGTTTTCGGACATGCTCCAAATGTCCACGCTCGTCGTTGATCCGACGGGCACGCTCATTGACAGCGACCAAGGCCACTGGATCAAAACGAGCCGCACGATTATCAAGGCGCTCGGGATCAAGGTCATCTACGATCCGCTCGAACCGATCAAGTCGCTCTCGCGCGTCGCCGACATCTTCGGCAGTGCGGGCGGCCCGGTAAGCGAGGAGCGTGTTGCACTTCAGCGCGAGACGGACGGTGCGAACGCCGGCACCATCGAGGAGATGCTCGAGCAATTTCTTGGGTTCTCCGCAACGGGGTTCGGCGGCACGCCATCGTGGCTGACGCGTTCGTTCGAAGGCATGCGGATGCGCGCCGAGCGCGAGATCATGCTCAAGCGCGATCGCATCGGCATCGATGTATCCGAAGCGGACGCTATCAAGTTCGAGGCGGAGCGCCGGCGCGCGCTCGATCGCGACATCGAGCGGCTCGGCAAGGAGATGCGCCACCCTGATCTGGACCGCGATCTGCGCAATGCGCTGCGAATCAAAGGCGATGAGGCCAGCTCCGTCTACAGCACAGTGAACGCCAACCTTACGCCGTGGCTAGACCCGGTGATCATCCGCAACACCTCGCTCAGCGGCGCGAAGATCCTCGACCTGGTCAACCGCGACAATCCGACAACGTGGTACGTCGTCTCGTCGATCGCGCGCGCCGATATGGCATACCCGGTCATCAAGCTCTTCTGGACGCTTGCGTATCGCAAGCTCGTCCCCGAGATGGAGATGGACAGCCACACGAAGCGCACGAAGTCACCGTGGAAGCATAACGTGCTCTTTCTCATGAACGAACGCGGATCGCTGAAGAAGATCGAGGTCGAGCAAGAAGTCGTTCCGGTCGCCGCGTCTTACGGCATGTTGTTTGACTACTTGTTCCAGACGCCGCGGCAGCTGCGCGAGGTCGGCGGCGACAACGACGTCATCGGACCGAACTGCGGCATTCAAGTGTGGCACACGCCGCAAGAGCAAGAGGACCAAGAAGCCCTCTCCAAGCGGCTTGGCAATAAAACCGTCTACGTCGAGCAAGTCTCGCACTCGCAAGGGCACATTACGCGCAGTTGGCAGACCGAGCAAATGCCGCTCATGACGCCTGAGCAAACGGCACTGATTCCGACCGAGCCCGAGTTTGAATGGTCGGATGACGACGAGGGCCAGAAAGTCGTCGCTCGCACGAGGCGGCCGGCCTACCAGGTGATCTTTGCGCCAAATTGCCCACCGATCTACTCGCGCAAATCGCAATGGTTCACCAACCCGAAGTTGCGCGCGCTCATCGGTGCGACGTCGGCCGTCACACCTTATCCGCTTCGCACCGATCGCACGCGCGAAATACTGTTCGCTGCCGACGAACAGGCGCGAACGTCAGAGCACCGGATCGAGACGTCCTATCGCACGCAGGCGCGCATCGCCGAGGCCGTGCGCCTTGAACGCATCGACCTGCCGAAGCCGCCGCCGCCGTCGCTGCCACCCGAGTCCCCCCCACCACCCCCGCCGCCGCCAACGGGCGGCGGCTCGTCGGTCGGCTCGCGTAAGCGGAAGGTTGTGGCGTTCGATCAGCGTGTTGTCGCGCGCGCTCGCGCACAAGAGGCGCCGACGAAGGACGTCGGCCGCGGCTTCGGTTCGATTCTCGACGGAGATTCTCGTTCGCGATGATTCAACAGGAAGAAGAAAAACGCGGCATGGCCCTGCTCCACAAGGCGCTCGGCGATGAAGTGCTCGCGTTGCGTCAGGACCCCGCGGTCGTCGACATTCTGGTGCGCCCATGGGGCATCTCGGTCGACCGCCTGGGCGCGGGTTTGACCCCGACGGGCGTCATTCCGGGTCCGGGCTCGATCGCGATGGTGATTCGCACGATGCGTTCATTGGTCGGTGGCACCGTGACGGAAGACGATCCGACGGTTGAGGCCGAGATGCCCGATGATGGTTCGCGATTTGCCGGGCAGTTGGCCGGCGAGGGGTCTTTCTATACGATCCGTTGCCATCGCTCAAACGGGGCAAGGTTGGAGGATTACCAAAGATCAGGAGGAACAGAGGCGGGGTCAATAAGGGCGTTATGTGAACTACTTGACCAACGAAAGCGGGTTATCATAAATGGGCCGACTGGCTCTGGGAAAACCCACCTCCTGCGAGCCTCTATGCGGTACGCGGCCAGCGTCCATCCGCAGCGGCATTTCGTTGTCATCGAGGACACCCCGGAGCTTGCCGTCGACTTTGACGCGCCGCACCGGACGTTTATGCACACGACCCGTGCCCTCTCGATGCGGGACCTCTCGCGATCGGCAATGCGTCATCGTCCGGACTTTCTCGTCTACGGCGAGATTCGGGGCGCTGAAGCACTCGACGTTCGGAACTACAGCATCAGCGGGCACACGACGTACTTCACAATCCACGCGTATGGCGCCATCTCGGCGCTCAATCGCTTTGCCGGCTGCATCGGCGAGGCCGTGTCCGTCGTGGATTACGATCGCATCGTCGAGGCGGTGGATGCCGTGGTAACGGCGGGTCGGCGGGTCGAGAAGACCGACGAGATCGACGCCCAGGGCAAGCACGTCATGCGCGATGTTTTTTTCATCAAAGAGCTTGTCCGCGTTGACGGCTACGCCGGAAATCGCTGGCAGGTCACATCGCTCCTGGAGGGCAGCTAATGAAACCCCACCTCTATATTGCTTTAGCGGCGGCGGTTACGCTGTCGCTCGTCCCGCACATCGTCCTGGCACAAACGGCCGCTCCGGTCACCGGCTGCGGTAGCTTCGGAACCGCATTTAACGGCATGGCGCAGGGCATGAACGCCTTGCAGAGTTTCTTCTACGGCCCGTTCTTCAAGATCGGCTGCCTCGTTGCACTCGCCGTCGGCGGTGTCGTGTTGCTGCTCGATGAGGGCCAACTCAACGGCGTCGCAAAGTTCATCCTGCGCGCGGTGTGTGTGGCAGCGTTCGTCCTCGGCGCGGCGTCGTTCTTGAACATCGGCTCGGGTTCGTGCTAGGCGTCTAACCGACGAGATAGGCGCGAGACGTGAGTATGCGGATACCGGAAGAGGCCTTAGAGCCGCTTCCGGCAGGCTTATGGCAACCTCTCATGTGGGCGTACTGCGAGGGGCAGCCGATTGGCTTTGTTCTGCTCGTCGCAATGCCCGGGCCGCTCATCGTGCGCACGTGGACGGCCTCGATCGCCGCGATCATCTTTTTCTTGGCCGGCTGGCTTTTGTTCCGGGCACTCGGGACGTGGGATCCCCGAGCGTTTCGTGTCTTCAAGCGCGCTCGCCGCTTTCGGAATTTAACGACGGCGATGCTGCCATCACGCGCGAGCTGGAGCAGTCCAACCGTGGACTTCAAGCCACGGCGCCACTAGGAATTAGCAATGCTGCGCAATGCTTCATTACAACGTCGCACCCGGGCGTTTTCCGATTACTTACGGTACGCGTTTCCGCTCGGCAACGGCGTCGTGCGGCTCAAGGGAAACGGCTACCTCCGATCGTTCGCCTATCGTGGGCCCGACCTTACGACGTCGTCGTGGGAAGAATTGGCGGCGCGGTCGGATCGCTTCGGGAGTCTGCTGCGCCAGCTTGACGACCAGTGGAGTATTCACGTCGACGCCTTCCGCGTTCCGGCGCGCGAATATCCGGCCGGCGGGTTCTGGCCCGATCGGTTGACGTGGTTGCTCGATCAGGATCGTCGCGTTCGTTACGAAGCCGAAGGCGCGCATTTCGAAACGCGTTACATCATGACGTTCGCGTACTACCCCAGGCACGCTGATAAAAAGCGCTCCGTCGCGCGCTTGCTCTACGATTCGCCAGCGCTTGACATGGGGTCCGATGACGCGGCCGAAGGGCACTTCCTCACCGTTACAAACGAGATAGCCTCGGCAGCGCGCAAGTCGTTGTTATCGTTTGCGCCGCTCGGGCGTCTCGATACGATCAACTCGCTCGGTCGGCCCTTATCGTACGACGAAACGCTCTCGTTTCTGTCGTTCTGCGTTCGCGGCAAGAGCATGCCGATTGCCTTGATCCCAGATGAGCCGATGTTCCTTGACGGCATCATCGGCGCCGATGACGTTCGCGTGGGCTGGGACCTCCGTGTCGGAGAGAAGTGGGTCGCGGTCCTTGTCATCGAGGGGTACCCGGGCTACTCTTATCCGGGCATTCTCGATGCGCTTGCGGAGCAGCCGCTCGAGTATCGGTTTTCACAGCGGTTTGTACCGATGTCGAAACGTCAAGCCGACGATCGGCTCGCCTGGCTCAGCAAAGGGTGGGGCCTGGTTTCGCTCGGCGGCATGGGCCTGCTCACCGGTGGTGCCATCGGCGGAAGCGATTCGACCGCTCTCAGCTACAAACAAGACGCACAATTAGCGCGTGAGGCCGCAAAGGCGGGCATGATGTATGGCCATTACCTTGCGCAAGTCGTGCTGCATGCGCCGACTCGGGAGCAGCGCGACGCTGCGGTCGATCATCTGAAGACGTCGATCGAATCCGTCGACGGGTTCGCGGTGCGCGTCGAAACGGAAAACCTCGTCGAAGCATTCCTCGCCTCTCTTCCCGGCGAACGCGATGCGAGCGAATACCGCGAGGCGAAAGTCTCCGTGCGCAACGTCGGTCACATGCTTCCCCTTACGGCGACGTGGGCGGGACCCGTCACGCATCCAAATCCTCGCTTTCCGAAAGATGCCGAGCCGTTGCTGTGGACGACGACGCGCGGCGCGACACCGTTCCGGTTCGAGCCCCACGTCGGCGGCTTGGGGCACCTCGGTATTTTCGGAACCTCGGACGGCGGCAAGTCGACGCTGCTCATGCGTATCGTGAGCGCCTTTCTCGCGCGCTATCGCGGCGCGCGTGCGTTCCACTTCGACATCGGGTACTCGGCCTACAAATACGCCCTCGGCGCCGGCGGCGTGCATTACCGGATCGGCGCGAATGACGGCCCGTCGCTGGCGCCGCTGACGGGAGCACGTTCGGCCGCGGGCTTTCGCGAGGTGCTGTTCTGGCTTACCGAGACATACGAGATCAATCGGCCGCTCCAGGTCGAGCAGCAGAAAGAGCTGCGAACGGCGCTCGAAGCCCTAATTCGTTTGAAGCCCGATCCGTCACTCACGGATCTCACGATGTCGGTCCAAGACGAAGCGATCCGTGAGGTCTTTACGGCCTACGCCGGCACGTTCTTGGACGCAAGCAGCGACGGCCTCGACTTTCGCGCCGCCGAGCGAAGCGGTCACATTCCCTATCACGTCTTCGAGTACGAAGACCTCGGGATCAATAACACACGCTTCACGTTGCCGTTTATCATGTACGTTCAGCGGCGCGTGTGGGAGGCGCTCAACGACGATACCGACGAGCCGGCCATGGTCATCTTCGACGAAGGTCACAAGCCGCTCAAGGTCAAGCGCATGGCCGACTTCTTTGAGGATCTCGCGCGCACGGCCCGTAAGAAACTCGGCCAGCTCGTCTTTGCGACGCAAGACCCGTCCGAGTTGCTCAATAGTCCCTCGGGCCCAGCGATCATCAATCTGCTCGCCTCCAAAGTGTTTCTCGGGAACCCGAGCGCGCTGACGAAGGAGAATGTTGAGGTCTATCGCGCTCTCGGCCTGACGATTGAGGAGATTAACGTGCTCTCGAAGATGGAGCCGTATACGTATCTGCTCAAAAACCGGAACGGCACGCGCGTGTTCTCTCTCGCGCTCTCCGATTTTGAGCTTGCGTTCCTCGCCGGCGCCGGGCCCGAGGATCGCCGCCGCGTTGACGACGCGATCGGGCAGGGCTACGCCGGATGGCCGTCTCGCTATATGCGATCGCTGCAGAACCCGAGCTTGACCCCGTACATCGCGGCATATGAGAACGCGATGCTCGATCATGATTTTGCTACGGATGATCGATCAGCGTGAGAAAGGCGTTCATTGTTCTCGGTCTTGCATGTGCGCTCCGCGCGCCAGCGAGCGCCCAAACCTACGGAATCCCGGCGACGATGCCGATGACGCCACTCAACCCAACGGCACTCAGCGGCATGGCGTCGTTTCCGTGCCCAACGGTGCTCGGCGGATGGTCGTACTGTAATTCCGTGCAGCAGTGGATCTCAATGTATAACAAGTTCCAAGCCGAGAAGAATCAGCTGCTTGAGATGCAAGCGAACATTCAGCGCTACGCGACGTATCCGCAAGCGCTCGCGAGCAACGTCCAAGGCGATCTTCAGCGTGTTAGTTCTCTTGTAAATCAAAACGCGGGGCTCTCGTTCACCGACCAGCAGATACAGTCAACCGTGGCACGTCTCTTTCCGAGCTACGCGCCGGGAGCGTCGTATCCGGCGTATACGGCTCAGCTTTCGCAAGCGACGCGCACGAGCGTTGTGAATGCGTTGCAAGTCGCTGGCCTTGAGGTATCGACGACGCAGCGGGACGCTGACCTCTCGACGATCGTCAAGACGGCAACCGCCAACGCGAGCTCGCCAACGCAAGCCGTGCAGGCCCTCGCGCAGTTGCTGTCCGTGTTAATCGAACAGGTGCAGAAGGAGCAGCGTTTGTCGGCGAGTTCGATCCAAGGCGCGAGCGCATATTATCTTGCGCAGACAGCCCGCAAACAGAGCATCGACCAAGCGGAGCAAAATGCGTTGCAACAGTTCCAAGCGACGATGGATGTGACGTTTCCGCAGTTGACGCAGGCGCAGACGGCGAGCCTTGCGACTGCGGCAAGCGGGACGCGGTAGAGCGTCATGCGTTGGACCGCGGTCGTCTTTGCCTGCGTTCTGACGTTGTTCGCGTGCGCGCCGGCGTTTGCTCAATCGAACATCGGCGCGGTCGACGTTCCGGTCGGCCTTCCCACGATCGCACCGACCGCGGCGCCCGTCGCGACGAATGCGCCGACGGTCGGTGCAACGCCGCAACCATTGCCGAGCGGTCTCGGCGTCACGTCGAGCGATTGGTCATTCCAAGAAGTGCCGGTAGCGGCGTGGCTCGATGGCCTTGCCGGGAAAATCTTCGGCGCGTTCTCGGCGATCATGACCAAATCAATCCAGCTCGCGCAAATGCTTTTCTATATTCTCGCCGTTACGGAATTCGGTTGGGCGTGTGGGAAGTGGGCGATCTCATCGACGCCGCTCGAGGAAGTTGTCGCAGAGGCATATCTCAAAGTCATCCGTCTCGGCCTGCTGTATCTCTTGATCGGTTGTACGTTTACGTTCCCAAACGGCAGTCCGGGGTGGTTCCCGTTAATCGTCGGATTGATCATCAGCATGGCGCAGGACGCCTCCGGCGTCTCGATTCTCTCGACGCAGTATTCGCTGAATGGTTCGCTCAATCTGACGGCCGGCTTTTCTCCGGGCGACGTCTTCACGTTCTTCTGGAACATTGCTGTATTCATTATCAAGTCCGCGTTCACGCAACAGTCGCTAGGGAATCTCTTTGTCGGAGCGTTTACGGGCGCGACGGGTCTCTGGCTACTCACCGCGTTGATCGCGTGCTTCTCGGGCATTGGCGTGATGATTCTCGGTGTCTACACGTCGTTCAAATACTTCGCGACCATGTTCAAGGCATATATGGTCGCATCGCAGGCGTATCTGCAGGGCTTCCTCGGGTCAAGTGTCACCGCGAGCAGTGGTTCCGGCCTCTTCAATGCCGCATTGAATCTCGGCATCGAGATGGGCGCGCTCATCGTCATCATGGGCGTGATGAAGTCGTTCTTGACGATGGCGCTCAATTTGATGAATCTCGGGTTTCTCGTAGTTCAGCAGATCAGCGCAGGTATGACGCAATACGGCCCGGTCGGTTCGGTCGTCATCAATTCGGTTGGAACCGAAGGCGTGCGTCTGATTGCCGTGTTGCTGATCGACACGCTGGTTGTGTTGTGGGCGTATTTGGTCAAGACGATTCCGGAACAGGCGTCAGCCGCCCTCAGTGGTCGCCTTGACATCCGTCCGGAAGAAATGATCGCGCACATGAAATCCATGTCGACGCCGCTCAAAGGAATGTCGGCGGTCGGATCGATTGCGGGCGGTGCGCTCGGCGTAAAAATGCTCGGCGGTTCAGCCAAGGGCGGCGCGCCCTCGATGGTCGATCGCGCGAAGGGCGCTGCGACGGGTGCCGTGCAAGGCGCGCTGTTTGCGGGACCGGGCGGTGCGCTCGGCGGTGCGCTCATGGGCGCGATGACGTCGAAATCAGCGCAACCGTCGGGCCCCGAGGAAGGCACCGTGACCGGGGGCGGGTCGGGCGCCGGGGCTGCGTCATCGTCGTTTTCGAATCGAGAGTTCGCGCCGAAGGGCGGCGCGCCCGAGAATCCGACGCCGGACGTGGGCGAGACCGCTCAGACCGATGAGGGCGCCGACGATCGCGAGCTGGTCGGCGCAGGGGCGGGAGGGCGTTCACAGCGCCCCGGATCGGGCGGCTCCGTTGTCGACGGATCAGCCGGCGGGCGCGGATCGCGCTTCGAGGCTGCGGGCGGAGGGCGAGCATCAACGCCGTCCCCAGGCTCGGGCGACGATGTCGCCCCGCCCACGCCGGAGCACGTCAGTAAGCAAGTTGACGGAAAAGAGACGACGCTTGTCCATTCGCAAGGGCGCGTTACAGACGCCGAGAGTCCCGGTACCGGGGGCTCGGGCGGAAAGTCATCGTCTACAGGAGGGCAGGATGACAATACAACAACGAACCAAGGCGGGAAAAAGCAGGGCGGGACAGGGGCCACGGCGCAAGGGGGCTCCGATAACAATGCCATGCGTGAGCTTGCGGCCGCGATGCGGGACAATACGGAAGCCCTCCGCGCCCACCGATTCGGTGGTGGCGCTGCTGGCTCAGGCGGCGGAGGCGGCTCGGCCGGCGGCAGTGGTAGTAGCGGCGGCGATGCCGGGGGCGCGCCGGCTGACCCGATTTTCGGCGGGGGCAGCAATCCCATGAATCCGCTGAACTTGATGATGTATCGCAATCTCCTCGGCGGCGCGCGAGCGCCGGCGCCGCGCATCCAACCCGAGCATCCCGCTGCATCGGCCGATCTCGGCGCGTTGGTGAAGTGAGATGATCAAATTTTTGCGTATGCCGTCCGCACGCATTCCCGCCGCGCCGCGCAACGGCACCATCGACGAGAAAGTGCGGCATAACAGCCGCGCGGTGTGGAACGTGTGGGTCGGCACGTGGCAATACCGTGAGAAAGTCGCACTTGCCGCTGCTGGCACGTTTGCGGTCGTGGCGTTGCTCGAGGGCGTCGCGCTCATGAAAGAGGCCGGCAAGCCGTCGATTCCGCCCGCGGTCATCACCGTCGACGGGTTTGGACAAGTGCGCGACGTCGCGCGACCGGTTCTGGCCCCGATGACGGATGTTCCGACGAAGCATTTCCTCGGAAAATTCGTACAAGACGTGTTCGAGATGTCGACGTCGGCCGACGTCTTGGCCGATCAATATAGCCGCGCGCGGTACTTTCTGCTTCCGGGATCGCCCGCATTTCTAGATGTCCAGAAGTATTGGGATCGCTACTCGCCGCTGCGAAAGATGGGCGACGGGACGCTTCAAATCCCGAACCCACCGAAGCAAACCGTCCGCCTGCACATGACGTCGTTTCTCTTTCAAGGGAAGGCCTCCGATGGCGCGGACGTATGGGAACTGCAGTGGACGGCAACGCCGCGCGACGATCAAGACAACGATCTCCCCGCGGTCCTCTATCGCGGCCGTATCCAATTTCGACGCGGTTCCCTTGCTGACTCAAGCGACGACGCCGTCTACGCCAATCCGTTCGGGATGCTCGTCGAAGACTTCACGTGGGACAAAGTGCAATGAATCGCTCGCAAATCGTCGGAGCTTCGCTCCTGCTTTCGCTCTTGTCGTCACCGGCGATCGCCGCCGACGACGGTCCGGGCATTACCCACGTCACCTATAGCGAGTCGCGCATCCCGACGTTAGCGTGCTCCACGGTCTATGGGTGTGAGGTCATCCTCCAAACCGGCGACCGCCTTCGCTTTGCCTCGCTCATGGACGATCGCTGGACCGCGAAGGTGACGGACGCCGGCAGCGCATCGACCCCGCCTCGCATCCTTATCGCGCCGTCCGTCGCGGATCAGCCGGCAAGCAATAGTGACGCGCGGCAACCGCTACGGACATCACTGCACGCGTTGACCGGGAATCGCGAATATGTCGTCAACCTTGTCGCAACGCCCTCATCGGTTCAGCATCGAATCGTGTTCCAGGACGACGCGACACCGGCGGTGATTGTACGGGCGATGGATCGCAGCGCGCTGCAGCCCAACGATCAGGCTACAGCCGTTCCCGTTGTTGCTCCAGAGTCGGAAACACCGCCGCTCGACCCGGCCCGAATGGACTTCGGATGGAAGACGACGGGCGATGCTGCGTTGCGCTGCGTGACCGTCTTCTCGTACGGCAATCAGCTGTGGTGCAAGATGCCGCTGGCCCTCACGCATGTGCCCAATGCGTACTACTCCGATGGCCGTAAGGATCTGCCGCTCAACTCTCACGTCGTAGCGCAGCGCTATCTCGTTGTTGACGCCCTGACAAGTCCCGTCGCCCTCGAAATCGGCGGCGCGAAGTCGGCACGGGCGGTGATCGAGCGGGCACGCGAATGAACGATACCGTCAACACACACGACCTGCTGCGTCCGACCGCGACCCGTGCCACCGGCACGCGCGCATGGGTGTGGTACGTTGCGATCGGCGGCTTTGCGCTCGTCATCGTCATCTACCTGACGAACGTCTTCATGTCGAAGCCGCCGTCCATTCCTCAAGCATCCGCGGCAGCGGTCGACGCGGCGCCGATCGCGCAAGCAGCGGATCAGTTTCGCTACACCGGCCACGTCATCTCGCACGTCGATCCGCCGGCGGCGCGGACCGGCGCCGCAGGGAGCGGGCCCGCTTCCAAGCCGACCCCGCCACTCCCGACCGTAGCTCCGGTCGCTGCGGCGCCGCAGCCGACGTACGGCACGGCGAACTACGCTCAAGACACCAACGTCCCTGACGTAAGTGGAGCGACCGCCGCGTATGAGCGCATCCATCTGCCGAGTCCCGCGCCCCTCGACGGAATCGTTGGCGGAACGGCATCGACGAAAGGTGGCATCCAAGTGGTCTACGGGGCGGCGGCAACCGGGCCCGACGCGTCAGTCGCACCGAACACCGGCGGGCAACTAGGCACCACGACCGCGCCGTTCGTTGTCGCCGCCGCACAAGCCGAACCGACGACGCCCGCCACGGGCGGGCTCGCCGGTCCAAGCGGCGAGACGATGCCGGGAAGACGGAGAGCGCCGACCGCGCGCTATATGGTCACGGCCGGGACGAAAATCTACGCGTCCCTTGAGGGCTACGTCCAGAGTGATATGCCCGGTCCGGTCACGGCTAAGGTGTCGTCACCGGCAATCGATCAGTTGACCGGCGAAGTGCTCATTCCGGCGGGAAGCGAGGTGCTCGGCTATTATGGCGGTCTCGCGCAGAACACGACGGCGCTGAATATCTCGTGGACGCGGTTGATTTTCCCGGACCAATCCTCGGTCGCGCTTGATAAGCTACCGGCGTTGAACGAAGACGGTCACATGGGTGTGTCCGGTTCTTATGACGATCACCGTGGCAAGCTGTTTCGCTCGACGCTCATTGGCGCCGTTCTGGCCGGCGTCGCTCAGCGATTCCTCGGCACCGGTACAGCCACGACGAATATCTACGTGTCGACCGGGTCTGCGACCCAACAGCAGCCGTATGCCGCGTCGTTGCAGATGGTTCTCGATTTGGTAAATCGGCTGAATGCCCGCGACGATCAGGCCCTGCCGACGATCGTGCTTCCGGCGAATACGCCAGTCGAAATCTACGTCGATCGCGATATGATCTTCGACGGGCCGTATCGTCCGATGAAAGCCGCGTCGTCGTGAAGTACGTCTTGACGTTCGTCGCTTGCATGTTGGCGGTGCTCCCGTCGGCTGCGTCGGCCGAGGCCCTTGGTACGGTCGTAGCTCGGTGCGCGCCTCATGTGGCACCTCGCACTGCTCTTGCCATCATCTCTGTTGAGTCCGGTGGCAAGTGGTGGGCCGTGAACGATAACGACCGAACGGCACCGGATTTCGGAACGCCGGAAGCGGCGATCTCCTACGCGGAGCGGCGTGTGGCTGAAGGTGGAAGCATCGACCTTGGCCTCTCTCAACTCAATAGTTCGCACCTAGCTGAGTTCCACGTCTCGGTGCGCGAGGCGTTTGAGCCGTGTACGAACGTTGCGCTGGGAATGAACGTCTTGCAGGACGCGTGGGGGCAAGCTCAGTCGCGCTGGGGCACGACGCGGGAGGCGCTGTTTCACGCGTTTGAGGCCTATAACGGCGGTCCGGGTTCGTGGACGACGGCAAATGCGGCGCTTCGCGCTCGGGTCGATCACTATGCCTCGGAAGTGTGGGACACCGCGATGGGCCTCTCACCATCGTTGTCGCACCTGGCGCCGCCGCGGCCGGTGCAAGTGTCATCGGCAGTCCGGCCCATCCATGTGCATCGCGTCGCTCGCGTGCCGTCAATCCATAAAGTCATGGTCTTCTATCGAGCACCAAAGGGTTCGGGAGTCTAGGATGGATACGTTGTCACGCGACGCGGTTGGAACGAATGCCATCGGCGCGGCACAAATCATCGGCGAAGACAATGCGTTCAAGTTTCTCGTCCTGCCGATGGGCAAGCACGGAGAAAACATCACCGTTGCAGCGACGACGGACGATCTGGAGACGCTACGGGATCTTACTCACGCGACGCGACACTCCATCGAAATCGTCGAGGTACTTCCGGCACAACGGATTCGCGAGCGCCTTCGCGAGCTGTACTCCAATCCGGCGGCGAAGCGGACGTTCTCCATGGGGACCGGCGACCTGGGCGAAGTGGCTTCGGGCCTTCTCGATCAAATCATCGAGTCCGCAAGCCTCGCCCACAGTTCCGACGTTCATCTTGAACCGATAAGCGACGGCGGGCGTGTTCGGTGTCGCATCGACCGCACGCTTCGAATCGTTCGACGCTACTCGCTCGAAGAGCACGCAGCGTTAACGAGTCTCATCAAGCAGCGCTGCAATCTCGCGCTCGATAAGCAGCGTCATCTGCAAGACGGGTCGTTTCACCATAAGACGAGCAACGGCCGCGAAGTCGACGTTCGCGTGTCCGTCATTCCGCTGAGCCAGGACCGTCAAGAGAAGTTCGTCCTCCGCCTACTCGGCAACGCGGCAACATTGCGCCGCTTCGCCGATCTCGGCTTACCCGATTGGATCTACGACCGGTACCGCGAGCTGGCGGAAAACACGACGAATCTTCACCTCGTAGCCGGTCCGACCGGGGCGGGTAAGACGTCGACGGTCGTCTCGATTCTTGCCGAGGCCGAGGAATCGACGAACATCATGACCATCGAAGATCCGGTCGAAATTCGCCTCCCCGGCAATGCCTGGCAAGTCTCGGTCGATGAGCGCACGGGGGTCACGTTCCCAACCGCGATGCGGGCCTTTATGCGGGCCGACCCCGATGTGATCATGTGCGGTGAGATACGCGATGCCGAGACGGCGAAGGAAGCCTGCGCCGGCGGACTAGCGGGCCGGCGCGTGTGGGGGACGACCCACGCCCCGGATGCCATTCGCGCGATACAACGTCTGCTCGAGTTCGGCGTCCATCGGTCGACGATCGCACAATCGGTCAAGAGCGTCTTGGCGCAGCGGATCGTTCGTCGTTTATGTCCCGACTGCAAGCAAGAAGAGCCGATACCGTTCGCGATCGCGCGGCAATACGACCGCCTCATCAACGACAACGAAACGGGGCAGCGACGCGTGAAGACGTTCTACCGGCAAGCGACGCCGGAGGAGATACGCCGCCGCAGCGGCTGCAAGAAGTGCGGGGATACGGGGATCTCCGGGCAACGGGCAATCTTCGAACTGTTGGTCATGACTGACGAACTCGAAGACGCGATCGTCCATGAAGCCTCGCGTGCGGCCCTCTATCAAATCGCCCTGTCCGATGACTGTGGGTATTTGCCCATGCGTTATCACGCCGTCTCGCTCTTATGCGAAGGTGAGACGTCGGTGGCGGAAATTCGCAGAGCATCCCTTTCCCTAACGGCTTAACCGGAGGCTACCATAATGGATGAGAACCCGATCAACATAGCTCTCCGCGCCGCGCGGAAGGTGAATGCAAGCGACCTTCACATCACCACGGATCAAGTACCGGCAATCCGCTACCACGGTGCGATCATCCGGCCGGGAACGGATAAGCGCTTCAGCTCGCGTCCGGAATTCGAGCCGATCTTCAAAGAGAAGATCTCGGGCACGCATATTCGTGAGTTCCTCAAGCTCGCGCTCGAGCCGGTCGGTGGCACGGAAATGCTACAGACGACCGGGGTCGCCGACTGCGCTTTCGACGGCAAAGATGACTTTGGGCCGACGCGCGTTCATGCATTTGCCGAAGCGTCCGGAATGCGGATTGCGATTCGCCTGCTCGCCATGAGCGTCCCCGAATACAGCACGTTGGGGCTTCCGGAAGTCATCTTGAAGACGGCGCGCCGGCAGAGCGGTTTGATTCTGTTTTGCGGGCCGACCGGAAGCGGGAAGTCGTCGGCGCAAGCGGCGGTCTTGCAGAACATCGCCGACGATACGGACTCGCACATCATCACACTCGAGGATCCGATCGAATACCGCTTACGGTCGTCGCGCGCTATCGTGAGCCAGGTCGAAGTCGGACCGCATAGCCATGTCGGCTCGTTTGCCGAAGGGCTACGCGGCGTGCTGCGCTCCGACCCGGACGTCTTGCTCATCGGCGAGTGCCGGGACCCGATCTCCATGGCGGCCGCGATCGAGCTTGCGGAGCAAGGTCGTATGGTTTCGACGTCGGTGCATGCCCGCGATGCATCATCGGTCTGCGATCGCATCATCGGTTCGTTCCCCGGCGACGCGCAGCCCCAAGTGCGGGTGCAGCTTGCGAATTCGCTTTCGTTAGTCGTCGTACTGCGACTGCTTCCGCGCAAGGATGGGCAGGGTCGCGTAGCGGCTTGCGAGGTGCTTGTGGTGACGGACGCGGTTCGCGCGCTCATCCGTGACGACAAACCGCATGAAATTCGCAATGCCATCACCGCGGGAAAGAATGACGGTTCCCAAACGCTAGAATCCGATCTCATGCGTCTCGTGAACGCACAGGTGATTGATATGGAGGTCGCTCGACGGGCTGCGATTCGACCCGAAGAAGTCCGTCCGGGCGCCTCAACGAGTGATTCCGGGTCGATGACCGCAACGACGACGCGGAGCGTGAGCGTGCGCCCGGCGTTCGGTGCGGCGGCTGCGACGAGGTAGCCCAGGATGGATGCGACACCGACGATACGACGCTTTGCATACGTCGCGCGGAATGCGCGCGGCGGACGCGTCACGGGTGAGATCTCAGCAGATTCGCGGCCAGCCGCGTTTCAGAATCTCTCCGAGCGTCGTGGCCTTGCGGTCGTGTCCTTACACGAAACGAAGTCCATCGTCTCGTCGCTGGAAGTCCTTGGCGCCCGCGCTCTGTATTGGTATCACGGGACGTCGATCGCCAAGGCGAAGCTCGTTTTCTTTCGGCAAATGGCGAAGTTTATGCGGCACGGCATGCCGCTTGAGCGCGCCTTGACGACGTGCATGAGCACCTCGCAGAATCCGCGCTTTCGCGAAGTTTTGCGGGTCATTACCGCCGACATCATTGAAGGTCGGCATCCACGCGTGTCGGATGCGTTGGCGCAGCACGAAGAGTTCTCAACCTTGGAAATTGCGATGATTCGTGCCGGCGAAGGTGGCGCGGGCTTTCCGATGGTTCTCGAGCGAATCGAGAAGTTGCTCGCTCGACGCCGCCGGATCACGGGGAAAGTCGTCCGCGCGCTTTTCTATCCGACGTTCGTCTTGCTTGGCATTGTCGGGTTTATGGTTTATATCGTGACCTATTTCGTGCCGCAGTTCGCAAGGATCGCTGCCGCATTCAATCAGGATACGCCGCCATATCTAGTCGTCTTGTCGAACATCGGCGAATGGCTGACGAGCCCGTTTACAATAACGATGCTACTCATTTTGGCAGCGATCGGGTTTCTGGCGTCGCGTACGCTCTTGCTCGTACCGCCGGTCGCGTATTCGGTCGATGCGTTTTTCCTTCGCATGCCGATCGCCGGCGACATTCGGCGCAAGGACATTCGTTCGACCTTTAGCCGTCTTTATTCGTCACTCATGTCCGCGGGCGTCCCGATCGATCAAGCCTTCGACTTAGTGATTGAAACGATAACGTCGCCCGTTTACCGGCGGGCACTGACACAGATTCGCGAGGCGATCCGCATTCAAGGCGGCACGTTCTCCGACTATGCAGCGAAGACGAAATGGTTCGATGCGGACTACGTGGCGCTCGTTGGGGCGGGCGAACAATCGGCGTCGATGACGGACTCGTTCGACACCGTAGCCGACGAGGACGATGAGGACGTCGATAGCATGCTCGATTCGTTATCGGCATTGCTGGAACCAATTCTCATTGGCGTCCTGGGGATCGCAGTGGCGCTTCTCGTCGGGACGGTTTACGGTTCGATTTACTCCTTGATCGGCAAGATTAAGTAGGGCGACTTTGTGCAATCCGCTTCATTTTGACTTGGACTATGAGGGAAAAGCCGCCAACCGGTGACACAGATTGGACAAAAAAGCCACTTGCGGTTGACCTAAATGTTCAAAAAGCCGCCAACCGTGATTTGAATGTTCAAAAAAAAGCGCGGTTTTCGACGTCTGGACGGTGAGCCGAAAATTTAGACACCTTCGACAGCACAATTAATATCTTAGTTGTGAATCGGATACCAGGCAAGCATACCTGGAATGGCGCTTGGTAGCCATTTGCTAAGTGATCGCGACTCGTAACGCGGCGGTAAGCGCGCTCTCGTCACGACGCTGCAGCTGGTTCCGGCCCGATGACGCCCCGGCACTCGGCCGACGACCCTCGAGATCCAGGCTGAAGAGCGTCCTATGTTGCGAGCGGACGAGGAACATGCAAGCGTTCGAGAGCGTGGCAAGCGTTCACTTGACGCTTCTTGCGTGACTCAATAAACGCTATGCTTGACGTGCTAGGCGACCATCCTCGCTCTCCTTTTGTTAAACATGGAGGCGTCATGAAGCTCGGAATCTTCGTTGGGCGCGCGACGGCGCTCATATGTACTGCTGCACTCTTTCGCGCAATCGTCCTAATGTCGCTTGTGCTGGTATCAAGTGCTCGGCTGGCCGCGCAACCGAATGATAATGGTTCAGCAGTGGTCGATCGCTGGGCGGCAGCGTTTTCAACAAGTGATGCTGCGGCAGTTACGAGTCTTTACGCACCGGATGCGACTTTACTGAGTACGTCAAATCCTACGCTTTTGCAAGGTAGCGAAAGCGTCCGTAGCTACTACTCGCGCTTTTCTAACAGCGGAAGCGCAGTTAAACTCGGAGACAGGCGCGTCGTGGCGGTCGATCCGAGCACAACGCTCGTGACCGGCTTTTATGATTTTACGCTTCGCGTGAATGGACAGACGATATTGTTGCCTGCTTGACGTTGCCCCGTGAAAGTGTCCCAATAATGGAGAGAGAATCCCGGGCAAAACAGCCCGATCGGAGCCTCCCTCGTGAAGAAATCCCGGTTCACCGAGCAACAGATCGTCGGCATCCTCAAAGAGCACGAAGCCGGCGCCAAGACGGCCGACCTCTGCCGTAAACACGGTGTCAGCCCGGCCACGTTTTACAAGTGGAAGTCCAAATTTGGCGGCATGGAGGTCAGCGACGTCGCCAAGATGCGCACGCTCGAAGACGAAAACCGCCGGCTCAAGAAGCTGCTGGCTGATTCCGCACTTGAGATCGATGCGCTGAAACTGATCGCCTCGGGAAACTTCTGACGCCTGCGCAGCGGCGACGAGCTGCTCGGGCGGTGATAGACAAGATTGGGCTGAGCCAACGCAAAGCCTGTACCGTCGCAACGTGCAATCGCAAGACGTTTCGCCGTGTGCTTCAACGCACCGACGACGCGGTGCTGCTGCAACGACTTCAAGAGCTCGCCGCTGAGCGCCGGCGCTTTGGCTATCGGCGGCTCGACATATTTCTGCGGCGTGATGGAATCATTGCTAATCACAAGCGGATCTACCGCGTGTACGCCGAGGCAAACTTGCAAGTGCGCAAACGTTTAAAGCGCCGAGTTGCACTGGGCCGCGGCGACGTCCCGCCGGCGATCTCGATGCCGAACGAGCGATGGTCGCTCGACTTCGTGCACGACACGTTGCAGAACTCCCGCCGGCTACGAGCTCTAAATGTGGTCGACGACTTCACGCGTGAAGCCCTGGCGATCGAAGTCGATACCTCGATCAGCGGTTCGCGAGTTACACGCGTCCTCGATCGGATCGCCGACGAACGCGGATTGCCAAAGACCATTGTGATGGATAACGGCACCGAGCTCACAAGTCTCGCAATGCTTGCGTGGTCGGCTAAGCATCGCGTACAATTGCATTATATCGCGCCGGGAAAGCCGACGCAGAATGCCTTCGTCGAGAGCTTCAATGGGAAGTTTCGGGACGAATGCCTCAACGACAACGTGTTCACGTCAATCGCCGAAGCTCGGGAAATCATCGAGCGGTGGCGAGTCGACTACAACGAGTGCCGGCCGCATCGCTCGCTCGGCCAAATGACCCCAAGCGCCTTCGCCATCGACCAAAAGAGATCGCTTACAACTGTCTCTCTATGAATGGGTTACCGCTCGGGGCAACGTCATGCTCGATACACAATGCTGATTGTGAAACGGGGCGCGGATTGGATGATCCTCCACCATCACTCTTCGCTGCTTCCCAAAGCGCCCCAATAGCACGGTCCAGCTGAGAATCACCAATGGCGTAGCACAACCCCATGCATCCTTAATACGACCTACCTTTCCCAATGGCGTCGCAGGAGGGCGATCACGTGCAAAAGTCTCTCTTTCATCGACCCAGACAGTCTTGCCAACTTCGTGTAACAGCCTACTTGTTCGCGCTCGTTACGTTATTCTTGTCGACGATTCAGCCTGGAGTTACTGATACTCTTGTTCGAACGGAAGTGCTCCCGGTGCAGACGAGAACGATGACAACCGAAGAAACGCTGCGCGGAAATCGCAATGGGGGTACGCCAACAACGATTGCGGGTGAGTTGCGTTTGCCGCTTTCGCAGGTCGGACGCATGCCCGCCATCATCATTATGCACACATCTGCTGGCATTAACGCTGCGACCACGAGATGGGCGCAAGAATTTAACGACCACGGCATCGCGAGCTTCGTTCTCGATAGCTTTTCGGGTCGTGGCATATCGAATACGCTTTCCGATCAGTCTAAGCTAAGTTACTTTGTGGAGATTGTTGATGCTTACGCAGCACTTTCTGTGCTCGCTAAAGACGATAGGATCGACCCAAAGCGAATTGCCATCATCGGCTTTTCGAGAGGCGGCTTTGCCGCGATATACACTAGCCTTAATCGTTTTCGGAAGGCATTCGCGCCGGCCGGCATCGCTTTTGCTGCACACATCGGTGTCTTTGCGCCTTGTTATACGACACTTCGTGATGAAACCGACGTTACGCGGGTTCCGATCCGGTTTTTCCATGGCCTCGACGACGATTATGACCCTGCCGAGGCATGCAAAAACTATTCGGAACGACTTACGGCGGCGGGTGCAGATGTCTCATTTAAGGGCTTTCCTGGAGTATCCCACAGCTACGATTCATTTTATCTTCAGCAATTAGTTGTAGTAAAAGGCGGGCAGACGATGCGTCATTGCGCGCTGAGCGAGAACTCCAAGCGCCAAATAATCGATACAAAAAGCGGGATCGTTTTCAATTATAACAACCCTTGCGTTGAGTACGACCCGCACATCGCGTACAATGAATCTGCGTATAAGGAAACGCTGGCTGACATCTTGCGTGACTTAGACAGCGCATTTTTGACAAATGGCAATCGCTAGAGTCGGAGATAGTAACCCTCAAGGGTTGGGGTTTTCAAGGCCCGATCATCGGCACCGAGACATCGAGCAGATTCACTAAGACCTGACGGAGATGCGAGGTTGATTGCTTTGATTAAACGGGTGGTGCGCCCGCTCGAGCCACTTCCTGGCCTGACTCGACGACCCGCTCGGCCCCCGCCGTGCGGGTTTTCGCTTTATGTGACCCCAGGGGGGTTGAAGGCGGGTATAATTACGACGACGATAACGGTGTCTGAAGGGTGCAAGGTGTGTTATGTGTAATGGCCTGGCACCCACCCGCCTCTGCCGGAGGAAATACCCCTATGTCACAGTCCTCGCCGCCCTCGCGGCCCGAACGCCGGATCATCGCAAAATGCGAGCAAGGCGTCACTCTTTGGGAGCTGCTCGTCGTCGCCGGAATCTTGTCGATTCTCGCGCTCATCGTCGGTTCCAATCTCCCCTCGGCCCGTCAGCAAGCGCAGGTCTCGGCGTGTGAGACGAACATTCGTGCGATCGCGACGGCAGCTGAGCAATACTACGCAGCCACTCAGACGTACCCGACGGGTAACGCGACGGCTGTTACGACGACGCTCTTCCAAAACCCGAACGTCACGACGGTGACCTACCTCGGTACGCAGCCGGTCGACCCGGCCGATCCGACGCAGACCGGGACGTACAAGTACACGTATACTGCGCCGACGGCAACGGCGGCGGGCTATTACGTCATCAGCTGCCCCGGAATCCATCCGAAGGAGACGCTCTCGTCAGTTCCCGGCGGGGCGACGGAAACGACCGGCGAGATCTACCTCAACTCCCAATCCAACCTCTACACGCAATAACGCGGCCATGATCGACGTTAACGCGGTAACGGTCGCGGCGATCGCCACCAAAAGCGAGTGGGCCTACCCACTCGTGTACGCGGTCGGTGTTTTGTCGTCGACCGGTCCGTGTGCCGCGCCTCGCGTGCTCGCGTTCTCGTCGTTCATGTTGCGCTCCGCGAACCCCAAGCGCACAGCGGCCGCCTTTTTGGCCGGCACGCTCGGCATGTACGCCGTGCTCGGATACGTCGGTGGACTCGTCGCGAATTTGGTCGGTATTGCATCGTGGGTATACGGGGCGATCGCGGTAGCGGCCATTCTCGGCGGCATCTGGACCGTCATCGGCGCGTCGTGGTGTGAGCACGATGCGCCGCGACCGGCGAAAAGCGGCGATGCGCTTGGTGCGGCGTTCCTCACGGGGGCGGGCTTTTCGCTCGTTGTTTCCCCGTGCTGTACGCCGCTCATCGGCGTCGTCGTGGCGTACGCCGGGTCCATGGGTGGATCGTGGACGGCAGCACTCCTACTGGTGTGCTTCGGTCTCGGTCACGCCTCGCCGGTCTTTACGGCGATGATCTTCGGTAAGCGGCTTGCGGCGTTCATTACGACATCGCGCTTCTCGCAGGGAGCAAGCGTAGTCGGTGGTACGGCGATGGTCGCGCTCGGAGCGTACTATGCACTTCTCGTTTAGCGAAATCCGGTCGCGCGCCGGACACGGTCACGTCCACGTCCATCCGATCGCCGTGTGGCGGCGACTCGTCATCGTCGCGGTGATGGTTGCGGTGTCCGGGTTTCTCTTCCGGGACTTCGTATCGGCCGGGCTCGTCAATCGCGGCGACGATCTGTTGCGTGCCGGCGAAGCGGCGCGCTCCGTGCAGTTCTATCAGCGCGCGATGTTCTTCGACCCGGCGTGGGAAACACCGGTCGATCGCCTTGCGTTCGCGGCGTCCATTAGCGGTAACGCGCATGCATTCAAATACGGCATCACCGTGGCGACCGCGTATCTGGCGCATAATCAGAGCGAGAAGGTCTTGTGGGACCGGGCCATGTGCTACCTGCACCTCAACATGCGACCGCAGGCATACGCGGATATGAAACGGCTTGCGCGATTGACGTTCCCGCGGCACGACGACGACGCGCGACGGTATGCTGACATTTCCTACAATCTTGCGATGCGTCTCGGAAAGCAAAGTGAGGCGCGGCAATTCGCGTATATGAGGGTTGTGCGTTGACGATCGTCGCGTACGCTGTGCCGTTCTCGATTCTCGCGACGATTCGCGCAATGCAGGGCGGTCCGTTACCACGGGACGTGCGTTATATCGTCGGTGGCGCACTCTATGCGCTATGCGTGCTTGGATTTGCGTTAACGGTGTCTGAAGCGCCCCGTGCCGCATTAGGCTTCGCGTTTCTCTTTGTCTGCGCGTGGACCGACTTGGCAGCGCGGAAAGTGTATCTGCCCGTTACGATCGCGGCACTTTTGGCAGCCTTTATCCAAGCTGCGATCGCCGGCCAGATCGTGGACGCGCTTGTGGGCGGGGCGGCGCTGGCTGCGGTAGCGTTCGTCCCGTACGTTGTGACGCGCGGGCGCGGCTTCGGCTTGGGGGACGTCCTCCTTGCGGCCGTCATCGGTGCAACATTCGGCATCCACGACGGGCCGTTGGTGTTCGCCCTTGGCTTTATCGTCGGCGCTGTCATTTCGTCGATCTTGCTTGCCTGCAAAGTGATTGGTCGGCGTGACCCGTTGCCGTTGGTCACGTTCGTGGCCCTCGGAAGCCTGGTGCTCGTCGGCACGCGCGCCACTGGATGGATGCTCATATGATGATACTCGGGGTCACGCTCGACGCGGGAGCCTTGCGCGCTGTAGTAGCGGAACGTACGCGTCACGCGATTGAGATTGTGTCGTATCACGAACGCCCACTTGCCTCTGTGACGCCGACGCCCGACGAGGTGCGCGTCGCGCTCCACGATCTCATCGACGAAACCCGCGTTCGCGACGTCGCCATGATTTTGAATGTTCCCGACGTCCTGATCACGCGGCTGCCGAATCAGGAACGCCTGCATAGTCGCGAGCGTCAACAAGCCGCGCGTCTACTCGTGGAGAGCTACGGCTTCGGGTCAACCGTGAAGTTCAAGATGCCGGCGACGCATGACGGCACGGTCTTCGTTGCCGTCGCGCGCGAGGAGCGAGTGGAGACGCTTGAGCGCACTGTGCGCGAGGCCGGCGGCCGCCTCGTCTGGCTCGATCACGAGGCATATGCTTGGGGATCGATTCTTCCAGAGAACGTGCAGGCGTTGCTCATTGCCGGGCATTTCGGCGCGAAGCTCATCATCGCAGGGTCGGAAACCGTCGAGATTGGGACCTACTTGCCGGCGGACTTCGCGGCAGGTGCCGCGCTCGGTGACTCGATCGAGGGCAAGATCGCGGCAGCGGTTCAAGCTGAGGTCATCGCTGCGGCAAAGGCTAACTTTGCCGATGTTGATTCGATCGCCGTCGATGACGCGGGTGGTCACTACAAGGCGGCGTTAGCGGCAGCGTTGCCGGGGTCGATCACAATCGAGCCGTTCGCATTCGAGCTCTCGCCGGAGCATACGGATTGGGCGTTGGCCTGCGGCGTCGCGCTGCGGGCGTTACAGCCGGGGCACGATCGCCTCCATGCGAACTTCTCGGACGCGCGGACGCCACTCGGAGAGGTTGTAAACCGGTCACGTTTGTTCGTCGGGTCGGGCGACTTTGTAGCCCTCTCCGCTGGCGTCTTACTGGCATTCGGATTGATCTTCTGGCGCTCGGAGACGATCAACGGGCTTCAGCAGAAGGCAACGCTTCTCGAGCAGCAGGTCATCCAAGCGCGACAAGAAGCCTCGTTGATCGATCAGGATCTCGCGAAGGTCGCGACGGCGCGCGCGGTTCTTGAGCGCGTCGAGACGGCGCAGCTTTCCGGGCCGCTTATGGCTCGGCAAGTCGCGGCGATCGTGGACCGGATCGGTCCCAAGATGACGGCTACGACGCTTGGCAGCACATCGGGCACGTGGACGCTATCGGGACACGCTACCGACACCACGCAAGTCGCCGGACTCATGACGGATCTGCAAACGACCGGTCTCGACACGACACTCACCTCGACGGGAGAAGAAGGCACCAGGTTCGCGTACGCGATCGAGTTGGACCCGCCGGCGCCCGTCGCATCGCAGCTGCCGCCCGGAGCACCACGATGAAGTTCCGTCTACTTCCGGTCGTGATTGCGATCGTGCTTCCGTGTCTTGCGTATTACTTCTATTTGTCGCCGACTGCAACGGCCGTCAGTGCGCTCGAGACGCGAATTGAGTTAGCATCCACGCAAGCCGATACGATAGCTGCTGGAAACATCATTCGGCCGCGCATTGCGCGCGAGCGCGCGATGATTGCAGCGCGCCTAGTCCGGGTTCGCCCATTTACCGTGCCGCAGGCGGAAGCGCGATTTCTCAGCGACATCTCGTATCTAGCGAAGGAATACGGCGTTAGGCTAGTGAGCGTGGCTTCGAAAGGCAAACCCGTGCCGTTCGGGGCCGCAGCTACCGCACGAACCGCGCAGGCTGGGCCGCCGTCGACGAACCCGACGCCGTTACCGGCGCTGTCATCGGCCGGCACGAGCGCCCCGAGCACGTCGCTCGCATTGCAGTCGCTTGCGGACGGCGTCGTGATTCCGCGTTCGGTGACGGTAAGTGGTCCGCTGAATGGCGTCGTGCGGTTCATCGATGGGTTTGGCCAGCTTGCCACGCCCGCACTAGTCGGCAACGTCGCGCTCACTCAAGGCGAGGGCCTACACGCGACATTCGATTGTCAGGTCGTCGTCATTTCTTCGAGCGAGCTGCAAGATGCCAAGCGCGTTAGACTGGCGGGCGTGCTATCGAAGACCCGGAGGAACGTGCAGTGACGCGAACGGTACGGACGGCGACGGTCCTCGGTGGGAGCGCGATCTTCGTCGCCTGGTTTGTGACGCTAGGCGTGCGCGCATCGGTTGGCGCGATTGATCCGGTTGCACCGCGCTACGCCGCCATGGGCGGCATTCCAGCATCACCGCCGCCCTTGAAACCGCTCGTCCTTCCGCGCCGAGATCCGTTCGCCGCCGATGAGGTCCGGATAAATCTGGCCGGCGTCAATGGCCGCGGCGGAATTGCGGGCACGCAAGTGCCGGACCCGTCGGCGTTTGGGAAGACGAGCGGCGCGGCGTTGGGCGTGATCGGCGTTATCGTCGGCGACCAGGACGCGTACGCTCTCGTCGAAGACGGCGCGCAAATCCAAGTCGTTCACGTGAACGACGCATTCGCCGGGTCGACCGTCACGTCGATTACGGAGCATGGCGTCGTCCTCGCAAACGGCGTCACGCTCGACGTTGACGCGTCGCGTCCCGGCACGGCGCAGGGCGGAACGGCGGCATTTGGTGCCCCGGCTGACGGTGCGAGCCCACAGCCAAGCGCGGCGGCGTCCGGGCAGTCACAGAGCAATGCGGGTGTGTCTGCCTTGCAGCAGACCACGCCGCAAAACGTGGGAGGGTCGGTGCAATATCAGCCCCCGCGCACCACAACCACGACGCTACCCGGCTCCGTGTTACCGGGTCCGCTCACGGGTACCCAGCCCGGCTCGCTCTTTCCGCTGCTCACGCCGCCGCAGCAGCAAAACGGAACGCAACACCAATGATCGAGGAGAATCGTATGCGCTCTAACACGCGTCGAGGCGCCGTCGCGCTGCTTACCGCTGCGCTATCGGTCGCGCTTCCAGTGACGTCGAACGCGCACGACGGCATCACGCTGAACGTGCGCGATGCAAGCCTCTCGGACGTGCTGCTGCTCATTGCTCGTCAAGGGCACATCAATATCGTTCCGGACGGAAGCCTACCGACGACACGCATCGCGGCACTCAACCTTACGGGACTCACTCCGCGCGTCGCACTGTCGGCAGTCGAACGGGCGTACGCGCTGCGCGAAATCCCGGGCGTAGGCTACACGCGCATCGTGTCCATTAACGGCGCCGGCGCATCATTGGACGGGACGGCACAGACGGCACGCTTTGACGTTCCAGGCGGCAACGCGGCGACGCTCGTACAAGCGCTGCAGTCTGCGCTGCCGGGGCTCGTCATTGTTGCCGCTCCCGGTGGGAAGTCGATCATCGTCAATGGCGCACCGGATCAAGTCGATCGTGCCCGCTCGTTAATCGCGACGATTACGAATGTGCCGGCCGGGACGGACATGTCCCTACCCGTGCTCATCGGCGTCTCGAATTCTGCCCCGAGTGATCTTCTAAAGAACCTTGCGGCGTCCGGCTTGACGGATTCACCCGTTACGGCGATCGCCGATGACGCCCACAATCAGCTCGTCGTCCGCGGCCCATCCGATGCGATCGCGCGTCTGAAGGCGGCCGTGACGATGATGGATACGCCTGTTGCGAAGGTCACGTTTGAAGTGCAAGTGCTCGACATTCAGCCGACCGCAAACTCAAACGTCGGCGTGTTGTGGAACGGCACGGATTCGACGGGAAAGGTTACGAACGGAACCACCTTCACGGCGTTCGCAAACCGGTACATCCCGATTTCGGCGACGCTCAACGCACTCGTTACGAACGGGACGGCGACCGTCCTTGCCCGCCCGAAGATATCGGTCGCTAACGGCAAGACCGGCAAAGTGCTTGTCGGCGAGCAGTACCCAATCGCGATTAACGTCGGTACCCTCGAAGGCGGCGGTGCCAATGTTCAGTTCGTACCAATCGGTGTCCAGCTCTCACTTACGCCGACCATCGGCACCGATGGAACGATAACCGTCGACTTGACGACCACCTACAGCGAACTGGTCGGAACGGACCCCGTTAGCAGTTACCCGATCATCGGCCAACGCACGGTTCAATCCGTAATTCCCGTCAAGGATGGCGAACCGATTGTCCTCGGTGGTCTCTTCCAAAACATCACAAGCGAAACCGTATCGAAGGTGCCCTTGCTCTCCTCAATTCCGATTTTCGGAGAGATCTTCAAGAATCGGCAAAAGAGCAAGCAGCAAGACGAGATCGTGTTCGCGCTCTACCCGCACATCGGCGTTGCTGCTGCGGGACCGCAGGTGACCGATGTTCATAACTGAGCGTATTGACGAACTTCATGCGGAGACGGCGGGGTCGTTCACCGTCGAGTACACGCCGTCAGCGCCGCATGAAGTGCGGTTGCGCATGACTGCCCCGATGAATGCTATTCGCTTCACCGGGGTCGAGGCTTCCCTCTTCGATGGAACGGTCATCGCGGCGGCGGTTCGACTGCAGCAGCGTGAAGACGCGGTTGCGGCTACCGTTGACCTGGGCTACCTCGAGGTCCCGGTGCGCGTGAAGGTTGCCGTCCGAGCCGTCGTACCCGTGTGCCTTCCGGAAGCGACGATCCAGGTGCTTGCGGACGACCTGCGCGAGGTGTTCACCGTTCCGCTAACGGGCCAAGCGAAGTTCGTACCCTCGCGCTCCGTAATCCATGTTCCCGATCGCGAGCTTCACCCGAACGAAGCGGTCGACATCGACGTGTCGCTCATCAACGACGGAACGGCCATCGCAACCGGGGCGCGCTTGCATTTCCGTCCGCCGGCATGGACGAATGTCGACGCGGAAGGCGTGCGTCGCGAGCTCAATCGTACGGACGGGCCGATGATGGTGCTCGCGTTGCCCGACCTGCCTGTTGGTGCAACGAGCCGGCATCGCTTCCGCGCGACCTTGGCACCCGTGATTCAAGACGGCACCGCAGTCACGTTTGAGGCGTTCGTGACGCAGGGCGAGCGGCGCTTCGACCTGTCGCCCGTAACGTCGGTCGTGCGATCCCATGCGAGGTTGCACGCAAGCGTTAAGCTGACCGAAGAACGCGCCTTCCGGTACGGTGAGCGCGTGGCCGCTCTCGTTACGCTACGGGCTCAAGGCAGCGACGTGGCTCGCGGGGTTCGCGTCACCCTCGCCAGCGCAGCGATCGCATGGAACGACGCGACGGACGGAACGGCGCTCACGCTGGACTTCGGGGACGTGCCGCCGTTAACGGATACGGCGCATCTCGTCCAAGGCACGGTCATTTCGACCCCGCCCAGCGCAGAAGACGTCGAGATCTCGCTTTCTGCCCAAGCCGAAGGCGCTAGTGTCGAAGCTGACAGCTGCGCGATCAGTGTCGCGGGAGCACCGCAGGTATCCACAACGTTATTCCTGCACGAGCTGCCCGACGAGGCCGCCTACGAAGTCGTGTGTCAAATTCGCAACGACGGAGATGGTGAAGCGTCGAGCGTCGTCGTGCGATCTCAGCATCGCGAGAACATCGTGGGCGTCGTCGACTCGTTGATCATCGACGGGCAAAGCCGACTGTCTTTGGACGGTTCGATCGCCGTGGAGCATGGCGGTGTCGAGGTGGGCGTGCTTCCGATTCTTTCGTCCCGCGATGTCCGTTGGAAGATTCGCTCCTCGGCCGATCACGACGTCGCCTTGGCGGTCGATGTCATCGTCGACGGCACGACCGAGACGGCCGAAGCGCCGCGTCTGTCGTTCTCCGCTGGGCATCGTTCGCAATACATTGCGCCCATCGCCCCGCCGACGCTGCCGACCTGGGCGGATCCGCTGCCGGTCATCCCACCAGCCGCGGCGATCCAACCCGAAGCCGGGCTGGTCGTCGCCGCAACGGAAGCGCAGGATGTCCCGGCAGCGGCTGAGTCAGCAGAAAAAGCCGGCGCTGACGAAGCGGTTTCGTTCGAGGTCGGCATCAACACGGTGTCGCGTTGGAAGGCGTGGTTCGGCGAATACGGGCCGTCCGCCGATGTCGAGTTGGGTCGTTACGTGCTTGCGGCGCGTGAATTCTTGCCGATTCGTGCGAACGGCGAGGAGAAGAATACAACGCTGAGCGTGCTGCGCACCGAATGCAACAGCGTCGTGACCGCGCGGCTCTTTTCGTGGAAGAGTACCGGAACGATTGGCGCGTCGGGATACGATTTCGGTACCCCTGCGTTGCGCGCGAACGTAGCTGCATTCTGGAACATACTCGGTCAACCGCAAAGCAATCTCGAAGGCGCCCGGCTCGACCAGGCGATCGTAGCCCTGACGGCCGCCAACGGCACGGACTTCAGTGCGGAAGTCGATGCCTTCCGCGATCGGCTCATCGAAGTGCTCGAGAATGTTCAATCCATCGAGGCGTACGGCGAAGTGGTTCCGGACCTTCAGCCCGCCGCAAGTCGTCTATTCAACGCGATGTGTGACTTGGGAGTAGCGGCATGAGTATCGAGGTTGCGTGGTTCCTTGGCGCGCCGATCGTCGGTGGCGCGTTCGTGACGGCCGGCATCGTGGTCCCGCGTCTCAAGAATCACCATCTCGACGTCGCCGCCACGGCGAGAGAAGGCGTACGTGTGCTGCCGCTACGAGCGCGTGCGGCTACGCTTCCTGTTGATACGCCCGTCGAAGTAGCCGCGGCGGCGGCCGTGCCGGTCTTGGAGGCTGCGGGTGAGGGGGCGCTTTCGACCGACGAAGCGGGCGCGGAATCGGCGCGTACCGACCACGACGCGACGGCGAACGCGGAGGTGCCCCAGGCGCCTTCCGACATCGCTCGGCCGGCGTTCGGCGTGCGCATTGCCACGGGCCTACGTAGTGCGTTCCGGCGCAAGCGCATCGTTGCAAACGTGCCGGTTGCTGACGATAGCCGTCACGACGACGAGGCGATAGTTGACGAAAACACTCGTACGGACGATACGAATTACGGCGTGGTGTTAAGCAGGTTTGTACCGCCGACGCGCGTCGCGCCGGACCTGGATGCCGCGGCGCCGGTACTCGAGACGCCGCAAGCGGCAGCTCCGCTCGTCGAACTGGAGCCCGAATCGCAGCCGGGTCCTGCGGAGAATGGAATCGTCGACGTCGACGTTCCACCCGGGGAAGATCCGATCGCGTGGCGCGCCAACGTGGCAGCGCGCGAGCGGCACCTGAGCGAGTTGACGGCAAACGCGCAGCGCTTGCGCGACGAGACGGCCGCCGACGAAGTGCGCCGGCAGCGTGAGGCGGAGGCCCACGACCGCCAAATCGAACTAGAAAACATCGCGCTCGCAGAAGAAGTGCGCGTTCGTTCGGAGGCGCGCGCACGCAAGTGGTACGCGCGTCTCGATATCGACCTCGAAGCACCGACCGTTGAAGTGCGGATGTCGATGGCGTCTTCGCTTGCGGTGGTACGCGCGGCGTGGGCGGGCAAACTGCTCCGCGAGGCGTTCGGTCAAGAAGACGAAGCCCGCGTGCGCGCGCGCCTCATCGGAGCCCTTGTCTCAGGCGATCATCTTGACGTGACGGACCCGTTCTACGTCGCATTTGACAACGGCGGCATCGAACGCGCTGCCACGTTTGAGATGCTCATGCCTCGCCAGCATGAAGCCCAATGGATCGTAGATCTGCTTGCGCCGCTCTTGGTCGCCTAGCCCGTCGTAGGCGGCCATGAGCGCGCGTCTCGCGGAGCTTCCTCCGTGGACGCAGGCTCTACGCCGCTGGCAACGCGAGGCGGTCGAGCGCTGGGCGCAGACGCATCCGACCGTCTCGCTCGCGACGGTGTGCCCTGGCGCGGGGAAGACGCTGTACGCCGCCGCGATCGCCTACGGTGCGTTGTTCGATGGCCTCGTCGATCAGGTGATCATTGTCGTTCCGTCCGACCATCTTCGGACACAGGCCGCGCTCACGTTCGCCGACGTCGGCGTCCAGCTTGATCCGACGTTCTCGAACGGCGCCCCGTCGATCGCGCGCGACCTGTACGGCGCCGTCGTGACGTATCAGCAGATCGGTCAAGATCCGGAGGTCTACCATGAGCTTGCCGTCGGATCGCCGCGGCGGCCGCGCCGAACGCTTGTTGTGCTCGACGAGCTCCATCACGCCGGCGAACACGAATCGTGGGGGCAAGGTATACGGCGAGCGTTCTCGGGCGCAACGCACATCCTCTCGCTTTCGGGAACGCCGTTCCGGTCCGACGAGACGCCCGTCGCGTTCGTCACGTACGATTCGGACGGCCGCGTTGTCTCGGACACGATCTATGGCTATCGCGAGGCGTTACGGGATGACGTCGTGCGTCCACTCGTTTTCTATCGGCAGGGCGGAACGGTTGAGTGGACCGAGGCCGCGACCGGAGCTGTGGAGCGTCACACGTTCGACGACGCGCTCAACGAGCGTATGTCGCGCCAACGGCTGCGGGCGGCCCTACGCGATTCCAAATGGGTATCCGCGGTACTCGAACGCGCGCATGCAACGCTTGAATCCTTGCGCCGGGCGGATCCCGATGCCGCCGGGCTCATCGTGGCCGTCAACGAGAAGCACGCGCGCTGGATCGCGAATCTCATGCAGAAGGCACTCGGCATCTATCCCGTCGTCGTGACGTATGTCGACGCAGCCGCCGGCGATAAGATTCGCCAGTTTCGGAACGGTCGCGCTCCGTGGCTCATCGCCGTGCGCATGGTGTCCGAGGGCGTCGACATTCCGCGATCGCGCGTCATGGTCTACCTCACAACGATCCTCACGCAAATGTTCTTCCTGCAGATGGTCGGTCGCGTCGTACGCGTGCAGGATGGCGCAGTTGTGCCGGCGTTCGTGTTCTTCCCGGATGATCCGTCGCTGCGCGAATGGGCGCTCGCGATCGAGCAAGACGTCCACTCCGTGCGCCGGATCGACCCACTGCTTTCAGCGAAGCTCAAGAGCGCAGGCGTACCGGAACTGACGACGGCGGCGCCCGAAGCGCCTCGTGCGGCTGGCGTCGACGACTTTACGGAATCAGCCGACCACGTCGAACGCGGCGAGATTGTCGGTACGGTGAGCGCCGAGGTCATCGAGTCGCTTCCGCACCGCCCAACGATCAGTGTGGTACGCGTGCCCGCGCCTCTACCGCCATCGCTTGCCCCTCGACCCGTCGCGACCGCGACGGGCTCGCCGGTCCCCTCTGAATACCGCGATACTGTCTTGTTGACCGATGAGAAGCAGAAGTTGCGTGCCGATTGCAATGCACTGGCGAAGGCCGTCTCGCAGCGCTTTCGAGTGGAAGTGAAGGCGGTGCACGGAACGTTGCGGCGGCGCGATGGCGGCGTCGCGCTCGCGGAGGCAACAGCGGGGCAGCTACGCCGTCGCATGCGCTCGATGGAGAAGTGGCTCGCCGAAGGGTTCTTCCCGCGCTAACGACCCCGCGGCGCCTTTCGTCGTCGGTAGGGGCCACCGCTGGATCGTCGCGCCGGCCTCGCACGCCGCCGGGCGCATCGCCGACGGGTTGCGTCGGTCCTGGCTGCCTCATAAGAACGACGACACGGTTACTCGAGACAAAAGCTTTCGTTACCCAAAAGGGTCATGGCGCGAGCCGGATGGTTCGCGTTACGATAGGCACTCATCAGGCCTTACACGATTTGTCATCCTTTTTGCGTATGACGCGGATCATACCAATACAGTATGAACAGGGTGTGCCGGGGTCGCCGGTTAGTGGGGCAGTCATTATGGACTGGCCTAGCTGCCGCATCGGACTCGGTACGTTGGGGTCAAAGCTACGGTTTCATCGGGTGGGTGAGCGTTGTTAACGATCAGTCGATTTCCCAGTACGGTTCAGCGATCGCTGTCGGCGATCTTAGCGGCCGATGAGCGAGTCACCGAGTCACTCAGCAAGTTGCTTTCGCATTTGCGGGTGAGGGTGAGTCCGCATATCGCGGATCATTCGATGGCCACGGCGCTATTGGCGGCCTCGATTGCTCGAGCGATGGGTCTCGGCGTCGATGACGTGTTTACGGCCGGCGTCGTCGGTGCGCTTCATGAAGTCGGTTCGCTCGTCATTGTGGCGCCGAGTGAGGCGGAATCCTTACGGATGTCCGAGTCGCGCTTTATGCTGGAAAAAGCGCGCTTTCGTCTTGCGACGATCGACTTGCTGACGTGCATCCCAGAGCTTGTTGAGTTCGCACCGCTTGTCGCGGAGATCTATACGGACACACTGACGACGCGGGTCGCACGCATCGTGGCTGTCGCCGATTGGTACGATTGGTTTTGCTCCTCCGGGGACGGACAGCGACCTGCATATTCGTCCGAAGCAGCGCTCCTCTATCTTGAGCGAAACGCCGGCGTTCGGTTTCACAAAGACGTCGTCACCGCTCTTCGCGAACTGAGAATCGGTACATATCGCGATGACGACTTGGAGTTCGCGTAGTCATCGATGGCTTACTGTAGGATTCCATACCCGTTGACATGCTCTTCCTCGTAAATTGTCACTGAGAATGAAGTGTAGCAGCCCGAATTTGTCACAGAACGTGACGCGACTTGGCAAATTCGTCGTCGAGTTGAGGTGTTTTTATTCGGGCATACGATTGCTTAGAGAGTGACTTTTAGCGATCAGGGGACCCGATGGTTACGGACCGAGTCACCAATATGACCTTTGGTAGGTGAGGGCATAAACGACCGGCGTCGCCACAAAGATCGTCAAGGCGAGCCAGGGATAGGCAAACGCACACGCGACGCCAAGCAGCGAGAAGCCCGATTGCGTCGCCAAGCGTCGCACGGTGTAACGGCGCTGCCCGGGCTTCTGTTGCTCGATCAGCTTCGTGCGATCGGCAACACACCAGGCAACGGCGAGCGCCGATGTACAGGCAGCGAGATTGATGCCGTAGATCGCAAGTGCCGGCGGAAAAAGCGGGTAGCGTCCGAGCACGGCCGTCGAGAACGGCAGCACCACCACGGTGAACAGAAAAGCGAGGTTCACCCACATCAGCCCCAGCGTCACGCCGCTCAAGGATGCGAAGATCAGATGGTGGACGATCCAGTAATACGACACAATAGCGAAGCTCAGCGCAAAGATCCCGAGCTGCGGCGCAATGGACACCAGCGCAGCCACGAGCGCGGAAGCGGCGCCCTCGGGCGGCTTGATATCGAGGACTAAGAGGGTGAGCGCAACCGCGAAGACACCGTCACTAATCGCGGCCATCCGATCACTCGGATAAAGCCGGTCCGCTCTCACCGGCATCCCGGGCGGTCCAATCTAGGTCGCGAAATCGGTCGACTGGGCCAATTCCCTATACGCTTCGTTTTCCGATCGAAGCGACTCGATCTTTTTTGCAATGATATTGTAGGCGTCACTGCCCAGAATGATCCGCCGGCCGGTCGAATCCGACTTGAGCGACTGGAAAATGACATCGGCGGCACGAGACGGATCACCCGGAAACATATCGTCCGATAGCTGCGCCATCGCCTTGCGAAAGGCTCCAGACGTCGCGCTGTACGCCTCAATCTGCTTTCCAGAGAACTTTGTACGCGCGCCTATGCCTGTCCGAAATGAACCCGGGTTTACCGAGACGGCTCGCAATCCCAGCGGCTCGATCTCTTGCCACAGCGCTTCCGTAACACCCTCGAGCGCAAACTTGCTCGCTGAATAGTAGCCGTTTGCGGCCATACTTGCGATGCCATCCATGGATGACATGTTGACGATCGTTCCTTTCTTGAGCTTCCTCATTCCGGGAAGCACGAGCCGAAGCATCGCTACCGGACCAAAGAAATTGACTTCAAAAAGTCGTCGGTAGTCGACCTCATCTTGCTCTTCGACGGCGCCCAGAATGTCGATGCCGGCGTTGTTGACAAGAAAGTCGATCGATCCGAATCGCGCTTCCGCTTCTCGAACAACACCGGCTCGCTGTTCGACATCAGTAACGTCGAACGCCAGCGCCAGCGCTGAATCGGGAAAGTCGGCGGCAAGAGTCTGCATTGGCGCAAGCGCCGTCGCGGCGAGAACGACTTGATCGCCATGTCGAAGAGCGACCGAAGCGAGTTCATAACCGAGCCCACTCGAAGCGCCGGTGATGAGCCATGTTGCTTTATCCATCGGCATTACTCCTTAGCCGTAAAGTCGGTCGATATGCTCAGCTCTCGCCATCGCTGGTCATCCGCGGCTTTCGCCGCGTCGGCCTTCCCAACAATGCCTACCGCGTCGCTCCCGAGCAAAAGACGTAGCGGCGGGTCACTCATCGAAGCGACCGCTAGAATGACCTCAGCAGCCTTGACCGGATCGCCGGGCTGCTTACCGTTGTAGCTGTGCTGAAAACGCGCGGCGTTCCCAACCGTTGAATCGTAGTCCGCTCGAACGTCGGCGATGGTCGTCGACGATCCAGCGAAGTCGGTACGAAATCCGCCCGGCTCGATGATCGTCACCTTCACACCGAGCGGTGCCATCTCCGTAGCCATCACTTCCGAAAAGCCTTCCACGCCGAACTTGGCTGCGGAATACGCTGCTCTCCCCGTCGAACCAATTCGACCGCCGACAGACGAGAACGTGATGATGTGTCCGGCGCGTTGGGATCGCATGATCGGGATCGCGGCTTTTGCGAGATGAATGACGCCGTAGAGATTGGTCTCGATCTGGGCCCGAAAGTCGTCGATGCTCGTATCTTCGATCGGAGCCAGATTCCCATAGCCGGCGACGTTCGCGACAACGTCGAGGCGCCCAAAGCGCTCGACCGCGAGTTCAGCCGCGGCGACAGCAGCGCGATAGTCGGTCACATCGAGCGGTCGAGCAATAACCTGCGCGCCGAATCGCGCCGTAAACTCCTGAAGCTCCTCGGCTCGGCGCGCGGTGACGACGGCATTGTGTCCCGCCGCCAACACAACGTCGCACAGAGCACGTCCAAGGCCGCGAGAGCCCCCGGTGATCAACCACGTTTTGGGCATTGGCTCATTGGAGCATTGTATTGATCCTGGGCGGTAGATCAAAACTCCCAGCCACTTGCACAATTCTTCCATTCTGTAGCAACATCAGGGAGCGGCCGGCGAGGCCAGCGTAAGGAGGAATGGTGAAACCCGATCCTCGTCTCATGAGCGAGCTTTGCTCACTGATAGCGCGTAACGTCGGCGTCAACGAAACGCGCCGCCCGCTCGAGAACATCATTCTCCGTTGCGAAGATGGTCCGTCCCCGCCGAGCTCATATATCGTTGAGCCGCATTTCGCAGTCATCGCGCAGGGGGCGAAGCGCTCCGTTCTCGCGGATCAGGTGTTCGAATACGCGGGCGGGAATTTTCTCATTTTCTCCGTCGATTTGCCGATGAGCAGTTACATCACGCGCGCGAGTGCCGCTGAGCCGTTTTTAGGTTTCGGGATGACGCTCAGACCCGACGCGATCGCTGCCCTTTTGCTTGAAAGCGGCGCGCCGCTCAAGGCAGCGCCGGACACCGCGGGATTTGCCGTAGGTGACCTGACGGATGATTTGCTCGAACCCGTCGTGCGAATGTTACGACTGCTCGATCGACCGCAAGACGTTGAGGTCTTAAAGCCGATGATCGAGCGCGAGATCCTTTGGCGGCTGATCCACAGTGACTTGGGTACGGTTGTGCGTCAGCTGGGCCTTGTCGAAAGTCGTATCACGCGGGTCGGTCGAGCGATCGTCTGGCTTCGCAATCACTATGCAGAACCGGTAAGAGTCGAAGATCTGGCTGACATGGTCGAAATGAGTGTGACGTCTTTCCACCGTCATTTTCTTGGCGTCACAGCCATGAGCCCGCTCCAATATCAGAAGCAGGTCCGACTACAAGAGGCGCGGTCACGCCTGCTGTCGTCATCTGGAGACGTCGGTGCGATCGGGCTCTCCGTAGGGTACGATAGTGCGTCTCAATTCAGCCGCGAATACCGACGCCTGTTCGGCGCCCCGCCGACCCGGGACATGGAGCAATTTCGACGCGCGCGACCTGACTAGGCGAAAACCCTTCGTTGGCTGGATACTTGTCGCGGCGGCGACCCAGAGCGCCTCTTAGGGGCTCCGACCTCATTTTGCTGACACAAACCTCAAATCGCTGACAAAACCTCCAAAAGTCTGACATCCTACAGCGGCGAGGCGCGCGAGCCTGGGCTACGGGCCTTTACCGGTGTCTATAATTGCACTTATAGGCACCGCAGGATGGCAGGAGAGCCCTCGCCGAAGGCTCTTAGCGACCATGGACCCCGAAGAACGTTCCCGTCGTCTCGCAGCGGGACTACCGGTTGCCGAAACCGTCGCCGGCCCCGCCTGGTCGACCGACGGCCCGTTTCGCGATCAAATCCGCGCGGGAGAATTCGCCTCGCCGCAGGTCCGCACGTGGCGCGATCAGATCCACCGGATCTCGGACGACCTCGTCGACCTCCAAGCCAGCCGCAGCGTCATCGACCGGCTGCGGAGCGTCGTTCAGGCAAACCCACGGCTCCAGAGTTACAATTTGCTCCTTGAACGCATCTTTCGCTGGTACGCGACGTCGACGCTCGTGCTCGCGCATCGCGACGTTCAAGACCAGCGCGACGTCGTTTCTCTCGTCCGGTTGCTCGAAGCCATCGCGCGCAACGCGGGCGAACTTACGCGCGACCGTTACCGCAAGCTGCACACCGGCTCGACGATCGCGGCCGTCGCGGCTGGATACGAAAGCCTCGGCGCTTATGCGGCGGGCAAAGTCCTCGAACTCTCATACGACAAGCTCGCTGGACCCAATCGGAACACGCTCAACGTCGACGCGATCAATGCCGACGTCGCCGCGCTTGTCGCCGCCGCCACCGACGTCGAGGCTGCCCGGCACACCGTATACGCACACCGCGCGGCAGCGGGGGCGTCCGTCGCATCAATCAGCCTCGGCACCATACACGACTTCGTCGACTTACTCGACACCGTGGTCAACAAATATCGCGGTCTGCTGCTCTACGAACCGTACTTTCAGGGCCACACGCCGGTCGACCAAACGAACTGGACCGAGATCCTCACCTTCCCGTGGATCTTACCTCGCGAAAGCGACAGCTCCGTTCCCTATGCCGCTACACCCGCAGTCGCGAGAACGCTTTTGCGGGCACTGCCGGATGACGAGCGACGCGAGCTCCTACGCGAGTTCCTCGATTGAACGACGAGTTGAGCATGATCGAACAGGTTCCACTCTCGCCCGAGATCGCATCGGCTATGGCGACCGCGCGCGATCTTGCCGAATCTTCGCGATCGCAAAACACACGCGATAACTACCGGTCGGGTTGGAATCAGTTCTTGCGTTTTTGCCGCGAGCATCACCCAACCCACAGCACCCTGCCGGCGCCGCCAGCTATGGTTGCGCTCTATCTTGGTTGGTTGCGTGATCAGGGCCGTGCCGCCCAAACACTGCGGGCGAGAGCGGCAGCGATCGCGTTCTATCACCGCCAGGCTGAATTGCGCTCGCCGTGCGATCACAAGTTTGTGAAAGACGTTCTCGAGGGCGCCTCGCGCAAGGACGCCGGTCGCGAACATGGGCGCGCCACGGTCACCCTTGACGATCTGGAAAAATTGCTGTTGCGCCTTCCCGCACCGCAGACGCTGCTCGACAAACGCGATCTCGCGATGACCCTTCTCACGTTCGCAACATCTCGCCGGCGATCCGAGATCGCGGCGCTCGATCTCGCTCACCTCGACTTCAGTCGCCGTGATTTCCTCTTCATTCGTATTGCGAAGTCGAAAACCGACCAACATGGCGTTGGCATGAACGTCGGGGTGCCCCGACTCGCGGAGCCCCTTCGGCGCGTATGTGCGGTCCGCGCTATCGAAGATTGGCTCGATAGTTGCGGTGCGCGAGTAATGGGCAAGGTCGTCGGATCTGGGCCCCTCTTTCGCGCATTCTCAATCGACGGCGAGCTACAGGACCACCGCATCGAACCGCGCGTCGTCGCCGCGGTGCTCAAGCGGCTTTACGGGAAAGCGGGGTTTACGAAAGAGCACATCAAAACGATCGCGGCGCATTCACTGCGCCGCGGCTTTATCACGAGCGCCGATGCAGCCGGCTCGACGGCTGCCGAGATTATGGCGGTAACCGGACATCGCGATCGCCGGATGTTGGATCGGTACACCAACCACGACAAGACTAAGAATCCGCCACTGCTGCGGATGTTTGGTGAGGACCAGCGATAGTGGGCAAGCTGACGCGTCATGTCGTTGCGCCGCAAACACTGAGATTAGTCAGGTACTGAGAACGCTAATGTTCGAAGTGCTTGGTCGTGATTGATGAGCGACATCGGCTCTGACTTCGTGAGCGTTGAGCCGCTTCACGCCGATCCCCGTCGCCAGGCCACAAACGCGATTCGTGGTTATGTTTATCAAGTCGCGCAGACTGTTTTAGAATGGCTTGAACTCGGGGACGACGAGGCGCTTTTCGTCGAAGGAGCGGAGGACTTCGATCGCCTCGGTCAGGTGAACGAATCGACGCAAGTTAAGGATGTAGCAGCTAATCTGACCCTCCGGAGCGCAGACGTCATCGAGTCCATTCAGAACTGTTGGAACGCGCGAGTCGCGAATCCGGGTCGCGATGTGCGATTTCGATTGTTGACCACCGCGCACGCCGGCACCGAACGAGACGCGCCGTTCGGGATACCTGGGCTGGCGTTCTGGAACGCTGTACGAATTGCGCCACCGTCACAGCAACGAACCGAAGATATTGAACGCATCGCGTCTTTCGTCTCTAATGCGGACTCGCTTTCCGATGACCTCAGAGACTTTCTGCGTGGCAGCGGCGCCCAGGCCATCTACGAGAATTTAATCGAGCCGCTCCGATACGACTACGCGCAAGACGCAATTCCCGATCTGGAAGATCGGATTCGAGATCGATTGGTGCTCCTTGGAGCCTATTACCACGTACCTCCGGAGGACGCAGAAAAGGCCCTTGATACGCTATTCGTTGCCGTTTGGCGTGCTGCGTCGCGCCAAACCAGCGAACGGCTCGACCGAGCCCTTTTGCTTCGGACCTTTACCACGTTCTCTCATCGGTCGGTAAGTCTGAAAGAACTCGAAGGCGTGCGCGAAATGACGCGCCTTGCGGAACTCTTGCGCGTCCGCGAATTTGGGGCGTCGGAAATTATAGCCTTTCGCCCAGCCCCCGCCACGTCGCCTCTTCCTCCTCTCCCTGTGCAGTACTTCGTGCGCCACGCGCTCGTCGAGGCAGTGAAGACGTCGTTACGAGAGGACGGCACCGCCATCTTAGTTGGATCGCGGTATTCAGGGAAAACGACCGCAGCTGTTGCGTCGGCAGAGGCGTTTGGGGGGCGTTGGTTATGGGTCGATGTTGGACGATCACCGAACGCTGGGGAGAAGCTCCGTCAAGCGCTTTTCGATATCAGCTTGATCGACAAGTTCGACGGTGTCTTCATTGACGACGTTCCTGCAACTAACACGCCGGCCAATCTTTCTGCTGCCCTGTTGAGCGTTCTGTCGGTGCTTCGACAACGTGGCGCCGCAGCCATCATTACGACGGACCGCGAGTTTGCCGAATCAATTGTCCAATCCACCGGATTAGCACAACGACTCACAACGTCTATTGAACCGTTCTCCAAGGAGGAGATCGTTCAAATGCTGCAGTCGCGGGGTTGTCCCGAGAATGCCGTGGATAGTTGGGCGCTTCTTCTCGAAATTACAACCGGCGGGGAACCATTGCTCGTTGCAGCCCGGCTCCAGTCCATCGAGGAGCACGGGTTTGCAAGCCCGACGGAGACGGATTTCGTCGAGCAATCACCGGCAATCGTCGGCACCCGACGGGATGTCGCCGCTACGGCTGCAGACTCTCTCGACGGTGACGCTTTTGAGCTCCTCATGCGGCTCAGCCTTGGCTTACATCGTTACACTGAGGAAGTCATCACAGCTGTTTCCGACGCTTCGCCGGCTCTTTCTTCGCCGGGGATCGCGATCAATCGATTAAACGGTCCGTGGCTGCAACGCCTAGGCGAGGCCTCGTACCGTGTAACACCGCTGGCCTTCAATCTTGCGAGCTCCGTTAAGTCGCCGCATTGGACAACGCGCTTTCACGGAGTAATCGCGCGATCGTTGCTGGTTCCAAAGACGGTCACTCCTAGCGACTGTGCTGCGGCCCTGTTACATGCTGTTCTCGGTGACGAGAACGCCGTGGCAAATTCGATGTTGAATGCTGTTTTATCGCTCAAGCATGAACTATGGGAGTCCTTCGCACAATCGGCGTTTTGGTTAGCGGGCCTTTGGCTTGACGAAGCGATTCCCGACAAGTTCTCAACCCCAACGCGCGCTCTGTTCCGACTTGTTCAGCTGCGACTTTCAGCAACCCCTGAGAAAGCCATAGATGCAGCTCTAATCGAGAACTTCGACCATGAATATTCGTATGACTCTGACGACGAATTCACTTTGGTTACCCGATTCCTCGGCCTGAACATCATTTTCGGGTTTGGTCGCGCCAACCTCAGTGTTCGCGATGCCGTTAGGTTCTCCGAGGAATGGGCGATGTTGCTCGAAAGACTTCCGCCAAAGGAACTCCTAGAGTCGATCGCAGTCGAAGGCGTTGCTCATGGCTTCACTGATGGCCTCGCGGCCATGGGCTTTTTATCGTTGACATCGGTGACGGAGTTGGCGAGCCTGGATGAGTTGCTTAACATCCTGACAGTTAAAGGGCCAGCGTTCTCAAAACGATATCTGTCCATGCTAGAGGGTGACGCTGGTCTGGCGCACGGCTTCATTACCAACATATGGGCGCCCCTCCTGAGAACTGGAGAGGCTGGATGGCTCGAGGCAGTAGGCGCCTCGTTTCACAAGGCCTTCGATACTCTTCTCACGTTTGAATGCGATAATCTGGCTGGCGGGTTTGCAAACGCACTACTCAGTCTAACGGCAGATTGCGCGCCAAGCGCGGAAGCGGCGTTGCCGCTTTACGTCGAGATGCGAGAGAGCGCCGAGCAACGGAATATACCAGAGCTTGAGTTAGGGCGGGCCCATATTAGCGTTGTCCTTGAAGACTTCGACAGCGCGTTAGCTATATACGGATCGCTCTTGCCGGGGCTGACCTGGGATGGCATTGATCTCGAGGCGTATATCGACTACCGAGAGGCTGCGCGATGCGAAGCGGCGCGCTCGAATTGGAGTGGTGCAGCATCATGGTTGGGGCGTGCTGCGGGCCAAATCGATATCGAACAACATGCGCTTTGGGCAGCGGCTCTAAATGTAGACGAAGCGTTCGCACTGTGGAAGGCTTTCCGCTACTCCGATGCTGCCGAGCCGCTATGGAATGCATCGCAGCGGCTCGCCCAATTACCTGAAGCTCCTGGCGACCAGCGTCAACATATGGTGCGAAAGCGAATTGGACATGAGCTTATGTGGATGCTTGCACCGGTCAGCAGCACCCGCTCAGGTTTTAGTGAGCCCTTCGTTGCAATGGCGAGTAACCTCGATACGGCTTTGCCCGAGGGCGAAGCACTCCCGAGGGCAACGCCCGTCGACTTAATTCTGGCGCAGATCTTAAAGTATGCCTTCGTGGTTGGAAATCACGATCGCATCGGAGACGAGCTCGAGACGCGGCTGTCGCAGTCTCCAGTCGCGATTGCACGCTCGCTTGCAAGCTGGACACGCGTTTATCGTGCAGCCGCTGCTGGCGCAACAGTTGGGTTCATCAATCTTCTTGCTGCGTTCCACGAAGCGCTGCGCGATGCCGGGCGTCAAGAGCTCCCAGGCGATCAACCCTTTCCAGCGCTTGAATTGAACCCCGTTGAAGTGCCATTGGGAGTGTTCGTTCCGGTAATGCGAGGCGTCTTTACGGCTGACGTCATTGTGCAGTGGCGTGAAGAGGCGAAAAACATAGGTGTCGGAGCTTCGCTAGAACCCATTCTCGCATCGATCGAGCGGTCGTTGGTAACAGTAGTGATTCCGGCCCGGGCCGCATTGGAGCGCGCCACCGAATTCTATGATCAATTGTTTTCGAGCGTCCGTTATGCAGCGATAGGAGCCCCGTCGGAACAGACATGGCTGAATATTCATGGCGTGTGGATCCTTTATTTCGCGACGCTGCGAAATCGTGAATGCGCTGGCGCAATGCTCTTAGAGCTGATCAAGCCGACTTGGGAACGGATCGCCGCGCGACATGCGATCGGTCCGTTGGCAGAGACGTTACGAATCGCGTTGGAGACTCCGCGCCGACCATGGGAAACTATCGAGGCAATCGTTGGGGGCGCGGAACAATTAGTAAACGTGAAGCTCCCGCCCGAGATCCACACCGAGCTCTCCTCCGCTATTAGCTAGTTGACGAACCTTAGCAAACAGAACTTCCAAACGCGCAGCTGTGACGGGCGAAGGTTCGCGGCGCTCGCTCACAATGGGTCGAGAATTACCGGGTTGGCGATTGGCCCTCTGTTTTTTGCCCCGGTTACAAAACAGACTTCGACGCCGCCACCTGATTGCCCAAAGTTCGGTAAAACTGCCCCGCAACGCACAGTCGTTGGTTCCGGCTGAAGTTCCCAACGAAAGCAGGCCGGATACGGCAGCGGCAGTGCGTTGCGTGCAACCGCTGCGAAGCCGGTCGGCATAAACGGTAGTTCAGAGGCCGGCGACACGTACGTGCCGGGCGACACCGATCTAGATGCCTGGTCTATCCGACGACTAATCGGGAACGCCTCGAAGCGATAGTACACTCCATCTGGAGGCGTCTGCGTTTCAAAAGGCAGCGGGATCGGCGGCGGAATGCCGACGGGAAAAGGAAACCGAGGCGAAAATCCTCGCATTCCCCAATAGCGATAGAGTTCGGCGTCGAACGTTGCCGGCGAGACGTCGATAGCGGGAAGTGCTTCGAGCCACGCCGAGAAGGCTCGCTCGCGCGCTAATTGATCCGAGATTTCGAGCCACGCCGTCCCCGGCGGGTCGGGCTCGCCATCGAGCACGCGCGCGACAAAGCCACCGATGACGAACGTTAACGTCTCGTCGACAGATGCATAGTGTAGATTAGGCGCCACTTCTTCAGCGTCATCAAACAGCTGAAGACTTTCGAAACCGAGTCGATACAACGACATCGTTCAAGGCATCTCACTTATAGCTCGAAGGTCCGTTGCGATTGGCGTTCCCGGCGCTTCCGGAGGGTCACCCCAGGACCTGCCATCTGCCGCGCCCCCCGAGAATCAGCGCTTTCTAGACAGAGGAGCATGGACGCTGCCGCCGGACCGAGCCACGTGTCTGGAGATTCTATTTTCCGGACACGTAAGAGAAGCGAGCGCCCGCGAGTCGAACGTGCGTTCGAGGGCGCCGAGGGCTGCAGGGCGAACTTTTGCCCATTATGATCCGCTTCGTTCCAAAAGCCGAGACCTTCGGCGCAGACCTCGAACGCGCGGCTGATTCGGGCTCGCGCGTCCTCGTGTTCGATGATCATCGACCGCTCGACGGGGTCGTGATGCGCATGGTCACCGAAGCGTTAATCGGGGAACCGGCGCGCGCCGCGAGCGTCGGGGGCGCCGGCATCGACCTGCGCAACGCGACGAACATCGCGTGCAGCGAACAGGCCCAACTGCTCACGCGGGGACGCCCGTTCATCGCCGCGTTCCCACGCGTGGTAACACATGCACAGGCCCAGCTCGCCCTCGAACTTGCGCAACGTGGCATCGACGTCACCATCGGGTCGGAGCGCGCGACCTTTGCCCAACTCGTCGATGACCCGACGAGCATCGACCGAATTCTCGACGGCGTCGGCACTTGACGTCGCCGCGATCCGCGGGTGCCCTCAAGAGAGGGAAAGATTTGCACGCTAAGCGCGCGCGTTTCGCTTAGCTGATTGTGCGAGCTGCACAACTCGTTGTAGATCCGAGCGACGCCGTTAGCCGGGTTCCACGGCGTTTGTTCGTCGGCATACGGCTCGACCCCGCGACGGCCGGCCTCATGGGCTCGGTCGCTGACCGCCTGCTTGCAAAAGATTTCCGCGGACGCTATATCGGTCCGGACGATCTACACGCGACCGTGGCCTTCCTGGGAGACGTCCCCGAACCGAAGATTGACGACCTCGTCGGCATCCTTGTGCGGCAAGCGGCAATAGTGAGACCGTTCGGCGTGCGGTTCGATCGGCTCGGCGGGTTCCCGAATAAGCGCGAGCCGCGTGTCGTTTGGCTGGGCTCGACTCGGAGCAATCCGGATTTTCAACGCTTAGGAACGGCGCTGCGTCAAGAGTATGCGGATGCCGGTTTCACTTTTCCGGACGCTTTGCGGCTGCATGTGACGTTGTGCCGGCCGCAGCCCCGAGGCCGCGTCCCCAAGCTCGCCTTCGCCCCGATCGAGACGATCGTGAAGACGATTAGCCTCATGGAATCGACGCAGGCGGAGCCGCGCTACCGGACGATCCATGAAGCAACGCTGGGCGGCTAGATACTCGCAACGTTGCTCACGTCCCGGCGGTCGAGCATTCGTTCCAGCCGGCATCTTCTATTTGCCTCACATAAATGTGATGTTTTCCATGGTCGCTTCACCTACTAGCGGGTCGAGCGCAGCGCTCGAAGCGTCGTCCAACTATGACTGTAAGGCAAAATGGGTGTTCACACCATCGCGAGGAGCGAAGCGACGCGTTGCTCGATCAGTTCGCGCCCGTGGAGGCCGTCGATCCAGCGTTGCGCGAACGCCCGGCGTCCGTGCACCGCGCCGAGCATCGCGCCGGCGATGGATGCGACGGTGTCCGTATCTCTCCCGGATGCGGCCGCGAAGCCGATGCCCGCTTCCGGATCGTCCAGGTAGAGCTTGGCGATGGCGTGCGCGGCGGCAACCGTATTCCAGCCCGCCATATCGACGTCCACGAGATGCGCGGAAGCCGCGCTGCGCGCTCGCTCCCGCGGTGCATCTCCTCCCAGGCCCGACGCATGGTGGCATCGGTGACCTCGGGCGGACACTCGGCTACGAGCTGACCGGTCATCAGCGCCTCGTTGACAACGAGCGCGACGACTTGGGCTGACGCGACCGTGGCGTGGTGCGGGTGAGAAAAGCGCGCCTGGACGGCCGCGACCTCCGCAACCGCCGCGCGGCGACGGTATCTCGGCGCATTGTCACGGGAGGTTCTCAGCGGCGCGCTTCACGGACGCGGCACACAATGAAGATGATCGAGCCGACGAAGAGGGTTGCGACCAGTACGGGGGAGCGGCTCAGGGCGAACGTAGCAACCGCAACGAGAACGACGAGTATACTGACGGCGAGGATCACGACGCTTGCGAGGACCGTAAGGAGAGATCTCCAGGCGGTATTCATAGGGTGTGCTTGCGTGCACCACGCGAGGCTTGCCGACATCACGGCCCAAACAACAACAAGAACCCAGGGTGTTCGTTCGAGTACGACGCCCACGGGAAAGAGAACATCAAACAGTGGGCCTGGGAGGTCGACGAAGTGCAAAGGATCGTCGAACGTCATTCCGAGAAAAAACAAAGCGACGGCAAGGGATGCGGAGCCGATTACGACAGCGTTCCGTTGCCGAGGAAAGTGGTCGACGTGTTCCATCACGACATCATCACGACCAGCCGGTGTTCGCGCCCGGCCGGCGTGGGGTCATCATGCACCTCCGCATGAATGCTCGGAGTTGGGTCCGATGTATCCGGCATGCTGGCGAAAGTCATAAACGCGAAACGTGAAGCCCCGTGCATCTTTGTCGGGATCACAAAGCACGCGATGCGTCGCGGGATCAACCCGTGGCGCCGGAAAGCTGACGAGGCACACTTGAACGTTGTCACCCGAGCGTTCGGAGCGCATGATGTCGTTGCCGACGGCACCTTGGTAGTGAACGACGTACTCCCGCGTGGCACTGAGGCTCGCCAAGAAGTGCCACGGTTCGGCAAAGCGTATGCCCACACTCACACCGGACATGTCGAAGTCAGTCGGCGTGAAGACCGTTTGTCCGACCGAACGTAAGCGCGGCCCAACCTCCGTTACCACGCCCATTGCACAGGGAACCGATTTGTAATGCCACGCGCCGCCGGCGGCGGTTTGGGCATCAGTCATCGCCTGATAGTCGACGGTCTGGGCTTCACTTGGGTGGGTTTGAACCAGCATCAACAAGGCTAGTGCACAGCACGCAGCGGTTCTATTCATTAGGCTGATTTTACGGCATCAGCCGTGAAACCGCTGCCCTGCCTGATGGTACGTCACCGCTCGTCGTGGTACGGCGGCTGGAGGCGCCTCCGTTGGTGAAGCTAAAGGCACCGCATGGCGATACGCGCGCGGGTGAGCACGTTGGTCGGTCTTCTTGCCCTTAACGCGGCCATGGTCACCGTGCCGACGCCGTTTGGGGACCCCGCTACACCGCGGGTTTTCTCGTATTCGCGACCGGAGTTACGGTCGTGACGGCTGCGCTCTGGCTGCTCATCGACGTTCCGCTCTCCGCCTTGGCGGTTGCATCGGACGGCGGCGCCAACCCGGGCGCGTTTATCGGCCAACACTTAGAATGGTACGTTGCTCGCGTCGCGAGTTGTATCGGCGGCGTGCCGTTGTTCGTTGCGGTGCTACTGTCCATCTACGATTTTCTCATCGATCCGCTCACCCGGCAGTTCGGTCGGTTCCGGTGACGTCGACGTCTGCCACATCGTCGAGCGTGACACGCTCGATCAGTCAATAGGGGACCCGGCATGATTATCACGCCGCGACTTCCGAACCACTACGAAACCGATGACGCTCTGCGCATCCCGAATCGCGTACGCGCGAAGGTGCACACAGAGTTTTACTCGCTGCGGATCGCCGACGCGTACTTTCGGTGGCCGGCGTGGATCATGGCCGGCATTTTCGTGGTGACCCTTGCGACGGCCGTTCTTTGTGCGCACACGGCGCGACACGTCGCGATAATGGCAGCGAACCTCATGTACATTGATGCTGCGCTGCTCGAACTCGGCGGCCTCGTCGCGATCGGCGAAGTCTACGTGCAGTTCGTGCGCTCGCTCATGCCGAGCGAGGAAGTCCGTCAGCGTATTTCGCAGGCTTACGATGACGCTCGAGCGCGATTGGTGGGTTCACCGTACAACTGTGCTGAGCGCCGGAAGTACGTTTGCCGGATCGCGTTTCTTCCGGTGCCCTTGATCGGCGCAATTTGCGCGTTCGCCTTCCTGGTCGTGAACAAGGAGCTGAACGTCGCCCAGGTTATCCACCAGCTCTTTTCGCCAGGCGACGTGTTGACATTCTTTCTGGTTGTGGCCGTCGTCGGTTATATCGCGGGGGCGATCGCCTTGTACTCCATCTGGCAAGAGAAGGTCTATGTGTTGACGTCGGCCATTGGCGATGATGGAGGACCGCTGCAGATCTTGTTCGGTATAAAAGCTTAGTGCGGAATGTGGCTGCGCGCACAGCCATAAAGCTACCTCGATGAGCGACTCACCTGGCGACTACGGGCGCCTGGTCTATTATTGGCTATCGTTCGCTGATAAGAAAAGTTTTCGCGGCGTATGTGTGGTGCGCTCGCAGGCAACGGACCTATTCGCAATCCGCGAATCAATCGCGCAAAACTGCAATCCCGGACCGGAATATGACGTTCGTGGATTTCCGTTGCACGAAGATATCGTACCGGATCCGCAATTCGTCAATCGGCTGCTGACGCACGAAGAAGCCGAGTATCTCAACGAGTCACTAAAACAGGGGATCGCTCAATCGGATTCCAATGCCAAATCATTTCGATAAGTACGTCCCTTACCGTCTAGCGACAGGCGCTCCACAAGAACGATTGCGAACTGGCTGTTCTCCGCTTCTGCTTCTCATGATTCTGGCTGCCCTGGTGGTAATTGGCCTAGCGACCCTGCATTAACACTCAGCGCGCGACTTTCTGCTACTATATCGACAATGGGAGAGCAAATGTCGGAAAGTGAGTCTTGGGCACGGGAAACAACTGTCGAGCAATATAGACAGATTCTCGTTCAAACTCGCGAAGACTGCCTAGGACTTTATCACGCAGTCGCCGCCTATCAAGCGGAACCCATGCAAGCCGCTTTACTCGGGACAACTGATTCCGAAGATCCGTTAGCGGAATGGGCTAGACGTAAAGTCACCGATGATGCAAAGGCGATAATCGGCATTGTGACGGCGTACTATAACAGGGCAGGCGAGGTTGGCTCTTTGGATCTACGCTCCTTCGCTGACACCTATTCTAATTCGTTTGCTTCTCTTCTAGTTTGGCAAAAAGATATTGCCTATAAAGTCGCTCCTCCAGCCTTTGAATCCGTACGCGACGCCATGAAGGCCGTCGTCGATAACGTCTTCGCGAATCTTCTTCGTTTAAACATTTCTCTCGAAGACGGGTCGAGTCTCTTACCACAAGAGAGTTCGCCGGCAGAGTCGTCCACCTTTGGTGATTTGTTGGCATTGGTGTTTGAGGCGTTAGATCGTTTCACGGGCATCAATGTTCATGACTCCGATGCTAACGCCTCATCCCAAGTCGTAAGTCGATTCGATAGCCTTAGGCCGTCCTCCATTGGTCGTCGCATCGCCGCAGAAAGCACAGAGCTTTCCCCAGACGAAGACTATTCTTCATTCGGTCCATGCGCCTTTTTGCTGCCAGATCGTCCAGAAAACTGCAACAGCGATGATGAGAGAGCTATCTCTGATCTCGCGAACATTGCCATCGCTTACGGTGTCGAAGTTAATCGCCTTGCACAGAAGCGATTACAAGCCGTACCGGGTGACCCTCGCTTCTACCATCCGACATATAGCGATTTTGCAGACATGTCGTTTACCACATCGTGCCTTTTCGAACTCGGCAACTCTGTGGCAGACGCCGTGCGCCTCTGCGCGGATCATGCGTCGGGCTTCGTGGCTCGTTTCGGAAAACAGAGCTTAACGGCGGAGTTGCCGTTTTTTGCGACCTTCTGCGCCGACTTTATCTCGCGTGCGTCCTTTGCAACTGAATGGGAAATACAAATCGCTGGACTTGCCCTATGTTCTGACGGGCGCGACTTGCGGCCAAGGCTGCTCGGCGCTTCGAACCAGTACTTTCGAATCTTGCGCTCTTTGCCATCGACGCTACTTCCCGCAGACGACGCGGATGGTCCCTCATGGTATGAACGCCTGCTTCAAAGTTGCAAACAACTCACAAGTGCTCACGAAACCATAGGCAAGCGCAGCGTAGCAATGGTAAGTGGCGAGCAATTCAAAGAGCCAGACGCAACAAACGGCATTAGCTCAGGATCGCGATACATCCCCGATGCCGTTAAGCGAGCCGTTCACAGCAGAGACGGAGGTCGATGTGTGAATTGTAATTCAACCATCGACCTACAGTACGATCATGATATCCCGTTCAGTTTAGGAGGCAGTGCTACAGAACACAACGTGCGCCTTCTCTGCGCCCCTTGCAATAGGCTAAAGGGGGCCCGGATTACTTAATACGTGGCTTCCACCGGGTGCTCAGTGCGTACATAAATGATCGCAGGTTATAAAGGCTACATCTCCACATCGAGAATTTGTACCTTTGCATCGAACGCGCTTGCCCGCGCCTTGACGTCCGCAGCAAGGGTTGGATCAGCCTCGGCCATCAAATCGTACTTTAGGACCATTCCATTGCACGGCGGTTTCCGAATCGTCGCGTACATATTTCGCTTCGCCTAGGTCCCGGTGATGAGTCCGTCCCGTCGTATTCGCTCTCAGCCGATCAGCAGGAAGCGGAAAAGCAAATCGTGGGTATTGCCCGAGATCTCACCGGCACTAAACTACCTCGTGGGCGGCGCGAGTGGTACGACGACGTGTGGATGTCTCCCGAGGATTATTTTGCGGCCTGTCGCGCGGAACGCGAATCTGAGGGAGAAAGCTGACCGTCATACTCGGGGGACCGACTACGCGTCCGGAACTCTTTCTGGACACGTTAAGTTTGAACGAAGAGGACTCCAGTCGCTTACTGCGCCGGGCATGTCGTCTCGTCGTTGAAACGGAGCGTCTTGAGGAGCGTATTTGCTTGATGCTCCGGGCATACGGCGATCTGACTGTGATCGGCGAGACTCCAGCCATCAACGAGCACCCATAGCAGCCAGACCGTATCTCCGCCCGGCTCGTCGAGCACGACCCCCCGCGCGATCCCGCCGGGATGACGGGCGTCGCAAACCTCGCAGACGATGGGGCCGACCGCCTGGCGTCGCTCTGTCAGCAGCACCATGCTTCCGCGCTGGCCGCCGTATGCCGCGAGGCGATCGCGCCGATCGAGAGCGTCGTTCACGCCGCAAAGTCCATCGTCATCTGATACCCCGGCCTTCCCGTCGAAGCGTAAGTCGGGGTCTTCGATGACCCCGGGCCACGATCTCGTACATTCGGTGGCGCAGCGCCGGCAACCGCTGGCAACGTGGGCACAGGTGCGTCGTCCGCTTGGTCTGCCCGATTTCCGGGCCCCAGGAGCCGTTTTCGCGCGGTCCGGACGATGTCGGATACGTCTCGAAGGCGCTCGGCCAGCGCGGCACCACGTGCCAATTTCGTGAGGCGTCAAGATACGGGAGTTTGTCCGCTGAGGCCACCTAAGGGACGCTGGCATCGGCGCGCGCAAAAGCACGGGAAATGTGCGGACGATTTGGCCTGACGCGCACCCCGAACCGATTGGTCGGGTGGCTCGTTGATCAGTCCGGGCGGCTGCCGGACGACGTCGCGCAATCACGCTTCAACATCGCCCCGACCCAGCGCGCGCTCGCGGTGGTGAACGAGGAGTCGCCCACCAACGAGATCTGCGTGATCAAGTGGATAGATAGGCAAAGGAACCAGCCGTTTGTGCGTCTCCGGTCCGGTCGTGGCTACGCGAATCGAGAACTTTGAATGGCGAATACCAACTACTTTAAGACGCATGTCGAACCGTTTGTTTGCGAAGCGCTCCAGCGGACGCACGGTGTTACCTTCTCATCGAAGACGCTGACGCTCACGACGGGTGGGACGCACGAGTTCGACGCGGTTGCCGCGGATGGGTCCATCGTGTGCAGCATCAAGTCGCTCTCGGGAAAAACGCGTAGCGGAAAGCGGCCTGCGGCCAAATACTCCGTCTGTCTGGCCGAACTCTACTTTCTTTCTCTGGTTGAATGCCCGCGCCGCATTCTCGTGTTGACGACCCCGAGTTGGCACACGATGTTCATGCGATATATGGGTGGGCGGCTGGCGCCGGGTTTGGAAATCGAACTCATCGTGCTGTCGGCTGAGGTCCAGGCCGAAGTCGACAAAATACGGGACGTGGCAAGCGGGGAAGTTTCGCCGTTATAGCTCTGAAGATAATCGAACGGAGTAATGGTTCATGACTTATCTGGTATCGGTACTCCGAGAATAGAAGCTGCTGTCTCCCGCACTTCGTATGCTCGGTCGTTGAGGAATTTGGGCGCGATGGTCGTCGCGGCTTCCGGCTTGACGCTATTGATCGCGCGCAGACAGGCCGACCGAACATGGTGGATGCGAGACGATAGCGCAGCCTCAAGCGCCGGTAGTGCCTTCTCCCCATGTTTCGCTAGGTTCATTGCTAATTGGTCGCATCGAGGCCAGGCAGCCTTCTTCAGGGCATCGCTCTCCGCACTAAACATCATAGTAACCTCGGGTTTGGATTTTGACGGCTTGCCCTCCCCCTCTCTCGCGCGGCGAGCTTTTACGAGGGCTCTAGAAAACCTAGCGAATCAGGCACGGATTAGTCTCTCGAAGCAAATGCGACGCGCTTGTTCGAGCCAAGCTCTAGTGCTTGCAATAGAGTTCCGCTGTTCGTGAACTCTAGGACGGTATGCTCGACGTTCGGATGTGTTGAAATGGCGATTGCGTATCCCCTTGTCGGAACGATGTCATTCATCGCAAAGAATGCGCCCAATCAGTTGCTTCGATCGGGGACGCGCTTTGAACTGACTGAAGGACGCAAAGTCGTCGCCACCGGCGAAATCAAATAACGACAGGTCGCTACAGCTCTGAGCAGTGGCGATCCCGATTCGCTCGTGTGCCAGATGAGTCGACGACGTTCCGCAAAACCTGAGGTCGACGTCTAAGAAGATTAGATCCGAGTGTTTATGAGATGCGCAGCAGGTCCATAGATCGAGTTTCGATCTTCCCTGAATACGGCGCATATGACGCTTGGCTGAACTTAAACTCTGCGACCCGGACACGTAGGGGCATATTAGCTTACGCGTTCGATACGTCGGCGAAGGCGAGCGCCGGCGCGAGAAACGGACTGGGCCGCGAGCCGCACAGGACGGTGATACGTTCTCTCGCTCGGGTGACCGCGACGTACAAGAGGCGCGCGTCGATTCCGATCTTCTCGGCGCGCTCGTCGTCTGAAGCATCCGGATAGGCGAGCGGAAACGCGCCGTCGTCGGCGCCGACGATGTAGACTTCACCGAATTCGAGTCCTTTCGCCGAGTGCGCCGTGATGCACCGGACGGCATCGCGACGATGGAATTCCGCGTCGCCATAGTCGATGCAGGGAACCTTCGCCGCCCCAAGCGCTTCCCGCACGCGTTCGAGTTCCGCTCGCGTGCGCGCGATGACGGCGATGCGCCGAGGTGCGATTTCTTTGAGCCTCAGTCGGAGATCGTCGACCAGCCACGCACGCTGGTCTTCGCGATCGGCGAAATAGCGCCGAACGCGGGGGCGCTGCGCACCCTGCGGATCGACGCGCGGGAGACTCGTATCTTCGTCGTGCTCGTCCGGCTGTCGCCCGGTCAGCGCCGCCGCGAAGCGCATGATCTCGATGCTCGAGCGTTCGCACGTTGCGAGCGTGACGACGTTGCCGCCGCCTAAGCGAACGCCCACGTCGGCCCATTTGAACCCGGCTCGATAGATCGACTGTCCGCCGTCACCGATCAGCGTGACATCCCGTCCCGGGCCCGTGCCGCGCGCGAGTCCGATCGCAACGCCGAGTGCGGTGGTCGTTAGATCCTGAACTTCGTCGACGACGACAAGGTCGTACCGGTCGGCATCGTCGAGCGCATTTACCGCATCGAGCGCTGCGATGCGCGCGAGTCCGAGCGTGCGCAGCGAACGCTCCCCGAGGGACGCCTCCCATCCCTCGTAGATCGACCAGATCGCGCGCCGGTCGCTTTGCGCGAGGCGGCGGCTGCGGCCGGTCCGGCTCACGCCGAGATAGTCATCGAGTGTGCGGAGCCCGCGAGCGATGATCACCTCTTCGATCTCGGATCGAGCGAATTTCTCATCGAAGCGACCGGCGCTTTCGACGCCGGCGACGGCGGCGTGCCATGCATCGGCCATCGTCTTCTCGTCGTAGGTCGTCGTCCGGCCGGGCGCTGCGAAACGCTCGACAAGCCGATCGATCGTCGAGATCTCAAGCCCATCCGGCTGGCCGCCACGGAGCAACTTTACTTTTTCTCGCGTGTCGTCAGCGAGCGTCCGGGTGAACGTCACATACAGCACGCGCGGCGTTGGACGGTCGAGCGTCGGCGGCCGATCGAGGGCATGCAGCGCGCGATACAGCCCGAGTAACGATTTCCCGCTGCCCGGCCCGCCCCGCACGAAAATCGGGCCGCGACGCGACCGTTCCACGACGGCCCACGAACTCGCGGGCAAGTTGAATTCGAGATCGTCGATCGTTCCCGCCGCAAAGGCTTGGGCGATGTCCAAGGTTGGAACGCGATACGTCGGAGCCGCTCCCGTCGACACGATGGGCGTCGGCGGAAAAAGCGTCGCAAGCTCATACCACGCGGCTTCGGAAAGCACGCTCTCGAGATCTTGACTCGCGAACTGCTCCTCCGTGCGAAGCGACCGTAGCGCCGGAATCCAATAGGTCGGAACACCGAAGCGCGCTTGCAAGTCGGCGTCGCTGAGGCCCGCGAGCGGACCCGTATCACCAGTGCGCACGAATACGGCTTGCGGCCCGGCTTCGACGACGAGGGCAGCATCCGTCTCTGCAACGAGCGCTCGCAGGTGTTCGGCGTCGGGCACAGTGCCGAGACGACCGGTTTCGCCCGCCTTGAGCGTCTCGTCGTGTCGGCCGACGCGGACGCAGAGGATGTCCTCGCCCTTGCGACTTGCTATGATGCGCAAGTCGAGTGACGCCCGAATTTCATAGACGTCCGCGACTTTCATCTTCTTCATCTGCAGGCCGCCCGCGTGAAGGTTCGGGCTCTCGATGAGTTTGCCGATCGCATCCAAGGCGTGTCGACGGTCTTCCTTGGAAAGCGTTTTCAGGCCGCGTTGAAATCCTTCGCTGATGACGACGTTCACGCGACCGGCACCAGCGTGCCGCGCGCGATGAGATCGTCGAGACCGCGTTCGATCTCCGCGGGAACCGCGTTGCCCTCAAAGTAGGTTCCGAGCTCGAGATTCGAATCGACGCCGCGTTCCGTGAGATTTGCGCTCGTCACGAGCGCGGCGCTTCCGTCGGCAACCGCGACCTTCGCGTGCATCGAAGCGCCCGCGGCGCGCAGCGCGTGCGGCCAGACGTAGAAACTCGCATGGCCCCGAAGCGTAGCGAAGGGCCTCGCGGCATCGACCGTCAACGTCCCACCGCTTTCGAGCGCCGACTCGAGGATCAGACGGACGGCCACACCCCGCTCGCATGCGGCGCGTAGCTCGTCCAATAAGCCGACGATCGGGTACGAGCTGAAGCTCATCAGAGCGAGGCGCACCCGGGCCCCCCGCACGATGCGAAACAGCACCGCCGTCGTGTTGAGCGCCGATGCCGCCTCGGTCGGCGGCCCCGTCCAAACGAGTTCCACGGTACTGCTCGCGGTCGCACGCGCTGCCGCAGCCGATTCAAGGGCGATCGCAAGCGCGGATGCGTCGAGGGGCTGCTCGTTGCGCCACAATGCGACGAGTGCCGACAGCAACGCGTCCGCAGGCGTGCCGACTGCGGCGAACGCGAAATGTTCGGGAGCGTCGCTCGCGCGGGTTTTACGGAGATCGCGGACCAGCTTCGCGACGAACGACGGCGGACTCGATGAGACGACGCGCTCGATCGCTCGCGCCAGATCGGAAATTTCCGGCTCAGAGAGCATCGAAGTACGCGATCCCGGTTTCCGCAAGCGTCGGTTCCAACACACTGCGATCGAGATAGCGATTCCCGCACTCACAGCTCGTTTCGGGCAAGAAGAGGCAGGCGTGGCAAGCGGCACCGTGATGGCTGGGGTCGTGTTCGCTCGGAATGTGGTCCGCGCACATGGGATCGGAGCCGCAAACCGTGGCGCGGCGTAACGCCTGGTGGAGAATGCGGCCGAGCCGCTCCGGCTCCGCGAGCGACACGAGGCCGCCGAGCGTTCCCTCCGCATCCGGTGCGGCCGTGTAGAGCAGGATGCCCGCCATCGGTTCCTCGCCCGCCGACCCGTCGGCGGAATAGATGCGTTCGCGAATTGAGGCGGCGCTATAGCCGCAATCGAGCGCCACGCCGTTGATGATGAGGTGCGAGAGCGAGTGCAGCAACAGGAATCGCGGCGTCTTCCCGCTCGCAGCCGCGGCCGGGCCTGCGAGAATCCGAGTGACTCGCTCGGAGCGAGCCGCGCGTTCGCTCCAGGCGACGACGAGCGCCTCCGGGAGCCGGATGAAGAGCCCTTCCCCCCGCATCTCCGCGGCCGGCACCCAGTAGGGTCCGCTTTCGGCAAGCGGCGGCTGGTCGCGCGACGGCTCCGCATCCTCGGCGACGCCGGAGTCGGGCGCTTCGATCCGCGCGAAGCCGACGAGTGCCACGACAGAACGCAAGCGGGTCGCCGCCGTCACGGACGCGATGACTCGGGCGTAGGCCTCCGGCACCGGCCGGTCTCGCACGTCGAACTCCTCGGAAGGTGCAGTCCCGCTCGGATCGATGAACCGCTCCCACTCTGGTCGTTTCAAATCTCCCGGCACACCCGATGGTTCATCGCCCGTAGCAGCGCGACGGCTTTCGATGGCCGCCCAGACTGCATCGGCTGGAAGTTCGCGGAGCGACGCGAGTTCGGGTTTGTCGGTGACGACGTAATCGAAGACGACACGTTGCGGAATCGAAGCGAGATATCCCCACACTTCGTCGACTGCGCGTTCGATGAGATCGTTCTCCGTCGACGGCAACGCGAGGGCCGTGCGCGTCTCCGGAAACCACATGTTCGAGGCGCCGAGTAACATCGGTGACGGCGTGAGCGAACACCCCTTCGGATCGTAGGAGCGGAGGTGCACGTGACGCCCACGGCAGCGCGGCAACATGCGCTTACGGCTTTCCGAGCGCGTGTAGATCGAACTCATCGAGGCCGAAGTGTCGCAGCGGCTGCATTTCACGATGACGTCCGTCGATCGCATACCGCTGCCGACGTCGTACATCTCGAGACCGCCAACTTTCTCGGGCTTCGGACAGGGCGCGAAGCCATGCACGAACTCGGTCCATGGAAAGTCGTCGAGATGGCCCCGCTCACACGCGAGAACAAAACGTGCCGGCACGACCGTCGGATTTTTCAGCTTGGGATTCTTCAGGCACGTCGCGTGAACGTAGCGGGTCCGCTGTGGCCGATAACGGTCCTCCTTGAGGACGAAATGGCCACCGTCGCAGGTCGAGAGCAGATTACATGCCGTGCAGCGCATCCAGCGCGGAAACGGGAGCACTGGTACGCCGACAAAGCGCGACGGATCGAACCCATGTCCTTTGACCTCCGGCACCCACGGCAACGCCGCAAGATACGCTACTTGCTGGCCGAGTCGTTGCTGAACGGCTTCCAAGAGTCGCTTGATGACGACATGTTCGCGCGGCTTGTCCCACGCATCGAGTCCGGCCACCACCACGGACATACTTGGCAAATCAATCTGCGCGCCGACGCCGTACGTGAACATCATCTGGCTCGGCCGTGCACCGCCGACAGCCGGACGCGCCGCGGCGCCGGAGGGCGCTGACGCGCTCGTTACTCTCATTCTGAGATGGCCGGTGCGGTCGCGCGATCGTCGTCAGCGAAGTCGTCTTCGAACGCACTGCTTGGCACGGGCGCGTTTACCGTCTCCAAAACGTAGTCGGGTGCCGAATCGCGATTGGGATCGGTCACATCGAGCAAGAAGTTAACCTCACGCTCCACTTCGCGGAGCGAGTTCGGGACCGACCACGCGTCCCACGGGTGACTCACGCCATCGTTGAGGAGTTCGACGGACGGTTGCGATCGGCCGATGAATGACAGCGAAGCCTGGTCGCGCGCCGAGCGCCGCTGACGCACAAGCCACAGATCGAGGCGAGCGCGCACGAGGCGTTTCACTTCTAGTCGCGTGGCGTCGCTCGATGTCACGTTACCCGATCGTGCCGACACGATCTCGATCACCCGATCGACCTCCGCGTTATCCGTCGGGACGCGTTGCGCAGCGACGTCAGGATTCGTCTCGCGACCGAGCGCACGATCGGCAGATCGATGGCGTACGACGGCGATCACAACGGCCGTCAAGCCACGATCGAGAGCGCGCTCGGAAAACGGCGTAACTGAGAGCGGTTCGACCTGTTTATAAAATGTCGCGTGGTCGTGCTCAAAACGCTCGTAATGCGAGACATCGCGCGGTCGCGACCAGTTATAAAGTGTCAACACGAGTCCGGGTCCGGCTGCCGAGCGTCCGACGCGGCTTGTTGCCTGGATGTACTCCGCGGTAGATTTCGGCTGCCCAGCGACCATCATGAGCCCGAGTCGCGGAACGTCGACGCCGACGGAGATCATGTTCGTCGCGAGCGCGACATCGAGGGGGCGTTTGAATTTCTCATACTTACCGCTCGGGGCATGGCGATATCCGAGGCGTTCCAAGATCGCGACGATCTCGTCGCCGCTCACGCGACTCGTGAGTTCGTCGATCTGCAAGGGCGTTCGCCGCCGACCGAGGCCGCGGCGCGCCGCCATCGGGAGGCGCGTCTGGACGTCGTCGTCGAGCAAACGCTTCATGCCCGCAAGTTCGCGTAGCGAACTGAAGTACGTGAGGAGCGTCATGTAAGGGTCCGCCGCATCGCCGTGTCGTTCGAATATCAGCTGCGCGGCCGCGAGGACGGTGATCGCGACGCGCGCCTCGACCGCCTTCATGCGCTGGCCGCGCGCGCAGATACCGAGGTAACGTCGCCCCGGCGTCGCGTCGCTCGGCTCGCGCGAGCGCGCAAAGAAGCTGTCGCCGATGTCGAGACCCGGTGGCGGAAACACGCGCACGCCGCGATCGAAGACGCCTCGCACTTGGTGTTCGGCACGCCGAATCGTTGCTGTCGATGCAACGACCTTCGGTCGCGAGCGCTTTCCCGCGTAATGTGCGGAAGCGAGTTCGTCGATTGCCGTCTCGTACAAGCCGACGAGCGTGCCGAGAGGGCCCGAGATTAGGTGCAACTCGTCTTGGATGACGAGGTCCGGCGGCCGAAGCCGCGAGCACGCCGTCGTTTTGGCGGCGGGTTGCCCGTTGCTCGCAGCGTGCGAATCGCCCTCTGCCGATTCGCCGACGCGGGTGATGTCGAACGAACGATATCCATGCCGCGAACACCACTCGTAGACGCGCCCGAAGAGCGTATGCAGCGGGCCCTGGCGCGCTAACTGCGCGAACTTGTCGACCGTCGCGATCACGAACGCGGGCAAGAGGCGATAGATCTCTTCGTCGACCGTCACGATCGGCAAGCCTTCGCCATTGGAGTTACGCATCGTGAACGCGCACGCGAACAACGGATCGGGACAGGCGAACAGCGTGCGCGCCCGCGTCTTGTCGGCTTGGACGTCCTTCTCGATTGAAAGCGCCGTGCCGCACCACGGGCACGATGCGAGTTTGAGCGGATCGGCGTAACTTCCGGTCCGCCCCTGGCGCTGTCGCGCGGTCGCGATCGCTTCGTGGGCGGAGGCGGTCGTGTTCGGCGTCGACGACCCGCCGATCCAGAGCCCGAGCCGGAACGGCGTCGTGCCGAAGCGCGCGTCGCCCGAACCTAGACGCGCGCGCCGCAAGACTTCGCATGCGGCGACGAGTGCCGCGGCGCGCTGAAATTGCTGCGCCGTCAAGAGTCGAAGCGTGTAGCGCATGAGCACCGCGACCCCCGCGCTTCCATCGAGATCGCCGTCGTCGCTCGAAAGCGTCCCTTGAAGCCGCCGGATCGCGAGCACGTACGCCGCGAGGCCGAGATACGCTTCGGTCTTGCCACCGCCGGTCGGGAAGAAGAGAAGGTCGACCACAGCATCGTCGCCCGTGCGATCCGGGTGGCCCGGATCAGTGAGCGAAGGAAGATTGAGCAGCAGAAATGCGAGCTGGAAGGGCCGCCAGGTTCGTTCCACCGCGACGTCGGCGAGGGCGATGGCGTTCTCAAGGCTCGTTGCGTCACCGTCGCGACGACGATTTTCGATCGCCCGTTGCCGGATACGCTGACGCCACATCGCCTCGTTCGCGAAACGGAACGCTTCGCAAGCGAGTTCGTCTCGTTCGAGAAGCACGATCCCGGCCGCAATGCGGTCGGCAGCAGCGCGCGCCTGCGCGATGTGTTGTCTTGCCGTTTCTTCGTAACCGGCGAGACGTTCCGCCGGGTCGCCCAGCCGCGCCTGCTGTTCGTCGATCCACGTGCGGTAGGCCGTGACGAGCGGTCGGAGCATGGCCGGCAGATCGGCATCGTCGGCGTGCGCGAGGGTGCGCATGTCGAGCGCGACGTCCGCGAGCAGCGGGATCTCACTCGCAGTCGGCGGGTCCGTACGCGCGACATCGTATTCGGGAATCGCTCGCGTTTCGAGGCGCACCGCGCGCGTCGGATCATCTGGACTCGCGACCGCATGCACCGCGACGCCGTGGCCCACGGCGAAGTCGATCGCGTGTCGATAGAGCATGCCGAGCGAAAGGGCCTCACGGGCGTCGGGATCGAGGGCTTCCGCGAGCTCGGGCAGGGCAACCGACTTGTCGAGGAAGACCGCGTTGCCGTTCGGTGCACGCACGGCGAGCGTCGCTTGAAAGAGCCACGCTTCGTCGAGATTTTGCTCGGGAGCCCGTTGCCCGTTCACGAGGAACAGCGTCACGAGAGCGACGCCGTGTAATCGCCGGACGCGGCCTGTGACGATAACGTGCTCGAAGTCTGCATCCGGCACGAGGTCGCCTAGCGCCCCGTCCTCATGTGGAAGCACCAACTCTATCGGGCCGCCGCAGTGGCTGCGCTGCCAGATCCGTTCCGACTTCTCCGCCTCTCCTTTAACCGTCATGCGGACGTAATGGCCCCAAGCGGCCTCGATCGCGAGCACCTGTGTCTCGGCCGGAACCGCGAACGTGAGGCCGAGTGCCGACGGAACGAGTTGGGGCGGCGAGGCGACGTGATCTTCGCTCGTACCGCCGCTCGGTTCAGCGGCGGTCGCTGCGTCGAAGCGCGAGGGCGAGACGTACGATGCCTTCGGCGCTAGAAGCCCGACGAGGTAACGATCCCGCGGAACGGGCTGCGTCGGCAATGCTTCCTCAGGCCCGCCGGCGGGGCCGAGGAGATCGTCGACGATGAGCTGCTCGAATTCCTCGCGGATCGTGGCGGGCGAAATTGATGAGTCAGTCATCGCGTTTCGCAAGTTCGGATTGCGCAACGATTATGAACATCACAATTCGAGACGCTCCTGGATACCGTCATCGGCAGGGGAAGGCTTCGACCGGACTTTGGCAGCTCGCTTACTCTTCGTTGACGGAGCGACTAATCTTGCGACTTCTTCGGCATGGCGGGCATGGTTAAGCTCGAGAAGCCGGTCGAGGATTTCGATGCGCGCGGGCTCGGAGATCGTGAAGCGCAGGCCTTCTTCCGTAACGCGGAAGTCGTGGTCGAGATCGATGTCGCTCCAGCCGTAAGCTGTGAGCACGTCAAGATCGAGCTCAGTATGCAGGTCGCGCAGATGGAGCACGTTTGCATCCGACTCGTCACGACTGTGGAGGCCGTTATACGTCGCGGTCAGCCCGCTGTCGCTGGCGAGCATGAGCGCGGCACGATCTTTGTGGAGGCGCCGCACCGTAGCGCCGATTGCCCTTCCCTCACCGCGCGGAAGCGCAAAAGTGTCAAAGCAATCGGTTGGCGTATATCGCGATCGAGTTTCTAACGTACTTCCATGCGCTCGGGACCATGCGCGGTGAATTGACGAGGAAATCGTTCCGTAGAGTGCGTCCGAATCAGAGGCAAAAACAACCAAACTGTCCGAATAGACGTAGCCCGTGGTCACACGCATAGGAATGGAGTATTTGCTGTGCCGCGGCATGACGAACACGTGGTCTATAGCATTTAGGGCAGAGTATAAGCCTGGGCGCTTGTCAGCGTACTGCCACCAACGTTCGGGGAGAGGCTTCCGAAGAGCGAACGAGCCATCGGGCCGTAGCCTTTGCCTTTCGGGTTTCACAAACTTCGCGACTATCTCGTAACACTGCGGAAATTCGCGCGCCTTGTGCTCAGGCCAATCTCGGAAATTGATTATAATTCGGCGTGGAGACACGTCGGGGCGATCGCAGACGTCCTCAGCATTGATATAAGGCACAAGGACTTCGCTATTGCGTGAATCTTGTCCGATTAGTTCTTGCGCGAGTTCCGGGGTCATTGTAAAGCCGAGTCCCAGCACATAGCTACCAATGAAAGCAACGTTTGCATTCGGGCCAAGGCGAAATGGAATTCCCGACGAGCGGCTCTTCGGCACTAGCAGCGGCGAGATGCCGGGTACGATTTGACCGCTCAATATCGATGGCTCAGCACTGCGCTCGCGATGGCACCAGACCTCGGCGACTTGAATCGCCGCGCTTCCCGGCCATACCCTGCTCTTCTCGGCACGTCCGATCGTCCAGTTCGCGTTGAGTATTGCATCCAGCGCGACCTCGCGCGTATCGCCTTGCCCGATCGTGTTCGTCGCGATGAACCCGAGACGCTGGGCGATGTCGGCCCCGCGTAGAAAAAAATATGCGACGAGGTCGGCGTGACCGCGCCGCCCTGCAGCGAGCCACTTGACGAGAAACGACCGATAGTCAGTCCCGAAACGGCCCGAAATGAACTTACCGCCTAAAAAAGGCGGATTGCCCGCCACCAGATCGAAGCCGCCGCGGGCGCGAGTGAAGACCTCGGGAAATTCGAGCGGCCAATGTAATGCTCTTCGCGTCGGGGCCCCCAGCGGCTTCTCGCGATCGAGCCGAAGGCGAACTGAATTCGTCGATGAATCGAGTCGGGCGACGCGGTCGGCTCCGTCCGCATCGGTCAGAGCGCCTCTGACGCTATCGCCAAGTGCCACAAAAGCTGCGTCCGTCTCACGCTCACCTGCTTCCGCCGTTGTTACCGCGACCGACGTCAAGGCGTCTGCGAGTATTCGCGCGCCTTTGACGCATTCGCGGGCAAGCGAATCGAGTCGTGCTTTCTCGTTTGCGTCAGCGATGTCGAGGGTCGCGTGCTCCTCTAACTTCAGGCGATAGCGCACAGCATCGTCGATGAGCGTCCCTAGCGGTCGAAGCACATCGAAGAGCGCGCCGTCGTGCAGCGCCCGCCCGCGCTCGGGATCGAAATGCAGTGCGCGAAGCTGATCGAGCGACGTGATACCGAGCAACGAATCGCCTTCGCGAATCGCATGATCGAGAAAGCCGAACGGTCTTTGGCGTGCAAATGTGAGCAGCCAAAGCGAAAGTTTCGCCATTTCGACCGCCATCGGATCACGATCCGCACCGTAAAGGCATCGCTCGCTGATGGTCCGCTGCGCATCGCGGATGGGATCGTCGTCGGCGATATGACCTTCACGCTGCCATGCCTCGGAGACGCGTTCGGCGAGATACCGGCACGCCGCGACGAGAAAGGCACCGGACCCGCACGCCGGGTCGCAAATCTTGAGCGCGAGGAGATCGGCGGACGGCTTTACTAGCCAAGTCTTGCGAGGTGCACCATCAACGGGACCCGGCGAATACACGAGCGGCTCAAGCGCATACCGAACAATCTCTTCGGCGAGGACGCGCGGCGTGTACTCCGTCCCGGAGTCGCGGCGGGCGCGCGTCTTCGTGACGATGATGCCTCCGGCAGCATACACCGTAGGCAAACCTTGAAGATCGTCGCGCAGTAACGGCGCATACGGAAGCGTGCGTCGGACGAGGCCCTCGTCGCTCTCACAGGCCGTCATGACAAGGCGGCGCGTTTCGGGTTCCTCGCCGTTGCTGAGCTTCTCACCTCGCGCGAGACCTTTCTCAATCGTCTTCTCTGACCGATCGAGCTTCTCGGCGAGGAACGCGACGAGTTGCGTGCGACCTGCCGCCGCGATCCGCTCGATATCCGCAAGCGGAATCTCACTCTCGGCGCCACTCTTGCCGTCGAACCCGAGGTGGACTTCGCTGACGCGGACCGCGTCGTGATCGAGCAGGCCCTCATAAACGTGGCCGATCTGCTCGACGTCCAGCGCTAAGAACGAAAGCCGCCGGGATTCGCCGCCCAGCGTAACCGTCTGCAGCGACGTTAGAATCGCGCGGGTCGTGAGATCGTCGACCCGACAGCGCTCCAAGAACGCAAAGCGCTCCGGATCGAAGAGCCTGCCGCCATACGCCGGTAGCCGCAGCCGATCGTGATCGATGCCCGCGTAGATCGCGTTGAACGTCGCGAGCAGCCGGCGCCAAGCCGTCGCACGCCGTTCCAGGGGTTCGTCGCCGAGACGGATGGCATCGGCTTCGAGTTGGTCCCGAAGCGTCGAAACGGCGTAGTACGCCGCGTAGGTCGGATCGCCTATGGGGAGCAGATCGCGTTCTTCCGCGTAGAGCAGGAAGACGAGGCGCATCATGACGGTCGCGGCCGCCTCATAGACGGTATGCGGCGCGAGGGCGTCGAGGATCTCGCCGCGGCGCTCGCGATCCGAGCGCGAAAATGCCCCGATCATCAGTTCGACGGCTTTGCGAACCTGCAACCCGAGCGTCTTCGTGAGATCGGCTTGCGTGAGCGCCGAGCGCTCGAAGAGCGCTTCGAGCGTGTCCCGATCGGTGGCGTTGAAGAAGCGTTGCGCGTGTAAGAGCGCGACGAAGGCGGCGAAGTAATCGCGCTCGGCGCCTTCGGCAAACAGCGCGGTCTGCCATATCGCGTATCCGCCGACTGTATCCGTCGGAGCGTCGGTCTTCGCAATCGGAACGTTGACGAGGGCGATGCGCTCGCCGTCGGTTAGCAGCGCAATCGCAATGCCGTGGGCACGCGCGAGTTCAGTGATTCGATCGAGCGGCGTTGCGCTCCACTCCTCGCCCGTCAACCGCGCATCAAAACGGGTCCCGTAGGGCACGTGAACAACGATCGCCCGCAGCGAGCCGGTCGGATCGCGCAAGACGCCGTCGGCGCGCAATGTCGTCCGATACTCGGGGACGTCACGCGTGACGGCTGCCGCGTTGGTGCCGACCTCGTAGAGATCGCCCCACCCGAGCACCACTCGAAAGAGCCAATCGACCCACGCGCCATTGCCGGCCGGGCGCCGCGACCCCGCCGCTTCATTTGCGACGCGTTCACGCGCTTCTGAGCGAAATTCCGCGGAAACCGCGGGCAAGCCCTCAGGAAAGGCGGCGCGCAGAATGGGCGCTGTCAAAAATTGGCCGACTGGCTCGATCAGCGAAAGCCAATCGCCATCGCCACGCGGGCGCGGTCGACGTGGACGAAAGCTCGGCCGCTTTGGCGCCGCGACGACAGTCACGATCTTAAATGGCGCTCCACAGCCGTCATATCGAGTTGATCATCCAAGCAGCGTGCTTTCCGCGAGCCGGCGAGGGACGAGGAGTTCGACCGCGGCCGGAAAGACGATCGCGCGCGGCGATTCGTACCGCCGTACCAGCCGCTCCGCTTCGCGGTCGGCTTCGGCCGGGATGGACGTGATGCGATGCCGAAGTGCCTCGACGTCTCGAGCGAACTGTCGGCGCTCGATCTCACGCGCCGTATCGAACAGGCGCAACTGTTCGGCCTCACCGAGCTCGACGCGATCGAGTTCGCGTTCGATCGAAGTCCGTAGATCGTCGAGAACGGCCCGGAGGGCGGTCGCTTCACGCTCGCCACGCTCCTCGAAAAGCCGCGCGAGCGAGGATTCGCGTTCGCACATCCGGGCGTCCACCGCGGCGCTCACCGCGCCGGTGATTCGCGGCCAGAGATCGACGAGCGCGATGTGATGATGACGCGGCAAAGCTCCAACGCGCTTCGCCTTCATCGCGCGGCGCGTCTCTCCGACGTTGAGGCGTGCGAAGCCGCCTGCCGAGAGCCGGCCGCTCGCGCCGAAGAGTTCCTCATGCAGCCGCACGCCGTCGATGCCAGCAACGACGAGTCGCGAGTGTACGAAGAGCGTGGGCTCGTCGAGATCGTCGTCCGCGACGAGCGCGCCTGAGACGCGCGCAAGACGCGCGTCGTTCGCGGATGACCACATCTCGGCGCGCAACAGCCGCAGTGCTTGCGCGACGAGCGGATGGCCAAGGTGCGCGTGGACGACATCGTCGCGCCGTTCGCGGACGTGCGAGTCGAACGTGACGGGCAAGCGCCGATCGCGAATCTCGTCGTAGAGATCGGCCGCCGCGCTCGCCCACGACCGCGTCAGCTCCGGCACTTCGAATGCTTCGGCACGTGGGGCGCGCTCGGTCGCGGCCAGCTCGATCGGACGGAGCGGCGCTTGCCGGCCGAGTTTGAGTCCGAGTTCGACTGCGCGCGCGAGTGCTCGCGGCGTAATCCCGAGTTCTTCGATCGACAAGTCGATACGCGCTTTGAGTTCGTCGATACGCTCGCGCAATTCGCGATCGAGACGGCGCACCGTCGCCCGCGAACCAGAGGTGGGGCTCGGACGATCGACGTCGGCGGAGCGGCCGAGCATCGCGTTTTCGACCTCGCGCGCGAGAACGGCGCCGGCCGCACCGAGGTCCGCCCGAATCTGTTCGACCTTCCGCGCGGCGCGCGAGAGAAACTCGAGGTCGGCATCGAGCGAACCCGGCGCCGCATCGACGTTCGACCCGACGAAATGGTAGATCTCGACCGAGGGACTCGGCTGGCCGTGCCGGTCGATGCGGCCGTTGCGCTGTTCAAGCCGATTCGGATTGAACGGAATCTCCGCATGCACCATGAGCCGGCAATGACGTTGCAAGTCGATGCCTTCGCTCGCGGTGTCGGTCGCGAGCAGGATGCGGACGGGCCGCAGCGCCGGGTCCGCGCCGAACTCGGCGACGAGGCGCTCGCGATCGTCCTCGGGCATGCCGCCGTACATCAGCGCGAGCCGCTCGCCGCCCTCGCCCGCGAGGCCCGCATCGACCAAGATGCGATGCAGCCACTTCTGCGTCGCCCGATATTCGGTGAAGATGATGACGCGCTCGTCCGTCCACGCGGGCTTTCCCGATGCACGCGACCGCAAGCACCAGCCGCGAAGTTTGTCGACGAGGATCGCCGCTTTCGCATCGGAGCGCTTCGCCGCCGTTGCGGACCATTTTCGCAGACGTTCGAGGATCGCGGCCTCGTCGGGCTCGAGCGTGTGCGTGGCGCGCGTCGCGACGAGGATCGCTTCTTCCGTCGCGTCGTCGAGCTCGTCGTCGAGCGCGAAGTCGTCGTCGGTTTCGTCGTACGCGACGCGCACGCGTTCGGGGTCGGGCGCGCGCTCCGGGCGCGGCATCGCGAGCGATCGCACGTGCGCGTCGAGCGTCGTCGCGAAAGCGGCGGGCGACGAGAATAGGCGCTTCTTGAGCAGCAGCAACATTAGGTCGCACGCTTCGGTCGCGGCTTCGCGGCCCTGGCGCTCGTGCGCGCGGGAGCGGCGGAGATCCGTGTAGGTCACGAGGTCGGCGTGGGCAGCGCGCTCCTCCTCGGTGTAAACGACGGGGAGCGAGATGACCTCGCGGCGTGGAAAGCGGGCGGACCCGTCAGCTTTCGGCCCGAGGTCAGCGTCGATCTGGCTTTTCATCCGTCGCACGACCGCGCGACGGAGTGCCGCGGGATCGGGAGGGACGCCGCGCTTGAAACGCTGCGGGTCGAGCATCTCGAGCAATGCCGAATACGAACTTTCGTAACCGTTGTGTGGCGTGGCCGACAGGAAGAGACGGTGCTCCACGTGCGACGCCAAGAGTGAGAGGAGTTTGGTTCGCTTCGAGTCGGTCGCGTAGACGCCGTTTCCGGAGGGCGCGCACTGATGGACCTCGTCGACGATCAGGAGATCGAATCGCCGCGGATACGCGTTCTCATTCGACGGAAGCGTCGAGCGCAGCATCTCGAGTGGACGGCTGTCTTTGAGCCAATCGAAGCTGACGATGGCACGCGGATAATGACGAAATGGGTCCGAGCCGACGCCGCCGCTTCGGCGCAGTTCCCGAATCTTATCGCTATCGATAACCTCGAAGGCAAGCCCGAATTTCTCGAGCATCTCACGGCGCCATTTGTAGCGCAGCGCCGGCGGGCAGAGCACGAGGACCGTGCGAACGCGATGCCGCAGGAGCATCTCCTGCAACACGAGCCCCGCCTCAATCGTCTTGCCGAGCCCAACGTCGTCGGCAATCAAGAGGTTCACGCGCGGCATATCGAGCGCTCGGACGACCGGGTCGAGCTGATAGTCCTCGATCGTTATCCCGGAACGAAACGGAGCTTGGAGGGCCTTCCCGTCGGCAGAGGCGACTGCGCCCCAGCGAACGGCATCGAGAAACGCGGCGAGGCGCTCCGGGTCGTCGTGACGATCGCGCTGCGGCACCGGAAGCGTCGCCTGTTCGAGGACGAGCGCGTCGCCTTCGAGGTTCCAAAAGACCCGAAGTTCGTCGCTGAGGCCGTCGTCGTCGACTGAAGATAGCGTCACCAGATGGTCGGCGCGTCCGTCCAAACGGGCATCCGAAGACGGCAAGGCACTCGAAAGCACGTCGACGACGATCCAGTGTCGATCTCGCACCCGAACCAACTGCCCCGGTTCGGGAAGACGAGGCGTCGCCGATGTGGAGAGCACCGGAAACTTTTAAGTCATTGGTCCGGTCTGACCTGTCGATGCCGGCTTAGGCAAGGACCAAGACATAGTCGCCAACCGGCCTCGCCAGGGAGGGCGTCTTCAATTCGCGCGAAGCTAGTGAGCTCCGTGCGCTGTGGGGTGTCGGATCAGCTCGTCGCTTTGGAACGTGACAGACTTCATCGAATCGGCCCCAACGAATAGCGGTTGAATGTTACGCATCATGTCGCCGGCAGTCTGCGCTCGCGCCAACGCGACGAATGCTCAATGTTCAGCAACGCTGTGTCGACTTGATACTCTGCATCCGTCATTTCAAGCAAAATGCAGTCGTAGCAGTATTCGTCCTCGCAATTCGCGCAGCTCAGACGATGACGAGTTGAGTCGAGCCGGGTGATCACATCCTCATGGATCCGCATGCTAATCAGATTGCGAATCCGTAGGGATACGTGTCGCGATAGCTGCGGGATGTACGGACCGCCCCGACTCATCGCGATCGTCATAAGGTGCGTACCTTGGCGCCGGCGCTACTCCCTTGTAGGGCGCGACCTTGAGTAACTACGTGCTGCATTGAGCCGTCGAAGGTTCGCAAACCCACCGCGGCCAGGATTTCACGATCGGTCTTGCCGTCGATCGCGAGCGACCCGGCGAGACCGATACGCAGCGAATGCGCCGAAAGCTGGCTGACGTCGACGTCGTGAACGTCGACTCGCTTCATACGATTCGTGATGATCTCATGCACGCTGCGAGGCGCGAGTCCGGCGGTCATGTTGCCGTTGAGCATGACGCCGCGAAATACATAGCCGTCCTTAATGCCGGCTTTGTGGATCCACTGTGAAATCGCGCGGACGGGGCACCGATCGGGATCGAGACTGCGACGCAAGAACGCGAGCCGTGTGCGTTTGGGTGTCACCCATTCTTTGCGCTTGGTTTCCTGATCGAGCTTTTCGCCTGACGTGTTGACCTTTAAGAGAAGCGTCTTGTCCTCGCCCGGGTACTCGATGATATTCTCGCGGTAGAGCGTCGCGATTTCCGTGCGCGTCATACCGCCGAAATACAGCACCAAAATGAGCGCGCGATCGCGCAGGTACGAAAGCGTTACCTGATTCGATGGCCGCACGTGGGAATCGTAGTCCGCATCGAGCGAGTCCAACATCTCGAAGACGACGGACTGCAGCGCGGCGAGGCGTCGCTCTTTCTTGCGGTCTTCGTCCTTCTTGATTTCATCCCAGGCGCGCTTGACTTTATCGTTCTTGCGCGGGTCGATCTCGACGTCGTTCTCTTGTACCACGCAGCGATTGCGCAGAGCCGCCGGCGAGTGGTCTCGCGCCGAAAGCCGCGTTTATGTAGATCCGTGATGTAGTCCGCGAGCAAACTTGGCGGCACAGGCGGTCTCGGTAGATCACCCTTGTCGGCCGCGATGGAAAAGCGGTTGAAGTCGGCGAGGTCGGCCTCATACGAGGCCTTCGTGCCGCGATGCTCGAGGCGGACGCGAAGATGCGGTAGGAGAGGCTCTTGGTTGGGGTCGTCCCGCTTCGGCATGGTAGGGTTTTCGTCTTATACCCTCTCCAACGCCTCTCGGCTATTGTAGCCGGGCCATGTTTTGCCCGCCTGTAAGGATTCTCAGGGCATCGGCGCGCTTGCGGACGTTTAGGCGGCGATAGAGGCGCTGGAGCTGCGTTTTGACCGTGGTTAGGGCGATGTCGAGGTCGGCGGCTATTTGCACCGGCCGTCGCCCCCCCGCGAGGAGACGCGCGATCTCAAGCTGGCGCGGCGGGAGGCCCGAAAACGCCCCGGCGCTGCGCGCCGCCGCGTACATGGCCCGCGCAGCGCCGGATCGACGGGCGGCGCTGGCGAGCTTCCCGTGGAGCACGGCCAAGGCGATGATTCCGTCGGGCGACTCCATCAGGTCGGTGGCGCGGAGCAGCCGTGCGCCCTTCGATCGGGTGCCCAGGGCGTGCATGACGAAGCCGGCGAGGAGACGGCCCCGCCGGAGCGCTCGTCGGTTAGCCGTCGCGCGCCACCCTCCCGGCAACGCGGCGATAGCGTTGCCCGCATGCAACCGAGCCGCGTTTACGTCGCGGCGGCCGAGCGCGGCAACAGCTCGATACCCCTCGAGTTCGCGTTGAATTTCCGCCGGTACCCCGCTGGCGTCGATCGCGGCGAGGTGCGCAGCCGCATCTTGGAACCGCTCGAGGCAGAGGTCACTCAACGCGTCCGCCGTGGCGGTTCGAACGGGGTCGATCGTTTCTAATGCACCCAGCCGCACCAAGACGCGGCGGTCACAGGCGTACTGGCCGAGATTACCAGCCTCCGCGGCCGCGCGCAGGCTCGTCGCCGCGTGCCGAGCCATCAACGACCGTTCCTCAAGGGCCATCGCGATCGCCAGTGCTTTTTGTGCAAACGTGATCGCCGAGTCGTAGTAGCCGTCGCGAAACTTGATCACCGCGCGCAAGTCAAAGCATAGCGCGCGGAGCCGTTCATTCTCACGGCCGTGTTGTCGCGATAGAACGCCGGTCATGTAGCTATCCGCGCGCGCGTAATCCCCAGACCGAACCGCGGCATCCGCCAAGCGGTAGAGCACGACAGCCGCCGATCGCTCTCCGTCCGCAGCTGCGACCGCATATTGCAACGCGTTACGCGTCGCCATGTCGCGGCGAGCACGGGAGTCCTGCGCACCGACGCGTGCTCGATGCGCCGCGAGCAACGCCGCCGTCTCGTCAAGATTCGGAGCCTCGTCAATCACGGAGCGCGCCTCGCCAATCCGGCCGCTTTCGATCAAAGCGTCGATCAAAAGGTCCGTGACGTAGGCGCGCTCTTCAAGCGCCAGCTCCCGTTGAAGCGCCAGCCGTAGTCGACGAACAGCCTCGTCGACGTCGCCTTCGAAGACCATGAGCATGGCGCGGTACATCGCTTGCGCAGCGGTCCCATCTGCGCTTGACGCGAGCGCCGTTGCGAACTGTCGCCGCGTGCTGTTGAATACACTCGCGTGGGCTTTCCGTGCCCACGACGGCGCGGGGCTAAGCGATGCCAAGTTCTCGCGCACGTTGCGGTACGTCTTCGCTTCTGGCAACACCAAGCTTCTCCCGAATGTGCTCGAGGTGTGTTCGAATGGTTGCGGCGGAACGCATTGTCTCCCGTGCGATGCGCCCGACATCCTTGCCTTCCGAGAGCATGGGTATCAGTCGCCGTTCGGCGTCGGTAAGGTGGATTGCGTGCGCAGGCTCTTTCGCGTGGCGCACAACGTCAATAATCGTCGCATAGCCGCGCAACGCCGGCGGTACACTTGTCGCGCGCCCGAGTGCGTAGTCGACCAATGTTTCTTCCATGAGCCCTTGAAGCCGGGCGCCAATGAGGCGCGCGTCTTCACTTCGATCAAGCGCGATTGCGAGGCTCGTTCCTATCCCGTGTGCAACGATCGTGAACCGGCGCTGTACCGCATCTCGGGGAAATGGCGGATCCGCCAGAAGCGCCTCGACGACGGTTTTGGCCGGCATGGCGTCTGAAAGTACGAACGCGCAGACGGCGCTGAGCGCGTCGCACAGTAAACGCTCGGGAGACCGAAGGGCGCGAACGCGTCCGCGCGCCAGGTCTTGCCGCGCTTGGGCGATATCGCCACTGCCGATCGTATGTACCGCACGGGCCACGATCGTCTCAAAGAAGTGCGCCGGCGTTTCGCGCTCTAGCCGCGTGTAGCGGGCTTCGTCGCCAAGTTCTGCTGCATAAAGGAGAAGACGCGAACGTGCTTCCGCAGCGAAGTTGCTGAACCCGTGCTCTAAAGCTAACCGGAGCCCGCGTTCAGCGTACTCACGTGCTGTTGTCACATCTGCGCGAACGAGGTGCGCGATTCGCATTGCCGTCCGCAATGCGTGTGCCGCCAACAGCTTGGCGTTCGTGCGTTCAAAGTGAAGCACCGCTGAGAGGCCGCGGCGCATCGCCAAATCATAGCGGCCAAGCAGTAAGTAGGCTTGGGCGGCACGGTGCTTCAGTAAGCCCGTCAGAAGTTCGTCTTCTTCTTCCTGGGGTTCAGCCCGCGCTAGGGCGTCATAAGCCAGACTGTCGCTACCTTCGCGAGCTGCGATAACGGCGATATGCGCGTCCCGTAGCGGTCGGAGTGAGGTCGGTACATCCGGTACCGCGTCGATGACGGCGCGTGCACGCCGTAAGTGATTGCGTCGAAGCAGCATCGCGATCACGCGGTCGGCCAGGTGAGGTGCATCCTCGTCCTGCTTCGTCAACGCGCGCATCATGACGTCGAGCGTTTGCGACACTTCCGGCTCGCCGGCGACGAACGAACGCAGGATCGCGTTCTCGATGGACCGCCGCGGGGCGAGCGCCAGCGCAGCGCTGATTTCAGCATGCGTCGAGGTGCGTGCAATCCAAAGCGCGCGCTCTGCCCTCAAACGGTTCTCCACACTCGAACCTGGGTCACCGGCACATCCTTGTTGTCGCCCTCGCCAGCGAGCTGAGGCTCGCCTTCCCGCCTACTTGGGCGAGTACCTCACATAACACCTTGCGGGGCCCACCGGGGCGCTCGCCGGGCGCGATATTCCTTTCGTCATGCGCCCGTGCGACCCCGTGAAACCTGACGCAAGATCGGCGAAATCGCCGCCGGGCGGCGGCTCCGGGCGCCGCTAGGTGTTATGTGAGGCACCTCGGTTTGAACCCGACTTTCGACTCGGCGACAGGGGAAACGCGCGGGTCTATTGCGATTTGTCGAACGCAAACAGGAGGGGACTACGCGGGAAAGGCATAGTAAGCGCTACCGTGACCGGATCGCTCAGTGCCGTTCCGCTTCGCCCACATCGTCTGCTCATGCAGCTGCGCGAGCACGACGTGATGACCTATGAGCATTGCCTCTCGGTCGGGCTGTACGCGCAGCGTCTCGCGATCGCGCTCGGGATGACCCACGAATTCGCGACGTTCGCGCGCGAAGTCGGGCAGCTGCACGACATCGGCAAGATCGCTGTGCCACTCACGCTTCTGCGCGACAACAAGCCGCTCTCGTGGCACGATCGGCAACTCATCCGCGATCATGCGAAAGTCGGCGCCGAAACAGTGGCGAGCGATCCACTCACCGGCGCGTTCGCCGTCGGCGTTCGCGGGCATCACGAGCGGCTTGACGGTCACGGGTACCCCGACAACCTCGTGGGCGATGACATTCCGCTCGAGTCACGCCTCGTTGCCGTTGCGGATACCTTCGATGCGCTCACACGCGGTCGCCCGTATCGGGCACCCGAACCGGTCGGGAAAGTCTTTACCATCATGGTCGCCTCGCGCCGGCGACAAATGGAAGAGTCATTCGTCGACGCGTTCATCACGATGATCGAGCGCGACGGCTTGAACGTCTTACACGAGGACGCGTTTCTATGACGACGATTCACGATTTCAGCCATGCCGATGGGGCAGGGGGCGAGCACACCATTTCACTCCATGCGTTCTTGGGCGCGCGCGTGAGTCGGCGTTCAGCCGAAGCCGCGTCGCTTTCGGCAATGCGTCGCGCGTACGCCCAGCAAATGGAACGTGTCCGCGCGGATCACGTCGCACGTGCTGAACGGCTATTTGCCGACAAGGGCCTCTCGCGTTTAGAGCGCGAGAGCCTTCTGCGCGACCACCGCGCTGCGATGCGCGCCGACGTGGACGCCATCCGACGCGACCGCGATAAGACCGTTGGGCGCGAACAGTCATCGAGTCGGCTCGGGCGCTGGATCAATCAACGTACGGCGACACTCGGTGATCGTCAGGACTACGTCCATGTATTGAAAACCGCGTACGAAGACGGCGGCCTGGAGTTTGATCCCGTGCTTCTCGCGATTCCACGATCGCGCCGCCGGCGCGAAGGATCAATGGCCGTCTACACCGTCCGCGACGGTCGTAACGAGCGCGAGATCTTCCGTGTCTTGCCCGACACGAATGCAGTCGTCATGCGATCGACCGACGATCGTGCGCTTGAAGCGGCTGTCGTGAAGGCACACCATGACTTCGGACCGCCGCTCACGTTCTCGTCGAAGAATCCCGAGTTCGTCCGCCGATGCACCGCGATCGCGGAGCGGTTCGGTTTCGCGGTAGCAAGCGCCGACGCACAACGACCGGCACAAGCCGCGCACACATCGGCCGACGCGGAGCAGGCAGCGCCCGGCTCGCCCGAACCCCGCCGCGAAAGCGGCGGGGACTCGCCGATCAAGCACACACCGGACGTCTCCCTCGGTAGCCATACGGCGTTCACCGAATCCTTGACCGAGGCGTATGGGCTCGATTACTTCATGACGCTGAGCCCGGAGTCGAAGCTGTCGGTGACTGGCCGTTTTCTTGGCGCCGAGGATCACCCCGACCATACTGACTTCTACGTCGCGGCGATCGAGACGTCTGTCGGCATCACGCTCGTCTCGGTCGACCGAACGCTCCTAGACGCAGTCGCACCGGAGAGCACGATCACGCTCCGAGGCATCGACGGGCGCTGGCAGGTCGAAACTCAGGCCCAGGCCACGCCATCACCCGAAGCGCCGCAGCAGAATCCTGACCATGGTCAGGGTCGCGGGCGATAGCAAAATCAGCCTCTCGTGTGATCGATAAAAACGCCAAGGACGCCGGACAGGACCATGAAGCGATTGTTAACATGACTCGTTCCGGTTGGCGGTAACTGCTCCGTTTTTGATCCGAGTATGGCAAGCGACAATCGGAACTGGGTGATAACTAGTGATATATGGCCGATAACTCGTGATAACGGGTACTGCGCGGGCGCATTCTGAAGGAATGACTCGTGAGCCAGATCGGGCCGTATTTACGTCAGGCACGCAAACGAGCAGGCTTGTCGCAGCGAGAGCTCTCCTCTCGGACGGGGATTTCTCAATCCGAGATTTCGAAAATCGAGAGCCAACGCAAAGACGATCCCTATTTTGAATCCGTAGCCAAGATCGCGGACGTCCTTGGACTCCGTATGGACCAGCTTGCTGCCGAATGCGGCCTAATATCCGAACGAAGCCATCGAGGCCATCAGCTGGTTTCGGCGGAACTAGAGAAGGTACACGAGGGTTTCGTCGGGGCGGCGACCCATATGAAGGCCGCTTCTACCGAGCTTTCGGCGAGTGTACGCTTATTGACCGTGGCACTCCGACGGAAGAAACGTTGAATATCGCCCCGGCGAGCTGAGTCACGCAACTGACTTTCCGCATTGTCAGCGTCCCACCGCTGGCCTTAGCCGCAGGCGCGCGAACGCTCCAGTCTAGCTTTTGCTTCGCCGGCCGCGCCGCGGCTTGCCGTCGGCTGCCGGCGCAACCCCACGCTTCGTCGCGAGGATGTTGTAGTAACTCTGCAACGTGCGCGCACTGCAATCCACGTACTTACTAAGACGCTCATGAATCGTCGACCACGGAAACTTCTTTTCGCGCAGTTCGTGGATCTCGTCGAAAAATTGGTCGATGAATTCCATAACGGACGGCTCCGCGGCTTCGGGCTTGCCGTGTGCTGCTTCGATGTCCGCGCGGATGAGCGGAATGATGTCCGGGCTAAACGTACGCAGCCGTTCGCTTCGCGCACTTACGTGCCGGCGGGAACGGCCGGGAGCTTTACGTTTTGCCGCTGCGAGCGGCGTCATCGGTCACCGCTCCGGACGGGCGGAGACTTCATCATGACCGTCGCTTAGGACGCTTTCTTCTTCTTTTTCGCGGAAGCCGTAGCGGCTCCGGAAGTCAGTCGCGTCGTCGTCGCACGACGTCGGCTCGTGACCTCATCGGCAAGACCGGCTTCTTCCAGACGCGCGATGACGTCGGGGTCCTTCATCACCGAGTCTTTGCCGTACAAATAGCCACGGATCGTCGAGGGCGACATATCGGTGCGCTTCGAAATTGTCTCGGCGATGGCATCCAGCGTATAGCGGTTGCGCATAGCTTTGCGAATATCGGGCACTAGTTCTTTTATCAGGTCGCGGCCCGTGATGGGGCGTTCTTCGTCGAAATTCTTTTTGAGATCTTCCCGAATTTGCGCTGCCATCTTGCGATCAATGAACGGCATCTTATTTGGAACCCATTCTCTCAAACGATCATAAGCCGGAACCCGAGAGCACCGAGCCTAGAGGTAGAAGACACCCACCTAAGCATACCTCATTGGCCGTCCGTTGCTCAAGGTCCGCCCTCGAAATGCGGGATTCTTTACTTATCCCCATCGCCACCAGGCGGGAAACATGCGGGTCCGGCAGGGGCCTGCGGCCTAGCTGGCTTTCCGCCGCTTTGCAGCCGCCCCTGGCCGGCGAAGTTCGACCCAGGAACGGGCATCGGAAAACGCGGCAATCAGCGTTGCACGGCGTCCAAGCGTCGTGGCATCTTTGTCACCGCCGACAATGACTGACCACCGCCCGTCAACCTCCCGAATGCGGAGGCGCTCCGACCGGTACAAGAGGCGCGTGAAGCCCAGGCGACGCGCGGCCGCTTCCGGGCCAAGCGGCTTCCCGCGATCATCACACCTCCGCACCGATAAGTTCGTTTCTTTCAGCGAGCAGAGTTACGATCTGATAAACTTCAAGATGTCGTTATTGATAACATCAGGATTAGTCGTAAGCATGCCGTGAGGGTACCCTGGGTACACTTTTAAGGTGGCATTCTTGATTAGCTTGGCCTGAAACAAGACTGCGTCTTTGTACGGCACGATTTGATCGTCGTCGCCCTGCATCAGCAAGGTTGGAACGCTGATAGCCTTCAGATCTTCCGTCTGATCTGTTTCGGAGAACGCTTTGATGCCGAGGTAATGGGCATTCGCGGCTCCCATCATGCCCTGACGCCACCAGTTATCAACGACGCCGTCGAGTACTTTCGCACCGGGACGGTTGAAACCGTAGAACGGAATTGGCACCTCCCGATAAAACTGCGCCCGATTCGCGGCGAGCTGCGCGCGAAATCCGTCGAACACCGATGGAGGAGTGCCTTCGGGATTGCTGTCGGTTTTTAGCATCAGCGGCGGCACGGCGCTAACGAGAACGGCTTTTGCCACGCGCCCCTTGCCGTAGCGTGCTACATAGCGTGCCACCTCACCGCCGCCGGTTGAATGGCCGATGTGAACAGCATTTGTCAGATTTAGCGCATCGGCCACGGCTGCCGCGTCCTGAGCATAGGTGTCCATGTCGTGGCCGCGGGAGGTTTGGGTTGATCGTCCATGACCTCTGCGATCATGGGCGATGACTCGATAGCCATGCTGAAGGAAAAACAGCATTTGGGCATCCCAATCGTCTGACGATAGGGGCCAGCCGTGATGAAACACGATCGGCTGGCCGTTGCCCCAATCCTTATAATAAATCTCGGTTCCGTCGTTTGTCTTGATGAATGACATGGTCTCGATTCCTGTTGGCAGAGTTGGCATGTTGGAGGCTGCATCAATATTGAAGGCAGCTGCGGAAACGGGAGCGCTCACAGCGGTGGCCGCGAGAACGCCGGCCGCGCCAGCGAGTATTTCTCGTCGAGTTGCGACGGTCAGAGTTCGATATTGAGATGTTTTCATTGGTTGCTCGTATGATGATAGCTGTTTAGCGCGCCTACGCCGTCAACGCGTTCCAGGCGGCGAGAGAGTCCATGTAGTCTCTCCAGTGTACGATTTTCCGGTTCTCGATCTTGATGATCGAGCAGAACCGATTGTTATATTTCACGCCCGTCTCGAGGATCGTCCCATGGACCTCGTATTCGATGACGATGACGCGGCCGTCGTCTGTCTTGTGGACAATCAACTTATCGGCGGACTGAAGCGCGATGTTGTCGACATAGCCCCTGAAAGCGGCCATCAGGCCGGTCCGCCCCTTGATGACGCGAGGCCAACCGGAAACATCGTAAAGGACTTCGTAAACGACATCGCCGGTGACAATGTCGAAGAAGTGCTCGCCGTCAACGAGGTTCCCCAGTGCTCGTCGCACCAGATCAAAGTATGGTCTGGCAGGCTCGTAGGCTGCGTACTTGTTTTTCGACATCTCTATCTCCATGCGGGAGCGGTCTCGGCGGCGAACTGCGCAAATCGGATTGGCTCTACGCCGGTCGCCGCGAGCACATCGCCATTGGGTCGCGAGCCGTGACCGCTTGCAATCGTCTCAGTCAGCGAGCGAAGGACCTCGCCGTAGTCGGCAGGCACGCCGGCTTGGATCATCGCGTCGACCCACTCGTTGCGATCGGTGTCTCGGTACGTGATCTTCCTACCGACAGCGATGGAGATGAGCTTCGCAGCATCGTCAAGTGTCAGTGCTTCAGGCCCTGTCGGCGCGTACGCACAGCCCGCGTGTCGTTTTGGATCGCTAAGCGTCGCCGCGGCGACGGATGCGATGTCCTCAGCGTTCACAAATGCCTCGGATCCCGTCCCGCAGGGCACAACGATCTCATCGTTTACGGGCTTGAGGAACGTCTCGCTGAAGTTCTGCATGAACCATGCAGGGCGCAGAATGGAGTGCGAGAGTGACGCACGCGCGGCGAGATCGAGTTCCACAGCGCGGAGCGCGAACTCGGCCGGCGCGCGTTCCATGCCGAAGGCGCTGAGGAGGGTGACGTTTCGGACACCCGCCCGCTCAGCCTCGTCGAGAAAGCTCGAGACGACGCCCGCGAAGTCGACGCGCATCACCGGGGCGATGAGGTACACGCCCGAGACTCCACGCAGGGTGGCCCCAAACGTCGTCGGATCATTCCATTCAAAGTTAACATCGGCGCCGGCGCGAGCGGCCCGACGTACGGCGATGCCTCGTTCGGCTAACTTGCGCACGACCCGAGACCCCGTTTTGCCAGTGGCGCCGAGGACGAGGATGCCGTTTTTCGTTCCTTGATTCATGCCTCAACTTTAGGCCGTGAAGGTGAGCGCCTCAATAATCATTGCGCTCATTTTTTTGCGTGATACGATCTGGCCATGGACGTACTGCAAGAGCATTTAGTCCGAGCGCGCGCCTCCGGGGGCGTGTTCGCGCGGTCCATAGCGGTCGCGCCGTGGGGACTCCGATTACCAGCCTCGATCCAGCTCACCGTCCACGCGATCATCCAAGGCCACGCTTGGCTGTGGACGGAGGGTGATGAAAACGGGCTCGAGCTCAAGCCGGGCGACTTGGCGCTTGTGCGAGGCGGCCGAGACCACTATATCGCGCACGCGCCGGGCGCGAGCTGCGTCTCGCCGGAAGACTTCCGGTCTCTGCACGCTATAGACGAGTCTCAACTTGATCCGCGGGCAGCAGTGTTTCTCTGCGGGGCCTATCGCTTCGCTGGGGACATTGGCGCCGGGCTCGTCAGTGCGTTGCCGCCCGTGTTCTCGCTTCCCGCAAGCGTCGACAATCCGATCCACGGAGTCGTGGCCCTGCTGTCAAGGGAACTCGCGCATATCGAGCCTGGGCGCCAGACGGTGCTTGACAGATTGCTTGACGTTCTCGTGGTGCTAGGTCTTCGAACCGGTCTCGCCCGCAGCGCGAACGCTCCCGCGTGGTTCCGCGCTGCCTCGGATCCGCGTCTATCCCGCGCCCTACAGGCGATGCACGAGGATGCAGGCAAACCGTGGACTGTTGACGAGCTGGCGAGGCTTAGCAATATGTCCCGCGCCGCGTTCGCGCGTACTTTCCTAGAGATCCTTGGCCAGACGCCCATGCGGTATCTCACGGAATGGCGCATGACCGTTGCGCGCGATCTCTTGCGAACCCAAGAGGTTTCACTGACCGAGGTCGCAGAGCGGGTGGGGTACTCGTCCCTATACGCGTTCAACACTGCATTCCGCCGAAATCATGGCGAGCCCCCGGGTCGCTGGCGACAGCGCGGGCCGGATATGTCGAGCTCCACGCTTAGCCACTAAAGTTGCCGAGTAGGTGGCGTTGCTGCGAGCGTTTGCCTTGTCAATTGCGGAGGCGCCGCCGCAGATTACTTATTAAGGCCACTTTTTCGCGCAATTATTCACGTGTCGCGGATTTCTGCACATCTCTGTCAGCCAAAAGCGGATTTTTCTGCCGGAAACGGTCAAATGGTCGCGGATTTCCCTCAGGGCCACTGTCAAGCTGCGGCGGATTGCACAGCGTACCACGTCGCGATACTGTGCGGGAAATGCGTGGCGGCCGTCTGCGGGCTTATCTGCATCGCATCCGCAAAACGGCGAAACGTCGCCTGGTCGAGTTGGAGCGAGGTGATCGTGCTCTCGATCAGCTCGCAGTTGTCGATTACTTCGCGCCGGCGTTCGGCGAGCGCCGCTGCCGCGGCGTCCGCTGCGGACGGCCTTGCTTAACTCTCGTCGTTCACGCACTCATCAACCGAGCGCCTCGAGGTTGAGATTCGCGGGCAGGCCGAGCCCCCTCCGGCGAACGCGCGTTCCGCGCGGCGCGTCGCCGTCATCAAGCGATGCGCCGAGGCTATCGCCCCGGCGTTGACAACGGCGCCGCGCTACGACGTACCGACAAAAGCGTGGCTGCGCCCCGCATCGGCGCATCGGAAGGAGTATCGTGAAAATCATCGTCCTGTTGGTCGTGGGGCTCTACGCGTGGAGCTTTACGGCGCAGTATCTTCGATCGCATTACGTCGACCCGCCGATGCGAAATCCGCTTGTCGAGTTGCGCGAGCTACACGATCTTTCGATGCGCGAGATGCGCGACTACACGCTCTGGACGACCGGCCACGGCTCCGAGGAGGTCGTGCAGGCGGACGAAGCTGCAGTCCGTGAGCGAAGGGAGGATCTAAGCCAGTATCTCCATTGATCAGCGCGATCGCGAACCGCGCTTGCGGGTTTGCGTTTGTTTCGGCTGAGCGGGTGCCGGCGTCGCCACAACGATCGGCTCCCGTTCTTCCGGCGCGAATTCGTCGAGGAAGGTCTGAATCGATTGCACGCGTTCGGCGAAGCTGACGGGTCGGGGGTGTGGCCGCAGACGCGTCAGTAGCCGCCGGAAGCCCTCGCACATGCCTGGCGGACCATATCGGATCGCGCCCTCCAGGCTGAAGCGACGTTGGACTTCGCCCCCACAGGACTCGAGCATTGCGCGGGTGATTTCCGACCGCTCGCCCGACGTTACGGAACGGTCGAGGGCGAAGATCGCCGTCCCGCCCACGGTCACGGCGGGCACAAAGCCGGCGCCCTCCATCTGCGCGACGCGGGGCGCGGCGGCACGCATCGCGAGCGCCTCGGCCTGCGAGAGTTCGAGGGTCGTTGCCGCGCCTTCGCGCGGTCCCGGGCGCCGGTCCGCGACGTCGGCGCGCACCCGCTGGCCGTCGAGCGAGATCTCGCGCGCTCCGATGTGCCGCGCGATCGCCATCGCGCGCCGGGTGCCCACGTGACTGGACACTTCCGCCATGACGGGTAGGGCTGGGCGCTCGTCGCCGCGGCGGTCGAAGTCCACGGCAACCCCGGCCGTCGTTGCGGCCGCGAGAGTGACGTCGCGGAAGGCTTGGTCGCCGGCAACGCGCACGCTCGGCCAGCGCTGCTCGCCCTGGGCAAGCGCGTCCGGGAGGCAGACCGGGTCGCACACGACGATTTCCGTTCCGCGATCGATCGCGACCCGACGACGTGCCGTCCACCATTCGGCCTCGCCCGTCAGACCGCTCAGCAGGCGATAGCCCTCGGGCGCTGTCGGCGCGGCTTTCTTGGCGCGGGCCGGAGCGTGGAGCGCCCGCGTTTCGGTGCCCGTGGCGTTGCGCTCGCGCAGCCACTCGAGTAGCCGCGACGGCGGCCGGCGCGCGAACGGAAGGTCGGCGAGAGCGTCCCGCTCCGCCCTCGCCTGCGCCTTGAGAAGCGCGTTCGACTCGCTTCGGTATTCCCGGATGAAGCAGTTCGCGACGAGCCATTGGGCGCGACTTTGCGCGAGCTCGTCGCGAACGGTGCGCATCTTTCCGACTTGCTCATCGAGTGACGCTTTGCGCGCGGCTTCGAGCGCTCGTTGCGCGTCGAGTTGCTCACGCCGAACCGGGAGCCACACGGCACTCCACGTCGCATGTTCCGCCGCAAAGGCGCGTCGCTCCGCGGGCGTTCCGACGCCCGTCGACCGTCCTTCGGCATCGTTGGCAAATGCGCGCGGATTGCGTTCGGCATCGCCGGGAATCGGGAAGGACGGCGCCTGCCCGAATCGACGCTCCAGCGCGTTCGCCGACGCGCGGAATGCGAGCGCCGACGCCGGTACTTTGCGCGCCGGATTGCGCGAGTAATCCGCGAGCACCGCCCCGCGCTCCGTGCGTTCGTAGCGCAGGCCGAAACCCGCGAGCGCTGCGCCGACCTCTGCCCACGACGTTGCCGCGTCGATCTGCGGCAAAATGCGCGGTCCCGCGACCTCGCCCACCCACGAATGGAACGACCGTTCGCCATGCCAAACGCCGACAGATCGCGCGGCGCGCGGCTCACGCCTGCGTTCGTGACTGTCGCGCGGAGGCGCGTCCCACCCGTACCGCCCCGCGATCGCGGTTGCCGCCGCAAACGCCGCCCTCGGCAGCCGCGCTAGCGGCTGCACCTCGCCGGTCGTTCTGTCGTCTAATCGCACGACGAGATGCAGGTGAAGATGCGCGTCGTCGGGCGGCCCGTGGAGCACGGCGATCCATGGGCGATTCGTCAGCTTCATTTCGTCGATGAAAGCGCGTCCCGCGTCGAACATCGTGTCGGGCGTTCCGTGTTCGTGTCTAGCAAGCGAAAGCGCCATCTGCGTGAGCAGCAATCCATCGCGCTTGCGCGGGTTGGGTTCCGCCATCACTTCGAGGGCTTCCCCGAAGGGCGAACCATCGTACGTCTCGGCCGCAAGATGCCGCGCGCCGTGCGTGAGGTATTGCGAAAGCGTGCCCAGGCGGCTCTGCGTATACGTTCTCACAACGACCGAAATCACGGCTCCCCCTCTTGGCTAAAATCTTTTCGGGTCCGAATTGACATAGACATAACGGCTAAAGGAGGGAGTCAGGCGGGTTTGAGGTGTATTCCTTCCCAACCCCCCGTTGGCTGGAGGAACAAGTGCCATCACCAACACCCGGATCTACCACCACCGGCCGTAAGGCTGGGGCCCGTAAGCGGCACGCGGTCAAGGCCCCCTCCCGTAGCGATTGGGAGGCCGCATTTCAGAAGGTCGAGTCTATCCCCGCGAAGGCCAGCGAGGACACCGCTGCGGAGTTCTTGCCGAAGTTCGTCGCGGCGCTCCGTGAGAAGGGCTATGTCCAAGGCGAAGTGGTCGCCCGGATCATGGCGCTCAAGCTGGGCGTTACCGACCGCCAAATCCGCGATGCCGATAAGGCATTCCTCAAAGGTCGTCCGGCGTCGCAGGGGCCCGCGAGCGCGCCCGCGCCCGTACCGCCAGTACGACCCGCCGCTGCACCGCAGCCATCCCCGGCGTCCGCGCAGACTACCGGCGCGCGCGGTACTGGACGCCAACATGCCGGTTTCCAAAATGACGAAGGGTTACAGCGCCGATGAAACGCGTAGTTCCGATCATTTCGCAGAAGGGCGGCGTCGGTAAGTCGACGTGCTCGCGCGGCATCGTTGACGTGGCGCGCAGCGCCGGCATCGCAACGGCCGCATATGACGCCGACGGCGGCGTCGGGCAGCTCCTGGCACACTACGGTCAGCGCGACGTCAAAGGCGCGCTCTTGCAGCAGCAAGACGCCGTTACGGGGGTCGAGTATTTCGACGTACGCGATGAGTTCGCGCGGGAGATGCTGGTCAACGTTGTCGACGCGAAGGCGGACCTCGTTGTCATCGATCTCCCGGGCGGAAGCATGGACGCGATCAGCGCCGTCGTTCCGGGTGGCCTACCGGGGCTGCTCGACACGTGGGTCGAGGAAGGCTGGGACGTGCGCGTCGTCCATGTGATCACGTCACTGAAGGCGTGCGCGCTTGAGGTTCGCAGGGTCGTCGATCAGCTGGGAAAACACGCACCCTCGTTGCGCGTCGCCAAGAACCTCGGTATCAGCGATGCGAACGCGTTCTACATCTTCGAGGGCGATGGCGCCGGCAATTACGGCGGCCCGAAAGACGCGCTGTTGGCTGGCGGCGGCAGGGTCTTCGACGTCCCGAAGATTCGCTCGCGAACCTACACGTGGGTCGACGAGTTCACCATGCAGTTTTCCCGGGCCGCAGCGAATGAGGACGAAGGGCACCGGGGCGATCGTAAGTGGTTACGGGAGTGGCTTCGGGAGTTCGAAGCGGCGATTCGAGACGGGGACGTGCTGTGAGCACGTCGCGCAATCTTCTGGAGCCGATCAAGGCCGCACTCGGTCCCGAGCGGACGATGGCGTTCATGGAGCTGCTCAACGCTCTCGACCTCAGCCCCAACGATCCGGAACTCGTCCTGTGCGCTGCGATGGCGTCGTTCGTCATCTCGATCGGCGAGTTCCGCGAGTGGGGCACCGCGCAGCGCGAGGGCATCAAGGAAATGCTGGCAACCTTCGTGACCCAGGTGGATCTCCAGGTCGCCGGGGCGTTCACGCGTGGCGCGGATGAGTTCCAGACGGAGCTTCGCTTGGCGGCGCGTGAAATCGCGCAGTCCGAGTATCGCGCGGCAGCGAGTCTGCGAAGCCAGGCGATCACGGATGAAATCGAAGCCCTGAAGGCCGCGACGGCGGACCTCGTGCGGCGCGAGAGCGAGCTGAAGGCCCGCCAGGCCGTCACTCCCGGACGCGTGGCTCTGGCGTCCGCGCCGGCAGCGTTCCTATCGCCCAAGGTCTTCCTTGCGATCGCCGCCGCGTTCGTCATCGGCTGGGGCGCCGCGCTGCTCATGCTACGGCCCATGGCGTCGCATCACGCCGACACTGGCCACGGTCGCGCCGTGGCGTCGAATCCGGTGCGGGGCCTGGGCCCCTCCACCGGCCGTGTCCGTGTGGGCGGAGGGGATTATGCGCTCCGCCGCTCCCAGTCTTCGCGGGCCGGTGTACCGTCGTTGCAATATATGCTGGGCGACGTTGCGACCACGCGTCCAACGTGGTTCACCACCCGAAGCATGTAGGCGTCGGGCGCGATGAAGCGTCGCGCTTCGTCGAGTTCCCGGCATCCGTACCCTCTGCCGATCGTTCGGAACGGGCCGTATGCCTCGCTATCCCAAGGGCCGATGCGCCGCGTCGTGGTTCGATCGTAGTCGACGGCCTCGATGAATAGGTCGGGCTCTTCCGCTTCGAAGCACCCGTGGCCGACGTAGCGGACGTGTGTTGCGCCCTTCTTGTTGTTCGCATCCCTCTCGAGGATGCGGCTCGCCGAGCGGCGTTCCGGATGGTCCGTCCGCGCCAGCAACGCGCGGGCTTGATCTACGTTGCCGTCGACCTCGGTGAGCACGTAGCGCAGAAGGTCTGTCGCAGTCAGGAGGCGCGGCCGCACACTGGCTTCGTTGATCCGGAACGACCAGACCGGCACGCCGTTTTCCAGCACGGTGTACGCGTCGGGTCCGTCGATCTTGACGTCCGTGGCCTTGTACCGGTTGAACCGGAATGGCGTCTTTGCCGGGAAGATCGTTCCAGCGACGGCGCTCGCCGTTTTCCGAGTGATGCGCCATTGCGCGCCGACGCTCGTTCCGTGGGGCGTGAAGTCCCACGTCACTTCCAGAACGACTCCCGTCCGTAGGCGCTCCCAGAGATCTCGTATGTTCACGGCTCTCCGATCGTGCGGTTAGGCTGCGGCGATCTGTGCGTCGTGCGCGGCACCGGCTTGGTGGCAGCGGGCGCAAGTCGCGGGCGGCACGCCGTTGTGGACGATGATGTCCGCGGCGGTATAGCGCACGGTGAAGATGCGACCGAAGGCGCGGCATGCGGGCGTCGCGCAGCGCAGGCGCGCCGTGTACTGCTGGCCGGCGGGCGGCAGCGCGTCGAAAGCGACCGCGAGGGCGTTGAGGCGCGCCGCGAGCGAGAGAGTTCCCTCGCGCATCGTCGCGTCGTCACGGTGCGGACCACCGGCTAGCGCATCGCGGGTGTCCGCGATGGCCCAGCCGAGCGCGATCGCGAACGCGGCATCGTACCGGCTGGCATCGGCCGGTGCGTTCGGATCGGCGTGAATCGCGACGTAGATCGGTTGGTGGAACGCGACGTCGGGACCGATAACGATCTTCGCGTCGTAGGTGATTCGCTTCGCGTCGTCTTCGACATAGCGCAGCAGCACCGTGAGGCTCGCATCATTGCCGAACATGAAGCGGGCGCGCGCCACGCGGTCCGTCGCGTCGAGGATGTCGCGGAAAATGCGGTTGACGCTCAGCACGAAACGGCCTCCACAACTTCGTGCTCGCAGGGGCCGAAGCGTACTCGACCGCGCAGCCCACGAACCTCAGCAGCGGTGCCGACGCAACCGTCCTCGTCGACCGTGCGTGCTATGAGTTCCAGTGCGTCTTCGAAGCGCGGCGGGAGCGAATCCGGGTCGCCGGTAAGCCAGGCGATCACGGTGTTAGCCATGACGAGGTTCCCGAAGGCCTTCAGCCGGTCGATGGCGTCGCGGATCGTCATACGCACCATCGCGGTACGCTCGATGCGCGTCGCGGGGGCCTTTGCAAGTCGCCGGCGTGCAGCCGGCGCTCCAAACCTTCTGGTCGATCGGCTCTGCAGAGTACAGCGCCTTGATCGTCGACGTCGTTACGCAACCATCGGGATAGACCGGGGTCTCATCGCCGAGATAGGCCGCGAGAGGAGCCTGGATGCCGGGGACGGCGTAGACGCGCCACTGAAGCGCATCGGGAGCGGGCTCGTCTGCATTTGCGAAAAACGAGCACTCCGCGGCGTCTTCGGCCGAGAGGTGCAGCGTACCACACGTCTTCGGCTCGCGCCGTGGGTTCGGGTCGACCGGCTCTTCCGGTTTGCGGCCGAGCGCGCAGATGAATCCCGTGAACACCGTCTCGGTGTAACTGTACGTTTGCATCGGATTGCTCCATAACGAAAAAGCGTCAAGGTGACGCAAGTAATGGAGCATCAGCGCCGGAGCGGGGCGGCGCGGTCGATCGCGTCCGGCGCGTGCGCCGGCGCGTTGTCGACGACCGAGGCGCAGCGCTGCGGCCCCAAGTGATCAGTCGGGCGAAGGCGCGTCGGGGTCGTAGCCAAGGTCGAGTGGCATCTCGGCGAACTCTTTCCGCGTGTTGGCTTCATCGTTACCAACACGGCACGCCGATCAAGGAGCGTCGTGGGCTTCTACAACCAGCGCGGAACGCTGAGCAGCATATCAACGAAGGGAAATGCGCAATCAAGTGGACGCACCCTTCGTGTCGCGCCTTCACCGCGAACACTGCACGCCTTCAGCTTCATGCTCTGGCGTACAACCTCGGCAATTTCATGCGGACGCTCGCAACGCCTGAGGCGATCAAGGACTGGTCGCTCATGAGCCAGCGAGAGACGTTGGTCAAGATCGGCGCGAAGGTCGTCAGCCACGGCCCCTATGTCGCCTTTCAGGTGGACTAGGTCGCCATCTCACAACGGTTGTTTTCGGAAATTCTGCGACTGATCCGCAATCTACGCTCGCCACGAGGGTGCGTTCCGACATGAGGCGTTCAACCGTCATACCTGCGATGGCTCACTTCGGGAGAGTTGCGCCCAAATGAGCATGAAGCTGGGTCTTCAGGCCCGTGGACGTTCGCAAACCCACCGCACGTCTCCGAATGTCGCCACGCGAAACCCGCGCCTTGCTGGCCGACCCGGACAAAAGCAATGTGGGGTCTCGAATGGCTTAGGCGTTTAGGGAATCCCGGCTAAACTCGTATGTATCGCTCTTTGCGAAACGAATAGGGAACGAACGCGGTGCAGGCTTTCTTCGGAACGTGACCGAGATACGTCGGAATGCACAGCAAACGCTTCTGGCTCGCTCTTCTGGTGATGCTCGGTACATGTATGGTAGCAACGCCGACGATTGCAGCGACGCCGTCCGTCTGCGCGCAGGCTACCGCGGCTGAAAACGCCGTTGCAGTATCGACTAAGGATCCCGCTACGATGGTCTCCAGGGGAGGCCGCGCCAGTAAACTTGACGCAAACTGCGCGGCTGCGTACGCAACGATGAATCAAAGCGATCTCGCGCTCGTGACAATGGCTGGGTCATTCCACTTTGCTAACGTGGCCGCGATGGGCATGCATTTAGAGGGCGATAACGCCGATGCCGCCCGGCTGCTGCGACAAACGCAAGGTCTGGAAGCGCGGTACGCCCGAATAGCGACGACGAAAGGAAGCGAAAACTCGCAGCAGATTCTTCGTACCATCTCGAACGAGACGGACTTGTTGGCGAGTAGTTCATGGGGGAGTTCTTGAGGAGGGGCGTCGCGGCGACTGTCCGCGTTCCCCGGCGCATTACTCACGCGCAGGGCGTTAGAGCGCCCCGGTTTATAACCGGGAGTTGCGGGCTTAACGCGGATGCGCAGCACCTTCACGCTGAGTAGTATTCGCCCGTAAGCACATCTTGATCTCTAGCGCTCCTCGAGGCGAAGCGTGGCGTGGTCGTGGAAGGGGCTCATCGTCACCTTGCGCGTACTTTGAGATCCGGGGATTCCGGGTTGAGGGTAATTAACTTAGACTTTCATTGCGACGCCGGAACAGAGATCTTCTTGAAAAAGAAAGGCTGACCGGAAAGTGAACGTCGTTAGAACAACGGTGCTCGTTGTATTCGTCCTTCTTGGGCTTGCGATTGTACTTCCACTATCGCCGTTTTTAGTCGTAATGTTTGGGCAAAGCATCGTGCAAGGCGCCGAAATCGGTGTCGGCGCGGTCGCTCTCGCATTCGTGTTCGCAATAATAAAAGTAAGTTCAACCAATTCTAGCCGCCGCGCCACCTTGGCAAGACTTAACTCGGAAAAGGCGCAGAGGGCGAGAGACGCAGGCTTTGCTGATGAAGCAGATTTTAGAGCTGCTGGTGGTCTGCGACACGAAGATTGGCGGGAAATATACGCGCAAAGTCAGGGTTATAAAACATGGTGGGAATATACCGTATTCTTTAATGCGCAGCGCAAAGCTGGCGTATCAATTGCCGAGATCCGTAAAGATGGTCCGAGCTGGGACGACATAGATGCCATCTATGGCGAGCGATATCGTGCAAAGCAAGCGATGTTGAAAGCGCAGGTGGCGGAGCGAAAAGCTGCCATTATTGCGAAGATTGCCGATACGGAAGCCAAAGGCGAACAGTCAGGTCTTCACTAGGTGTTGGTTGATTGGAATGCCTAGCGATGCCGAACGTGCCGACGAACTGGAACGTATAAGAAAGTGTTTAGATTGACCACCATGTTAACCCGTCAAGTGCTCGTAGCTTTTCTCGCGTCGGTCTGTCTTGTATCGGTCGGCAAGACTGCGTCTGCTTCCAACGATGCTGTTCTGCTGCCATCTATTGGGACAACCGAGCATGAAGTTCAGCGGCGATTTGCCAACGTCCAGGTGTACCAGCCCCACACGGACGGGACACATATCTATATCATGCATGCCGCTGACGGATCCGAGGCCACAGTTCATCTCGAGTATGCCAGAACTCGTCACGGTCAGCTAATTGTAAAAACCGTTAAGATTAACACTGGGCGGAGCGGTTCTCCACTATCGTCTTCGTGGCTTCGTGCCTTTCATACGACGTACTCGTTCGACAGAGCCAGAATTCCAGTGTCAACACTCTCGGCAAGCGATCGAAATGACGGCACGCCACAGGATAATGAAGAAATATCGTTCCACAGAATGGCGTCCCTAGCGTCACTCAGCGATGGGTGGTACGCGGATAAATCTGACGCCAGTCACATCGTCTGGAGGCACGGTTCGTGCCCGAACGAGCCGGCGACTCTCATTATGGAGTATTCCGACCAACCCGGCGCCGACATCGAGATTTATAGTGAATTCCTTGGAGATTGCTATCCGTCTGAATAGCCGACGCAATTGTGTCGATTAACACCTCGGTCCGGGCGATGTCTTCGGTGCGCCGCGCGGCGCAACTCGGCTCAAGTGACATGCACAACAAACGCCCTCCTCTTTCGGGCGAAGAGGCGCTGGACTTTTCGGCCAATTCATCGGGTGAACGCGGGTTAAAGTCCGCAGTACCCTTCTTCGCAACCACCAGACAGACTCGTATTGATTGCGTCGAACAGTTCGAGCGTCATCGCGGTCAATGCTTCGAACACGACGCTTCGCAGCGGCGTCCGAGACCGATGCACGTAGCACTTGTAGCCCGGCCGCGCATCGCGCATCCGCTCGTCATACTCGCAGGCCCGTTCGAATGAGTCCGGATCCTCGAGCTTCATCTTTGCCCAGGCGAATTCGCTGCGGTACGGACAGAACACGCAGGCGCTTTTTGCCGGCGTGATGTCCAGTTCGCTTAGGTGCCGAACGCAGTCGTTCCGATTCATCGGTGCGAGTTCTGAATACTCGCCCTGCGTCGCGTTGCTGTTCTGGTTGAAGATCAGTGGGTAGAAGTAGCGGACACGATCGTTCGGACCGGTCTTGATTCGGTCCGGTTCGTCAACTGACAAGCCTAGCCACACCTCGATCGGCCGGTTGCCCGCCAGTTCGTAGACGCGCTTCATCATTGGGTCGATCTTGTAGACCGACGTGCATTGCCGCCGCAACTGTCCTTCTTCGCCTGCCGGAATGCACATCGCGACGCCTTGCGTTTCGATGTCTGCAAATTCGCGCTGCTCTGCGACCGTGCGCCCTCGCGTCGCCTCGATCTCTTCGAGTTCCGTCCATCGAGTGATGGCAAACGGGTCGACCGGCGTCGTCGACCTCACCCAACGCGGCTCGGTCGAGACGGTAAAGAGGGGCACGAAGATGCCCTGCGTGCCGGTGGATGCGACTTTCGGAATGCCGAGGTTCCCGGCGGTTACGACCTCGAATGGCACGCCCGCGGCAGCGCACAAGCTGCGCGCCACGTCGACCGCTTCGGCGATAGCGGGCGACTCGCTTTGTGTGTCGGCGTAGACCGCGAAATCGGGCTTCCCTTCGGGAAAGAAGCCGCGCCATAGACTGCCGTCACTACGAGCGAAGTCCTCACTTTCGAGCGCCCAGGCGCACAAGAGGGCCATGCTCTGCACACCGGCGCCGAACGCGTGCACGCGGAACGGCGGAAGCGACGGATCGAACGATGCCTTCGATGTGCGCGCGGGCGCCGCGCTAGGCACTGGCCGCTTCGGGCGCGACGTCGAGGTTGTAGTACAGGTGATGGCACATGGCGTCGAAGCCCGGCGGCTTACGCGCACCTTCGAGCAGCATCACCGACGCATGGCATGGCTGGCCGTGCTCTTGCGCGAACGCGGCCGCGGCACTGACGATTTCTGCGGCGGTGCGTGCTTCGATCGTTTTTTCCGGGTACTTCTCCCGCCCGCCGATACTCATCGTGTACGAGAGCATGCCGCTCGGACGACGTTCTGCCGGATAAAGCGAAATGCGAACCTTCTTTGCTTTTGCCATGGATTGCGCTCCCTCTTACGGTGGTGGCTAGACGGCGCTGAGAAGTCGCGTTGCGATTCCCGCCGACTGAAATCGGATCTGTGCGGAACAGATGAAATCGCGCGATCGCGCGTTTACGAGTCGCCGACTGCGACGGGTGACGGGCGCCGTCAGGCGCCGCCATAATAGTTCGCGCTGCGTGCGAGTAGCTCGGGAAGCCGGTCGGTGAAGACGTCGATGGGCAGCGCGCGCAAGCGCGCGCGGACGTCCGCGATTGCGATCGGCGCGGGCGCGCCGCGGCGTTCATCCTGAGCGTACCGGCGGATTGCGCAAAACACAGCCGCCGGGGAGAGCGACGGGAACGCCGCACGCGCTCTCGGCCGTCCACCGTCTGCGAACGCGCTCTTGAGGATGGCGATATCTGGCTTAGATCAGACGTGTCCCGCGCCGGCCATCACGCTACCACCGCGAGGCGCCGACGAACCGATTCAAGCGCCATGCCATGTAGCTGGCTGACGCGTTGGGCGCTTACACCGAAGTCTCGTGCGATCTCGCGCAACGGCCGCTCCTCGAAGTAATGGGAGGCGATGACCGACCGGCGACGCTCATCGAGGCGGGCGAGCGACGCGTGAACCTCGGTCGAGGTCTCGTGCGCGATGACGATGTCAGCGACGTCGTCGCCGCCGGCGAGCTTGCCTTCGATCGACAAGTCGAAGACGAAGTTATCTTCGCACCAGGCGGGCGACTCGTTCATCGAGCGCGGCGTTCCGTGGCAGCGGACGACCGCACGGCTGAACCCGGGCACTTTCGCTTCGATCTCCGCGAGCGTCGGCTCGCGATGCAACTCGTGCGCAAGCTCGTAGCGCACGCGTGTTCCGACCCGGACGGTGCGGCGGTCCCGTTCGCTTACCGGATCGCAGCGCCGCAATTCGTTAAACATCGCGCCGAGGATCACGCGCTGCGCATATCCTTCGAGCGGCACGCCGCGAGCCGGGTCGAACGAATCGACCGCGCGTATCGCTGCGAGCCAGCCTGCCGACTCGAGGTCGCCTTTATCGCAGACGGCGTTCTTCGATGCGAAGTGACTAACGCGCGCGGCAAGCCGTGTAACGTGCGGGGCGAGTGCAAGGATTGCAGCATCGCGATCGCATGCGGCGGTGGCGTTCATGGACGGCTCCAATACGAGAGGCGGTCGGCAGACCGCGGGCGCTAAGTGCCCGTCCTCTCAGAGCCGGCGGCGAGACGTCGCGCGATCGCCGGCGCGCGCGCCGGCATCTCGATCGCGCACGGCGCGGCAACGGCGCTACGTCTGCGTCGACTCCTCGTCGTTACTGTCGGACTCGGCGCTGATGTGAAGATCCCCGTTTGTCACGGCAATGGACGTTACGTGGATCGGGTCCACCACAAATAGTCGCGACGCTTGCGGTTCGTCCGAATCGATGAATGTATCACGCAGTACCGCGCGAAGTCGCTCGTGTGGCTCAGGCGCGCGTTCGCCTGGACCGAGCGGCTCACGCGGCTCGAACGGCTTCACGCGCCGGTGGAGCGTGTCACGAACCTGGACCTCCGCTTGCGAACGCGGGTCGCGCCACGGCCCCTCATACACGCGGACATCGACATATCCATCGCTCTGCATGAACCAGTCGGCGACGGCCTTGGCGCGCATCTCGTTGTGCCGCTCGATGCTGGCGATCATGGCAGCGGCGACCTCTGGCCGCTTACGGGCCGGAATGAGCGTGCCGATGTCGGCCATCGTCTCGAGGACGAACGTCTCAACGCCCTTTGGATGAATGTAGGCACGCACGACGCCCTTGGACGGAGGCGGTGTCGCGATGACATATTGAACGCCGCGGTGTGTCAAGGCCAGAACCTCGTCCAGCCACTCGTCCGCAGTCCGGTCGTTGTTTGCTCTTCGCCACGCGACCGTGACCTTCGCGTTCATGATACGCCAAATAATCAGCCGGGCCGTCTCGGCAGCGCAGCGACGCGAAAGTGCGTTCTCGACAAAACGACGCATTTGATCACGTGTCAGATTGCGCAAAGGATCAACGGCCCGCTTTTGCACGCCCGCGCGTTCGTATGTGAGGTCTCTGGCCGATGGCGTGCTGCGCTGCTGATCGGAAAGATCACTCTTCTTCAGCCCGTACTGCGCGAGGCCGCGCTCAACGAGCGCCTTCCACGCCCGATATCCATCGGCTGTCAGCATGATTTTCTCGCTACTTGCTTTGATTCCCTCACGCTTTGTCATTTTGTGAGGGATTCGCTATAGCGGTGAGTAAGGACCTTCGTGCATCATGTGAGGAGATCGCACCTCGCCCAGGACAGACCACATGCTGCCACACCACCATCACCGTATCGTCGTCGACATCCGCTTCGGACCGGCGACCCGCCGATCCATCGTGGCGGCGCTCATCATCGCTGGGCTAAAAGTCGCGACAGCGTCGCTGCCGATCGTTCACGCGCTTGCAACGCACATCCGCTGGCTGCCGTAGCGGCGCGATTGGCCGGCGGCCGTTCGATCTAATGATCGTCCGGTTCGATGTATGGACGCGCGGGGAGGAGACGGAAGAGATCCGCGCTGTCGTCATCGTCGTGAATCGTTCCGGGCGGCGAATATCGCGGCGGGAAGCTGACCGGCGCTTCGATCCCTTCACTCGCGCTAGCCACCGGCGCTCACCAACGCTGCAAGGGCCGTATCGGCGAGTTCCGCCTCAACGACGCGGTAGAACGCCGCATCGGCCTCTGCGTCGACGCCGCCGATCGCCGCGAGTGAACGCTGCTGCTCGTCTTCGTCCTCGAAAATCGCGTGCAACACGAACGCAGGGGACGCATGATACTCGCCGTCACGGCCGAGCGCCCAATTCACTTCCGAATCGAGCTTGTAGACGAATGCGATGCCGGCGTCTTGGGCCGCGACTTCCGCGCGTGCGAGAGCGATCGCGCAGGCCGCGCGCCCGGGCGGCGTGGCAAAGCCCGCGTGCTCCTTGAAAAAGCGGAACCGCTTGTAGAGGGCGTTCTTCATCTGGACACTCCTGGCAAGAAGATGCCGGGAACGCGCCGGGCGGGCGCGCGCAGCAAGGCGCGCCGGAGCGTAGCGCCGGCGCCTTGTCGAGCCGGATGTGCGCGAGCGTCCGGCTTGGAAGTTGGATCGCGGCGACGTCGAGGAAGGACGAGGCACCACTTACTAAACGAGCGAACGCTTACCGCATGAGCAGGGTCTTTTCTATACTCCGCGCCGCGCTATGCGTTGTCGCCGCATCGGTAGCCGCCGCTGTTCCGGCCAAAGCGCAAGATTCGCAGGCGCAAGCGATCGCATTGGCTCGCGCGACGTTCGAGAAAGTCTCAACCGGCTCGACGCACACGGCGCGCACCACGTATTGCCACACAATCAATGATGCGGGTCAAGAGCTCGATGACTACTACGATTTCCGGAGCGTCGCTTATACGGCAAGGCAAACCCGCAGCAGCGCCGATTCCCTTAATGGGATTACCGCAAGCTATATTGTACGCGTCACCTCGCAGTTCTACCGCGAAGGCGAAGGCTCGGACAAGACGGCGTGGGCGGAAACGCCGGCCTTCATCATCGAGTACCCGGTCGCCAAGCAGAACGCCAAGTGGCGCATCAACGACGGCATGACGCGCGGCTTTTGCTTTCTGCCGCAACGGCACCAATAGCGCTCACGTCACCAGACGTGCCCACACGTCATCGGTTGTGAAGGCCGCCATCTCGGCCGCGACCGCAATGACGGTCCGGTACGCTGCGTCGATATCGAGTACGGCCTTCGCGTTCATTACGCCGCGGCGCGCGAACGCTTTGGTTTTGGTGAAACGCGCAACGGGGCTTCGACCCGCGAGCGCAAGTCAAAGTACACGCCGTGGTGCCGCAGCTGCCGCTCGTGGAAGAGTTCCCATAGTAGGTCGAGGCCGGCGAGCGCGGCGCGTTTGTTCACGAATAAGTCTTGCTTTGCGAGCGCTTCGATCGCGCTGCACGACGGCCGATTGTCTTCCGGAATCGATGTGTCCATCAGTTCCGGGTGCAGCTCCGTCGCGCAAGGCAGCATGTGCATTACCGTTTTTTTGCGATTGCGCGGCGTTCCGAGAATCGCTTGCCCTGTCGTCTCGTCGTTGCCGATGTCGAGCCAGAACTTCCAGACGCGGAAGCCGTCCGCTAACGCGGCTTTGTGCAGCGATTTGCGCGCCGCCCGCGTGTCGACGCACGAGATGACGACGTCCCAGGTCTCACGCGCCGCGTCGCCGTCGAATTTCCGATCGAACGCGAGCCAATCGAAGCCGCAGGCCAGGTTCACGCGATTGATCAGCGTCGTCGCCTTGGGCCGACCGAGGTCCGATGGTGCGTAACGTTGCCGAACGATGTTCGCCGGCGATACCGTGTCCGGGTCGAACGCGCTTACGCGGATTCCGCCATGTCCGAACGCGACGAGGGCGTGATGCAGATTGACGAGCCCCGAGATGATCTCGCTGCCCGTTCCACCGACTCCGGCCACCGCAACGTCGAGCGGTTCTTGGCCGAGAAAGTCGCGGGCTAACTCGTACATATCGCTCCCTCCACGGTGACTTTTGCATCGATCAGCCACGCCGGATCGAAGCAGCCCGCCGCGATCGAGGCCGTGAGTACTTCCGCGTACGTGCCGGCGCGCAGCCAGCGTTTGCCGCCAGTGAGGTGTGTGAAGTTGGATGCGAAGAACGCGTCGCTCCACGCCGTCGTCGCCTGCGGCTCGAGCGATTCCGGGAGCGCCATCGAGCCGAGGCAAACGCGACCGCCCTTCCCGCCGTGCCCTTCGAAGACGTTCCAGTATGGCGCGCGGTAGAGCGGCGTGCCAAGCGTCGGCCGAAGATTCTCTTTTAGGGCGAACACGTCGAGTGCGCGATTCTGCGCAATGAAGACGAGCGGGGGCTGCGGGATCCGCTTACCATCGAACGCTGCCACGGCGCTATCCGTCGACGGTTTGAAGTACATCGTCCGCGTGCTGGCCGGCTCGAACCAGCCGATCGCGTTCCGGCTTATTGCGATGACGTTCTCCGGGACATACGTCAGCGGCCGGCGGTCCGAAAGCTCGAGCAACTCGTCAACGAGCGTTCCCGTGACGAGGGATCCGGCGCCGAGCCGCGGTGCCTTGTCCTTTTCGACGATGACCGGATGTTGACGCGCAAGCACGCGCTCCGAATCGCGATACAATAGCACCGCAGCGAAGAGGCACAACGCCGTCGGGCTCCTCTCCGAAATCCTGGCGCTCATTTACCCTCCGCGGTGAGCATGCTGAAGCCGCGCATCGCCTCGCAGAGGTCGCGCGCCGCCGAACTGAGATCTCTGAGTGCTTGCAACGCCCGCATGAAGCGTCGCACCGCTTTCGGCGAGTCCTCGAGGACGATCGCGAAGCCAGGTCCCCATCCTTTGTCTTGCACGTCGAGCTGATAGCGTTCTTCGAGAATTTCGTAGACCAAGGACTGTTCGCCGCCGCGACCGTGGTCGAGGATCAGCGCGGGGTGGGTGAAGTACGATAAGTCGGACAGTACGAGGCTGTCCGTTTGCGTCATCACTCGCCGCAACGACGCCGTTGCGCTCTTCATGCGCTTCGTGATCTCGAAGACGGCGAGAGCCGCGACGCGCGGCCCAGCCGGCAGTGCGGAGATACGCAGCTCCAATTCGGGGCGGTTGTGGCCGCGGTCGGTGCAGTAATGCCGGCCAATCGCGTTGCGAAGCGATCCGGGAGTCCGCATTCCACTTTCGCGGATGAACTTGCGAACCTCGGTGTTGCTGACCGAGACCTTCGCCTTCTTTGCCTTCTTGCCGAGTGATTCGCGCTTCTCGTACTCAACTTGCGCGCGAACTTCTTCCCACCAACAGCCGAAGTCGTCGTAGTAGTCGCCCTGCCATGCCAGGTCCCAAGCCGACGACGGTCCGATCGCGTTCAACGCCGATGACGCGGCTTCGATTTCGCGGATGAGCGCGCCGGCGAGTCGCGCGTCATGCGCGCACAAAGCACTATCGAACGCCTCGATGTCGCAGTGCATCATGCGCTCCGTGTTTGCTTCGAACGATACGATGAGTCGCTCCGAACCGAGGTCCGGAATCGTCTCCATATCGTAGCCTTCATGCTCCCCGAAATGCGCGGCGAACGCTCCGGCGTCGATCGTCGCGACGGATCGCTTCAGAAATGCGACGGCGCTTTCATCGGGCAGCGGTTGCACAGCCGGAATGGCGCCGCCGGCGATGAGGCGCGAATATACCGCGACCCGCACTTCCGGCATCGCCTCGCCCGCGAGAATCACGGTCGGCGCATCGCCGAAGTCGAGGTCGAGCGAGACGAGCGGATCTACGGCAGGAGCGGCACCGCCTCGGGCGGCAGCCGGTCGTGCGAATCCACCGTCAAGGACGCGAAGCGCCGACCGACCTCGAAGGCGATCTTCTCCGTGAAGTCGTTCGTCGCGCTCCGCTCTCGCGAGGACTGCGAGCGCAGCCACGCCGCGCTATCCTTTGGTGCCGAGACGGGCGGAGACGGTGTACGTCGCGACGCCATCTTTGATCTCCGGTCCTTCGACGTTCGCCGTCGCAAGTTCGGGAATCGTGAGCGAGTGCTGGCGCACCACGTCCTCGACCGACGCGTCGGGCTGCGTGTCCGCGAGCTCACGGCCCTTGTAGACGATCTTGCGCTTAACGGTATCGAACTTCAGTGCCATATCGTCTCCTAGGTGAAGAGGCTCGGCTCGGCGGCCGGCAGGTCGAGGGCGAGCGTTTCGTCTTTGCCGTTCGCGATCGTGACGGTCGCGAGTTTCGTGTTGCGGCCGGCGAGCGTCGCCGTGATGGTCGCTTTGCCGACCGGGAGCGTGAGTTTCTGGCCCGACTTCGCGTCGCGCGTCTTGCCGTCGTTGGCCGCGATCTTGATCGCCGCGTCCGCGGGGGTCGTCGTGATGGTGAGCGTTCCGGACGGCTTCCGTCCAACGCTCGACGTCGTGGTCTTGTTGCGTCGTGCTTCAGCCTCGTTGCGTGCCTTGTCGGCCGCGACTTTCGTTTGCCGGGCAATTTCCGCGGCTGATGCCGTCGCGTACTCGCGCGAGGGCTTGTAGACAGCGAACGCGTTGACGAACTCGGCGTCGAGTTCTTCCGCCGTCCCCGTGACGGTCAGCGGCAGAACGGTTTCGGCCGGTTCATCCGGCGCCGGCGGAGGCTGGACCGTTACGCGCAAGTCACCGTTGGCGAGCTTCGCGATCGCGAGCAGCAGCGTGCCCTTCGTCGGGATGATCGACGCGAGGCCCGCAAAGACGGGCTGGAAGGGTGCCGAGTCGAGCGACGGCATCACGATCGGCTCGGCACTGACGGGCGCAGCCCCGCTCTCCGTAGCTTCCGGTTCAGTGTCGTCGTCGGTCGTTTCGTCGTAAGCCGACTCGTCGGCATCCTCGTCTTCGATTTCGTCGAGTTCATCGGCGGGCGGATTATCGGTAGCGGCCGGAGCGGGAGCGCCGGTTGCAAGTGCGGTCATCGCGTAAACCTCCTACGGTTTGTGCTTGAGTTGAACGTAATGCGCCGCAGCAGCGGGACCGCGACGCGAGCGACGGCGCTGAGCGCCGGCGTCTCGTCCGCGTCTCGGTTCCGACGCGTAGGCAAACGGCTAAAAGGGGCGCGCAGGCCGAGCGCGCGGTGTCGATACGGGCGCCGCGTCGAAGAGTGATGGGGTCGGAGGCGGCGCGACCGGCTCGGGTGGCGGCGAGGGTATTGCAACCGGCGGCTCGATCCGTCGCGCGGGCGCCGGTGCCGCTTTCACTGCCGACGGGCGCGATACGCACCGCGGCGTGGCCTCATCTGACGATGCCGCCTGCGGCTTACGGAACGTCGGCGGCATCGGCGAATCGCCTAGCGGCGGTGGGGCCTCACCGCGATTGTACGCCTTCACGGCAGACGGGTTTTGCGCCAAGCCGCGGACGTGCGATTCGCACCCGATGCACAGACGCGTTCGCGCGCCGGGAATCACGCCGTTGAACGGTCGCGGCGCGCTGCAGAGCGCCCGAAACGCGCCGGCTTCCGCGAGGTGGGCGGCCTTCGCCTGTCCCTCGGACGCGAAGATGTCCCAACCCGCGAAATCGCCAGCTACGTGAAACGCGGGTAAGACGAGGACGAGGCGTTCGGCGGCGGCGGCTTCGATGATGCGCTCGATCACGTCCTCATCGACGTTCGTGAGTTCGGCGAGCCGCGTGCGCTCGCGCTCCTCGAGCAGCGCCGTCACGACTCGGCTTCGAATTCAGGGCGCCGCGAGAAGATCTCGATCATCCGTGACAGGCTCGTCACCTTGCGCGACAGCCGATCGGCGCTCACGACCCCGCGATACGCGGGTGCGATGATGAAGTAGAATTCGCCGAGCGCCGGAACATCCCGAATGCCGAACGGCATCGAGGCGATGATGGCATCCATCGGCGCGGTCTCGCGCGAGCGTGGCGTGAAGCGGACGGTTTCTCCGCGATCAAACAGCATGACGATCCTCACGGGAGAGGTGCAAACGATGCGGCGTGCGCGCGACGGGGCGCGCGGGGACGCGGCCGTGCCGGCGCCATGCGCCGGCATCTCTGCGGCCGGGGACGCGTGGGACTCGGCGCCGGAAGGCGGCTAGGCGACGCGCCGTTGCGGAAGCGGCTCACAGACCGCCGTGTAGCGCCAATCCAGGCGGCCGTCGTCGGCGCGCCCAAGCGTTCCGAGCACTTCCTCGACGCGGTACGGCACCTCGGCGTCGACGATGATCGACCCGATGGTGACCGGATAGAGTTTGCGCTCTTTGGCGCGATAAATGGGCGCGATCGCGGTCCATCCCGCACCGAAGATGCGTCGACCACCGGTATTCCAAAGGGCCGGATAACGCCGAGCCGTCGCGACGAGCTCGATCTTCGTCATGCGGCCGCCTTCCGATGACCGCGCAGCGCCGCGGCGCGTTCGGGGATCGTCACCTCAAATATCTCGCGAACGATCTCATACATCGTCGGGTCCAGCTGCTGCAGACGCTCGCGCGTCGCTTTCGGCCACAGCGAGTGCGGATCGTTACTGAACTCCCCGTGCCATGCTCTTAGGCACTCAGCCATGTACTCGTCACATGCGCTCGCCGCGTAAGGGGTGCAAAACGCCGTGGCCGCATTAAAGGCGCGGCGGATACGCGGCTCAATGCCGGACAGATAAACGCCGCCCCCCAGCGTGACATCGATCAGATGGCAGGTTTCGTGCACCACGGTCATCGGTGAGATCGACCGCAACACGACTTTGCGCTCTTCAACGATGCAGAGCCCGGCGGGCGGGATCGGCCACGAATCGACGCCGGCTGAAATGCGCCGAAGCACAGCGGATACATCAGCGAACCGTTGGCCGGGCTCGAGGACCACGTAGTGGCAACCAGCATCCGCAAGTACCTCGCTCACGTCCTCGCCAAGCCGCGCTAACAATGACGAGAGCGTCCCGTGCGCGATCAGATCGTTGGTTTCGATTTCAGGCAGCATAAAGCGCTCCAAAAGCAATAACTCGTCAAACGACGAGCAAGTAAAGTGCGGCACCGTCGCCGAGGCGGGACGGGCGTCTTGGGCGCCCCGGCGCGCGCGCCGGGGCCTTGTCGGCCACGCGCACGGCGCGATTCGGCCGTGCGAAGCCAGCGCGCACCAAAAGGCGCGCACCTCGCCGGTCACATCAAATGAAAAAGGCCGCGAGAGCATCGCGACCCTTTGTAATCTACGGAGCGGTCGTCAGCGGGGACCGATTGTTGCGGCCGAACACTGAAACTCCGCGAGAAGCGGCTTGGCATTCGGGAAGGTCGCTTCCGTCGCCGGGCTACCGGCAAACATCGACCGGACCGTAAACGCACAGCGCTTTGCAGGCGATACGCCCATCTTCTCGTTTATGCGATCCGCATATGCGGCGGCATCTACGGCGCGTTCGAACGGCTCGCCGAAGGGTGAGAAGCCCAGCTCATCCTCTTCGACGAGGATTACTTGGCGTGGATTCGACGGGCGAACGGTGAGCGCGAACGGTTTACGCGGCGTGGTCACGATGGGCTCCTAACACGTTGACGAGCGGCAGCGGGGCAGTAACAAGGTGTTTCGGGCGGCGCTGGCCGCGCGCGCGGCGGTAACACGAAAGGACGAACTCGATATCCTCATTGATGAGGTTGACCTGGATATGGTGCGCGTTCGCAAAGCAAAGTGCGTGCCCGCTCAGCGCCGCGACGATACTGTCGTCCGGCGTCCACGTCCGGGCATGGTGTTTCCGGTCGTATTCGGCCGTCGCGATCGCGAAGCGTCGCATGTGCGCGCGTGAATAGACGATTCCCGGCATAGTGACTCCTCGCGGAAAAGCAGGTAACGCGGAAGTTGGTGCGCGGGCCACTACGCGGACGTTGCTGGCCGGCGCGCGCGCCGGCACCTCGGAGCAACGTGTCGCGTAGCGCGCTCGCGCCACTATGCTGCGAGTGAGAGGTCTTCAATCAGCTTGTGAAAGATGACGGGTTCCTCAGCACCGGTCGGAATGAAGAACCGGACCGCGTACGCGACCGTCTCCGCAATCAGGCCGCGTGCAGTGAGCCCGCTCTTGACCCGCATGATTTGGTGAGCCGGCACCATCACTTCCAGTCGCGGAACCCCGTTGAGGCGAGACGTCTTGATCTGCCAGCCGTTCGCGAGCGCCACCCGCGCGCCGCTCTTCACGACGCTGTAGGCCCGGGCCGGATCGGCCTTCGTTTCGACCCCGAGGCGTGCGAGTGTTCCAGCGCGCTGCGCTTCCGAGATGACGCGGCCGATGAGGCGCTCGCCATCGTCGAGCGTGAGACGGTAGACGATCGGGTTGTCGTCCGGGAGGCGATCGTAGATCGGCAGCAGTGTGCCGGCGATCATTGTATAGTGCTGAGTGACGGTATCGCCGCCTTCTTCGAGCATCTTCTTCCACTGCGCTTCAGCCATTGCGTCGTCGATCACCGAACGAACGTACCCGTTGGTGAACGCTTGGTCGATGTTCGTCTGCAGCATCGGCGTAATAATCTTCGCGAGCGGAATCACGCGATTGCGCTCTTGACGAGTTGCCGCGGTCGGGTAGCAGCACGCGATTCCGTATTCCGGATGCTGGAAGAAAAACGCGCTCGCATGGCCGTGCTTCTCGCGCGCTCGGCGCACGTAGCTCACCACTTGACCGAACGTCTTCGCCTCACGCGGAACCTGCGCTTCGATTTCGATAACCGACGTCGTGCAGCCCGATTCTTCGTGCCGATGAACGACGTTCTCGGAGAGCTTCTTCAGCGAAAGCGCGGGGATCGTCTGAATGCCATGATCGAACTTCCCGGACTGCTTCGCCGCTTCGATGGTCGCTTCGAGCTGCTCCATCAACCCGTCCATGATCAAGCCCTGAACGCCGCCGTTCGGTCCGAGGTCGCAGCACAGGACGCGGTTGAGGAACCGCGAGACCGGGATCTGCTCGGCTTTGATCTTATCATCGGAGGTATACAGCGAGAGCCCGGTTTGGGCGAACCACTGCGCGTAGCTCAGGCCCTCGATGCCCTTCGTCGCGATCGTGCGCAGCAACGCGCCGACGGCGAGTTCGCCCCAGGTCGTTTCAAGGTTGTCGGAGGGGTCGAAGATGCCGCCGCTCGCAGCGTCGCGTTGACCGCGCGTGAGCGCACCGAGCGATTCGAGGCGGCGAGCAATGACCGAAATGAAACGCATTTCGCCCGGGATGTCCGTGCAGACGAGCTTGTAGCACGGTGCGATCGCCTGGTTCGTGCGGTGCGTGCGGCCCATGCCTTGCAGCGCGCGGTCCGAGCGGTATCCCGTTTGCAGCAGGTAGTGAATGCGCTTCTGCTGATTTGCGGCCGCGCGGTCGGCGTGGTAGCTGAAACCCGTGCCCCCGGCACCCTCGCTGAACAGTAGGACCCGCTTCTTCCCGTCGCGGAAGCCTTGCATCTCGGCAAGATTTGCGTGCGCGCCGCGGTCCTCGAGGACGCGCTGCATCTGACCGTTTACTGAACGCATGACGATCCGGCGCGAGCGGCCGGTGATTTCCGCGACGGCGTCGGGACCGAAGTGATCGAGGATCATCTCGATCGGGCCAACGGGCGCGAGTACCGTCGCGATCATCGTCTTCATGTTGTCGCGCATCGCAAGCGCCTCGGGGTTGTGGACCGGCGAGCCGTCTCCGTCGAGGAGCGGTACACTGACAACGCCGCCGTCCTCCGTTGCGCGATCGTGGTACATGATCGTCGGGAAGCAGCGATCGACGAAATCGAGCATGATCTCGGCCCCCGAGAGGTTCACTTCGTCCAGGTCGCCTTCGTCGCCGAGTTTCGCGAGGGCGCGCTCCTGGATCGCCTCGTTCGTGTTCGTTAATTGGATGACAACGGATCGGCCGGCTTCGAGTTCGCGCTCGGCGTCGACGATCAGCGTGGGGACTTTCTGCGAGACCGTCACGGCTTGCAGCGACCGCAGCCGCGTCGATTCGAGACCCGACAGCGCAGCGGCTTTTGCAAGTGAGCTTGCGTTTGACGATTCGAGCGCTGAGTGAACGTTCGCGAGGATCATCCGCCATGCACCGGCGACAACGTTGAATTGCGCCTGCTGATCCTCGTCCAGCTTGTGGATGAGCCGTTCGTAGGTCACGCCGTCGTACGACAGGCTCGCGCTCAGGTAGAACCCGAGGGCCTTCATATCGCGGCAGAGCAGCTCGAATGCAGCGGTACCGCCGCTTCCCATTGTGGACAGGAACTGTTCGCGCGTGGGGAAGGCCGTTCCGATACCCCACAGGCCGAGACGCGGCGCGTACGCGAGCGCATCGATCTTCGAGGCGGACGTGGCAGACACGTAGACGATCCGGGCACGCGGCAGCCGGCGTTGCAAGTCGAGGGCCGCCATGCCCTGCTGAGAACCGGACTGCAGCGCTTTCAATGCGCCGTCTTCACTTTTCGCGGGGACCGCGTTCGCGAGGTTATGCGACTCGTCGAAGATCAGCGCGCCGTCGAAGTCCTCGCCCACCCATTCGATGATTTGCTCGACGCGCGTGCGCGTGCTCTTCTTCGATTTCGAGCGCAGCGTTGCGTACGTGCAAAAGAGGATTCCGTGCGCGCGCTCGATGCGCACGTCGACCGGGATGCCCGAGAACGAAAAGATCGCGCTGTCATCACCAGTGAGCGCGCGCCAGTCGCGCCGGGCGTCTTCTTGGAGCGTCGGGCTCTCGGAGAACCAAATCGCCTTCTTACGGCCGTGCGCGAAGTTGTCGGCGATGATCGCGGCGTTGACGCGGCCTTTGCCGAAGCCGGTACCGAAGCCACTCATCCAGCCGCGGGTGACGATGCTGGAGATGCGTTGGTGCTCTTCGTTCTCCTCGGCGATTTCGAGCGTCTTCTGGTGTGCATCACCGGCGTAGATGACGGCTTCGAGTTGCGCTTCCGAAAGTTCGCCTTTCGTCGTGAGTATCGGCGGCAGGAGCGGGACGTACGTCGGTACCGGCGGCCGCACGCACGCGAGCGCGGCGCTCTCGACGAGCGGCGTCGGATGGGCGGTGGCGCCTTCAATCAGGATGGTCTGCGGCGCGTAATGGGCGTAGCGGCCATCTTCTTGCATCGCGTCGACGTCGCCGCGAATCGCGTATTTGACGGGTTCGGGCTTCTCTTTGAAGGCGAACGGCGCGATCGTCTCAACACGGGTTCGCACGGCTTCGAGGCTGACGACTTGGCCGCCGGCGTGACGAGATGCGCCTTCGAGTAGGTTGGTCCGCGGAGTGATTTCGGCGAGAATGCCGTAGGCTTCCGCGAGCGACACGGGCGATTTGTAGAGCACCGGCTTCTGGACGTCGAGGGTCGCGTCGAGCACGACAATCGCGGTACCGAACGTCGTCCCCATGTGCTTGTAGGACGAGCCGTCGATGGCGACGGCAGCGCGAATCGTCGCGCGCGTAAGGATGTCGTCCCACAGGTCGCTGTGCTCGGCCGGCGACTGATTGTGTCCGACGATCGCGACGACGCGACCGCCGCGGCGAACCGTCCGCATCGCCTGATCGACGTGCGAGAGCGCGAGCGCGCGGACGCGTCGGTCGCCGCCCAGATTGTGGTCGATCGAGAACGGCGGGTTCATGACGACGACGGTCGGCTTTTCACCGCGATAGAGTGCGGAGAGGTAGCGGGCGTCATGGTCCGTCGCGGAGACGGCGTCCAGGTGATCCAGCAGCCCAAGCCGGCTCGTATCGAGTTCGTTGACGACGAGCTTCGCGCCGGCCAGCTTCGCAAACACGGCGAGGAGGCCGGTTCCCGCACTCGGTTCGAGCACGATGTCGTTGGCCGTCACACCGGCAGCGACGCTCGCGAGCCACGCGTATGGGCTCGGGGTCGAAAACTGCTGGAGCAAAATGCCTTCTTCGGAGCGGCGACGCCGCGGCGGCAGCAAGGAGTCGAGACCATCGAGCTCCGCGAGGACCGAAGACGCATCGGTTGGCAACGGCCGCGACACGATCGTGCGCACGAGGCCGCTCTCCGCAGCGTTGTAGAGGTCTTGCGGCGTCCAGGCGCCGTCGGCGTCCGTCCCGTTGAGCAGACGCGTCATGACCTCCGCAGCGCGGTCCCAGGTCAGTTTGACGCCTGCGCCGATTAGCGCGGCGAATTCGACCGCAGCGGAACGCAGCGCGTCGATTTTCACAATACGCGCGCTCGCCGACGCTTCAGCGACGGAGTTGATCGCGGCGACTTGTTCAACGATCTCGGGATTGAGCAACGGCGTGTCGCCGGCCATATCAAAAAGCGAGAGATTCAACGGGATCTCCAATAGAAGGCGAGATGCAATGGCGCGAATCCGTCGGGGGCGCGTGCTCGCTCGGGGCGTCGCCGGCGCGCTCGCGCCGGCGCCTCGGAGGTCCCGCGCGAACACGCGCTCCCGAAAAGAAAAAAGACGCCGAACGTGCGGCGCCTCGAAATGCTGGAGTGTGGCGACTAGGCCGTTAGCGGCGCAGTCACACGGGAGAAAAAAGCGAAGCCCCGACTCCCAAGAGAATCGGGGCCTCGGACGGGCTTAGTTGTAGCGCGAGCGGGTGCGGCTTGCGCCGCCGCCGTTGACGCTGCTGCGGTTATACCGGCCATTACCGCCACCGCTGCCGCCACGACCACGGGCACCGTCGTCGTGATCGTCGTGATGACGGCCACCGTTTCCGCTGCCTTCGGTCCACTTTTTGACGCTGATGAATTGGACGGTGCTCGCGTTGATCTTGAGCACCTTATCCCACGTGCGGTCCTTCTTCTCGAACTCGCGCAGCGCGAGATTGCCGTCGACATAGATTTCGTCGCCTTGCGAGAGTTGCTCCGCGCACGTCTCGGCTTGTTTGCCGCGCACCGAGACGTCGACGTACGTTGTCTCTTCGTCGTTTCCGGACTTGCGGTTCACGGCGATCGAGAGGAGGCAGTAGATGCCGCCGTTCTCTTTGTCATCGCCGGGTTTGGGGTCGCGCGTCAGTCGGCCGATGGCCTGCGCTTTCAAAAGATTCGCCATATTCGATAGCTCCCAGGATCCATGCAATCTTTCATCAGAGCGATGCTCAGAATGATGGTCTAGGTCTGCGGCGGACGAATCGGCGTGCGACGCACACCGACGCGCAGCGACGGTGCCTCGATGCGGTGTCCGACGAAACGACCGGCGCCTTAAGTGAACTTAGCTCGACGGGGGTTAACTATTTCAGAAGGTTGACGTACCAGGCGCGCAGGGCATGATTGCGGGGTGGTGCGTAGTTCGCCCGGCGGTGCATACCGGTGACGGCGTTCGCAACGTCAGCCGGCTGCGTCAACGCGATTTGACTCCAGGCATGGAGCAGATCGAGAGTCGTTATGTGAAGAACGCCGTCGCGCGGTGCGGCGCGGGTGACGGCGTTGTCATCCGAAAGCACTTCGATTCCACGGACTTTTGCGACCGCAAGTGTTTGCGCTTCGCCATCGTCCATTTCCGTCGCATACTGTGCAGCGAGTGCTACTTCCGCGCTTGTTAACGCGATCCGGTCGACCACGATGCTTTCATTCTGTAGAAACGCCGCATCGATCTGGACTCTGCTCGTGCGTTGCTCGTCTGCGTAGAGAAACAACGTCTCACTAGCAACTCTTGGCGAAAGCAGCATAGTACGGCCAGCCAAGATACGTGCGGCGTGCCGGGTGGCCAGAAGGTTCAGCAGCGAGCTCGCGTCGCACGCCGTGAGGATCAGGCCGTCACCTCGATCGGCGTATCAAAACCAGGCGCGTCCGTTCCTGCTGGATCCTCAATGGCCTGTAAAAGCTCGCGTGCCGAAAGTCTGTCCGTACGCAACATGTCCATCACATCGCCTTCGGAGATCTCGCCGCGCCCATACAGCGTAGCTACAAGGTAGGTGTACCGGAACGGTAGGCGATCTGCGGGCGCGCGATTCTCAAACCCCATCGCTTGCTCAGCTTTGCGCGCTTGAAAGCCGCGCCCTCGCAACATTTCGAACGTCCCGGCGCCGACGCGGCCGATCTCTTCGAGCCGACGCGTGACCGCTTCGAACGAGACGTCGAAGAACTGTGCAAGCATCACCAAGTGCGCGACCGTCATCTTGCCGCCCGCATCATTGAGCAGCTCCGAGAAGCGACGCGAAATGCCCGTGCTGGGCATCAGGAACCGAGCGGCAAAGGCGTCGGCGAATTGTTCGCGCCGGTTGCGCCGCCCGCCGTCATCGATCGTGACTTCAGCCTCGTACCGCTCAGATAAGAAATGCGCGTATTCGTGGCAGAGGGTCCACCGAACACGCCGTGGATCATGCGCCGCGTTAAAGCCAACGAGCGGTCCGAAGTCCGAGCTATAGGCAAAAACCCCGGCAATGCGCGTCGTGCCGAGATTGGTTAGGCCGAAGATTCGTAGCCCTGCATCCTCTTCCAAAAGCCCTCGCAGATCTGGAAGTGGCCCGTCACCCAACCCCAAGCGCAGTCGCTCCGTCGCGGCTAATTCGTCGGCGGCACGCTCGACATTAACCACGCCTTCGAGAGGAAAGACGGGCGGCTCACGTCGCGTAACGCGCACGCCCGCGAGGCGCTCCAGCGTCGCATAGCGACGGCCGAAGGCCTCGAGTTCGTCGACCGCAGGCTGTCCCTTATCCGATCCCCGTAAACCGCGGAACCGCAGCGCAGAAAAAGCGTCGACCGATTCCAAGTTGGCGAGCTCTCGGACCGAGACGTTGAGAAGTTCGGCAATTTTCGCAAGCTCAAGTGCACTTAAAGAGCGTTGACCGCCTTCGATTGCAATATACGTCGGGCGCGACATATTGAGCGCGCGCGCCATCGCATCTTGCGTAATCGTTGCGCGTTTGCGAGCCGCCGCAACGTTAGATCCGACGCGCGCTGGGTCGAAATTAGCTTGCACGTTGTAGCTGCTCGAACTCGAAGACTTCGGTGACGTGGCGTTGTAAAAGTTGCATCGTTTCGTACCTCAGATGAGCGGTGGTTTCGGTATCGGTAACCGACGTTCCAAGCGTCGGTTGGTACTCTACGAGTGCGGACCAGGGATCCATAGCCTCCAATCGTCGCTGCAATTCCCGCGCGTGATACGACTGGACGTCAAACGCATCCACGTACGGCAGACGGCCGGTGCTCGCCGACGCAGAATACTTTCCATCGAGGGCAGATAAGCCGGGGAGCTCGAGCGCGCGCCTGCGGACAAGGCACGACCCGCACGTTCCGCAGGCGTCATCAACATCATGCCGCGGCGCATCGCACGATGTAGTGAAGCGAATCGCGGGATGTGCGGCAACCGGAAGGCTCGCGCACATTTCGGCCTTCGTTCGGAACCGATTTGGATAGACAAGCCCCGCCTTCGAGCCCCAAAGCGACGCTGCGACCTCCGACCACAGCGGTACGTTTGCCGGATGAAGCACCTGCGATGAATAATGATCCATTTGCAGATGCGGCACCGGAAGATTGAGGATGCCGAGCCCGTTTTCCGAGACGATGACGTCGAGCGAATCATAAGCGGCCGAAACAACAAAACCCGCTGCGATCGCAAGCATCGTGCGCGAACGCTGCGATCGCTCTTGCGCCGACGCGCGCGGCGGATCGTTGAGGTGAAAGAACGACCTGCAAAACGTAACGTTCTCTGGACGCATGCGCTGCAGATGTGAACGCACGTCATTGATGCGCGCTTCTTTGCGCGTATTGGTCGAAAGCGAAACGAAACACAGCCGCTCTTGCAAGCGCGCCGCAAGCTGCGCAACGGCACCGCAATAGCTATCGAGGCCGTCGCTGAGCAGCACGACCGCCGTCGGACGCGCTTGTTCGAGTGCGAATGGCACACGATGGGTATCGCGATGGCGCTGATGAGACGGTCGGTTCGTGAACTCAAGCTCGACGTCGTCGCCGGTCGACTGGTGAATCAATTGGTGCAGTGTCGGTGCCGCGCTCCGCCAGCGCTCGACGTCAGACACCGGAAACTCGATGATCAGCCGGCGCTGCCAGCGACCGCGACGCTTTACGAGGCGATCGGCGATGTAGAGCGTGAGGAAAAACTCGAAGAACTCGACCGGGTTGGGCGAATCGATCGCGATGTCCGCGAACGGCTGCAATTGCGCGGTCGCGTACGAGACCTGTCCGAAGTCCTCGGCGCCGTTTGCCGAGATAATGATGTCGCCGGCGTTGATTCGCGCCGCGATGCGTGTTGCCGGCGTCACCCGGTGGCCACCACAAAGTCGAGCAAGTCGTCCGGCCCGCGCCGTGCCGGGCGCGCTATGCGCTTCCCGCCAATGCCGCAACGCTCCGCGAGGTCGTCGGCTACGCGGGCTTTTGCAGCGGGCGTTACGCGATCGATCGCCGCATGACAATCGGTGTCGTCTTTATAGTTCTTCTGCACGTGCGCGATCGCGCGCGTGGCATCGCACACATAATCGGCGACATTTTCAAGGAACGCCCGTGCCCCGCTTTGCGCGACGCATGCCGCGGCGAACGCGCGCGCTACTTGCTGGTCCGCGAGCGAATCGGTAGCCGCAGCCTCGAGCGTTCTCTGAGCCTCGTTTTGAGCAAAGAGGCCACCCCGGCCGTCGAGTGCCGTACTCGCCGCGCGAATGCGCTCAACAAAATCGGCTGAACCCGGCGGCAAGAACCGGCGCACGTTGTATAATGCCAACCGATCGGCGTTCTCATCGAAGTCGCTCTCGGGACGGCACAACTCGGCCCGAACCCCATCGAAGCCTTTGCCGAGGACCTTACCGTAGACGTCTTCGTCGGTCACAAGGCAATAGTACTGCCTCGTTCTTTACTTTGTCAAACAAACATCGCCTATTCAGTGCTTTCGTTTGACAAAGACCGGTCGACCGGGAAGAGGCCAAGCTTCCCTCGCCACGGTATCGGGCGCGCCAGCGGCCGGACGTCCCGTAAGAGGAAACACCATGGACCTGCGGCCCATCGGAGTTGCTCGTCCGGCACGTCCGCCGGCCGAATGCACCCCTCGAGAGTCGCCGTCGCGAGCAAAGCGCCGCACACGGCGGGCGGCCGCGGACGCGGAATCGCTTCGATGTCGCTGCGCAGGCACTCGAGCGCGTCGTACTCGACTTCGCGGCCTGAATGTAAGTAGATCGGTCCACGATAGTCCGTATACCACGACCGGTTTTCGACCCGCTTGCCTGCGTACAGGATCGCCCACGTCCAAGGCTGACGGATCGAAAGTGCCCGGCTCGGCATCACCGCGAAGCCGGAGCGAACATACGTTCCGGAGGAATATGGCTCTAGATTATACACGTATCGTTGGCACTTCTCATGATGATACGTTAATGCCTCGCACTGCAACGGACGGCCCAGTGCTGACGACGTGGCTAGCGACCTGCGGTCGCCGCAGCGCGAAGCAATACGCTGTCGCCATTCGGCCACTTCTCCGCCGTGTCGATCCCCTCGCCGTTACGGCCGATGAAATCCTTGCGTTCGTTCTCGAACAGCCAACCGCGCCCACCCGGCATAAGGCGGTCACCGCCTTGTCCGCCTTTTTCGGCGACCTCATGGACGCCGGTGCGCGAACGGACGATCCGGCGCGCAGACTCGCCGATCGCGTTCAAGCGGAACGCGCCAATCAAAAGCTACGCGCAACGTTCGAGGATGCCGGCATTGAACGCGCGGATTACGAGTCCGCGCGCTGGGCCGACGTCCTCGCTGGCCTTCTCTCAACGGTGGCAGACGGGTGCAAGCCGCTTCCAATCAATCCCGCGATGCGCGATCTTGAAGACGAGCTCCTCATGAAGCTTGGGCCGCTGACGCGCGAACGGTTCGAGAACTTGATGCAATCGCCGGTTTTGCGGTCGTAATACCACGTAGCCCCGACGTTACTCGACCCACGATGCCGAAGCATATTCGACTTCCGAACGGAAGTTGTCGAGCTGGACATGGGCGAGTTCGCCCGGCAGAACATAGGTCGAGATGCCGTGCTGATTTGTGAGTCGATCCATCAATCGAATTAGCAACTTCTGCGCTCGCTTCGAGTCCGTCTCATCCTTTCGGATGCGGGTCGCGAAGACGAAGTGATCGCGTGGCGTCTCGCTGCGATCGAGAACGTAGAGCGTCAGGGTCAAGTTGTCCGAACCGTCAGTATTCTGTGGGGATGCCCCTTCGCAATGTTGCTCATCAAGAACCATTTCGAGATATCCGCGCGTGAGCGCTTCGCCGTTGTCGGCAAGGCGATCGAATAACTGCGGGCTGACAAGGGCTTCGCCCATAGGGACTGCCTCCGTTGGTCCTAATGTGAGGCCACTATACGCGAAATTGTCGCGTTACGCAAGCTGTAACGGATAGAGGAGGGTTTGACGCGGGACACATAGCCGCCATGGACCGCCGGCCGGCGGGCCGAAGCCCCGATCCTCACTCCGGCGACGGGTCAAGGACCGCCTAGGCTCTGCCACGTGATCTACCGTTCCGCTACGACGTCGGGCCCTCGCACACGCGTCGCCGGCTCCACCGTCCGTAATCATAGATCTCGCCGGTGAAGCCAACCAGAGCGAGGATCGCCTCGTACGCAAGCGTTCGCAAATAGCCGACGTCATCGAGCATCTCTTGATGAAACGCGTGCTCATCCTGACCACTCTTCGGCGTGATGTACCCGGAATGAAAAAGCGAATTGCGTCGTCGCAAAGCCCGTAGATCCAGCTCGTCCAGCGTCCGACCAATTGCGGCGTAGAACAATTCTTGAAGTGTCGCGCCGGTCCGGCGATAGGCGTAGCGCAACACGGTCTTGACGGCGTCGTTCAATTCCGAATTGTCGCCAAAAATACGCGCCACGTGCTCCGAGAGATGCTCACTCCGTTTCTTATACGCCTTCGGTTTAACGATGTCGCGCGTGTCGTGCGCGTCGGTCCACGCTTCGAAGATTGTGTGAATGGAAAAAAGTAGATTTCGCATCTCGACTTGATAGTACGACGTATTGGCATCCCAAAGATGATGCAGCGCGACCGCGATTGGGAAGGCTTGCGCCGCCAGCCGCTGCACCCCGCTGCAGAGGACGGTAAAGGCGTCCGCCGTTAGCGTCGATGTCTGGTAATTGAAACCGAAGGGCGGCCGGCTCGCCGCAGTCCCGAAATCACCGCCGCCGAGATATTCCACACGCACCAAGGCGCCGTCGCGATCGAAATGCTCGGCGGCATACGGCTGTGCCCGAGCCCCCGCGACGAACGAGAGCGCAAGCCACAACGCGTTGCTCTGGCTCTCGTCGAGCTCGGTGCCTTCGACCGTAACGGAGATGATCTGGTTGTACTGCTCCTTCTCATCGCGCACTTGGCAAAAGCGTGCGCGCTTGTCGAAGATCGTCGTGTCGTACGCGTCCCGCGTTATCGGCGTTGAATACGACCCATCGTCGTGAAATTCGGCGCGGTGGGTCGCAGCGCCCCATACCGCAAGGTGAATGCCACGGTAGAGATACCGGTGCAGCTGTTCGTCACTGACGCGGTGCCTGACGACGATCCGATCGGCTTCGAAGCCGACGGACGACTCGATGCCGGGAAGGCGCGGCTCGAAGCTGCCGTGGACGCGATCGACGCGAATGTGCGGATCCTCGACCCGAATCTCACCAAAGGCCGATTGGTCGAGAATCTTGCCAGCCGGTGCGAAACCGATGGGAACGACCCCGGGCGTCGGCGGCAAATGCGTGAAGACATGCGTTCCACTCGCCGTCGATCCGTCCCACGTTAACTTCGTCTGGCCCGGAATGTCTTCGCCCGGAAAACGCACAACCGCGGGGCCCGCCCACGAGAAGGGCGCGATGTCGCCGGTTCGCGCAACACGTAGAAATGGCTCGACCGCTGCAAATTCGCGCTCTTCTTCATCGCGCCGTGCCAGAAAGTGGACAGCATCGATCGGCGCGGTGAGAAACGCGCGCGCATAGCGAAGGTGCGCATCCAGGCGACTCGAGCCTTGCCCTTCGAACGATGCAAGAAACTCTTTGCGATGCCGCGCCAACGACACAACGGCACCCGCCGCATTGCGCGCCACTCGGGCCGTGCGCCGAGCGAAATTCATCGTCAGTACACCACGCGACCGCTAGACACCGGACCGAGCGCGGGCAAGCGTCACGAGCTCGTCGATAAACTCGCCCATGTTCGCATAGCGCGAGCCGTCGGCGCGCAGCTGCGTCCGCCACATTTGTTCGACCCATTCATGGTTCGGCTTCGTCACGGTCGCACGCAGCAGAATCCGGGGTTCGGGCTTTCGGGGCCGCCCGATCGCAGCGCGACGTTCCGCAGTTACCGGCGCGGGCTCCGGTGGGGGCTCGACGGGCGCGGGAGACGTGGGCGGGGCGCTGCTCGCAGTTGTTCCAGCGGCAGCCGCGCTTGGCTGCGGCGGGACCACGGGTGCGTGCGGCGGCGGCGCCGGGGGTTCCGTTGTTTCACTGTTTCGTTGCTGCGAAAGTGGGCGCTTCGCGAGGGCGACGATGCTCTGGTCATCATCGTCGTCGTTGAGGCCGCCCCTAGCCATTGAGGAACTCCTCGGTGAACTTCTCATAGTCGACCGTCGTCGTGCCTTGTGGGTCGTACGTCATGAGCGTCTCGTTGAAGTCCGGGGCTTCTTCTGCTCGGATGCACGTCCGGATGTGCGTCGAGTAGGGCGTCAGGCCGAACTTCGTCTGGACGCGCTTGAGCGCGGCTTTCGAGATCTTCGTGGCCGGATTGAACTTCGTGAACAGAACCCGCATCGGCGGAACGGCCGCGAGTTCGGCGTCTTCTCCGCTCGAGAGATCCTCGACTGAACCGAGGACTTTCCGAACGCCCTTGAGCGCCATCGAGCTCGCGGTGCACGGGATCAGGAGTTGATCCGCGGCGACGATGCTGTTGAGCAAGAGCCGGCCGACGCTTGGAGCGCAGTCCAGAATGATGTAGTCGTAGCCTGCGAGCGCCTTGCTCTCCCGGAGGATGGCCCGCAACCGCCGCAGCGGCCGGTTGAATTGGGATAGCTCGTTCTCAATCACCCCGAGTCGCCGATCGCCGGTTACGACGTCGAGCCCGTCGACGATCGTTGGGACGATGGCCTCGCCGATGTCAGTCGGCTCGGCGAGACGGAGCGCGGTGAAGATTGAGGCCTTCGACCGCGGCGCCTTCGGTGGCGACAGCCACTCATAGAGGTTCATCTGCGCGTCGAGGTCGATCGCGAGCACCTTCTTCCCGCGCCGTACCAGGCCGTCACTGAGGCTGACGGAGGTCGTGCTTTTGCCGACCCCGCCCTTTTCGTTCACGACCGCGACGACCGTCGGTCTACCGTTATCCGCCACTTCTTCTCCTAATTTCGCAGCAATAGAACAATAGTGCTATGTTGCTGGGAAACGTTCGCGCAGCCACCGCTCGGATTTCGGAGCAACGAAACAACAGTGCTCAGAAAGGCCTCCGCGATCGGCTCGTAACGTACCTTGTGGGTTACGTTGTTTCATGGCAATGAAACAACATTGCCGTATTGCTGCGTTCTTCACGCTCGTGCAGGGCCTCTCCTAGCAGCAAGGTTGCCGTATTGTTTTATGGCAATAAAACACTATTGCTGAAGACGGCCACGCACCGGAACTGGTCTACTGCGCGGCCGCCGCCCGAACCGGCCGTCCTCAGGCATTCCGCGTCGATCGCGGCGTTCTACGAGGCGGCAAGGCGACGCCGCACCCAAAGCGAAGCATTCTTGGTGTCGTTCCGTGACAGTAAGCTACGCCGGAACCGCTCTTTGTGCCCGCATGCCGAGAAACGCTCGACGTGCCGGCCGTGCGCGACGGCGCGGATGGCCCGATGGCGCCGCGAGAATTCCGAAGCGGCCCGCGCGGCAGAAGATCGGCGGACCGATGAGCGGCGCGCGGCCGAACGGCGCGCGCGGTCGTACGTCTCCGCGTACTTGCGCCGCGGACGCATCGTTCCCTCACCGATTTGCGACCGTTGTGGGCAGCGCAAGGCGCTGACGTTCTATCATCCGGATCCGCTCGACCGGCGGCGCGTGCTCTGGCTTTGCGCGGCGGACCGGCGCGCGGTCGCTGCTGGCGGCTTCGCCGTCGTCCCGCATTGGGAATGGCCGGGCCACATCGAGCCCTTGCCGACGGCGCCGCGGTGGGAGCGTTTTACGCCCGTCGGCGACGAGACCGTCTCGGTCGCGCTCCGCGCGTGCGCTGCTGCAGCCGGCCTTGCTCCGCCGCAACGCCGTGAGCTTTTTGCGAACGCGTTTTTCCGCGGACCGCATCGCGACGAACGACGGCCGCTCTTTGGATCCGGACTCGCGGCGCTGCGGAAGAAGAGCATCACGACCTGGACGCCTTACAACGATCCACGCGTCGACGATGAGCTGCGGCTATGGGTGGCAGAAGAATTTCGCCGATGGGATCGCGCGCGACTTGCACACGCACCACGAATCGAAACGGACGAAGACTGGATCGCTGAGCGCGAGGTGCGCCCGCGTTTCACGGCACGCATTCGTCGTCGCAGTGGCAACGTGATGACCGACGCCATTGGCGTCATTGCGCGGCCGCCGGCATCGGCATCCAGTCCGCGTCCGCCGATCGTTGCGCCCCCGCTCGATGATGCGTTACTCGAGCGCGTCGACGCGGAGTTGGAAGCGTTCGATCGGGAGATGGAGGCGATCTTGGCCCGCATCGCCCGTGGCCCGTCGAAACGAGACAGCAAAGATACGTGAACCACCGCTGCTGCGGTAGCGCGGTCTACGCCGGCTTTGCCGTCGCGTTAATTGTCACGGCGCGTCGGAGATCCCAGAAGCCAACGGCAAGCGCAATGAACACCATTGTCGCGAGCCCGGCCGTTTCGGTCGCGGTGCATGGTGGCGCGGCCGGATAGAGCATAGCTGTACCGGTCGCCAGTGCGATCATCGTAACTCCGAACCCAGCTTGCAGAACCCGCATAGTCGCCTCCCTTTACGTGAGAACCGCCCCTTCGTACCCCGCCCCCGTTCGTCCCACGCGCCGCCCGGCGCGTGGCTCGTCGGCCCCACTTGACCGTGAGGCGGAACTCATCGCTGCAACGAACCCGTCGACGGTGGATCGTGTCCGCCCGATGCTCCTACATCAAGTTGTTCGTGCCTTCGATCGCGCAAGGTGGAGTGGCGAATTGAAATGGGAAACTCCGGACTAACGTAAGAGCCCTCGAATAATTTCTGCTGGGCCTTGTAAAGCGCTCGCTCATGCCCCCCACCCTGGATGCGCGTCAAGCCGATTTGCACGTCCTCTAAGCGATCTTGGCCGGGCTCCAGGCACATTTACCCCCTGCGCTTGGCGCCCCACCGTTGTCCAAGGCAAGGGGGCGATAAGGTAGGCCCAGCATTACTTCAAGATGCCCGGTCCTGCGACGGTCACCGTCCTTGATGAGATACGCACTGTTCTGCTTGGCCGGCAATTACTACGTCGCGAACGTGCCTTATCGGGACGTCATCGGTTAATACCCGCAATGATGCGCTTATCTCCGCGAGAAGTGCCGTGATGAATGTTCTCCGCTTTATATGGCTGGTGATATGCGCGCTCTTTATCGCGGGCTTGGTCAACGTCCCGATCCTTTTCCTTGGCCTCCTCGTCGGCGGCGTTGTGCTGGGGTGGCACGCAGTCCCGAGCGATGCATGGAATCGAGGTGAAGCGGATATCCAAATCTTCGTGATTGGCACGAGCTTCGGTGTGTCCCTTGCACTGCTTTGGCCTCGCATCTTCAAGCGTGATGAGATGCTGCGCTGATTATCGCGAAGACAGTTGAGATCATAATTTCCGTGCGCGGCACACACGATGCCGAAGAGCGATTGGTCCAGACATTTGATGTTTATCACGCCATCGGGCTGGGGCGTGATCTTGCGGTCCAATTTTCAGGACCCGGCGATGATGCTGATTAGGCCCTACCAGAGTTTGCCTGTCAGTGTCTCTGACTGGAGTCATCATGATCAAGCGTTTCAGTCTCATAAGAAATATCGGTCAATTCGACTCAGTTAATGCCGGCGCACTGTTAGAGCTGGATCGTCTCTCATTAATCTATGCCGAGAATGGGCGGGGTAAGACTACCATCTCTGCAATCTTGAGATCGCTCGCAACGGGATCAGGCGGACCCATTCAAGAGCGGCAGAGACTAGGCAGTGTTCATCCTCCTCACGTCGTCATCGATTTGGACGCCGCACCTACGCCAACTATTTATCAAAATGGTGCATGGTCGCGCGTCGTTCCGGAACTCCTCATATACGATGATGTCTTCGTAGACGATAATGTCTTTTCCGGATTGAGCGTAGACGCTAACCACAGACAAAAACTAAACGAGGTTATCCTCGGATCTCAAGGCGTCGCTCTCAACCGAGCTCTACAGCAACATGTGCAGCGGATCGAGACCCACAATCACGACCTGCGCGCTAGGGCGGATGCCATTCCTGCCGGCGAACGTGGCTCGCTAACTGTAGACGATTTTTGCGCGTTGCCGAATCAGGCTGACCTCGAAGAGGCACTCACTGAATCCGAACGCGCCCTAGCAGCCGTCACCGAAGCCGACGCCATAAAAAGAGCGACTGAACTCGAACCGATTGCCATGACTGCGCTCGATATGGCCTCCATTCAGGCTACCTGCGAGCGCAATCTCGAAGCCATCGACTCCGCCGCCGCGGCCCGGGTGGAAGAACAACTCAAACTCTTAGGGTCTAGTTCCTCAACATGGCTAGCCGAAGGGGTGACAAAGCTTCACGCTGACTACGGATCTCGACCGTGTCCGTTCTGCACGCAAAATACAATAGGCGTCGAACTTATCGATAATTACCGGGCTTATTTCAGCGCGGAATATGCTCAGCTTAAGTCCGACATAGCAGCGACGCTAGCCGCAATCGAGGCGAGCCATGGCGCGGCCGTGAGGGAACGTGTCTCAGCAGCGCTAGCCACGCTTACAGAACGGCGGCAATATTGGGCTCGCTTTACCGATCTTCCTGAAATTAACTTTGATCAGGCGGCTGCCGTTGCGACTTGGGCTGAAGCTGCCAATCAAGCACGTCAATATGTTGATGCCAAGAGCCGCGCGCCCCTCGATCCGTCGAAAGTCCCGGCCCAACTCACGGCGGCTGTCGAGCGTTTTGAAGCCGTTCGTGGCCAAGTCTCAAGATTGAACGATCTAATTATTGAAATGAACCGGGCCATCGCCATCGTCAAAGAGCGCGCAGCCGCGGGGAGCGCGCCGGCGATCGAGGCAGACATAAGACGTCTGCGTATGATTAAGGCGCGCCACTCCGAGCCTACGCTGACCGTGTGCCAAGCTTACTTAGTCGAGAAAGCTGCCAAAACTCAAACCGAAGCTCTGCGGGATCAAGCGCGTACTGCCCTAGATACATACCGTACGGCAACTTTTCCGGCTTATGAAACCGCCATCAATCTCTATTTGCAACGACTGAGTGCTGATTTTCGAGTCGGAAGTGTCACGTCGACCACGAACCGCGGTGGAGCATCGTGCACCTACAACGTAATTGTAAATCAGTCGCCGGTTGCAATCGGCGGAGCCCAGCAGCCCGGTGTACCGTCATTTCGCAATGTTCTCAGCGCGGGCGACAGGAATACACTAGCACTCGCAGTCTTCTTTGCTGCGTTAGAACGTGATCCAGCGCTTGCGACACGCATAGTAGTCGTAGACGATCCAATGACTAGCCTCGACGAGCATCGGCTACTAGTCACGGCACAAGAATTGCGTCGCACGTCTCGACAAGCGGCTCAAGTAATCGTACTTTCGCACGATAAACCGTTTCTGTTTCGCGTTTGGGACGGCGCAGACCGAACCTGCCGTTCGGCGCTTTCAATTGTCAGAAGCGCTCAAGGATCGACCCTGCAGGCTTGGGACGTAACAGCAGATACGATCACCGAGCACGATCGTCGGCATGCGGCGATGAAAGCTTACATCGATGCGAACGTCGGCAATGCGCGTTCCGTAGCCGAAAGCTTGCGGCCGATACTTGAAGCATATTTGCGGACAGCATATCCCGACACGTTCGGACCTGGAGCGCTCATCGGCCCCTTTTTGGAACGTGCACGCACAGCAATCGGTTCAGCATCCGATATCCTCAGCGCAGCAGACGTTACAGAACTGCAGGACCTAAAAGAATATGCAAATCGGTTTCACCATGATACGAACGCCGGTGCTCAGTCAGAAGCAATAAACGAAGGTGAACTTGTCGCGTTTGCAAGGCGTGTCCACGCCTTTACTCGCCGGCCTTAACGTCGAACGTGGATACATCCGCAGTGCCGTATCGCTTCAGATGGCGCTCTTCGCGTAGCCTGACCATGGATGACGATTTTGGCCGCCACATCGAAGATGGCGTCCAGCGCCCCCTGCAGAAGCACGCGCAGGGAAAGCTCCTTGCGCCCGATTCGTTATCCTTACGAATCGGGTGCTTTCCCCGATGACGGCTGATGACGGCTACGGAGTGCTGTTACCGGGGACAGCCTTGTCATTGTCCCCGATACTTTTTCTGAGTAATTTGACCTCGTATTGTACGCGACCGCTCCGTGTGGGCGAAAGCGTTCCCTTGGAAGGAACCAATCTGACGCCGCGCTTCCCGGAACTATCGCCCGTGGCCGAGTTGTTCGCATCGCGCCGCGCGCTGGTTGACGGCGAGATCGTCGCCCTCGTCGATGGCGTGCCGGATTTCGGTGCATTGCAAGGCCGAAAGACCCCGGTCATCTACGTTGCCTTTGACCTCTTGGCTATCGACGGTGAAAACCTCATAGATCGTCCGTTACGCGAGCGCCACGAGCTGCTCGCCGAATTGATTCCGAGCGATTCCGCGCGCCTAGTGCGATCGCGCCCGTTTCCCTCGCCCACGGCCCTCTATGCTGAAGCCGTTGCCCACAATCTCGAAGGCATCATCATGAAAGACGACGAGAGCCCGTACGTTTTCGGGCCGAAAAGAACGCGCCATTGGCTCAAGGTAAAAACGCCCGAAGGCCTGCGTCAGCAGAAGATACGCGGCGAAACCTGGGGCCACAAGGCGCGGGGCTAAGCAGTCAGCCACGCAGCAGCAGCGCAATCACCAGGTCCGGCCGCAACCCGAATTGCGCGATGTAGGAGCCGGTGAAGACGGCTTCGACCACGATCATGACGGCGAACGGTAGGAGAACCGGCCATTCCTCACCGGTACTTGTGCGATAGAGATACGGGTGGATTCCGCCCGAACGGAACGGGCCGAACGATGTGCGCGACCCGAATGGATTCCCCAGCGGTACACCGGAGGGCGAGAGCAGGTCAATCGCAAGATGGACGCAGCCGCCAAGGCCGACCCCGGCGATTATGTGTCCAATCGGTAGCCCGTCGATGCGCGGCAGAAGAAGGCCGAGCAGCAGCAGCGCGATGTACGGATAGGGGCTGTGCGAAACGGTGCGGTGCGGCACGATTGAGTGCCGCTCGCCGTTCGGTCCAAAGCCCGTGACGATCTCGATGGAGTCCGGGATACGCCCGGCAACGGCCGTGACGATCCCCAGCAACGCGGTGTCGCGTCCCGCAAGGACGAGCGCGCCGCCGATAGCGCAGGCCAAGAGCGTATGGCCGCCTTTGCTCATAGCCTTACCGCACGGGGGTAAGGCTATCGTCGCGCACGTGCTGCGCGAGTGTGGAGACCACGTCCGGATTGGCGAAGACGATACCCCAATCGACTTGATCGCCCCATCCGGCCGACTGATTCGCCGAGCCTGCAAAGCCTGCGGTGCCGTCGATCGCGATCTTTTCGTCGGACTTCCCGAGAAACACGTGAACGCCGGCCTGTGCGAGTTCCGATAGCGTCTCCTGCTCCTTGCGCGATCCGCGATACTCGGATGCCGCGACGACCAAGGTGACGTCGTCGCCCGCTCGGGCGCGTTGTTCGATGATGTCGGATACCGGCGAGCGCGAGAATGATTCAGTCTCGACCAGGACGACGTGCGAGCGGCGTTGAGCGAGGAGGGCCGCTTCGAGCGATAGCGCGTCGGACTTGCGCGTTGCAAAGGTTCCGTTCGACGACGGTTGGCCCAGAATCGCGCGCTCGACTTGGATGCGCGTCGAGACCGGCAACGCGAAGATCACCGAACTGCCGCTCGACGACCAATTCCGGTCCGACACGTAGATGCTCGAACCGTCCACCACGATGGCTTTCATGTGCAGCTTGTAATGGGTGATTCTCACGCGGACACCGGCCGCGCTGTATATCGCGGCGTTCGCCTCATTCGCGCGATTCGCGCCGGCGAGACCTTCTCCGTCCAAAACGAGTGATATCTGCGCGCCCGCCTGCGCGGCGCGGATAAGCGCTTTTCCAATGCGCGACGTCGGAGCGAGCGTATACGCCGAGATGGTAACGACGTGAGCGTGCTGGATCGCACTCGCTACGGCTTGCAGGGTGACGAGCTGAACGTCATCATCGCCCTGCGCCACCAAAGGCACGATGGACAGAAGAAGAAGCGCCATCGAGGCGACGGCCAGAACACGACGTATCTTCATGCCGGCACCGCGATCAACTCCGGAACGTCATTCGGGGCGCGTCCATCCTTCGACCGGAAGAGGCCGTGCTTACGGCCGATTTCCCGAATGCGCTCCACGAGATCTTCCCACAGTGTCGCGTCGATCCGACCCGCATCGAGGTCCGCCTGGATGCGATCGCGACCGTAGAGGACCGTCGTATGGTCACGCTTGTCGAAGTATCGCGCAATCCGCGTGCTTGATACGCCGAAGACCGTGTAGGCAAGATACATCGACATCTGCCGCGCATAGCTGGAGCGTTGCTCGCGATGTTGATGCATCACCTTTTCTGCGTTGACGCCGAGGCCAGCCGCGACGATGGCGACGAGTTCGCTCATCGCATCGTTGCTGCACGAATCTTCCGACACGCGGGCTCGCGCACGGCTTGCGCCGCCATACTCTTCGATTCGCATCGGCTCCGTCCGAGTTTCCACTGGCCGAAGCGCGGCAACTATGACTCGCGGCGATGGCCGCCGTACGGGCGCCGGACGTGACACGGCAATGGGCGCGCCGCCAAGCTCGCGTAGCCGCTCGTTCAATCGTTCGATGGTGTCAGCGAGTGCCTTACGGATGAACGTCTCTCCAGTGCGCGGCGCGAGCCCGACGAGACGATCCGCCTCGAGGTCAACGATATAACGGAAGTGATCGAGCGAGTTCACGATGCTCTCCTATGGTCGAACTGAATTTGTAAGGCACTTTCATTCATTCGAACACGCCCTTTCCGTGACGGTCAAACTCGCCGATTCCGCGATCCATCCGGTCTTGAAAATCGAGCGACTGCTGTACATGTTCATCACGCAGTTGGACGCAATCACAACACTCGTAGGCCGGAACATCCGTGTGTCGAAGCTCGAATGGTATTTGGTCGCCCGTGCGGTGTCGATAGCACCTCACGAGATGGCCGGCGTAGAGCTCTGACTGCAACTCAAAAGCAGGGTTCACTGGATAGGCTCCGTAGCGGAGGCCAGGTTCTCGAGTTCCGCGATCAGCGCGGCCGGCGAGGCACCCGGGCGTTCGATCAGCCAGTCATAGACGTCGGACTTGTCGCCACGATCGGGGAACAAGTCGATTGTCCGCACGTCGAAGACGACGCGGCGGAAGAAATGTGCGCGGTCTAGCGCGGCTTCGCGGCCTTCTGACCGGATCACGCCGTCGGCGCGCTCTTTGTAGGGATCGGAGTCGGCGAGCACCCACAGGCGCCCGGCCCCGGCGACGTTCCGCAGCCAGTCGGGTTGCAGTTCCGCCTTCGCGCCCTCGGCCCAAGTGGTCACGCAGAGGCCGGCGCGCTTACGCAGCGCATCGCACTTTTTCTCGCCCTCGACGACGACGATCAGGTCTCCGCGCGCTGCTGCCTCGAGCACATCGGGAAGATGATAGAGCCGGCGTTGTTTGTCAGGATCGATCCCGTAGACGTACGGACCGGCGGGTTTGCGACGGCGTTTGCCTTTTCCGTCGGTGAGCGGCACGGTCGCGATGCCGCGTCCATCCAGTAGGTACATCCACGACGTCACGCTTTCCACCCACGCGCCGCCACTCGGAAGAACCGTGCGTTGCACGATGTACTTGTCGTCTTTGCCGAGGCTGTTCTGCCCATCGAAGCGGAGCACTTCGTTCTCGACGTTCCCGAGGGCATCGGTGTACTGGAAAATCGTCGTCTTCTTGTTCGAGAGGACCGGATAGCCCGATTTGTTCGTCGCCTTTGCGTTCGGGATCGCTTTTAGCTCGCCGCGCGAGAACGTGACCGCTTGCGTTTCGACTTGAAGTCCGTGACGGCGATCGTAGTCTTCCTCGAGCGCATCAGCCGAGACGAAACCGCGTTTGCGCAGCCACCGGAACGCCGAAGCACGGCGCTGCTTCTCGTTGAAGCCCGCCGCGCTAAAATCGGCCGGCTTAAATTCGAGCACCATATCGGCAATGCCGCCGCCAACGTGGCAGACGGGGCAGAACCACTGCCGTCCGACCGGGTCGAACGACATCGACGCATGCTCGTCGTGATGCAGCGGGCAGACGACGGCGAAGTCTTTGCGCGTGTGCTTTTTGGCGGTTGAGAAGTCGTAACCCGAGAGCATCTCATAGAGCCGAATGAAAGCATCGGATGAGATTTCGGAGACCGCATCAGGACGATAGTTCATCATGGCGTCAATCGAGCGCGCGGGCGGGACCGCCGTCCACCGTGCCGGCGCGCACGCGACGGCACCTCTGCGGCGACGGGGGCTCGAACGTGCGCTTCTCGTCGGTCATTGTTATCGAGAGTGAGAAAGTGCGCGTTGTGGGGTGGAGAACGATGGACCGCGCGTGATTGTCGTTCCGATGTCGCCGGGAAGGTGCTTGCGATACCCGATGACGCTGACTGCGCCGCGATCGAGCAGCACGCCCAAGTGCTCGTCGGCGGCTACGATCTCGCCGTCGAGATCCTCGCCAATCTCCAACTCTTCGTGGTGAAGAATCGGTAAGACGCCGGCCCTGCGCGCGGCGAACATCGCCTCGATCCGCAGCGACCCAATCGTTAGGTCTCGAGCGTCCTCACTCGACGACGATTCGGTGCCGGAATGCCGCGAGCGCGGAATCTGCAAGGCGCTTCCAAAGCCATCGGCGTCAAACTCGACCCCGATCGCTGAGCGAACATCGAAGCTGACCTCACGCCCAGCGGCGTCGGTCTGCGCCAGCGGCATCGCGATTTTCCAGCGGTCAAGGATCACACCGCGGCCGTCGTCCTGCGTTTGCACGGCGAGGTGGTGTGCGGAGCGCGCGACCAGGAGGCCCGTGACGCGCTCTCCGGGCGTCTCGGTCGGTTCAAACTCGGGGACGAAGGCGATCGCGGCCCGCACGACGTCGCCGAGGCTTTCGGCGGCATCAGCTGCACGGCGCGGGTAACTTGCCGTTGCCGCGTTGCTGCGCGCGTACACCGTCATGACGGCCCGGCGCGATGGTGCTCCGCCATCCCAAGCGGCTACCTCGGCCGCGATGGCGGGGCTGACATACTCGCGAGTGTTTGCCGCGGCCGCGCGCGCAGCGCTCACGGCATCGCTTGCTGCGCGCGTATACGGGAACAAGTGGCGTTCTGCTTGGAACCGGTCGACTTCGCTTTCGAAGACGTAGAACGCGGTGCCGCGTTTGTTCGCGCCTTCGTCGTTTCGCGCGACGATCGAAATGCCGTTGCGCGCACGGATGCTGTCGACTTTGAGGACGGCGTCTGGATCGTGGAGCGTGTGCAGCTCGACGCCACGAATGATCCGCCGCGCCTCGCGAACGCCGTCGATCGAGGAGAAGCGCCAGCGGCGTGTCTGGTAGTCGTAGTCGCCTCCGCAGTCACGCCGAAGCGTCTCGCCCTTAAAGAGCGTGCGAAGGTCGCGAATCGAGTACGGTCGTGCGTTCATCGTTGGTGAGAAGGAGAACGCCGACGCCCCGGTTGAGGAGGCGCCTGCGTTGCTGTCTTCGGCCTCCGTCTTAGCGCGAGCGGCCGTTCTTGCGCGCTGCCGGCGCATTGTCGATGCTTTGCGCGCCCAAGCCCTCGGGCGTGAACGTCACGGCATCGCCATACTTCGGCTGCGGATTGTTCAGCGCCATCTTCGGGACGCCGATGGTTTCGCCCGACTCGAGGTCGAGCGCCGCGTAGTCGCCACGCATTGCGACAACACTGCCTTTCGCGGGCGACGTCGGCACCGCGATCGTGCGGATCTCTTTGCCTTCGTCGCGTTTGAACTGTTGCGCGTCGAGCAGAACGAGCGCTTCGCCGTTGCTCGTGGCATTCGGGAACCCGATGCCGAACGCGCCTTTGC